>CAAGKR010090041.1_pt1 | contig 12424 bp, 14 predicted proteins | sample 2556971 | NCBI WGS metagenome assembly CAAGKR01 (sample SAMEA5207829, study PRJEB30636) | soil metagenome | biome: forest; feature: boreal; material: soil | place: USA | collected 2011-09 | depth 1 m | reverse complement strand
CGCAGATCTTCGCTCAGGATGACCGGTTTTGGATGGGAAATTTAAGGGACAATGAACGATCAGCTCGAAATGAATGCTCAGCGCAATGCGGTGGTGTTGCTCAGCGGCGGGATGGATTCTTGCGTTTGCGCGGCGACAGCTGTGGAAACCCATGGAGCTGATAACGTCGCGCTGTTGCACGCCAGTTATGGGCAGCGCACGCAGCAGCGGGAACGGCGGGCGTTTGATGAGATTGCCGATCATTACCAAATAAAACAGCGACTGGTGGCAGACTTGAGTTATTTCCGGGCCATCGGTGGCTCGGCACTTACGGACGCGGCCATCGCTGTGCCTGAAAATGAACTTGCAAGTTCCGGAGCACAGGACAGCACCATCCCGGTTACGTACGTGCCTTTTCGCAATGCGCACTTTCTCAGTATCGGCGTCAGTTGGGCGGAAGCGATTGGCGCGGCCGCGATCTACATCGGAGCGGTGGCCGAAGACAGCTCGGGTTACCCCGATTGCCGGGCAGAGTATTATCGCGTATTCCAGGACTTGATCGGCGTTGGAACGCGACCCGAGACGCAGATTCGGATCGTTACGCCGGTAATTGAAATGAAAAAACAACAGATCATACGGCGAGGGCTGGCGCTGCGTGCTCCCTTACAACTGACTTGGTCCTGTTATCAAGGCGAAGAGGTGGCTTGCGGCGCATGCGATAGCTGTATATTGCGGCTGCGCGCGTTTGCTGAAGCGGGAGTTCCCGATCCAATCGCTTACCGCCCAATCGTCGCAGCCCTCTAACCGGGAAAAACGCATGCTGCCACTTGGTTTCGGCCTAAGATGAGTGATAATGGGGTGCAGACCGGCCACCGTTCCGCGACCGGAGCTCCTCAACGACAAAAAGGAGAACGTAGCATGTTGAAATTCATAAAAGCGTACGCGCTGGTCTCGATTTTGGCCCTGGGCTTGGCGACTTTCCTTGCGCCACGGGCGTCGGCACAGGATGGCAAGATTACTGGTTCGATCATCGATTTCGATGGAAAGCCGTTCGCCAATCTGACGATAAAAATTAAGAGTGATCAGGGTGCCGGTCAGGAAGGCAAGACCGACGATAAGGGAAATTTTGTCTTCCCCAATCTTCGTTCTGGGAAATACAACGTCAGCATAGTCGTTCCGCAGCTGGCTGCGCCTTTCGACGTGGTGGTGGAAGTTAAAGGCTCGGATTCCGCCCCGGTAAATTTGAATTTCAAGGATATTCTTGAGAAACAGAATCCCGAAGCCGCTGCAGCTTACAAGAAGCACCAGGAAGAGCAAGCCAAGACAACGGGGATGAAAGAACACTTTGCGAATGGGATGGGATTTCTCGATCAGGAACGGATTGCCAAGGCTGACGTTGCGAAGGCTCCGGCAGATCAGCGCGATGCCGCCAAGGCCAAGGTTGCTGATCTAAGCACGAAAGCGGTCGCAGAATTCCAGGACGCCCAAAAATCGGCTCCTGAGAAAGATCCTAACCAGCATCTATTCTGGGCACGAATCGGCGAGTCGTATGACCTTGCGGGGCGCAACGACGACGCCATCAACGCGTACCAGCAGGCCATCGCCGCCAAGCCTGACAACGCCAGTTATTACAACAATCTCGGCAATATTCTTGGCCGCACGGGAAAGATCGATGAAGCGCGCGCAGCATACACGAAGAGCGCGGAGTTGGATCCTCCCAACGCCGCCCTTGCGTGGCGTAATTTTGGGATCAGCCTGTATCAGGCTAGCCGGATGCAAGAAGCCGTCGAACCACTAAAGAAATCGGTGGAAATCGATCCAAAGAGTGCGCAGGCCTACTATTTGTTGGGAGCTTGCCTGGTGGCTTCCGCGGACTATAAACAAGTGGGCGACAAGATGGAGGTGACGCTGAAGCCTGGCACGGTGGAAGCGTACCAGAAGGCCGTGGAACTTGACCCGAACGGGCCGTGGGGCAAACAAGCCAAGGAAGGGCTCGAGCAGGTCCAGCAACTCACCGGCGGAATTGATATGAAGGCAGGGAAGAAAAAGAAGTCCTGAAGCGCGTACAATCCGATGGCAGGTGCTGAAGTGCGGTGCATTTTTCGCACCTCATCATATCAACCCCCAATCTTGCAATGTGTTTACGTGGAAGACAGCGTAACGTAGACAGGTGCTTGCACCTCTTGCCACGGTCGCAAATGGTTGGTTTGCAGAGAGACTAAATTGCTTCTGGTGAGAAGCGCGAACTATCTATGGGTGAGGGTACCGTTTATCTTTGTGCGCCGCAGGGCCCAGGCAAAGGTTGCGATCGACAGGGGGATTAAAACGCAAGCAGAGAGAAGCAACACGAGAAGCGATCGCCAAATCGCCAGCACGGACAATCCGTTGAGTAAAGCGCCGCGCATGGCATCGAGCGCGTAGGTAACGGGATTCAGTCGCGCCAACTGTTGCAGCCAATCGGGCAGAATGCTCACTGGAAAGAGCATTCCACCCGCCACGCTGGAAACTCCGAGAACAAACCATTTGGCGGGGTTGCCGCGCTTGAAGAGCAAAAGATAACTGGCGGAAAATATCCCGAGGCCGGAAAAGGCCAGCAGCGTGGCCGCGAGCACGGCCAGGACCGAAAGCCAGTTCGCGGATCCGAGCGGAAATCCAAACAGCAAAGCGCCCCAGCCCAGGTACACCGCGATGCGTACAGTGGTAGAGACAAAGGGATAAAACGCCGAGCCCACCAGAATCACCGGCAAAGAAACTTGCGTAACCAGCAACGGTTCGAGCGTGCCGCCATCGCGCGCTTCCTGCAAAGTGCGGTCAAACGTGTCCAGCGCGGCGTGGAGATAATCGAAGAAAACAAATCCAACTAGCGAGTAGGCGAAGTAACTGCCGCCTTCCGGCAGGGAGGCCCGCAGTTGGGGCGAATCCACGAAGCGAGAGACATAGTAAAACATGGCGGCGCCAAAAAGCGATTCGACGGCCTCTAAGAGGAAAGGGCTTCGATAGGTGCTGGCGATACGCAAGTCGCGAACAAAGAAAAGCCACAGGTCGCGAAAAATCCGCATCATGGTTTGTGCGGCTCCGAATCGATTTGCGGGCCTTGTTCAGTCGCTCGACGGAATACATTCTCCAGCGAGTCCGCAGAGTATTTCTTTTTGAGCGCGGCCGGGGTATCGATGGCCACTACGATTCCTTGCTGCAGAATTGCCACACGATCCGCGAGCACTTCGATTTCCTGCATGGAGTGTGAAGCGAAGAGCAGGGAAGTTCCACGCCCGGAAATTACTTCCGTTTTGAGGAAACGGCGAAAATTGGTGGAGGCGATGGCATCCATACTTCGTGTGGGCTCGTCCAGCAGCAATGCTTTCGGTTCGTGCAGGATGGATCGCAGTAAGCTCAAGCGCTGAATCGTCCCGGTGGAGAGCGCACGCACCTGCCGGTCGAGCGCATCCACAACGTTGAAACGCTCGGCGAGAGATTTAATTCGCCCACTCAATGCCTCTTTGCTCAGGTGGTTCAGTTGTCCGAAAAAACGCAAGTTTTCAAGCGCGGTCAGGCGCGGATAGAACCCTAAATCGCTGCCGGCGTGATAGCCTAGCTGCCGGCGTACTGCCGCCGGTTCCCGGACGGCGTCATGTCCGGCGATCTGCGCTGCACCGCGGGTAGGAAGCAGCAGCGTAGCCAGGATTCGAAGCAGTGTTGTTTTGCCCGCGCCATTCGCGCCGAGCAGCCCAACGGATTCGCCCGGCGCAACTTCGAAAGAAACCCCGCGCAGAGCTGGCGAAGTAGGGGCAGCAAACGGTTGGAGGTACGCGCGCCATCCGCTGCGCGTGGGAGAAAACCATTTTTCGAGGGAATTGACAGAAATCGCGGAAGCACTCACGCTGCAACTTATAACGTTTCCCGCTTCAGAAAACAATCCGCCACGTCTCCGGTAAGAGATTCCATAATATCGATTCTTAGTGTCCCCATAGAGAGCCCCGGGATATCAGCTCATCTATTAAATAGATACATCGTGTGATGACTATTCCTAAGTTCTTGAGACCGCAAAATGAGAAAACCCAGCGCGAGCGATAACCTCACTTCCGCCGAGAAAAAGGGAGCGGAGGAAGCTGCACTGGCGGCGCGCTTGGAACCTGTCGGAGTTTTTAAAAGCGGTCCTTCAGAATGTTTTTGGGATAGCCGAACGAAAGAGAATTATTATCGACTGGGGAAGAAAAATGGGATTCGAGGCTAGCGACTCTTTGCGAATAGCTCAGAGCGGGAACCTGATTGCCAGTTCTCGTCCGCCGCGCGAGACTGCCGGGGGAAGCCCCCGCTAGAACTCCGGGGAAAACTTCTGGATGAAATTAAGGCCATCGGCGGAAAGACCACGGATAGTTTCGATCCTATTCTTTCTAGACATCTTTTCGTACTTCGCTCCGATAGTCTTGATGAGATGTTTTTCCGCCATTGTATCTGCAGCCCTTAGAGCGATTTAACAGAAAGGCCGAACGATGTGTCAATGGTACCGGAGCCAAGGTTGGTTTTGTGCGGGTTGGTAGCCTGCGGCGTTCACAGGTAAGATACTGTGAAGCATTTTACTTCGGACTGCGAGGAATGGGCGCAGACTCTTGGGAGCGAGGAGTGGTACCTTGCGGATGACCGGAAATCGGGCGGTGGTGCCGGCGCATGTGTTGATTCGCCATCTCGATGGGGAATCGGTGCTCTTGAATCTTGACTCGGAGCGTTATTTTGGACTTGATGGCACCGGAACACGGATGCTGGAACTGTTAACCAGCATGCCCAGCGTCGAGGCCGCTTACAAAAAACTTCTGGAAGAGTTCGAAGTGGAACCCCAGCTCTTGAGGGAAAACTTGAACGAACTATTGAATCGCCTGTTGGAAAACGGGCTCCTGCAAATTTTGCCCGCCGATGTGGGAACCATTTCAACGGTATAACGCGCTCAACTCCACAGCCCGGAAGATGTTCCGGCACGCCGCCGTCTTTCTTCCGTTGGTTGGGGCATCGTTGCGCTTGCGCGGTTACAAGAAGACGCAGGGATGGCTGCAAAACAAATTGGATCGGCGGAAGATCACGCCTCTTCCGTTAGAGGAAATCGCTTCGCGGCTGGAAACGACTTGCCGGATAATTCGGGCCGCTGAACATTACTCGTTGCTTCCATCCTCGTGCCTCGATCGATCCCTGATGCTATGGTACCTGCTGCAAAAACACGGTATTGCTGCCGATTTACGCATCGGTGTCCGCAAAAGCGATGAAAAATTCGAAGCCCACGCGTGGGTGGAGCACGACGGCGTCGCGCTAAATCAGTCTGATGGATTGCACCGCCACTACGCGCCGTTCCGTAGCGAATTCACGAAGGCACCAACGGAGCGGCCGTGAGCGGTTACTTCGGCATGCTTCGCACCGACGGCGAAACGATTCAGGGCGGTTTGCTGCAGAGGGTTGCCGAGGTGTTGTGCTCGCGCGGATCGACCAGGGAAGCGATCTGGTCGCAAGGCGGCGTCGGCACTTGTTTCACTTATTTCGATGCAGAAGTTGTGCGGCGGTCGGTCCCGCAACCTGTTTGGCTCGGAAGCAACTGGATAGTGGGAGATATACGACTGGATGCGCGGCCGGAGTTGCTCCGGCAGCTTGCAATGCACGGCGAACGGCTGTCCTACGATACCCCGAGCGAGGAGCTTTTGCTGCGCGACTGGCATGTATGGGGAAGCGCCTGTTTGCCGCGCGTCCTTGGCGATTTTTCCTTTGCCCTTTACGATTCGAAAGAACAATCACTGTACTGTGCCCGCGATTTTATCGGTGCGCGGCCACTTTTCTATGCGCACTTTAGGAGAAATTTGTGCTTCAGCAACTCGCTTGCAGCGTTACGCACGGTGGTGGAAATTTCCGGCGAGCTCGACGAAACTTTTCTCGCCGACTTCCTACTGAGCGGTTATAGTGCCGATCCGGCGCGGAGCGTTTTTGCAAAGATCCATCGGCTGCCGGCGGGACACGTACTGAAATTTAGCGAGCGCTCGGGAGAGGTGGAGGTTCGCCCATTCCTGCGCCTGCCGGTCGAGGAGCCGCTGCGATTTTCGCAGCCCGGCGAATACGTAGAGGCTTACATCGAGGTGCTGCGGCAGGCGGTGCAGGATCGTTTGCCGCAAACCCCGACAGCACTGTACCTCAGTGGCGGTCTCGACTCCGGTTCGGTTTGCGCCGTTGCAGCCGGTCTTGCGGCGCAGCGGCAGCAGGCGGACAAGCTCAAGGCTTTCACCGTGAGCTGGCGCCCACTTTTCGAAGATCCGGAACCCCACTTTGCTCGTTTAACCGCACATCACCTACATCTCCGCCACGAAATTCTAGAAGATCCGGACTTTCGGCCATTCGCTGTTCGCGAAAAAGCGCAACGTGCGGCTCCGGAGCCGAGCATGGATCCGTTTTTCTCTCGCACTCAACGGCTGTACCGGCGCATCGCTGAACATTCCAATGTGATTCTTTCTGGCGACGGAGGCGATGACGTTCTTACCGGCGCGGCATGGCCTTACTTCCGGAAACTATGGTTGGCCGGCGAATTGGCGGAAATGGCCCGTACATTTGGCAGTCTGGTTCGCACACAAGCGCACTTCGTCGCCACGCAAGGCACTTTGCCTCCGCTGCATACCGGTATTCGAAGCAAGTTGCACCGCTGGTTTAATCCCTCGAGTGGACAGGAAAGCTACCCGGATTGGATCGATCCGGAGTTTGCGAAGCGCAATCACATGCACGAGAAATGGCAGGCAGCTAGTCAGGACTCCCGCCTTCCGGAGCACCCGGTACACCCCAAGGCCTTCGCGGCGCTTCATGACGGCTTCTGGTCGAACGTCCTTGAAGACGAAGATGCCGGGTGCACCCAGAGTGCACTTGAGACCCGCGCTCCTCTGCTAGATTTGCGCGTGTTGCGTTTTCTCTTGCGGCTGCCGCCGGTTCCTTGGAGCGCGAATAAGGAGCTCACTCGCCGTGCGATGCGGAATGATTTGCCGGACGAAGTTCGCAACAGGCCGAAAACGCCGATGATTAGAGATCCTTTAGAAGCCTGCCTGGAAAGCGGGCGCTGGTTGCCAGCACAATTTGAATTTCTGCCTCCAGCCGTTCACAGCTATATCGATTGGCAGAAATGGTTCGCAACTTTTCAAGACGTGCGCGGGTTCAGTTTCGGTGCCAAATTTGCGCCGCCGGCGCTCGTGTCGTGGCTAATAGACGTTGATAATGCCCGGGGGATTGAGTAGAGTGTTTGTGAGGGGCGTGAAAGTGAAGCAGTCGGCTAAAATTCCTGCAAAGAAGCCTTATCAATCACCTAAACTGCTTGTTTATGGCGATCTAACCGAAATGACCAAGGCTGCCGGACGGTTCGGCAAGCTCGACGGGGGGACCAGCCCCCTGAAACGCCGCACTGGCCACTGAGATGTATCCATAAGTTTCGACATCCACACAAACTGCGAAATCACTCTTGAGTTTTTCCTACCGAGTTTACGGCCTGCGGGTTCTTTCCTCCATGCAAATTGCTGCATTAGAGCCGTCCTTGCCGAAGGGGAGCGGCGCGGAAGACCTTTGTCTCGAGACTGGACCGGAGCCGGAGTGGGTCACGAGTGGCTTACAACTCCCGAGCCGCGTGCTTTCGCATTTGCCGGAACATCCAGATGCGGCGGACCCCTCGTTTCGGCTTACCGAGCACGGCGATCCGGAGTGCTTTCAGCTGGCGTACTCGGATGGCACGCGATTTGTGGTCAACGCGGCGGCGAACCGTGTTTGGGGCATTTTTCGGCCACCCCTGACGGCCGAAGATCTGATCACTTATTTTCTAGGACCGGTGATGGGGTTCCTGCTTCGAAGGCGAAACATTACCTCCCTGCACGCCAGCTGCGTGGAGATTTGTGGGCAGGGCGTTGCGCTCTCCGGAGAGGCGGGTTTAGGGAAGTCCACGACGGCGGCGGCCCTGGCGCTCCGCGGATTTGCGGTGCTTAGCGAAGATATTGTGCCGCTGAAGGAGACGCCCGAGGGAATGCGGGTGGTTCCGGGATATCCACGCATCTGCTTGTGGCCGGATGCGGTGGCCAGTTTGCTGGGATCTGCGCAGGCGCTTCCACAACTGACGCCTGTCTGGGAGAAGCGCTATCTGTCGCTGGATGGGATGCGCGCCGAGTTTTCTCGCAACGAATTGCCGCTTGGCATAATTTATATGTTTGCGCCGAGGGTCGCGAGGGAGACCGCGCCGCGCGTTGAGGCGGTAAGTCCTCGCGAAGCGCTGCTGTTCCTGGTTCAGAATACTTACATGAATTGGCTGCTGGACCGGGAGCAGCGGGCCGCGGAATTTGATGCACTAGCGCGGCTTGTGCAACGGGTGCCGGTTCGCCGGATTATGCCGCATGCCGATCCGAAGAGAATCGGGGAGCTTTGCAACTTGATCGTGGGCGACGCGCAGAGCATTCTCAAGAAATAAGTTTGCGGAAGGGGCTCACCTTGCCGGGCTAAAGTCCGGCGGCTACACTTTTCGCTGAGATGGAGATCACTCTGTCCGCTCCCTTGCCATACAGTTCGGCCTCGTTTGAGAAAGAGTGGCAATTTCTTTGTGGCTGCGCATCGCCAGGCATAGGAGTCGCGGGCATCGCGCAAAGTCTGGCTGCGAATCTCGATTGGAAGCTGGTACTAGAAGTTGCGGAAGAGCACGGAATGCTTGGAGTTCTGGCGAACCGTCTTCGCGAGGTGGATTTTGCCGGGGTTCCAGCTTCCGCGCGGGAAAGCCTGCAAAGCCGCTTGCGGGCGCAGTATCTTTTTACGCTCAGTATGACCGCCGAACTCTTTCATATACTCGACGATTTTTCGAAACGCGATATCGAAACGCTTCTAGTGAAAGGCCCGCTGCTTTCACTCCTTGCTTACAATGATCCTGCGGTGCGTAGCTACGTGGATCTTGATTTGCTGGTGCGCCACCGGCAGATCCTTGCCGCTACACAGCGAATGCAGGCGTTGGGTTATGAGTCCGATGTGCCGGTGAATGCGATTGAAGCCGGGAAAGTGCCTGGCGAGTATTTGTTTAAGCGCCCGAACACTGCACAGATTGTCGAACTCCACACCGAGCGAACGTTCCGCTATTATCCCCGGCCCATGCGATTGGAAGATCTGTTCGGCCGGCAGCGGCGAGTGCTGGTGGATGGACGCGAAATTCCGGCGCTTAGCCTGGAAGATGAATTCGTGCTCAACTGCATTCACGGCGCGAAGCATTTTTGGGAACGCTTGATGTGGGTAGCCGACATCGCCGCGATCGTGGCTCGGCATCCGGAGATGGATTGGAAGAGAGCGCGCGAAGGAGCGGGTGATGTCGGTGCGGAGCGGATGCTGCATGTCGCGTTGCAACTAGCGAATACGGTGCTCGGGGTGGCGTTGCCCGCCAAGGTTGCGGACGAAGTGAAACAAGATGCCGCCGCTGGCCGTCTTTGCGAGAGAGTGTTGCGTTGGCTGCCTTACGCTGGTTACGCGCCGCCGCTGTTGAAGGAGCGCGCTATCTTTCGCATAGGAATGCGCGGAGGAGGGCTAGCTGGCATCGTATACCTGCTTCGATTGTCGGTGTCGCCGACGGAAGAGGATTGGGTGGAGGGAAGGGAAGAGAAGCGCTCCAGGCTGTGGGACGCGGTGCAGCGTCCGTGGCGGTTGATGAGGAAATATCGGGCGGACCACTAGCGACAATAAATAAATTGTCACCCTGCGAACCAATTCTGATCGGTTCGCAGGATCTCAACATAAACATGCTGCGGGATTGAAGTTGAGATACTGCGGTGCGGAAAATACGCCGCACCGCAGTATGACAGCGCTCTTACAACCGTTGCCACGGTAGCAATAGGTTATGGTGAGAGAGTTAAGCCAGACAGTACGCCCGATTGCCTACAGGGGTGCTCGTTCTCCGGTTGAGCGCGTCTCTTTTTTCTCTGGAGCCGGCAAAACTACGTTCAGTGACATTTCGTTTTTGTTCCGAAGTAGGCCAATCTTCAGGGATTTTTCATCCTTTATCCCGTGCATCTGTTCGCGCAATTCATGGATGCTGTGGATGCGCTGGCCATTCACGTTTGTAATCACGTCGCCGGATTTGAGGCCCGCTGTTGCGGCGGGAGAATCTGGATGCACGCTGCGAATGAGAACGCCGTGGCCCTCGGGAGCGCCGAAATAGGCCCCGAGCTCTCCTTGCAAGTCCTCGGCATCAATTCCTAAGCGGGGGCCGCGCCGCATCATATCCGGCGCTACTACTAAGTCGTCCAGGTCTCCCAACTCCGCAATTGCCGGCATATCTTGCGGAGTTTCGGGCACGCGAAAACTGTAGGAACCTGGCGAAGGGGCGCGCAGCTTCTCAAGCGTGCGCCGAGACTCCGATTTGCCGAGAGTTACGCTCACGGTTTGGGCGCTACCGTTCCTCAACACGGTCAACTGCGCGGTGCGTCCCGCGGGAATTTCTCGAATTATGCGCCGGAACTGCGCAATGCCTTCCACACGTTGGCCATTGATTTCGGTAATTACATCGTTTTTCTGCAAACCGGCCTTGGCTGCAGGACTATCGGAAATAATCTTTCCGACCAGCGCGCCACGCTCCCCCGGCAGCTTCAACTGCTGCACGTTTTCAGCGGAGACCTCCTTTGTCTCCACCCCCAACCAACTTCCGCCGTCGCCCACCAATATTTCGAGGTTATTTTCGCCGGGGTCCTGCAGCAGTTGTACTTCCTGCAGATTTTCTAGGGTTTGCACTTCCGTCGATAGCTTTTCGGAGGCCTGTTCGGTGCGATCCTTCAGCGCAGCCAGGCTTGCCTGGAGTTGTTCCATAGCAGGTTTATCGGGATTTTGGATTCTGGCGGAATTACTGGGGATCGCAGCCAGGCCAATGGCTAAAGCTCCAAATCCGACGGCCAACAATATACTTCGGTTGTTCATGAGCATCTCCTTTGTCGTTTAGACGGAGGAGATGTTAAATCGCTGCTTTCAATTCCACGACGCGGATCGCGCCGTTGACCGTTCCAAGGTGAATGGGGCTGCCACCGCGCCCAATTCTTCCATGGAGAACGCGAGGTTCATCGTCCTTCTGCAGCACCATTGGCAATTCGGAAGAGAAACTGCCATTGCGGCAGCGCGCCTCCAGGTTTGCCCGGGTATTGGCCGGTATGGCCAGCAGCACGGAGCCATTCGTCGTTTCCGCGGTGGCGCTACCCTCGGCCGACGCACGCTTCCATTCCAGATATACATTTCCGTTGGTCGTGTGGGCGTGCACATTTCCACTGCCACCATAAATTTCGATGTTGCCGTTTACCGTATGCAGATCTCCGATTCCTTCGACCTCGTTGACCCGAAGTGTGCCATTGACGGTGCTCAGATGATCAAGATGAGCGTGTCGAGGGACGTGAATGGTATAGTCCACCGCTACTTCCCCGCCGCCTTCCTGGGGATAGTGCGTGGAAACGGAGAGGCCGCCGTCGGGAGTCGTATCCACGTCGATAGAGACCTGATCCAACGCCGATTCCTTATCGTGCGTGGTCTTTACCGCGCGCACTTCGACCACGTCTTTGTCCCACACCTCGATGCGAACGGTGCCGTTCACGTTGGAGAGCGCGAAGGTGCCATCGGCCTTGAGCGGATAAGTGTTGGTGACTTCTTTGGTGACTGCCAGGCAAACGGATACCGTTAGCCATCCTAGGACTAAAATGGCCAATACGGCTCGTTGACCGGCGGAACAAATCTGGTACGCGGAGCGGATCATGATACAGCCTCCTTCGTGGACCTCCCGATGGAACCCCAGTTCCTTACGAAACTCGATCTTCACCGGCGCAAGAGCGTAGCCCTGACTCTAGCGCAATTGGAAGTTAAACGTTACCGTAGAAATTACCTCCACCTTCTTGCCGCCAAGCTGTTCCGGCGTTGCCCGCCATTGCTGAATCGCCGCCGTTGCGGCATCCACCAACGCGGGGTCCCCTTCCAAGACTTTTTCGACCGCCAACGTTCCATCAGTCTTCAATCGAACCTGCAGCCGCACCACGCCCTGCACGCCAGCGCGGCGTGCTACTCTCGGATAATCGGGCGGCGGCGAGGCAAGTAGATGCTTCTTGAATTCATCCGGATCCTCGCGCATACCACCGAAGAAAGTAACCTCAAGCTGGCCAACCAGTGCTTGCCAGTCGGTCTTCGATTCGGGTATTTCCGGAGCTATTTCTCCGATGGGAGGTAAGGGCGGAAGATCTTCGCTGACCTGATCGTAACCCGGCTCGCTGAGCCTTCGTGCAATACGGATTTTTTGCTCTTCCAATATGGATTCGCGCAGGGCCATGTCCGCATCGAGATATTGTAGGCGGATCTTCCCGGTAGTGGTGCGCAGTTTTAACAAAGCTCCGCCGCCGTTCAGCGAGCCCAAGGCATGTGCCTGCCCATCGGCTCGCACCTGTAGGGTGAGGGGGGAGGG
>CAAGKR010532356.1_pt1 | contig 12425 bp, 9 predicted proteins | sample 2556971 | NCBI WGS metagenome assembly CAAGKR01 (sample SAMEA5207829, study PRJEB30636) | soil metagenome | biome: forest; feature: boreal; material: soil | place: USA | collected 2011-09 | depth 1 m | reverse complement strand
GGCAACCACTTCCACGTGTTCCTTCACCTGGCCAACCTTAAGAGTCACGTCGAGCCGAAGAGCTTGGTTTACCTCGAGAGTCAGTTCTCGCACTTCTGCAGCGAAGCCCTTGGCTTGCACAGCGAGTTCGTACTGGCCGGGATTGAGGCCGGGAAATTCATAAGTGCCGCTCGGCGATGTCGCTGTAGTGCGGTGCAATCCCGTGAGCTTTTCCGTAAGTACCACGCTGACGCCAGGCAATGGCAGGGCCTGCGGGTCGCTGACGATCCCGTCGATCCGCGCGCCGTTGGCTTGGGCGTGAGCGTTGGAAGCAGGGATGCCAAGAACGAAGATTCCCAGCAAGACGAATAGCGCGAAGCGTTTCATATAGCCTCCGCCCGTCGAACGGCCAGAACTCCCGTTCGACGGACTGCAATGGGTTGCTGGTTTGATCCGGTGATCTGTACCCGACGCGAAGAAGACTAGAACTCAATTAAGCAGGCGCAACAGTAGGCTGAGCGGTTGGGAGTGTCAATAACCTGTAGGAACTACCCTCGATACTCAAATCAATTACCCTAAGGCCATTTATCTAAACAAAAGAAAATACAAGAGTTGACTGCTCCGTTCCAATCCGCGATTTGTTGACCCAAATCAACCGTTGGGTTAAAGTTGAAGCCAATGAATCGCAGAGACATCCTTAAGACAATGATTGGAGTTGGCGCCGCCGGCGGTTTGGGAAGCTTGCTTTACAAATATTATTGGCCCACGAGAATTTCCTCCGTACCCCGCGGCCTGCCTCCTGTCCCCGGACAAATTCCAAACCATTTTGTTGATGTCACGCGCCAAGCGGGAATTTCCTTTGAACATAACACTGGGGCTTTCGGAAAAAAATATCTGCCGGAGACCCTGGGCTCAGGCTGTGCGTTCTTTGACTACGACAACGACGGCTGGCTGGATATTATCCTGATAAATGGGATGGACTGGCCGGAACACCAACGCCGCCGCACCATCTTGCAGCTCTACCGGAACAACCGCAATGGAACTTTTACGGATGTAACTCACGCCGCCGGCCTGGACATTGAAATGTACGGCATCGGCGTGGCCGTGGGCGACTACGATAACGATGGGTTTGCGGATTTATATATTACCTGCTACGGGCAGAATCGCTTGTTCCACAATAACGGGAATGGGACGTTTGCCGAAGCCACAAAGCAGGCGGGCCTCGCGGGCTACGAAAGCCTGAGCACCTCCGCCTTGTGGTTTGATTACGATCGCGACGGACACCTGGACCTGCTGGTGGCCAACTATGTGAAATGGTCGCCGAGCGTGGATATTGATTGTCGCCTGGACGGTAAGACTAAATCCTACTGCACCCCGGAAGCCTATCCGGGCGCGACCTGCTGGCTATTTCGAAATCGCGGTGACGGCACCTTTGAGGACGTCACGGGCAAAGCGGGCCTTCACGATCCCACCTCCAAGTCGCTGGGCGTGACGATGATCGACTACGACCTGGACGGCTGGCCCGACTTTTTCATTGCCAATGATACCCAGCCGAATAAGCTCTACCGGAACAATCACAACGGAACTTTTTCCGAGATGGGCGTGATGGCGGGAGTGGCGTTCAGTGAAGACGGAGTGGCGCGCGCGGGCATGGGCGCGGATGCGGCCGACTATGACAATTCGGGCTTACCCAGCCTGGTGGTCACCAATTTTTCCGACCAGATGGTGGGACTGTATCGAAACGAAGGCCACGGATTCTTCATCGACGAGGCGCCCAAGTCCGCGGTGGGAAAATCCTCCCGGCTGACCCTGGGGTTTGGCTGCTTCTTTTTTGACTTCGATTTGGACGGGCGCCTGGACCTGCTGGTGGCCAACGGTCACATCGATGAGTCGATTACGCGGGTGGAATCTTCCATTAGTTATGCGGAGGCTCCGCATTTATTTCATAATGAAGGGCACGGCCAATTCCGTGACCTGGCCGCGCTCGCGGGACACGGGTTCGCGCAGCCCAAGGTGGCTCGCGGCGCCGCCTACGGAGATTTTGACAACGACGGAGAACTGGACGTCTTGATCACCACCAGCAACGGCCCCGCGTATCTATACCGAAACGAGGGCGGCGCGAACCATAGCATCCGGTTCCGCACCGTGGGCACCAAGTCCAACCGCGACGGCATCGGAACCAGCGTCCGAATCTGGACCCCGGATGGCATGCGTCTGCTGATGGTGAAGAGCGGCTCGAGCTACCTTTCGCAGTCCGACCGAAGCGTCACCTTCGGCCTGGGCCCATATCGATCCATTGAAAAGGCCCAGTTTGAATGGCCCAGCGGCTTGAAACAGGAGCTGGGCAAACTTGAGGGAGACAGGACCTACGTGATTGAAGAAGGCAAGGGCGTTGTCGCAGACACTCCACACCAGAGGTCGAGCTAGCGCATGCCCGATGCGAAATCCGAACACGATCTGCTGAAGGAAATCCCGTCGCCTTCCACGAGACTGTGGGCCGGCCTTTGCATCATCCTGTCGATTTTTATTATTTTCACCGTGTACACCATTCACGAAGTTCGCTGGCTGGAAGATTATCAGGTGAACGTCGTGCAAAGAAATAGAAAAGCCTCGCTCCAACTTCTCCGCCTGCAAAACGACGCTTACCTGCTGGCCATCTCCATGCGGGACATGGCCCTCGGCCAATCTCAGTACCCCATTCTCGATTGGCGATCCGAATTCACTAGAATCCGCGAGGACATGAGCGACGCGAGCAAACAAGAAAGCCAATTTGCGGTGAGCACGCCCGCCAGCGACGATAAGAGAGCCCAGCTCCGCAGCGCTCTGGAAGTTTTTGGCAGCGTTGCGGACCAGGTTTTCAGTATTGCCCAGAGCGGCAAAGAAGCGGAGGCGCGAGGCCAGATCCAAACTCACTTGGAAAGCAAGCGGGCCGTGATTACGGAAATTGCCTCCCGCCTGCTTGTCCTGAACGATCAGGCGCAGGCTGAAGCAGCGGGGAGAATCAGCACCGTCTATGCCGACGTCAAGCGGGAAATTCTGATTGTGATCGGCGCTTTGTTCCTGCTCGCACTGGGCACGGGCCTCTACACACTCGAAGCCAATCGCAAAACATTTGCCAGGCTCCATCACCTGGCGGAGAGACTGCAATCGCAATCCGAACAACTGCGCAAACTTTCCTGGAAAGTGATCAACCTTCAGGAAGAAACGTTGCGCAACGTGGCGCGCGACCTGCACGACGAATTTGGCCAGATCCTGACGGCCATCGGCATGATGCTCGGCCGGTTGGACAAAAAGGTTGCGGGCACGGACCCCCAACTCCTGGCGGACTTGCACACTGTCAAGCATACCGTGGAAGAGACGCTGCAGAGCATCCGCGACCGCTCGCAGATGTTCCACCCCGCCATCCTGGATGATTTTGGTCTGGACCAGAGCCTGGAATGGTTTGTGGGCCAGTATTCCAAGCAGACCGGAATCGACGTTCACTTTGAGGGCAAGATCACCAACGGGTTTTTTCCGCGCGAGGACGCCATTCACCTCTACCGGATCGTTCAGGAATCGCTCAGCAACGTGGCACGACATTCAAATGCTCGTTCCGCATGGGTAACCATGCATGGGTCGGAGGGAGAGTTAAACCTCGAAATACGCGACGATGGTGTAGGATTCTTAGTGGGCCCGGAGATCACTCGTGCGGCTGGCGATGGAATGGGGCTGATGGGCATGCAGGAACGCGCTCAACACTTGAACGGCACGCTGACAGTTCGTTCCGCGCCAAACCAGGGGACGGTGGTGAGTGTTCGCGTCCCCATGAAAAAACCTTCCGTGCAGAACACGGTGGAAAAGGTGGGATGATTTATGGCAACCGCAAATGAAGAAAAGAAAATCCGCGTGTTTCTGGCCGATGACCACGTTTTAGTCCGCCAGGGCTTCCGCCGCATTTTGGAAGACGATCCCCGCGTCACAGTAGTGGGTGAAGCGGGTACGGGCCTCTCCGCCATGGAGCAGTGCAAGGAGCTAAAGCCGGACGTGGTGGTGATGGACCTTTCCATGCCCGATCTCGGGGGCCTGGAAGCGACCGCGGAAATCCTGAAGCTGAATCCGCAAACCAAGATCCTGATCCTCAGCATGTACTCGAATGAAAACTATGTGCGCAAAGCATTCGAGGTGGGCGCGAAAGGTTATATGTTGAAAGATGCTATTGAGATGGATCTAACGCGCGCCGTTACCGCTCTGGCAGCGGGCGAAGCTTTTGTGAGCCCGGGGATTTCCAACCTGGTCATCCAGGGTCTCACGTCAGGCTCTTTTCAAGATCCGAGCAAGGAGCTGCACGAGCACCTGACTCTGAGAGAAAAAGAAGTTCTGCTGTTGATCGCGCAGGGAAAGTCGAACAAAGAAATCGCAACCCTCTTGAACATCAGCGTCAATACCGTGGCTGTCCACCGCGCTCGCGTGATGGACACACTCGGTCTGCACCGTACCGCGGAGCTGGTTCTTTACGCCGTAAAAAAAGGTCTGATTCAGACAAACTAGACCCACTCATCGTGCCCATCACAGGGTCCTTAGAACATCCCACGCAAAATCCCTTTTTGCGCGCCGGCGAGCGCGGACAAGATAGCGCCATAGGTTTGGGCTTTATCTTCGAGCGCGCTGATTTGAATGGGCGGCGTTATTTCCTTTTGGATGCGGCGCACCACGCGGTCCACTGTGGCGAGTAAAAGTTCCGGCGCGCCCTTCACCACGCCACCGCCCAGCACGATCAAGTCCGGGTCGAGAACTGCCACGATGTTCGCTATACCCACGCCCAGCATGGTGAAAACTTTTTCCAACGCGATGCACGCTTGTGGATTGCCCTGGCGCAGTGATTCGAAGACGAAATAAGCGTCACGCTCGGCGGCCAGATTTCCAGGCTGGCCCGCTGCGGACATTCCCAAGAGTTTGCGGCCCTCGGCGGCAATGCCCATGCCGGAGACGTGAGTCTCAAAATATCCGACGTCGCCGAAATCTTCGTCCCACCTTTGCCACTCCACGTTCATGCGGAATAATTCGCCCGCCGAGCCCGTACGGCCGCGAACAAGTTCGCCGTTTACAAAAACTCCTGACCCAATGCCGGTGCCCAGCGCGATGAACACGAAATTGTTCACGCCGCGCGCCACTCCGCGCCAGTGCTCGCCGATGGCCGCCATGTTGGCGTCGTTCTCGATGCTCACCGGCACGCGAAATTCTTTTTCCAGCGCGCGCGCCAGGTGGATATTTTTCCAGCCCGGTAAATTATTGGCCAGTGCCACAATGCCGCTCACCGGGTCTACCGGACTGGGTACGCCGATGGCCATGCCGCGGACGGTGAACGGGTGCTGCGTCCTTTTCTTGATAACGCGTCCAGGCTTTTCTGAGAGACGTTTGCGGGTTACCGCGTCCACTTGGCGCCGGATACCTTCTTTGATTTGGGTAATCAGTTTTTCAGGGCCGTCCTCGGGACGGATGTTTTCCGTAGAGTCGTTCAATATTTCGCCGCGACAGTCTGCCAGGGCAAAGTGCAGGTGGCTGGCTCCCATGTCAATTCCCACCACACAGCCCATATCCGGATTGAGCGCGATTTTCCTTCCCTCATTGCTGAAACACACCAGGCCTTCTCGGAGAAGAGGACGGACTTTTTGTTGCACGGTGGAAAGTTTTATGCCAAACCTCCGAGCGACGTCGCGCATAGAGATCTCACCGCGCCTCATGATCTCCTCCAGGATCTGTTCCAGCCGAATTTCGACAACCGGATGTTTCTTCATGCGCTAAACGATCTTGACCTCCGGGTTTGTTCTAGTCAGCCCAAATGACCGAGGCGAAGCTCTTCCGCGATGTGGTCGCTCGCTCGCATGGCGAGCATGAGGATGGTAAGGGTTGGGTTTTTCTCCGTCGAGGACACGAATGAAGAAGCATCCACGACAAAAAGATTCTTGATGTCGTGACACTGGTTAAATTTGTTGACCACGGATTGCTTCGGATCATCGCCCATGCGCGCCGTTCCCGCTTCATGGATGCTCCACCCGGGGGGCAGGGACGTAGTACGTTCGGTCATGACTTCAATGCCCGCCGTTTGGAACATTTCGCGCTGCGTGTCCACCATATCCCTGGCCATGGCCAGCTCATTCGACGCCCACTCGATGTTAAACTTCAGCACCGGAATGCCCCACGCGTCGCGAACCTCAGGATCGATCTCCACGTAATTTTCAGGCCGCGCCAGGACTTCACCGAACCCGCCGATGCTAAAGACGGCGGCATAATTCTTTTTTACTTCTTCTTTGAAGCCGGCGCCAAAGCCGGGAATTTTGCGCGCGAAGCCGGGGAATTCCGAGCTGCCGCCTCCGCCTTCGAAGCCATAACCGCGGATGAAGTTCGGCTGTTTGTCCTGCAGGTTGCGGAACCGCGGAATATAAATGCCGGCTCCGTCGGGGCGGGCGTCATCGGCTGACGATCGCCGCCCGCGCAGCTTGGGCACTACGCCCATAATGCTCCCCGCCATAATCTGTTCGCAGAAATATTTCCCCAGAACGCCACTCGAATTCGCCAAGCCGTTCGGATAATCCCCATCCTTCGAATTCAGGAGAATCCGGGTTGACTCCATGGCCCCGGCGCCCAGCACGATGACCTTCCCGAACGCCTCCTGAGGTTCGCGCGTTTGCCTGTCCACAAATAAAACGCTGCGCGCTTTGCCTTCTTTGTCTTGCAAGATTTTCCAGGCCACGGCATTGGTCCGCAGCGTGAGGTTGCCGGTTTTTTCCGCGATAGGGAGAAGGACGCCCGCCGAGCTGAAAGAAGCGGACACGTTGCAAACGCGCCCGCAGTGTCCGCAATAGTGGCAGGGTGCGCGGCCGTTGATGGGTTCGGTGGCCGTCGCCGAGCGTCCGTAGATGACGTGCCGCTCGGGGAGTTTGGCGTGAATGGCTGAGCGAAAAACCGCTTCGGGGCACGTCAGGGGAACAGGTTTCAGGAAATGGCTGTCCGGATTATTCTCCAGGTGATCGGCGTTGCCGCACACCCCGATCATTTGCTCCACGCGGGTGTAATACGGTTCCACGTCTTCGTAAGCGATGGGCCAGTTCACTCCAAACCCGTCATAACTCGCCGCCCTAAAATCGCGCGGGCTGAAGCGAAGCGCCACCAATCCCCAATGCAGAGTCTTGCCCCCCACGGCTCGAGCTCGCACCCAGGCATACTTTTTCCCCGTGTACGGATGCTCGAGCTCGTTGACGAAACCAGGCCTGTTCCATTCGTTGACCACATAATTGTATTTGGCTTGTTCGCTGGGACGGATGCGTCCGCGAAAGGCAAACTCGTAAGGCTTCTTGTGGTGCTGGAAATCGTTCACAAGGTCGAGCTTGGGGCCCGCTTCGAGCAGCAGAACCTTGAGCCCTTTCAGACACAATTCGGTGGCCGCCATCCCTCCCGCGGCTCCTGAACCTACTACGACGGCGTCATAAACTTCGGGCATAAGACATCCCCTTGAAGATTTGCCGAAATGATTGGGTGCAGCCCTCCTGAAAAGCAGTCAAAAGTCGAAAGTTAAAAGTCATAAGCAAGAGACTATAACAAAGTGAAGTCTATCGCGGAAAACCCAAGTTGCAAGAAGCAAGGTGAGGGGAGAAGAAAGTCAAAAATTTAAAGTTCAGACTTCAAAGTTGAAGGGGAATTCCTTCCAAACTTTAACTCTAACCTCTCAACTGCTTTTAAAGACTCACCTCCCCAGAATCAAGTCGGAATAAGACTGCGGGACAATATCCGAAGTGCGGATTCCAAGAAGTTTCTGAAACTTTCGCGCCTGATCCCGAACCTTGACCAGACTGCCTTCGCGCGAAATGGCTTCGACCTCAGCAAACTTGCCCAGACCGCGAACACGATCGAGATGAATCTTGACGTTCCCCACAAAATAAATTTTGCGGCGCTTGTCCACCACCACGAGAACGCCGAGAGCGGCAGTGAGGATCTCGCGAATGGAGTTTCGCCTGGAAAGCATCATCATTTCGATTTTCGATTGCCGGGCGCGGCGCGCGTTCGAGCGGCGATAAAAGATGAGGGCATTTTCGATCCGCCCTTCGCGAATCTTCAGCCTGCCGGCGGGCACGCGGAAGTAGGTATCCACCTGATGGTCTGTTCCAATGTAGCGCGCGCGCAGTTTCCTGAGCGCCGCCCGAACATGGGCATCGTTCTTCAATCGAGCTTTGAATTCAAAGTTGACGAGCTTCACAGTGTTTTCGTGGCGAGGGGTGATGATCTTAACTTCCCACGCAAGACTTTCCGCCAGCGCCTAGCCTATAACATTTCCACTTAATGATTTGGAAAAAAGATTAACATTTTTCCTGACCCCCCTAGACCCCATGCCACATTACGACTTACCCCCTACCGCAATGCTATAATGCGCGCCGGAGGAATCATGAAAACACCTGAACCCGGGGCTCATGGCGCAAAAGCCGGAGTCCGCGAAAAAAATCAACTGATGTCCGCATCGGAAATTGACAGGACCCTGGTGCGCCTGGCGCACGAAATTGTGGAGCGCAACAACGGCGGTGAGGGTCTGGTGTTTGTGGGAATCCGCCGGCGCGGAGTTCCACTCGCGTCCCGCCTCGCCCAGAAAATTTCCGAAATCGAAAAAAACGCGATGCCTGTCGGAATCCTCGACATCACTTTCTATCGCGATGACCTCTCGACCGTGGATCAGAAGCCTGTGGTTCAGCGAGGGACCCTGCCATTTTCCGTCAAAGATAAAATTGTAATTATGGTGGATGATGTGCTCTACACCGGCAGGACGATCCGCGCGGCCCTGGACGCGCTGGTGGACCAGGGGCGGCCCCGTCGAGTCGAGCTCCTGGTGCTCATTGACCGCGGTCACCGCGAACTCCCCATTGAAGCGAATTACATCGGGCGCGTGATTCAGACCGCGGACAACGAAGTAATCGAAGTGCGCTTACTCGAAGTGGATAACGAGGAGCGGGTGATGATGTGTGAAAAGATCGGGTAGGTGGCAGGTGGAATGTGGAGGAAGGTCACGCACTCATGGATTTAATGAGCCCGGTCACCATGCGGCCGATTTGTTCCGCCTGACAAGCCACCGAGTCATATTCCAATTTATAACCTAAGTCCCGGCAGAGAATAAAATAATAACGGGAACTCCTCAAGTGATCCCTGAGCCATGTTGTAGAAGTGCGCTTTGTCGGGGCGAGTTCTACGCTTGAAATCTTCTGTAATGTTCGCGGGGATGGAAACGGCAGCGCGCTGCATTTGGGAGATGAGGCCGAATCTTTGAGAAGAAGGCAAACCTTCCGTGATCTGGTAGACCTGCAAGGCTAACTTGTGCGTCCCCTGCCAAACATCAAGTTGCTCCAATCTCTCTATTGGAACGGCTATTTTCAACCACGTTCCCACCTACCGCCTGCGACCCACCACCTACTAACTACGACTTCAGTCCCAGCTTGGCCAGCACTTCAGGCGGGCAACCGTTCCACTCCGTGAGCATTTGATTGCCGAGGTAAGGCAAATCCTTCACGCCCATTTTGCTGGAAAAGAATCCGCTCACCACCAGGTCCCTCATTTGGTTAAAAAATGCTACGCCGGCTAAATCTTCCGGATCCGCCTGCTTGGGATAGGCAATTCGGTCGAGGATTTGTTTTTGCTGGGCCTCGGAACAATCCACAAAATCGTGACTGAACTGGCGGTTGCACTCAATGTCCAGCCAGGTTAGCCCGCCTCGGATTCTGGCCAGAAGGTGGCCACCTTTGAAGTCCAGCCAGTCGTCGATAAACTCAGGCACACCGGCATCGGTGGCGCTGCCGCTGCGCTCATCGGCGGGAATAATCCAGTCGCTCAAGACTCGAATCGTTTTCCACTCGTGCTGATTCAGGATTTTGAGCTTGTCGGTTGCCATGCCAGTCGTGACTGGTTTAGCTGATGCAGGCGGTTCCGAACTAATCTTTTGCGCCGCCGCCGCGTTGAGTGTGACCAGGGCCGCCGCCGGCACTGCCGACATTGCCTTGAGCATGTCTCGGCGTTTAAGAGCGCCTCGGAATACGGGGTTCGGTGTTCGGGATTCGCCCTTATTTCCTGCCTGCACGTCCTGGTGATCATCCGACCCTTCAGGATTCTTATTTTCTGTATTGCTCATATCCCCCTCATTGGTAAATCGAAAATCTAAAATCCAAAATCTCAAACGTTCATCTTTTTGACTTGCTCCGCGATGTATTCCGAGGTGCGCCAGGCCAGCGCCATGATGCTGAGTGTCGGATTTTTATCCGCATTGCTGACGAATGGCGCCCCATCCGTTGAAAACAAGTTTTTGCAATCCCATGCCTGGCAATGCTCGTTGAGCACTGACTTCCTTCGGTCGTCGCCCATCTGGGTTGTGCCGACTTCGTGGATGATTTCCCCCCCCTGCGAAATGCCCCACTGAGTATCAGCGCCTGAGGAATAGGTGACTTCTCCTCCCGCCGCCAGAATAATCTCTCTAAAAGTTTCCTGACCGTGCCGGGCTTGGAGGATCTCGTCGTCACTCCACTTGAAATGGAACTTCAGGACCGGAATGCCCCATTGATCCACCATGTTGTTATCGATCTCGCAGTAGCTGTCCTTATTAGGAATCATTTCTCCGCGAACGGAGAATCCCATGTGGGCGCCGTAAAGTTTGCGGCAGCCGCGCTTCAGCTCCACACCATAACCGCCGCCCAGGAATTTTTCCGTTCCGCCCATCACGCCGCCGCCCGGCATGTCGCGACCGCCTCCGAACTCGATGTGGTAGCCGCGCGCGAAGGGCAACTCGTTTCTCAACTGCTTCTGATAGTTCCACCATGGCATGTAGAGGTGCATGCCGCCGACGCCATCTTCGTTGTGTGGGGGGAGGTCCATGAGGATGGGAAGGAATCCACCCACGCTCGTCCCTACCGTATCCATCAGGTATTTGCCCACCATGCCGCTCGAGTTCGCGAGCCCGTTGGGATACATGCGGCTGCGCGAGTTCAGCATCAGCCGCGCCGTTTCGCACGCGCTTGCCGCCAGCACCACAATCTTGCCGTGCGCCTGAACTTCTTTGCGAGTTTTCTTGTCGATATAGGAAACACCGGTGGCCAGGCCTTCCGAATCCACCAGAACCTCACGCACCATCGCGTCACAGCGGATTTCGAGCTTGCCAGTGGCCAGCGCGGGAGGAAGTAAAACGGTAGGCGAAGAAAAGTTCGAGCCCGTGGCGCAGCTTCGCCCGCACTGGCCGCAGTAATGGCAGGCCGGCCGGCCATTATGCGGACGCGTGATAATCGACAGGCGCGCTGGGACGCAGGGAATGCCCAGCTTTTGGCACGCCTTCTGAATCACGAGCTCATGGCACCGTGGCGTGGGTGCGGGCATAAACTTTCCGTCCGGCGTATTCTCCAGACCCTCGTGGGTGCCAAACACCCCGATCAATTCTTCCGTCTTGTCATAATAAGGCGCGAGGTCATCGTAGGTGATCGGCCAGTCGAAGCCCTTACCGTCGCGGCTGTAGGGCTTGAAGTCATAAGGTCCCATGCGCAGGGAAATCCGGCCCCAGTGATTCGTTCGGCCACCGAGCATGCGCGATCGCCACCACATCCATTCGTTGCCAGGAGCGCTCGTATAAGGCTCGCCGTCCACTTGCCAACCACCTACGGAAGCGTCAAAGTAGCCAAACGGTTTCTGCGGGGTCGAAGCGCCGCGATGCGGAGCGTCGTAAGTCCACTCCATCATCTTCGATTCTTTCGCGGTGTCGTACCAGCTACCTGCCTCGAGCATCAGGCACTTTGCGCCCGCCTTCGTCAGGACGTAGGCGGCCATGCCGCCGCCGGCCCCGGAACCGACGATGATGACGTCATAAACTTTCGAACTGGGAGCGTTTTGAGCCATGGAAGGTAAATCCTCAGATTGAATTTCTTTCGTAGCGGGTCGCAGTGTATCACAAAAAATAGTGCCTTAGGTCAGGACTGGTACGATTTAGAAATCTCACATCGCCGCAAGCCAGCGTAAAAACGTGCGCTACTTTGCGTCGTAAAAAAAGAGGAGCAGATCAGTCGCCACAGGCCTGGCGCCTACTTGCCTTACCAGTGTCGTGATCTGGCCCCGATGATAGGTGGAATGGTTCACCACGTGGACCATCATTTGCCACAATGGATAAGCGAAGATCTGGACTCGCGTGTTCAAGTAGCTGATCACCGTTTGCAGGCGTTCCGGGTTGAGCGAGCGGATGAATTCCACCCGCTCGCTTTCCACTTTACCCCATCGTGTTTTGATAGCCTCAACATTTGTCAATTCTTGAGCGGCCAGCATACTTTTGGGTGAGGTTCCCTTCCAGCGTTCGAGCCAGATCCACTCGGCGGAAAGGATGTGAACGAGAGTTTCTCGCACCGAGCGAAAACTATTCTCGAAATCTCTGGTGAACTGTTCCGTATTCAGCCTGGAGACAGCGT
>CAAGKR010114722.1_pt1 | contig 12426 bp, 9 predicted proteins | sample 2556971 | NCBI WGS metagenome assembly CAAGKR01 (sample SAMEA5207829, study PRJEB30636) | soil metagenome | biome: forest; feature: boreal; material: soil | place: USA | collected 2011-09 | depth 1 m | reverse complement strand
TTTGCCAGTGAGGTCGGCGAGGGCGATACAGCGCTACAGCAACTTCGTCATACCATCTACCTCCATCGCCCAGAGCAGGGGCAAACTCTACTCATCGACTTCGATTATATTCCTCCCACAAGAGACGAAAATCAGCGTGATTGGGAGGCATTGGCCCTGATTGACCTGGACGATTTCAACGTGCCAGGATATAAAAAACGTATCCACTATCGCGGCGATAATCTGCCTCCTGTCTATTTGCCCAAAGTGCTGCTGGCCTATACCTCCGGGGCTGTTGATGAGTGGGAGAGCCTGTTCACGTCCCGGCGCAACGAATCGCAGGACATCTTGATGACGACCTTCAACAATTTGGAACCGGATCAGGCTGGACAACAGGAACGCCCGCCAGGATGGGATAGTTTCAAAGAGGCGGAATTGCAGCGCCAGGAACAAGAGGTGTACCCGTCCGCAGAACTATATCCGTCTACCGAACTATATCCATCCGCAGAAAAGACGAGCGACACGGGGCTGGAGGAGGAAGTCGGTACCAATGTATCCAGCATGGGTATCTTCGTCCCTCCCAAAGCACTTAAACTGGCGACCTGCGCCGTCGCGCTCAAGTCAGCAGCAGATGATTTCCAACGTATAGCCACCGCAGAGGATGAACAGGCGTTTATCGAACGCATCAAGCGCACGCGACAAGAGGGTATGCGTATGGCGGGCCTACGTGGTATTTTGAACGAGATTGATTGGTTGTGGCCCGTCACGATTGGTCTGCGCATCGACTTTCGCCCGGAACTGTTGACCAAAGAACAGTTAGCGCAAGTAATTCGCCTCTACGAAGCTGCTACCACCGTAATACGCGAACCCGAACCTGGGAAACAGCGCTCCCTCTTTTTCGATCTACGCAAGCCTGCGCACGATAGCAATGGCACTACCGCCGATGCTCTGATAAGAGCATTAACCCCTGCCGGTGATGATAGTATAACGGCGTTTGGCATGTTTCAACAATTGTTGCAATTACAGCAGCAGGGCACTCTTGAAGATGTTACTATTGCGCTTCGCAAGCATACATTGAAAGACCTTCTTCTCTATGACTGGCTAAGCGATGGTGAGCAGGTCTTTATCGGACGCATGGCTTTCTTTCACCTGCTGCACGGCACTGAAGACGCCCTCATTTTGCTGGATGAGCCGGAGACGCATTTCAACGACTATTGGAAACGCGAGATGGTGGATATCATCGATAGCAGCCTGCGCGATGATTCCATTGAAGTAGTGCTCTCTACTCATTCCAGCATTGCCCTTTCAGACGCTTTCAACACGGAAATAGTTCCTTTATATAAAGCGCCTGATGGCAGCATTCACATTGATGAACTCTCCATCAACAGTTTCGGCGCTTCGCCCATTGATATTATGCGGAAAATCTTCGACGCGCCGGAAAGTGTGGGTCAGCGCGCTGCTGAATTTCTCGATCTATTGCTCATGATTGCCATCTACCCTGAACAGGTACTGGCAGTCTGGGAATTGGATCAGCCTGGCGCTACTCTTGATCAATTGCGCCAGAGCATAGCTTTTACCGCGCTGCTCAATATCATCCAGCAGCGAATCCCGCGCGCTTTGAGCAGGGACGAGAATTTCGCTGAACGGCTTGATACCCTGTTGTTACAGACACTGCGCTCGGTGCATCGCTATACCCAATGGGTGACTGATCGCCAGACAGTAACTATGGTTGATGCCATCGATGTATTGTATGAGCGACTTGGCCCTGGCTACTATCAGTTTGAATTTCGCCGACGTTTAGATGCATTGAGAAGGAACTCGAATGCTGCACCAAATTAACCTGCCAGGATACGCGACGATCCTCAATGATTTTGTACATTTCCAACAAAAACTGCTGGAATTTGCCTGTACTCCAGCGCAATCAGACCCATTGACGCGCGAGAAGTTGAAGCAGGTATTTCCAGGTGATTTTGGTGATTGGCTCTGGGCCAAATTGTGGAAGGGAATACCACCTCAAATCGGCCAATATCTTCAAAGGCTCACCAACTTTATTGAGGATCACCCAACAAAAAGAGATATTATCCTTGCCGCTTTTGCGCATGATATCGATTTCTATGACCATCTTGAAGATCCTACGTTCCAATTCAGCTATTCTAACTTTGATAGAGACATACAAAATGTTGTAAAGCCGCTCATGGTAGCTTGTTACGATTTGCTCTCGGAAGGATTTCCCTATAGTGTCCAGGGCACAGAGCAGCATTTGAGCCGACGCGATGTAGCGACAATTTTCTGGAAGCAGAATCAAGATATTCTTAAGGTATGTCCTTCCTGCGATGGTCAACCTCCACGGGTTACAAGTGAGCGTGTCTATTCTGACGTTGACCATTTTTTCCCCAAATCTCGCTATCCCTTCCTCTCCATTCATCCATACAACCTTGTTCCTATTTGTACCGATTGCAACCGGTATTTTAAAGGAGATGCTGACCCTATCGCAAATCACCAAAACGAATCACTCCTCGACATCTTTCATCCGTACGGCAGACCTGCAATCAAGAGCATTACTATACAAACCAGTAGGGGTAATACCGGAGGGTACTGCATTCAGGTAGATGAACCACAGTATGGAACTCAAGGGAAAGCTTCTCTCCGGTGGAAAAATCTTAACAATGTACTGAACCTCAATGTCTTATGGGAGGACTGCTACTTGCCCGATGTCGTCAATGAGCTTGTGGAACATTTAAGGGATATAGGAAACAGCAGGAGAGATAGAGGTGAACAGGTAGGTAAGGATATTGTAGAGGATGAGCTAAAAAGCATTCGAGACAATTATCAAAGGAATGTAGGAAAGAGACTGTATTACGTGCTGAAGTATAGCTATGCATGTTACGCTCTCTCACATCAGGATGAACTTGACCGATTGGCGCAGGTAGTCACGGGCTAGGGCAAGGAGCAACATGATTGAGAACGGGTATGTGACGCATGTTGACACAACAGTTTTAAGGCTAGTCATCTTGATACAAAGTGATATATTCATAAATTGTTCGTTATGAGGAATTAGTAGGCAAATGTTTACTTCTAGGCTGTTTGATCTACAAACATTTACTGATTGCTGGATTAAGAAGAGGCATTTACCGGAGTAATCACATCAATGTTTTTATTGGGAGCTGCTATGTGGTCAGATAACGAAGCCGAGACCGATCTCCTGCAATTTACTTACCTTGCAAAAGCCGTCACGCGATTGATACAGATGCCTAATCTGCTACCGACGACAATTGGAGTGTTCGGTGACTGGGGAAGCGGCAAGTCTACGCTGCTTAAAATAATACATACTTCTCTTAAAGACGACCCAGATACGTTGTGCATCTCGTTCAACGGCTGGCTCTTCGAGGGTTACGAAGACGCGAAGACCGCGCTCATGGGTACCATTCTTGATGATCTTCAGGATCGTATTTCCGCAGACCGGACCATCCTTGAAAGGTGTCAGGAGCTGCTCGGCAAGTTGATTAAACGAGTCAAATGGCTACAGTTAGCCAGCACAGCTGGCCGATATGCTATCCCGGCTCTGATGGGTTTGCACCATCCTTCGTTTGCCCATATCGGACAAGATATTCATCAAGCTGCTCAAGCACTACCAGGCACTATTGTCCAGCAGGCAAAAGAACTGGACATCACGAGTATGAAGCAGCTCTTGGAGGAAGTGCCTGACGGCCCAGAGAATATCAGGCGCAACATACGCGACTTTCGCAAGGATTTTGCCCTCCTACTTAAGAAGGCCGACATTAAGCGCCTCGTCGTCTTTATTGACGACCTCGATCGGTGTTTGCCCGAAAACATTATTGAGACGCTAGAAGCCATCAAGCTTTTTCTGTTTGTGCCGGGAACTGCTTTCATTATCGGTGCTGACGAGCGCCTCGTTCAGTACGCGGTGCGCCAGCGTTTCCCAGAACTGCCGGGACAAGAGGCAGAAGTCGGTCGTGACTATCTGGAGAAGTTAGTTCAGATACCCATTCGCCTCCCTGCCCTCAACGCAGCTGAACTGGAGTCGTATTTAAGCCTGCTCTTTGCTGAGCGAGATCTTTCTGGCCCGGAATACGCACTAGCTGCTGGCCATCTTCAAAGGTTTCTGACTGAAACCCGAGTACAAGGAACATCTAACCATTTCTTCACCTTAGAACATGCGAGAACCTTCTTCGAAGGCGGCACAATTCCCGTGTCTTTTGAGAGTGATCTCGATCTGGTTGCCCAGATCGCCCCAATTCTTGCGCCTGGGCTCGGTGGCAATCCGCGCCGTACCAAACGCTTTCTCAATTCACTTATGCTGCGCATGGTGATCAGTGAAGATCGCAGCCTGCCAGTCAAGCGCAAGGTACTAGCAAAGCTGATGTTGCTGGAATATCTCAAGCCGGAGTTCTTCCGACAACTCGCGCTGCTTCAGGCTCAACAAGATGGGAAGCCAGAGGAACTTCCTCTTCTGGAGACGCATCTCCGGGTACCGTATCCAGTAGAACTGAACGAACAGGTGTTACCGCAGTCGAGGAAGACAAGTTCGGGAATCCTTTCTCCCCACACTGAAAAATCGCCAGATGGGATAAGCAGCGCAACGAATGGTGCGGCAAAAGCCGCCGCCAAGAATGTGCCAGCACAACGAGCCGGAGACGCCTTCAACAGCGGGAAAGCGTTGCCCCCAGCTGCAATCGTCTGGCTTGCGGATGAATGGATGCAGGACTGGCTCTCGTCGGAGCCTTCTTTGACTGGAGTAGACTTGCGTCCATATTTCTCGGTCGCCCACGATAAAGTTGGCGTCCTTGAGAATGCACAGACGCGTCTCAGCCCAGCCGCCATTGATGTACTCCACAAATTGTTGGACGCAAGGTCCCTAACGCAGGCCCTAGGACTTCGCCACTCCGAGGGGCTGAATACAGCCGATGCAACTGCTCTTTTTGAGAGCCTCGCGTCGCGGGTACGACAAGCAGAAGTGCTGGACGCGAGTGCACCATTCGAAGTGTTATTCAAGCTGATCAAGCGTCGAGCGGATCTTCTCCCGCAACTGGTGGCACTCTTGGGATCACTTCCCGAGACAAAACTACCTGCTTCGACGGCACCGAATCTCCTTGAAGTGACACGTGGCACGTCCCTGGAGGCTGTCGGAACAGGTCTTGTGCAGCAATGGGCGCGGGGTACGAGTGCAAAGCTCGCAAATGCATCGCGAGCCATTTTAAAGCACTCGTCGCAGTAAAGTTAGGTTCCATTCAATTCCTTCTCAGTTGTTATTAACTGTGCAGAGGTATTAGGAAGGAAGCATTATGGGCACATCCAGCTCCTATTCGGGCCCAACGGGGACGACATCGCTTCTCCCACCATGGGCAGAGGACCCTGAGGTATCAGTTCCTCTTGGTGATGAGGTATCGCCGACCGTAGAATCGAAACCGCTAGGGATGGATACTCCACTACTGCCAATCTCCTGGAGGGTACCTAAAGCGGCTCTGAGTCGTCTGGCGAGCGGGGTAGCGATTGGATTGGGCACTGCGGCTCTGGCTTCGCTCGGACGTTCATATGTGCAGGCCAGTGGTGGCGCTCGCGCAGCTGCAAGTAGCGCACTTGCTGGCCGTGCCACATCCGCTCGGCTTGGTGGATTCTTAGCTGACGGAGTGCGAAACGGCTTCTAGGAGGCGTCTAGAAATGTCGGATTGGAGCCTTTCCTTGGGCGGGATGCGCAGTTTGTTCTGGCAGCATTTATTGACATGATTGCCACCAGTGGCGCACTCCGCGAGGAGGCAATTGCCCGCGTAGCGATGATCGAGACCTGCACCGCTATCTTCGACCAGTATGATGTGGCAAACGGCGGGATAGAGGCTCTGGATGCAATGGATGTTGATGGAGTTCAAGCTATTGTCGCGTTATCTATCACCAACTATGTCAATGTGCGGTTACAGGAGGAGCTGGTGAACCGTATCGAACGCAGTGCGCTCAATGAGGAGGATGCTAACACACTCATGCTCGAAATCAAAGATTTCGTTGCTGGTGTTGTACGCCTTGACTTGCGTGAAATCGATGTCTTGGCCCTTGATTGGGACGGCCCTGAGGGTTACCAGGTAGTCGAACGCATCTTCGAAACTGGATATGAGATGTTGGGAGGCACGGAATGACCTGGCACGTACTCTGTCTGCGCGATTCCGGAGATACATTTCGCCCGACCATCGGGCTTGCAGATCAGATACTCGAGGTTCCATTAGGGATACCAGGCCATGAACAGGCAGTACAAAGCTCGGTAGGGAGCGTTTTCGAGCAATATGGGCTAACGCCGAGCGAATCCGCTGAGGATTTGCTTATAGCTGCAATCTCCGCCTACGCGTCTGACGCCAGTATTCCTCGACGCTACGCCTACGACCGCTGGACAAGGGACTTTATACTTCATCTTCCGGTGAGTTGTCCAGCACAATGGAAGCAGGCGCGACCCTCACTAGAACGTTTGCTTTCGTTTCTTACTGGTGATCACTGGACCATCCTGATACGTCCACTTGCAACCAGTACTTTGACAGGACACCTCGTTCCGACTCAGAAAAGCTTGTGGGGTACTCTCCCTCTGAAAGCTGAACGCGTGTGCCTGTATTCAGGAGGACTAGATTCCTTCATCGGTGCCCTTGATCAACTCGCAAATTGGGGACCAATAGTACTCGCTGGGCATCATGGGTCTGGACAAGGGCCAACAAGCATTGCCCAACGCAGCGCAATTGTAGCGCTCAGAAAAAGGTATAATGCCGATACCGCACCCTACCTCCGGTTTTGGGTCTCTCCACCCAGGCTTGCTATCGGAGTATCAGAGATCACGACACGAGGACGGTCAATATTGTTCCTCGCGCTTGGAATCGCAGTCGCTGATGCGGTCCAGGCTACACAACTCATTGTGCCGGAGAACGGGTTCATTTCGCTCAACATCCCGCTCACGCCATCGCGAATAGGCAGTTTCAGCACGCGGTCGACGCATCCGTACATGATGCGCCTTTTTCGTGAAGTTCTGCTTGCCCTCGGCATACACATTGATCTCGTCCTCCCCTATCGATTCCAAACGAAAGGTGAAATGCTAAGAGGCTGTGCTGATCAAATAACGCTTCGAGCAAACATTGCAGAAACAATGTCATGCGCACATCCTGGCGCGGGACGCTTCTCAGGAACAAAAGCAGCTTACCAGCACTGTGGCTATTGCTTGCCATGTCTGGTAAGGAGAGCGTCAATTGACTCTTTCATGGTAGACCCCACAGTCTATCGTGTCGAAGATCTGTGTACGCCACTCACACCCACCCGACGATCCGATTTGCGCGCATGCAAGCTTGCTCTTGATCGATACCGCGTGCAGACACCACAGCTTAAAGACATCTTGATGGCTGGCCCTTTACACGGGTCGGAGGACGAATTATATGCTTATCTCGATCTCTACCGACGAGGTTTAGCCGAGTTAGAGCGCTTCCTTACTCGGGTAGTATAATAAGAGAGACTTTTCTGAAGAACGCATATCGTCCTTGTCTTCGTTGGCGAAATCAGTTTATTCACCATCATCAGCGTAATCAATGCTATGACATTCTGCTAGAAACATCATCTTTTCGTAACAAATATTATGTGCGAATTGGATATTATTCACAAACCCAAGCTGGTCTTGAAGAGCGTTTTCGACTGCTCCATCTCATCATCTTCACTGGCAGGAGTTGGGAAATTCTCGCTGAAGAGCAGAAAGTTCGCCAAAAACTTAAAAAGGACAGCTTTTCACTGAAAAGCTGTCCCTGTAGCAACATCATCGATATGCTGCTCACTATTCGGCCATTTGTGAGCTACTTGAGCATACCTGCCATATTGGGGCGCAGCGTATGTGCATGACAGATAGCGATAGCAGCTGCATCGGCGGCATCATCGGGTTTGGGAATCGTAGTCAGGTGAAGCAAATGTTGTACCATATATCCCACCTGCTCTTTTCGAGCAGCTCCATAACCCGTAACAGCCAGTTTGACCTCACTGGGAGTGTACTCTGCAATGGTCAATCCGCTTTGCACCAGTGTCAGTAGAGCAACACCACGAGCCTGCGCTACCCCGATGGCCGTTGTTACGTTCCTGCCAAAGAACAGTTTCTCTATGGCTGCCTCCTGCGGACGATACCGGGCGATGATCACGCTCAGTTCCTCATAGATCAGCTGCAACCGCAGCGGATAGACCTGTCCGGTCGGCGTCATGATCGCATCGCAGACGATCAAACGCAGTTCATTGCCTGCTGCCGCAACAACTGCATAGCCCATCCGACCAAAACCGGGATCAATGCCCAGGATGAGCCGTTCGTTCCTCTCCGAGAGTTTCATATCTGTCATCCCTTTGCCTCCTCACCAGCCCAGCCGTTGTTCGCGCATACTCATCCAGGCGCCCTGGCCGATAATCAGATGGTCAAGCACCTCGATCTGTAGTAACTCGCCCGCCTGGATGAGCGTCCGGGTCACATCAATATCCTCGGGGCTTGCCTGGGTGCTCGAAGATGGGTGGTTGTGCGCGACGATGATGGCGGCGCTATTGAGCTGTAAGGGCAGCCGGAACAGTTCGCTCACGCGTACAACAGACGAGTTCAAACTACCCTTGTACAAGCGATGGAGACGCTGCACGTGGTTTTTGGTATCCAGGCACGCTACCCAGAACTCCTCGTGGTCAAGGGATCCCAATTCCAGCATCAGCAGCGCCGCCAGATCAGCAGGCCGCGTAATGCGTTCATCCTTACACGGCGCAAGTAACACCTGGAGCAGACTGACCACTGCCTGCACTTCCTCAGGGATACCTTCGATGTTCTTGAGCGCGGCCTGGATGTTGTCACCACTGGTTGCCAGCCGTCGCAGATCAGCGATGCAGAGGTAAGGCGCAATAGCCTCATGCAATGCGCGTGCTTGACGCTGAATAGTTGGATCAGATGGAGGCCAGTCCATCGTTTCGTCGACAAACAGCGGGTGCATGAGTATGTTCTTCTGTGTTTTCTTTCCCGCTGCGGGACAAAACGAGCAGCGAGTTGTTGATCGTGCCATAACGTTGTATTCCTTTCTCATGTAGAAGTCATGAAAAACCCCAGGAAGCATTTTCCTGGGGTTGTGTGATCGATATTTCCGCATCACATCGAAAGTCAAAGGCGCATTTGCGATTCTTTGCACCCTCGATAAGTGCGTGTTGTTATGCGGAGGTTCACTTTTCGGATTTACCTGGGTTGCTGTCTCTCTGCTGATCGTTAGCGATCAGTTTCATAGACTGGCAGGGCATGGGTTCCATGCGCCTCCAACCCGGCCAGAATCTTCTCCCTGGCTCGGTCATTGACCGAGCCATCGTGGTAGCGGATGAGCGCGAAACCGGTGATGGGGAGCGCGGCGAAGAGGCCGGGCACAAGGCCATCCGCCGACTCACCTGTCGGGCGGTACTGGTAGATCGTGCTGCCGATCTCGCGCAGGCAGAGGGGCAATAGTTCTGCGCCAGGACGCTGCTCTCCAACTTCACTGTCGAGTATGTCGATTGCCGTCTGCGCCGCCTCCTTGGGAATAAGTTCCCATAACTTGAAGAGGCAGGGCCCCATTCGCAGAGATTCTGACGGTAATGCTGGGTGCAACAGATCTGCACTGCTCCCAACAAGACGTATGAGCGGGCTGGTGATCGTTTCTCCACCGATCTCACCCGTTGCGATTTCTGCTTCATCGCCACTCGCAGTGATAGCAGCATCGTGACCGGGAACCTCTTTCTTGCAGGTTTGCGGTGGGCACTGCTCTTGCCACGCTGTATTGAGAACGAGGGGGTGCGCCAGGATCATACGACTCGACTGGGAGAGTAGTGAGAGATCCAGGTTGGGATTGAGGCGGCGGGACGCGCCATACCGGAGTGTTTCCTCGAGGTAATCAGGACAGTAGGGGTAGTGTTCCTGACCCACCCAGATCAGCAGGTCATAGATGGGCAGTCCCTCTCCATCGAGCGCCGGTTCACCCGTTGAGAGCATACGCTGCCAGGTCTGTGGCTTATTCACCAGATCAAGCCCTGCTGGAATCGGCAGCGGCGGATCGATGAGGAACTCCTCCAGTGGCCGTCCACGGAGAGAGAGGCCACACTCAGCGTAAACGCCGCCCGGCTCGCGATCTCCACAGCCGCGCGGGACAGGATCAGCTTTGGGAAAATCCTGGTCAAATTCAAACATTGTTTCGTACTCCTTTTCATTCTGACTGAGGTTGAACAGTAGCATGGAATTGCGAGGTCAGTGGCGCATCCCGCAGCGCAACACGCAGTTGCTGCATTAGCGCCTGGGTGAGCGTCTGCACGGCCTGCGGTGCCGTCCGGTAATCGGGACGTTGCTCAAAGGCGAGTAGCGCAGACAGCAGTGAGGACAACGACGAGGTCGAGGCGGTTGGACATGCTTCCGTCATACGGTCCTTGTCTACACATCCGGCCTGCTCTACCTGTTCCTCACATCCCGGCTGTGTATCCGACAATGCTGGTAGGCGAAATGAAGTGGCATCCCATCCCTGGGTGAGCGCTCCCTGGACAGGCACAAGGCCAGCGTTGATCTGCGCCCGCAGGATGTCTTTCACGCGCTCTGCCGTGATCTCCTCGCCCGCCAGGGTCAAGCTCACGACGCGCTCCTGCTGCGCCTGCGTGAGCCGGACGAGCTTACGCGCAACCTCACGGCTCACGTTCCCTGACAGAATGCGGTCGAGGAGCGGCGTGGGTAACTGCGCGATCTTGAGCCGTTCGGTCAGAGTCGCACGGTCGAAGCCAAAGGCGGCCAGGTCGTCGAGCGTCATGCCAACCCCCTCGTCGATCAGGCAGCGCAGCGCCTCTACTTCCCTGACCCAGGCGGTGGAACGCTGCTCGTTCTCAATGAGCGCGAGGAGCGCAGAGAGCGGCATAGTGCTTGAGGCATAGACTTCACACTTGACCACGGTGAGCCCGGCGAAGCAGGCTGCCAGCACGCGCCTGCGCCCGGCGATCACCTCAAAGGTGGCTTCGTCATCGTGGATATCGAGACCTTCCTGCATGACCACCGAGGGGTTTTGCAGGATGCCTACGTGCTGGATACTTTTCACCAGGCGTTTGGCGGAACGCGCCAGGTGGTCGGCGCCCACGACGATGAGCCGTGCTGTCGGCAAGATCAGGGTTTCGTGCGCCGGGAGCGTTTCAAGGCCAAGCCGCCGCAAGAGGACGGCGTTGGCGGGGGTGACTTCACGGATGTCTTCGTCCTGTTCTGTCAGGACGGATAAGGTTGGATGTGCCATATGATTTTTTCTCCTTTGTGAATACCACCATGCCCCAGGCAATCGCACGCACAGTGGCGGCCTGGGGCATGAGGTCTTTCGTACAGCATATTGAATGGTCTGGGGGGCGTAGCATGTTTCTCGCCCCGCTTGGTGGGTGGTTGAACTTCCTGGCACTTACCTACGAGGCTGCGCCATCTCTCGTTCCCACAACTGCGGTTGGAGAGAGGTATGCTGTTCGTGAGACGACACCGCGAGGAGCGTTGAATTCACCGTGCTGGCTTGCGATGTGGGTGCCACGAGCAGATCCCACAGCGACGGCATCAGCACCTGGTGGCACTGCTCATCCGCTCCTACCACCTCGCCCTCGATAAGCGAGGGAATGTCGCGCTCGGAGACCGGTATGCGCCGTCGAGGCGTTTCTCGATATCCGCCTGGGCGACGCGGGCGACTCCGTACCCGTGCCAGCGCGATATGCTCGCTGCGTCCAAAGACGACTTCAGCGCGACTGCCAATAGTGAGCAATGGCGCCAACGTTGGTTCTGGTTCAGACAGCAATGGTGACAGCGCTGCTTCAACGAGCACAGGAGCCGTGACAGCCGGGGGCATGAACACTGGCTCATGCTGTCGTTCGTCCTTGCGCTCTGGTAGCTCCACGACCATCTCTGTTGCCAGGTGCACCCTGGGTACTGAGAGAGCAAGCGGGTGCGGGCGCTCGGCCCACACCGGGACCGAGGCAGTAGGGCAGATCGCGAGAGCCGCGAGGCGTTCAGCGAGATCGTCTTTGATGCCACCAAGCCACTCTCGCCCACGTACCAGCGCCTTGCGCAGTTCCTCCGCTCTTTTGGCAAACACGGCTTTGAGCACCGCCTCTTCCTCCGCCACTTCTTCCTCACCCGAGAGCAGCACCACTCCGTTCTCCTCGTCATCTCCTTCTTCGACCTCGCTCTGCTCGAGCAGGCTGGAGAGTCTGGCAAGCGTGGTTTTGTCGGCCCCGGCGTGCTCAATCAGCGCCCCGCGCGCTGGTTCTCCGGCAAAGGCGGCTGCCGCGCCGCTCTGCTGACCCAGCTTGCGCAGCTTCGTGTGCCCAGCGGTGTTGGCATAGGCGAGGTAGTAGATACGCACTTCCTCGCGCTTGCCCAGCCGCCAGGCACGCCTGCTGGCCTGATCGAGCATGAAGAGGTTGAGCGCCATCTCCACC
>CAAGKR010436082.1_pt1 | contig 12430 bp, 11 predicted proteins | sample 2556971 | NCBI WGS metagenome assembly CAAGKR01 (sample SAMEA5207829, study PRJEB30636) | soil metagenome | biome: forest; feature: boreal; material: soil | place: USA | collected 2011-09 | depth 1 m | reverse complement strand
TGATGTAGAGACGGCAGACGGCTTCCTTGCGCCGTCCGATCGTATGCGTGGTATCAGGCATTACTTCTCACTCTTCTGTTTGAGGTCGAGCACTTTCGGCTGCTGCGCGGCGTGGGTGTGTTTTGCATCGGCGAACACCCGGAGCTTGTTGCGGAGCTTTCCGCGTCCGAGCGCCGTCTTGGGCAACATGCCGTAGACCGCCTTCTCGATCACGCGCTCTGGATGCTTCTCGAGCATCGCGGCGAACGGCGTGAACCGCTCGTGACCCATGTAGCCGGTGTGCCTGAAGTACCGCTTCTGCTCGGCCTTCTTGCCCGTGACGCGAACCTTGGCCGCGTTGATGACGATGACGTTGTCACCCGTGTCCATGTGGGGCGTATACATCGGCTTGTGCTTGCCGCGGATGATCCGGGCGACCTCGGTCGCCAAGCGTCCGAGGACCATGCCCTCGGCGTCCACGATGTACCACTGGTGCTGGATATCCCGCGGGGTCGCGGAGTAGGTCTTCATGTGAGACGAAACGATATGTAAGTGCCGGCCCCCTTTTTGTTCGAGATGGGTTCCGAGCGGTTAATTGCGACTAAGTGGTTTTGCGACAGCCTTTTAAGCTATCCGGGCAGGGGAATTGTGTCAACCGCGATGCACCTTGAAACCGGGGGTTACTCGGCCCTTCGCGCTTCTGGCTATTCGAGAGCGACGAGCAGCGCCCCCTTTTCGACCGCAATGCCAGCCACCACCTCGATGCTTTTCACGGTGCCCGCCGCCGTCGCCCGCAGCTCGTTTTCCATCTTCATCGCCTCCATTACTACGAGTCCCTGCCCCGCCTGGACCTCGTCGCCGACCTTCACGTTGACGCGAACGATGAGTCCCGGCATCGGCGCTCGTACCGGCGCCGGTCCAACAGGACCCGCGCTCGCTGCCGAGAGATCGCGGATTGCGCGCGTCCGCTCGTCGAGCGCCTCGGCCTCGAAGCGATAGCCGTCTATCCAGAGCGTGTACCGCCCGCGACCCTGACGCTTCTGGACGACAACGCGGTAGACCCGGGTACCGATCTTCATCATGCGAATCGGACTTCCTTCGATATCCGAAAGTTCGGCGCGCTGCGCGCTCCCGGTTTCATAGCTCGCGCCTTCACTTCCGAGCGTCACCTCCTTCCGCTCGTCGTTGAGCTGTACGACGTATTTCATGCGGCGGGCGCCCCGGTGAGCGGGCGCAGCTCGCACACTGTCTCAACGTGCGCGGTTTGCGGGAACATGTCGAACGCGCGAACCGCGTCGATTCCGTAGCTCGGGAGTCTCGAGATATCGCGGGCAAGAGTGGCGGGGTTGCAGCTCACGTAGATCAATCCGCGGATCCGCGACACGTTCGCTTCGAGAGCTTCAGTCACCCGCACGTCGACGCCCGCGCGCGGAGGATTCAGGATGATCAGATCCGCGGGCAGTACGGTTGGGAGAACATCCTCGACCCTTCCCTGCACCGCACGAGACGGCGGGCGAAGCTGTGATGCCGACCACTCCGTTGCATCCGGGTCGAGCTCGATCGCCGTGACCGCGACGCCACCTTCGCTCAACGCCGTCGCGGTCTGACCAGCTCCCGCGTACGCGTCGACGGCGGTGCGCGGACGAAATGCCCGCGCTCGCTCCAGCACATACTGCTGAAGAATCTCCGCCATCTCCGCATTCACCTGCGCGAACGACGCGCTCGGCGTCCGATCGACCCGTTTATCGTAGAGCAGCCGCCGAGGGTTGTCGTCCGCCGGCTCCCACCACACCGCGGAAAGCGAAGGCACAGCCGTGGTGAACTGGTCGCGCGCGGCCCAGCTTTCACCGCCCATCATGACGAGCGTCGGCCCGCCACTCGTGATGCGAATGCTTCCGCGCAGCTCCTTCGCATCGGGGAAGTACGCGTCCGCCTCCATGACTTCGTGCCACGCCGACACGACGCGGCGGTCCGTAATCGGACAGTCGGTAAGCGGAAAGACGCGCACGGGATCGTCGTATGGATGCAGTCCCGCAATCCAGCGCGCTCCGCGACGACGCATGGCCAGCGTGAGCTTGGTGCGATAACGCCATTCTTTCGGACTGCGCTCGATGGCCGGCGGATCGATCGAGCGCTTTCCGATTCGCTGCAGCGAATCGCGAATGATCATCTGCTTCGCCGCGAGCTGCGCATCGTACGTCATGTGCTGAAGCTGACACCCACCGCATTTGTCCCGCGTGTAGTGTGGGCACGGCGGATCGATTCGAACCGGCGACGGCGTCACGACGCTGCGGAGCGTCCCGCGCGCAAAATGTCCCCGCCCGGAGGTGTGCGTGGTAACGAGGTCGCCCGGCGCCGTGCGCGGAACGAAGACGACGAGTCCTTCCTTGCGTCCAACCCCGTCGCCTCCGGCGGCTATCGATTCGATCGAAACGCTGACGACGGCCATCAGTCGCGGAGCGCTTCGAGCCGCCCGGCCTGCTTCCATGAGTCCGCGGCGGTCCCGGCCGTGGCTGGAGTTGGCGTTCCCGCTGACCCGCCGGCAACGGCGCGAGCTCCGCGATCGCGCTCGGCGAGAAGAGTTGCGGCAATCGCGGCAACCCGAACGGTTTCATCCGCCGGCCGACGCGCGAGTATCGACGCAAGCCGTCGCTCGAGCCATTGAGTCTCGATGTCTCCGCGCCGGAATTCTTCATCGTCCATCACGCGGATGTGAAAATCACGGGAGGTTTCGACGCCGAGTATGATGAGATCGACCAACGCGCGCCTCATCCGGGTCACCGCTTGCGCGCGATCCGCTCCCCAGACGATGAGCTTCGCGAGCATGGGGTCGTAATAGAGTCCGATCTCGCTGCCGGATTCGATCCCGCCGTCCCAGCGCACGCCGGGGCCGCTCGGGAGATGCAGATACTCGATCCGCCCCGTTGAAGGCAGGAAGTTGTCCGACGCGTCTTCGCTGGTGATCCTGCACTCCATTGCCCAGCCACGCGGAGAGATCTGCTCCTGCCTGAAGGGAAGCTTCTCGCCGGCGGCTATTCGGAGCTGCCACTGAACCAGATCGATTCCCGTAACAAGCTCAGTGACGGGATGCTCCACCTGGAGCCGCGTGTTCATCTCGAGAAAATAGAAATCTCCTTTCTGGTCGAGGAGAAACTCGCAGGTGCCGGCGTTCACGTAGCCTGCTGCGCGCGCCGCCCGAACCGCGGTCTCGCCCATCCTCTTCCGGAGCTCAGGCGATACGGCAACGCTCGGGGCTTCCTCGATCATCTTCTGGTGCCTGCGCTGCACCGAGCATTCGCGCTCACCCAGCGAGAGCACCGTACCATGGGAATCGGCGAGTATCTGGATCTCGACGTGCCGAGGCCGCTCGACGAACTTCTCGAGGTAGACGGCGTCATCGCCGAACGCGCTCTTCGCTTCCCGTCGCGCGGCGTCGAGCGAATTCTCGAGCTCCTTCGGTGACGACACCACTCGCATGCCCTTGCCGCCGCCCCCGGCCGCAGCCTTGAGCAGAATCGGATAGCCGAATTTCTTGGCGATCTTCGCCGCCTCTTTTGCGTCGGCCAGGGGCTCGGTTGTTCCCGGAACGACGGGAACTCCGTTCGCGACAGCAAGAGTCCGTGCGGCGGTCTTGCTGCCCATCGCGGCAATTGCTTCGGCCGGCGGACCGATCCACACGAGGCCGGCGTCCCGCACCGCTCTGGCGAACCATTCGCGCTCGGAGAGAAACCCGTAACCGGGATGGATCGCTTCGGCACCGGTCAGCTTTGCCGCTTCTATGATCCTATCGCCACGGAGATAGCTCTCGCTCGACGGCGGCGGTCCGATGAGCACCGCTTCATCCGCCTCGCGCACGTGCGGCGCGCGCACATCGGCTTCGCTGTAGATCGCCACGGTTTTTATCCCGAGCTCCTGGCACGCTCGGATCACGCGAAGCGCGATCTCACCGCGATTTGCAATAAGGACTTTGCTGAACACGTGTGCCTTACAGCGGAATGTTACCGTGTTTCTTCGGCGGATTCTTGTCGCGCTTGTTCTGAAGACTCTCGAGGGCTTCTATGAGCGCGGGCCGGGTGTTGCGCGGATCGATTATGTCGTCGAGGAAGCCGCGGCCGGCGGCAATGTATGGATGCGCGAACTTCTCGCGATACTCCTCGATCTTGGCCTCGGTGGCGGCTGCCTCGTCCTTGCTCTCGGCGATCTCTTTCCTGAACAGGATCTCCACCGCTCCCTTTGGACCCATCACGGCGATTTCCGCAGTGGGCCACGCCACGTTGAAGTCGCCGCGAATGTGCTTCGAGCTCATCACGTCGTACGCGCCGCCGTAGGCTTTGCGCGTGATTACCGTGAGCTTGGGCACCGTCGCCTCACAGTACGCGTACAGAAGCTTCGCGCCATGCTTGATGATGCCGCCGTGCTCCTGCGCCACACCCGGCAGGAATCCCGGCACGTCCTCGAAGGTCACCAGCGGGATGTTGAACGCGTCGCAGAAGCGGATGAAGCGCGCCGCCTTGAGCGACGCATTGATATCCAGTACGCCCGCGAGTACCGCCGGCTGATTCGCTACCACACCGATGCTGAAGCCGCCGAGGTGGGCGAACCCACAGATGATGTTCCCCGCGTACTCGCGCTGCACCTCATAGAATTCGGCATCGTCCACCACGCGCTTGATGACCTCGTGCATGTCGTATGGCTTGTTGGCATTATCCGGAACGACGTCGAGCAGAGACTCCTCTCGCCTGTCACGCGGATCAGTGCCGGGCCCGCGTGGTGGATCGCTCAAATTGTTGGAGGGGATGAACCGGAAGAGGTCGCGAATGTGCTGGAGGCATTCGGGTTCCGAATCGCAGGCAAAGTGCGCCACGCCGGACGTGGCCGAGTGAGTGTCCGCGCCCCCCAGCTCTTCCATAGTTACGTCTTCGTGCGTCACGGTCTTCACGACGTTGGGACCGGTGACGAACATGTACGAGCTGCCACGAACCATGTACGTAAAATCCGTAATTGCCGGCGAGTACACTGCTCCACCCGCGCATGGGCCCAGGATGGCGGATATCTGGGGCACAACACCGGAAGCCAGAGTGTTGCGGAGAAATATTTCCGCGTAGCCGCCGAGGGAGACGACGCCCTCCTGGATGCGCGCGCCGCCGGAATCGTTGAGCCCGATGACGGGCGCGCCGTTCCTCATCGCCAGATCCATGATCTTCACGATCTTCTCGGCGAACGTCTCGGAGAGCGATCCCCCGAACACCGTGAAATCCTGAGAGAAGACGTACACCAGCCGTCCGTCGATCTTCCCGTGGCCGGTGACGACGCCGTCGCCGTAGAATTTCTGGGTCTCGAGACCGAAATCGGTCGAGCGGTGTATTACGAAGCGGTCCATCTCGACGAAAGACCCTTCGTCCAGAAGGAGCTCGAGCCGCTCGCGCGCGGAGAGCTTGCCTTTCTCGTGCTGCGCCTTAAGCCGCGCTTCGCCGCCGCCCTGCTCGGACTCGGCGCGGCGGCGCTCCAGAATCTCGAGCTTCTCTCGCATCGTCATAGAAGCGAAAAGCTAACGCCCCGCGGAATGAGCATCTAGCGCCGCGGCCGAGACGCGCTACTTATTATCGTTCGGAAACCCTGATCAGCACCAACACACCCGTCCAACTTGACACCACCACGAAAACGATCACGCAAGCCGCGTAAGCGCGCCCGGCGAAGGCCGGCGCATCAACACACATCGCTGCCCACCAGCCGCAACGCGTACATGGACACACGGCAGTGGCTGCTGGACCAGCATGGTCCCGTCTGCGCTTATTGTGAGCGGCGGGTAAGCGCCAGGGCGATCACCATGGATCACGTGACGCCAAGAAAGGGAAAGACTGCTTACGACCGGCGCGACAACCTGGTGCTGGCGTGTCCGGCGTGCAACGCGCTAAAGGCCGACCAGCCATTCCTTTCCTTTCTCCTGGCTCGAAGGGCTCGTTCCGCGAGCCTCCTACGGTATGGGGCTCATCTGAGTCCGATGCTGCTCGACCTTGCCAGAGAGATTGCCGGTCCGGAAGCGGCGGCCCGCGCTGCGCGCCTCGCTGATCCCGATTACCCGTATCTCGATTAAGACCGGGTCGGCTCCAGCTCCTTTCTTTCGCTGGATGATGCGTCCGTCGGGGGAGCCGGCTGCTCCTCGGCGCTGAGCGCGCTGGGCGTTTTTTCTTCCGCTGATTTCTTCTGGCGGCTCGCGGCGATGCGTCGCTTCTCCGGCTTGAGCCTCGCCTTGAGGAACGCCAGCACATCCGTCTCGTGCTGACGGAGTGTGGGACCGTGCGATTTGCGTTTGCTCCAGGTCCGCTCGGGTAGCGGCGGGAGAACGGAGCCCTCGAGATAAGCTTCGATCAGCGCCGGATGGATGTAGTACTTCCTGCAGACGCTCCTCGTGTTGCCCAGCCGCTTCGCCGTGAGATCCACAGCGGCGACAATGTTGCGCTCCGCTTCCCGCTTGCTCTTGGCCGACCCCGTCCGTCGGAGCGCCTCTGCCGCTAGCATCGTTCCGGCCCAGGTACGAAAATCCTTTGCCGTTACCTCGCGCCCGGTCACGGCCTGCAGGTATGCGTTGACGTCCTCTGCCTGGATGCTCTGTCGCTTACCGTCGTCATCCAGATACTTGAAGAGCTCCTCCCCGCGCAGCTCCTGACAGCGCTGCACGATCCGCGCGATCCGCTTGTCCGTAACGGCGACGGCGTGCTGAATTCCGCTCTTCCCGCGAAACTCGAATCGCATCTCCGATCCGACGACTGCCACGTGCCGACGCTTGAATGTGGTGAGGCCGTACGATTTGTTCGCCTTTGCGTACTCGTCCGACCCGATGCGGATGAGCGTGGTCTCGAGGAGCCAGACCAGTGTGGCCATGATCTTGTCGCGCGTGAAACCAGGCAGCTCGATGTCGGTCTCGACGCGCTCGCGGATCTTCCACAGCACGTCGCTGAGCTCGAACATGCGCTCAAACTTGGTGCCGTCGCGATGTTTCCGAAAACCGGGGTGGTACCGGTACTGTTTCCGGCCTCGACCGTCGCGCGCGGTGACCTGGAGATGGCCGTCCTCGTGCGGGCAGATCCAAACATCGGTCCACGCGGGTGGAATTACGAGCGACCGGAAGCGCTTCAGCGGTTCGGGCGCGTGAATGACGCGGCCTTCGGGGTCGAGGTACCTGAACCCGCGGCCGTGCGGCTGCCGGCGAATCCCCGGCATGGCATCACTGACGTATCGAAGTCCCGCGGCGACCGCGGTATCCGCATACTCTCGAGATATGGACTGTCCCAGCTTTCCTCCTCCAACGCGCGCGCCTGGTCCTCACGCCTCCGGCCGCGGGCCTGAGAAGCGGGGCGTCGTGTATGGACGCTAGAGCCGTCTCCCGGCAACCGATTTCCCCTCGGTGAAAACGCGGGGCTTCGTATAGGGGCAGTCCACGCGTCCCAACCTGCGTTTTTCCTGGTCCGGACGGGTCCGCGCGCGCGGTCAGGAAGGCGAGTGGCGAGACGGGTGTCTCTGCGTAGTATTATTTGAAGAGCGAACGCACCATAGTGAAGAAAAGGAGAGTTCGATGAGCGCTTCACGGCACCAGGTCCGATTTCCCGGAGAATCGCCCTCTTATCGCGCCGCGCGCGACGAGCTGCTCGACGCGGAAGTAGAAATGAGGCGAACGATGGAAGCTGTTGCCTCGCTCCGACGCGAATTGCCACTTGGAGGAGAGATTCCTGAGGACTACCCCTTCGAAGAGATCGTTGGCAGCAATGGCGACGGAACTATCAAAACCGTTAGAATCTCCGAGCTGTTCGCGAAAGGGATGGATTCGCTGATCGTCTACAACTTCATGTACGGCCCGGAGATGGCGCGCCCATGTCCATCGTGCACCTCAATCCTAGATGCGCTCGACGGGCAAGCGCGTCACGTGGTGCAGCGAACAAATCTGGCGGTCGTAGCGAAATCGCCAATCAAGCGGATCCGTGAGTTTGCGGTCGAGCGCGGGTGGCGAAACCTGAGATTGCTGTCATCGGAGCGCACGACCTACAATCAAGACTATCAGGGCGAGAATGCTGCCGGCGACCAGATGCCGGCGCTCAATGTGTTCGCGCGGCGCGGGAAGAAGATCTACCACACGTACTCCACCGAGCTGTTGTTCGCGCCGCGCGATGCGGGGCAGGACTTCCGCCACGTGGACACGATCTGGCCTCTCTGGAATCTGTTCGACTTCACGCCCGAAGGACGAGGCGAGAAGTGGAACCCGAAGCTGTCGTACTAGTCCGAGCGTCAATCCACCTCGTCGAGCTTCCTGAGCGGCGGAATCTTCCAGGCGGTGACCCCGACCACGCCGAGCGTCACGATGCCGCCGAAAATCACGGATCTGACCGTCCCGAGCAGCTTCGCCGCAACACCCGATTCAAACGACCCTATCTCATTCGACGACCCGATGAAAATCTGGTTTACGGCGGAAACTCTTCCGAGCATGTGCTGTGGAGTGCGTAGCGTAAGGAGCGTCGAGCGGATCACCACGCTGACGTTGTCCAGCATGCCGCTTAGCACCAGCAGCGCCAGCGACAGCCAGAACGAGTGGGACAACGCGAAGAGAATCCAGCACGCGCCGAAGCCGGCAACGCAAAGAAACAGTGTGGGCCCGGCCTTTCGCATGCGACGATGAATGAGCAGCAACGAGATGAGAACGGCGCCGGCGGCCGGTGCGGCGCGAAGGATCCCCAGCCCCTCAGGGCCGACGTGAAGGATTTCCGATGCGAAGATCGGGAGCAGCGCCGGTGCGCCACCAAACAGCACCGAGAACAAATCGAGGAGCTGCGCACCGAGCAGCTCCGGCTGGGTCAGCAGAAACCTGATTCCGATCGTGAGGTTGTCACCGATGCTGCCCTCATCGGCGACGACCGGGTGGCGTGTGTACACAATGCGCGCGAACAGTCCAAGACCAATGGCGCAAAGGACGGATTCAACGACGTAGGCGAGCCGCGCGCCCGAGAATCCGTAGATCATTCCGCCGACAGCCGGCCCAACAACCGCGGCAAACTGCCAGAGCGAGGACCGCCACGTCACCGCGTTGGCGTACGTCGCGCGCGGCACTATCTCGGCGCCCAAAGCCGTTCGCGCTGGCTGGAGAAAGCTTCTCGCCAACCCGCTCACGCTTACCACACCGAAAATCGGCCACACCCTCCCGGCGAGAAACAAATCGGATCGAGCGGTGAGTATGAGCAGTGCCACGCCGCACAGCACCTGAATGCCAAGGGCAATCAGAGACAGCGTTTTTCGGTTGTGCCGGTCGGCGATGTGGCCGGCATAAAGCGCGGCGCCGATGAACGGCAGCGCCTCCGCGAGTCCCACCATTCCAAGAGAGAGGGGGTCCCTGGTGAGGGCGTACACCTGCCACGCAACCACGGTCGCCTGGATCTGTGTGCCCATCGTTACCGCGACGAGACTTGCGACGTACCAGAGAAAACCGGGACTGCGAAGTGATACGTACGGGTCGTGTCGCTCTGCCATTCCTCGGGGGACGAGATTTCGGAAGCCGGATGATACGCAGGCCCAACCTCCCGGGCAATCATCTGGTAGCGCGCGGCGGCGAATCGCATTCTATTTGTCGCGGTACCTCACGATCCCCGGAGGAAGCGCGTGACAGCGGCGAAGACCATGAAGCCGGCGAAGGACGAATTTCTTCCCTATTACGGGAGGTACATCGATCTCGTAGAAAGCGGCGACGTTCTCTCCACGCTCACGAGGCAGATGGCCGAGACTCAGGCACTGCTACGCAGTCTCCCCTCGTCGGTGTCGAGTTATCGCTACGCGCCGGGCAAGTGGAGCGTCAACGAAATGATCGGCCATCTCATTGACAGCGAGCGCATCTTTTGCGCACGTGCGCTCAGATTCGCCCGCAACGACCCCACTCCGCTTCCCGGCTTCGAGCAGGACGATTACGTCCGGAATTCCAGCTTCGACAGCTATCCCCTCGCCGACCTCGCATCGGAGCTCGCCACCTTACGCGCGTCCACTGTCTTTCTGTTCCAGCACCTGAACGAGGACGCGTGGATGCGCCGCGGGACTGCGAATGGCGCGGCGGTGTCCGTCAGAGCCCTGGCGTACATCATTGCCGGACATGAGCTGCACCACCGCGAGATTTTGAGAACGCGCTATCTGTAGCTGAGAGCTGAAGTCGCGGGATCGCCAGTATCAGTCGCACACCCAACCGACAGAAGTCTCCGATATCAGCCGGTCGAAGGCTTCGCCAGGACAGAGCGTACGGCGGCGCACAGTGTCTCTGCCGTGAAGGGCTTTTGCAGGAATTCGGCGTGCGAAGTACGGATGCCGCCACGAAGAATCTCGTTGTCGGTGTAGCCGGACATGAAAAGCACCCTGATGGCCGGGCTCATCTCGTGAAGCTCGTCAACCATGCCGCGGCCCCCGAGCGTGGGCATCTCGACGTCGGTGAGCACGAGATCGATCTCCCCGACCTCCTCCGCGGCGATGCGAAGTGCCATCGCTCCGTCCGACGCCTCGAGTACCCGATACCCGGCCTGTGTGAGCACGCGCTTGCCGAGTTTCCGTAGTGATTTCTCGTCGTCGACGAGCAGAATCGTCTCCTTCCCGGTCGGAGCACCGCGCCTCAGACTCTTCACGCCGCTTGCCCGCGCCTCCAGCGACTCACGCGCGACGACCTCTTCCTTCGATTCCCTGAGCGGCGAGCCCGGAAGCGGAACTGTAGCGACGCCACGATCAAGACCCGTTGCCTGCGGAAGCGTGCGCCGACTCGTCAGCAGCAGCTTCTTGGTGAGACTTTCGGCACGGTCTGCCGCCAGTCGGATGTCCAACGCTTCACTCGCCGGCAGCTTGGCCTGGTTCAGGCTCGACTCGATCAGGTCCGCGTTCATCCGGATGACGGTCAGCAGATTATTGAGCTCGTGGGCCGCCCTCCCTGCGAGCTCCGCAAAACTGTGCAGCTCCTGTGTGCGGAGCGCGAGGGTTTCCTCGACGGAGCCGACGGTGCTCAAATCCTCAATGGCGAGGAGAATGGTCGCATCCGCGGCATCCTCCGAAGGAACCAGCCGGGCGCTCAGCCAGAGCACTGCCTTACCACCCTTCTTCTCGTCGTGCACCAGCTCGAAATGGTCGGATTGCGGCGCGTCACGCGAGACCGTTTCCAGCATTGGCCTGAGCTTCTCGTCCCACTGTCTGCCGCCGACTTCATAGACCTTGCGGCCAACACATTCTTCGGGCGCCAATTTGAACATCGTGTAGAACGCCATGTTGGCAGCGCGAATATTGAGCTCAGCGTCGAGAACAAGCAGCGCTTCGCTCGGAGAGCCGGGACTGATCATGAGTGATTTTCGGGAGAAACCCTGAGGTCAGAAACGTCAGAAGGGTGCATAAGGTGGACGATTCCGCACAGCAAAGCGTATCGAATCCATTGAACATAAAAAAAACGGCCCGCTCCGAAAGAGCGGGCCGTTTAATTCCTGCCGATGCCTACGCCGGCTCTTCGATGAAAGAGTCGGGCGGCGTCGGGATGGGGTCGGACATGTTGTAATCGTCGGACTCCATCGGAATGACCTTCGATGGCGCCTCCGGACGCGGCGGCTGCTCCTCCGGAATTGCCGTCACCGCCAGAACAATCCGGCGATGGATCGGATCGACCTCGAGAACCCTGAGATCGAGATTCATCGTCTCATAGGCGATGTCCGCCGGACTGTTCACCGGCTGTCCGAAGTTGAGCTGGCTCACCGGAACGAAGCCCTCGATGTCGTTGCCGATATCGACGACCACTCCCTTGTCCATTAATCTCACGACCTTTCCGCGCAGCTCGGTGCCGACCGGATAGGTCTCGCCGATCTTGAGCCATGGATCCTCGGTCGCCTGCTTGAGTCCGAGCGAGATGCGCTTGTTCTCGGCATCCACGTTCAGAATGATGACATCTACCGAGTCGCCCTTCTTCACGACTTCGGACGGATGCTGCACGCGCTTGGTCCACGACATGTCGGAGATGTGGATCAATCCGTCGATGCCCGGCTCGATCTCGACGAACGCACCAAAGCTGGTAAGGTTGCGAACCTTGCCGTTGAGGCGCGTGCCGACCGGATACTTCTCCGGCAGCATCATCCACGGATCCTGCTCCGTTTGCTTCATGCCGAGGGAGATCTTCTCTTCGTTCGGATCGACCTTGAGCACGACCGCTTCGATCGCCTCACCGATTGATACCAGCTTCGATGGGTGACGGACGTTGCGCGTCCAGCTCATCTCGCTGATGTGAACGAGTCCTTCGATGCCGGGCTCGAGCTCGATGAACGCGCCGTAATTCGTGATCGAGACGACCTTACCCGACACGCGGGTGCCGACCGGATACTTCTCGGCGACATCCTTCCACGGATAGCTCTGGAGCTGCTTCAAGCCGAGCGAGATGCGCTCGCGATCCCAATCGATGTCGAGAACC
>CAAGKR010263064.1_pt1 | contig 12431 bp, 11 predicted proteins | sample 2556971 | NCBI WGS metagenome assembly CAAGKR01 (sample SAMEA5207829, study PRJEB30636) | soil metagenome | biome: forest; feature: boreal; material: soil | place: USA | collected 2011-09 | depth 1 m | reverse complement strand
GCGATTTGGATTCATGCCGTTTCAGTAGGCGAAGTAGTTGCAATTACGGGCCTTGTTTTCGAACTGCGGCGGCGATTTCCGCAGCATCGAGTGGTGGTGTCGACAACCACTGCCACGGGGCAGAGGATGGCTCGCGATAGATTTGGAGAAGATTCAGTCTTCTATTTCCCGCTGGATTTAGGATTTGCAATTCGCCCTTACTTGCGACGGCTGCGGCCCCAATTGATCGTTCTCGCAGAAACGGAGTTCTGGCCTAACTTCCTGCGGCTTGCCCATGAGAGCGGGGCGAAAATTGCCGTCGTCAACGCCCGCATCTCAGACCGATCATGGCCAGGTTACCGGCGTTTTCGCCGCATCATCGGGAGAATCCTGAAGCACGTGAATCTGTTTTTGGCGCAGACCGAAGAAGACTCGCGACGGCTGCTAGACATAGGCGTATTACCCGAGAGTATTTTGGTCGGCGGCAACTTAAAATTCGATGTTCCCATTCCTTCGCTGCCGGCAATCGTCGACTGTCTTCGCCTTGCGTTCGAAGGTTCCGGCGCGGGCCCCGTTTTGGTTTGTGGCAGCACTCTAGATGGAGAAGAATCGCTTTTGCTCCAGGCTTTTGACAATATTCTCGTCAGTCATCCGCGCGCGGTGATGATCCTGGCGCCTCGCCACCCGGAACGTTTCGCGGAAGTCGCGGAATTGCTACGGAAGCTCAATATCCGATTCTGGCGTCGATCTCTTTGGCAGGGGGAACCGATTTTGGGCGGCGTTCTTTTGCTCGATTCAATCGGCGAACTGGCCGCGATCTATTCACTCGCGGATATTGCATTCGTCGGCGGAAGTCTGGTGCAGCGCGGGGGGCACAATATTATTGAGCCCGCACAATATGGCGTGCCCATTGTAGTTGGAAATCACACCGAGAATTTTCGGGACATCATTGGATTGTTTCAAAGCCGTGGTGCCATCCGCATAGTTGGTCCCGCCGAACTCCCACTCGTCTTCACGGAACTCTTGTCCGATGAGGCGCAAAGGGCAGCCCTGGGCAGCCGCGCTGCCGAAACTCTACGCTCGCAAATGGGCGCGACCCAACGGACAATTCAAGCATTGCAGCGATTTCTTGGTCCCGCGCCGCCCGCCGCAACGCACACCGCCGAAAATCAGTTCTCAGTGCCGCGCGGATGAAAAGTCTCGCCGCCATTTTCGGATTAGGCGTCACCATCCGCAATACGCTTTATGACCGCCGGATCTTTAAGGCCAGCCAGTTGCCAGGCCCGGTTGTTAGCGTGGGAAATCTTTCCGTTGGCGGCTCCGGTAAAACCCCGTTCGTGATCATGCTGGGCGGACTGCTGACCACCCGGGGCATAACGTTCGACGTATTATCTCGTGGCTACGGACGCCGCACCCGCGGCGTGGCCCTGGTAGATTCAAATGGTTCGGCGGAAGAATTCGGCGACGAACCGCTGCTCATCGCTCGAAAATTGAACGTCCCAGTCATTGTTGGAGGAGACCGTTACAAGGCCGGCCTGTTCGCCGAAAGCAAATTCGGTCCCCAGATTCATCTACTCGACGACGGGTTCCAGCACCGCAATCTTGTGCGCGATTTCGATATAGTCCTTGTTAGTCCCGAAGATTCGCATGATCGCTTGCTTCCCGCTGGCCGATTGCGTGAGCCGCTGGCTTCGTTGCGGCGGGCGGACGCCATCGTGCTGACCAATGGCACGTCGCGAGAATTACCTCCGTTGGATGGAAGGCTAATATGGCAAATACGCAGGGGCATTTCACCCAAGAACCTGCCGGACCGCCCGGTTGTTTTCTGCGGCATTGCACGGCCAAAAAGCTTCGTCTCACAGTTGCGCGACGCTGGAATAAAACCTGCTGCGGAATCTTTCTTCCGCGACCACCAGGCTTACACTGAACAGGACATTCAACGCTTGCTCAAATTGCGAGAGCAAACGAGCGCAAACGGATTTGTTACCACCGAAAAAGACGCCATCAACCTTGGCCGATTCCGCACCGCCTTGGAGCCGTTATCCATCGTTCCCGTTATGCTGGAGCTTGCCGACGCGGATAACGCCGTGGATACCATGCTGCATACCATTCATGAGCGCAGACGATGAGCGTGAGAAAATCCCTTTGCCCTTTATTTATGACCAAGCATCCCAAGGAAGCCGGCCGGTTTAGAAAGATTGTTGAGACATTTCCTGAAATCACAATCACCGTCGTAGGTGATTTCGTGGCCGACGAATTTGTGTTTGGAGAAATTTCCCGAGTCTCGCGCGAGGCCCCAGTCTTGATTTTGAAATACCGCGACAAGACCGTAGTTCCGGGCGGCGGGGCGAATGCCGTCAACAATCTTGCGGACCTCGGCATAAACGTGCTTCCCGTAGGCATCGTGGGAAACGACGAACCGGGCAGACTGCTGTTGAAGGGCTTCCGCCAGAAACATGTTCCTGTCAGTGGAATTCTGAAAGGTAAAGGCTATGCGACTCCGACGAAAACCCGCATCCTTGCGGGAATGACGCACTCATCCCGCCAACAGGTTGTCCGGGTGGACCGGGAACCAGAAGCGGAACCTGATCGCAATCAAAAACGTGAACTTGTGCGGGCCGCTCGCGAGTACGCCCGCGCTTCAGACGCAGTTCTGGTTTCCGATTACGGTTACGGGGCCGCCACTCCCGCGATTCTAAATGCCATTCGCGAAAAAGGACGCTTAAACGAAATGCCGATTGTGCTTGATTCCCGTCATCGCATGTTGCAGTATTCCGGCGTCACCGCGGCCACGCCGAACGAGCCGGAGGTCGAAGAAGCTCTCGGTATGCGGATCGGTCATGATTGGTCGCAGCTGTGTTCCGCCGGCGAGCAGGTCATTTTACGAATGAAGCTACAGTGCCTCATCATAACTCGGGGACGAGATGGAATGGCGGCGTTTAGCGGGAATCACAAGCCGGTGGACATTCCAATCTTCGGATCCGATCAAGTTGCCGACGTGACCGGCGCAGGGGATACCGTGATTGCCACCTTCACGGCGGCTTTGGCGGCAGGCGCCAGCACCGAAGAAGCCGCGCATCTAGCAAACTATGCGGGGGGAATCGTCGTTATGAAACGCGGCACGGCGACGGTTTCCCGTGAAGAGTTGCTTCAGGCTGTGGAGCAATCTCCGGCGATGACAAGATCGCACTGAGTGTAAATGTTGACCACGAACAAAATTCTCAATCGCCAGGAATTGCAGCGGCAAGTTGCAGAGTGGCGCAAACTCGGCGACGCGATCATCCTCGCGAATGGATGTTTTGATTTACTTCACGTTGGACACGTGCGTTACCTGCGGGGTGCCAAAGAATTAGGCGGACGGTTAATCGTCGCGATTAACTCCGACAAATCAGTCCGAGCGTTGAAGGGCGAAGGCCGTCCGCTGATGCCCGCTGCGGAACGTGCGGAAATTCTTGCAGCTTTGGCTGATGTGGACGCTGTCGTGATCTTTCCCGAGCAAGATGTTCGCGCGCTAGTACGAGAGATTCGCCCCAATGTTCAAGCCAAGGGAACGGACTATACCGTCGACACAGTCCCCGAGCGTGATGTCGTCGCCGAATGTGGGGGCCGCGTCGAGATTGTAGGCGATCCCAAAGACCATTCAGCGACGGAAATCATTCATTCGCGATTGAGGGGCGTCGTGCCGCGAACCTAATATTATGATGTGCGATGGAGAGACGGGCGTCCTCGCCCGTCCAATAAGAGCGTACACAAGCGTTATTGACCGCCGGGGACGCCCCTCTCTCCATCAGCGATGACCTGTCCAAACAGATTGCTGGTCGTCCGCACAAGCGCGATGGGCGACATCATCCATGCGCTGCCAGCCGTAGCCGCCTTGCGGGCAGCCGTTCCAGAGGTAAATATCGGATGGGTCGTCGAAGAGAGATGGGTGGAATTGCTGTGCGCCCCCTCTACCTCGCTAGTCGGGCCGCGCTCGCCAGGCCGTCCGCTGGTGGATAGAATTCATGTGGTAAACACAAAGTCCTGGAGGCGCTCTCTTTTTTCCTCCGACACGTGGAAGCAGATTTACGGATCGACCAGCGATCTTCGCGCTCCTCGATACCAGGTGGCCATCGATTTTCAGGGTGCATTGCGGTCGGCCCTGCTGGCACGATTGTCAGGCGCGAAGGCAATCTATGGCTTTGCCAATCCCCGCGAAGGCATCGCAAAAATGTTTTATACCCTGCGAGCCGATGCTAACGGAGCGCATGTTGTCGAACAAAATCGCTCACTCGCCGAAGCCCTGACTGGCGAGCCTCTCGGAATGCCTGAACCACAACTCCCGCGAGATGAGGCCGCTGACCGGGAATGTGATCGCTATCGCAGTGAACATCGGATTGAACAGTTTGTCTTGCTGAATCCTGGCGCGGGATGGGGCGCAAAACAGTGGCCAGCCGACCGCTATGGCCAAGTAGCAAAACAATTATTAGGAAACGGTCTGCGATGCCTGATCAACTACGGTCCAGGGGAGGAAGCATTGGCAGCCGCAGTGAAGACTTCAAGCGAAGGCCGTGCCAATTCGGTGAATCTCTCCCTCACGCAGTTAATCGCTTTCACGCGCCGCGCTGCGTTGTTTGTCGGAGGCGACACCGGGCCAGTACATCTGGCGGCGGCTCTGGGCGTTCCCGTCGTGGCAATTTTTGGTCCTACAGATCCGGCTCGCAATGGTCCATTCGCCAGGAGAAAAATTGTTTTGAGAAGCCCCTTGAGCTTCACATCTCACAAGCGGCGGGCGCAACCCGACGAAGGAATTCTGAAAATCACGGTCGGCGAAGTTGTTTCCGCAGCGCGGCAACTGCTGGGAGACCTGCGTGCCTAGAGGATATTCCGTCACCTGGCAGAGGATCGCCCGCCGGATCCGCGTCCCAGTCGGCTTCGCTTTCACCGGGCTGTATTTATGGCTCGCGCGTCCGACTTGGGAATCAATTTTGTTAGGCGCGCTGTTCGTTATCGCGGGCATCGTGGTTCGCGCTCTGGCCTCGGGACACCTGAAAAAAAATGACCAGCTTGCGACCAGCGGACCCTACGCTTATACACGCAATCCTCTTTACCTGGGGTCGTTGATTCTTGCATTAGGATTCGCTTCAGCCGCACTGAGCTGGTGGATTGCGATTGGGCTGGCAATAATCTTCGCGGCGATCTACCTGCCGGTCATCCAGGCCGAAGAAACATTCCTGCGAACAAGATTTCCCGAGTTTGACGAGTATGCCGACAAAGTTCCCCGAATAGTTCCCGGGGTGAGGCGCCTTCACCACGCTGACAGCGGCTTTTCGTGGGACTTATATCGAAAGCACCGCGAATACAACGCCGCCATTGGCTCCGCTGCGCTAATGGCAGCGCTCGTGGTCAAACTATTTTGGTTGCACCATCCGTAGCACGGACGAGAAACTCTATTTTCTAGCGCTAACATCCTGCTGCCTCGCCAACCATTCTTTCGCATCGCTTAATTCCGGACGCACCGAGTCTGATCCTTCGCAATTCTTCACAAGTTGCGCAAAGTAGCCTGACACCTTCTCAGCCTTTCCGGCATCCTGAGCCGCCCGCGCGGCGCCATATAGAGAATTGAAGCGATTTGGATTGGTCTTCAAATCCGCTTCATATTCAGTCAACGCCTCCGCTGAGCGTTTCATTTCCAGCAACATGTCGGCCAGCATCTCACGCGCAGGAGTCTCGTCTGAAGCCTCAAAGACCCCGGTCGCTTTGTCCGCAATGGGTCGCAAAAGACCGATTGCACGGTCCGTTTTGCCTTCCGCGTATTCAGCCCAGGCCTCGGCTTCTTTCCGGTCTTGTTCGATTGCGTCAATCATCGATTTCGACTTCTTCCCTTCTGACAATTTCTTGTGAATGGCCTCGATCTCCGCAACTTCCTTTCGCGCGTCCTCGGCTTTCCCAACGCGAGCCAGGCCAATCGCGCGAGCCCAGTGCGTTACCGAATTATCTCCGTCGGAGGCTCCGGGGACCGGCGTTAACTCTGCCGCCTCCTTCCACTTGTGCAATTCGAGCGCATACATAGCCTCAAACGCCACCAGCGCGGAGATTCGCGGATCGGTACCCATGCCATACATGTCTTCCATCGGCGGCATGGCTTCGACTTCTTCCATCAGGCGGTGCGCATCCCCTTCCCGGCCACTTTGCAGATAGGCGTAAAAGAGAAAATCCATCGCGTGGAATTCATGGCCTTCGCCGCCCATCTCGGCGTACTTGCGACTGGCGGCAATGGAAGCCAGATTCGAATTTATATCATCCTGCCAAAGTCCGAGCCGGGCGAAAATATGAGCCGGCATGTGCAGGGCGTGAGGAGCCGAAGGCGCGATCTGCGCATAGCGGCGGGCCGCAGGCAGTCCGAGATTCGCCATCTCCGGAGTGTCGTATGTATGAATCAAATAATGAATCACTCCGGGATGGTTTGGCTCGATCGCAAATACTTTTTCCAACACAGCCGCCGCCTTCTTCCGGTTCATGTTGCCATCACGCGAAGGCTCCATTGCCAGCAGCGACAACGCATAGAACGCCGCCGCCTCATAATCATCAGGATTGCGCTGATAAACCTTCCGCATCGTCTTTGAATAGGAGCTTGCCCGGCTCTCATATTTGCGATTGTCCGAACCCGAATAAAAGGCGTTGATTGCCGCAACGTAATCGCGTTCCCGGTCACTCTTGGGATGGAACGAGTTTGCGATTGCCGCCTCCGACTTCCCTCGCTTTATGGTTGCCGCATCGGGATGGTTCCAAAGTTGATGCCATTGGCTCATGGCAATCCCCCAATGCGCCATCGCGCACTGCGAATCGTCTTTCGCGATCCCCTGAAAGGTTGTCTCCGCCTGCTCGTACCAGAAAGAGTGCAGCAGCGCCACTCCACGCTCGAAAGATTTCTGCGAAAAAGGTGAGCAGGACACCGGAAAGTGCACGGTTCCGAGCTGCTCCGCCGTTAGCTCTTCGTGATGATGAGTTTCATCGGCAAAAGTCGGCGACGCGCATAACGACAACGTCAGCAGAATTGCCGGGAAGAAAATTGCCGAAAAAGTTTCCATAATCGCCGCACCGAAGGGAGTTTAGTCCGAGAGACGGCCAGCACTCAAGCGGGATGGGGACTACGGGATGGGGACAGCGGGATGACGATTGATCTAAATGATTACAGAATTCTCAAGCGCGTGTCTTCTTCTTGGCGACTGCGACGGATGCAACTCCAGCCTTTTCCCACGGACGTTTTGGGCGCTCCGTCGTCGGCTTGTCACGGTCCTCGACGCGGTCGTACTGATACGAGTCGCTCACTGTTCCCAGCGATTCGTTATAAAGGTTGGGCATTTGAATGCCTTCCTTCATCTCTTCCGTAAATTGCTGCAAGGCCTTCAAGTGGTCGGCGGTGGCCGCGACTTCGGTCTTCGAGGTCTTTAAAAATTGCTGGTATCCGCGATTAATTAACTTGGAAATCTCGCTGCCGATCAAATATCCGGGATGCGCGAAGATCTTGATCCCATCCTCGCCATCTTTTTGAATGGCCGCCGAGACGTTGTACTTCCTCAAGAAAACGCGGCCTTGTGTTCCGGGCGCTTCGATCAAGTCGAATCCGTGTTCGCGCAGCCAGTTCAGCGCCTCGTCATACGTCCGTTCAATTGCTTTCGTCGCCATTTGTTTGCTCTTTCTGTGATGACAGACTATATATTCCCCGATTGGATGCTTACTCCCCGCGAATGTATTCGGCGGCGGCGCATCCGGATATGGTCTTTTATAATCTAACTCTGAGTTCAAGATGCTGTAATTGGGTTGTAAGGAACATTACTATAGTTATGGCCGTGGGTCCCTGTTCATGGCAAGAGAACCCCATAAATCCGAATCGACCGCGGACACTGGCGCGAATACTGCCGAATTAGAATTGCCTCAGAGCGCAGGAAATCATATCTCGAATTCCGCTCAAGCCGCTGAGTCTTTGGACCATGGGAGCTCTCAGAGTCCCAATCTCCATTCGACTGCTCTGGGACTTAGCACGCTCGATCGCGTCGGAAATACGCCGTTACTTCGTTTCGAGCGGCTCACCCACGATCTTCCCGGAATAGGATTGTTTGGGAAGGCCGAGTGGTTCAATCCAGGCGGATCGGTGAAAGACCGCGCCGCCGCAAGGATTATCGCCGAGGGCAGACGCAGCGGAAAATTTGCACCCGGCAAGGCTCTGCTCGACTCCACCAGCGGGAATACCGGCATCGCCTATGCCGTGTTCGGAGCGGCTGAGGGTTTTTCGGTAACACTGTGCATGCCGGAAAATGTCTCCATCGAGCGCAAACACATCCTTCACGCATACGGAGCGGATATCGTTTATACCGATCCGGGGGAGGGCTCCGACGGCGCGATCCGCGTGGCGCGAGAACTTGCCGCCAAGCATCCGGACAAATATTTTTATGCCGACCAATATTCCAACGATGCAAACTGGCAGGCGCATTACTACGGGACGGCAAACGAAATCTGGCAACAAACCGAGAGCCGCATCACACACTTTGTTTCAATGATGGGAACAAGCGGAACATTCGTGGGCACGTCACGGCGATTGAAAGAATTGAATCCGCAAATTCGCTGCATCTCATTGCAGCCCGATTCGCCATTTCACGGAATCGAAGGCGCGAAGCACATGGCTAGCGCCATCGTCCCAAAAATTTACGATCCGACGCTGGCGGACGAAGACCTCGGCATTTCCACGGAAGATTCCTACGCCATGGCGATCCGTTTGGCTCGTGAAGAAGGCCTGCTGGTAGGCATCTCGGCTGCATCCGCTGTAGTCGGATGCCTGCAAGTAGCACAGCGGATCACGAAAGGGGAGCAGGCACTGTTCGTCGCGATCCTTCCCGACTCCGGCGACAGATATTTGAGCGAAAGATTCTGGGAAGAAGGTTGAGAGGCGAATTCACCACTGAGACACGGACTCACAGGGAAACAAAATCAAGTTAGAATCGTTTTAGGAAGGAGCTCCTCAGTAATTGGCTTTTATTTTCTCTGTGTCTCCGAGCCTCTGTGGTGAAACGGCTTTGCGATGTTAAGAATCAGGTGTGCTGATTACGGAGCGCTCCGTCAACACGGCGAAGAGACCTATCCCTACGAATGCTGTGGCGTCCTTCTCGGCCAAATGGACGGCGATATTCGCTCAGTCTCTTCAGTCGTCCGTTGTGGCAACACGCGCACCGACTCACCGCAAAACCGATACAACATTGACCCCAAAGAACTGGTGCGAATTCAGCGCTTAGGCCGCGAGCGCGGCGAGGACATCATCGGCTTCTACCATTCGCATCCCGACCATCCTGCCCGCTGGTCGTCTACCGATCTGGCCGAGGCCCACTGGTTCGGCTGCTCCTACGTGATCACAAGTGTAGAGGAGGGCAAAGCGGTCCTCACAAATGCATTCGAACTAACCGGCAGCGATGAAACCGACAAAAAGCTTGCGGATGAAAAGATAGAGCTCGCATGATTCATTCATATGCCAAACCCCGCCTATGGAGCGTGATTAGCGCCGTACCGCTTAAGAGAAAAGTCTCCTCCCCGGATTTCAGCGAGCCCAGTGCGGGGCCTGATCATTCGAGTTGCCTTAGTGCGTTCGAAAATTTGATCGCTCTCCGGATTGCGCGCAGGTAGCCGGTCGTGGATTAGATGGAACTGGATCACCTTATTTCTTAAGTTTCGGATTTGAACGCCGTTGAACTGGAGCCTCAGCCCAAGTTCCATGTCTTCTTTTCCCCAACCTTCAAATTCTTCGTTAAAACCGTTCACCGCGAAGAGATCGCTCCGATGAACTGAAAAATTGCTGCCTTGCAGGCTATGGTTGGAAGATTCATACAAAATCGGCGAAACAAAACCGTGTTCGATAACCCGAGCCTTGTCTTGAATCCACAATCGAAGAAGTCGACCCGGCGTAAAACCGAGACCGCTTTCAAGGATTGCCGATGGCTTCGGCGCTACATCTCGGCTTACGTGAGCCCGGCGGCCGATAATCGCTGTTCCGGGAGCGGCATACGCTGTGTGATTGCGCACAAAGTCCCGATGCGGCAAACAGTCCATATCTATAAAAACCAGCGAATCGAACCGGCTCACGTGGATCGCGCGGTTGAGGATCCTCGCCTTGCGGAAACCATGCTTTTCGTGGATAACGTGCTGAATCCCGTGTGCAAAGCGAGGAGCCCATGCATCCAACAGCGGCGCATAACTCTGCGAGGATCCATCGTCCGCAATCACCAATTCAAAGTTGCGAAAAGTTTGTACTGCGAAGGCCGCGAGGCTCGCCTCCAGAATATCGATGTTGTTATAGGTGCCGACAATAATGGAAGCGGCGCTGGAAGTCTCTTCAGGCGGCAGCGCCGGCCGATGGATGTCAATCATTATCACCTAGCGTAATCACGAGCGGAGATAAAGGCAAAGCAGTGCCGAAAAACACGTTCGAGAGAGCGGATGAAAAATGATTAGGTTTTTTCTGCGGATGTGACGGCTGTCGCGGAGGAAATCTCTGGATTTTCTGCTGTCGCCGAGGCTGCCGAATCTACATCCATCGGCGATTCCGCTGACGGCGCGGACGAAGCGGAAGCGTCATCGGCAGCTTTCTTCTCCAGAAACTTTGCGGTCTTCAGCACGGAACGGCCGAGCGAAGGGTTGTATCCGGTCCATGCGCTTTCGGAATTGCCATCCCGTTCCTCATGGGCTCGCATGCTTTCCATCTTCGAATCCAGGTCGTCGAGATAGTGCAGCATCAGCGCTTCCGGAAACATTGGAAGCTTCGGAGAGCCAAACTCATACTGCCCATGATGACTGATGATGAGATGCTCAAGCAGTATCTTCATTTCAGGCGGAAAATCGGAGAGCTTGGCCAGCTTCGCGTGCAACATTTCCAGTTCGATGATCATATGACCGAGCAACTGGCCGCGCGTGGTATAGGAAAAGCCCCGGCTGTAAGTGAGTTCATGGATTTTTCCAATGTCGTGAAGAAAAGCCCCCGTCAGAAGCAGATCCCGGTTGACCTGAGGATAGTTGCGGCAGACGAGATCACAGGAACGGCAAAGCGAAACCACATGGTCGAGCAGTCCGCCGATGTAGGCGTGATGCAAAGTCTTCGCGGCAGGGGCGTTGCGATAGGCTTCCGCAATTTGCGGGTCTGCCATGAACGATTCGACGAGTGCCTTGAGGTTGGGATCTTGAAAGCTAGCCACAAAATCGGACAACGCCCGCCATAGTTCCGGAATGTCTTTTGTGGTTTTAGGCAGATAGTCGGAAAAATCCACTTCTGACTCGCCCATGCGGCGAAGCTTGTGGATAGTGATCTGAAAACGGTTCTTATACTTATTGACCAGCCCCTTGATCTTTAGGAAATCATCCTGCTCGAAGGCGTCGAGGACTTCCTCTACGTTGTCCCACATCTTGGCTTCGATTTGGCCGCAGCGGTCCCCCAACGTGAGCGCAAGGTAAGGCTCGCCCGTCTTCTTCGGCTTTACCTGTTTGGTAACGACGACGAAGCTGGAAGTAATAACTTTATTTTCGTGATCGGAACAGTCGGATAAGAAGAATTCCTTCATGGCGTTTGTCACGCGGAGCGAATCGGAATCAAGTTCCCGAATTTGCCCAGCTTAAACTAAAACACACCAAATCTTTTCTTCTTTTTGAGTTCTTTTGCGGTGAGTACTTTCGAGTTGGTCTCAATCGGCTTCGTCTGATTAGCGCTGGCGCCCGTATCCGTATAACCAGGTTTGATGTCGATGTATGCTTCCTCGCGCAACTTCTTGAGATAATCTCGCAGCGCCGGTTCTAACTTTTGCATGTAGAGGGCATCTTGAATTTTGGGCCCGACTTCTTCCATGGATGGGATTCCCGCGCTCTGGTGACTGGTTACCTTCAGAATGACGAAGCCCTGCTTGGTGCGGATGACGCCGGAAAGCCCTCCGGCTTTGAGCCCGAAGGTTATATCCTCGAGTTCCTTGGCCAGCGTACCCCGCTTAAAATACCCAAGATCGCCGCCTTGTGCCGCCGTCGGACCATCGGAGTTTTGCTTGGCGACATCGTCGAAGTCAGCTCCTTTGCCAATTTGAGCCAGCAGATCTTCTGCCTTGGCCTTTGCCGCGGCCAGCTTTTCGTCCTCACTGCCGGACCCCTTGTCGGTGGAGACCAGAATTTCACTCAGCTTCACCTGTTCCGGCTGAGCTAATTCGTTCTTGTGCTGGTCATAAAACTCCTGCTCCTCATCCTTGGTAATAGTCAGGCGAGAGCCTACTTCCTTTCCAATCACCTGCTGAGTAATGATCTGGTTGCGTGTCTTTTGCTTGAAGTCCTCAAATGGAATCCCTTGAGCCTGCGCGGCTTTTTCCAGGTCTTCCATGCTGTCAAGCTTCATCTCCTTGCGCATATCATCTAATTTCTTGATAAGTTCGGTATCCGCGGTAATGCCGAGGTCT
>CAAGKR010500772.1_pt1 | contig 12433 bp, 19 predicted proteins | sample 2556971 | NCBI WGS metagenome assembly CAAGKR01 (sample SAMEA5207829, study PRJEB30636) | soil metagenome | biome: forest; feature: boreal; material: soil | place: USA | collected 2011-09 | depth 1 m | reverse complement strand
TGATCGCGCTCAGCACCACGCCCAAGTTGGCCCAATCGGCCCCCGAGGACCTATTCGTGACTTCCCTCCACTCTGCCTGGCCGGAGACTGCTGACTACAAGCTGCCCGATGATCGGCCCCAGCTCCAGGACCGGGTGCTTGGCCCGGGCGACCAGGTGGCCGGTCGCCTCGACCACCGCTTCCGCTCGCCGCTTGTGGACCGGACGGTGCACGAGGTCACCACCGGCCACCTGGGGCAGGGTGGAACCAAAGCGGTGTGCGCCGTACTTGACGACCTGACCCCCACCGCCTTCTCGCCTGATGGGCGGACCCTGGCGGTCGCGGACGGCAGCTCTTCGTACCTCCTCGACCCCGCGGGCGGCCACGGCGTGGTTTTCCTGCTGCGGGGCCGGGTCCTCGACTGGCGCGGTTGAACCCGTTCCCAATTGACGCGGGAATTCAGCAACAGGTACCCTTGCAGGCGTCCCGGCAATGTGCGAATGCAGACTCGGTGGGCTGATTCCGCCGATTTGGAGAAAACTTGGCCACGCCCCCAACGGATCCCATTGATTGGCGCAACGAGGTCCAAAAGGCCCTCGAGGAGATGCGGCTTTTCACTCGCCGGGGATTCTTCACCTTCGTGGGCATCCTGGTGTTCGGGGTGGCCAACCTCGCCGCCCTGATCATTAGCCTCCGCTTCGTCATCCCCAACGTCACCTACGACCAGCCGCAGCTCTTCAAAGCCGGCGTTCCCGATGACTACCCGGTGGGGTCGACGACGATCTTCTCCGACAAGCGGGTCGCCCTCAACCGCGACCCGGATGGCTTCTACGCGATCAGCCTGATCTGCACCCACCTGGGTTGTACCCCCCGCTGGTTCCAGAACGACAGCATGTTCCGCTGCCCGTGCCACGGCTCGCGTTACCTGCGCGACGGGGTCCGCTTCTACGGGCCGGCACCGCGCCCGATGGACAACGTCCAGGTCGGCCAGGCCCCCGACGGTAGTCTCTTCGTCGATCGAGCCAAGGTCGTCGCCCGGACGACACGGCAGGCAGTTTGAGGGATTGAGGTACTAAATGGCTGAGGACTCGGGCAGGCTCCAATCCGGCTTCAAGAAGGCGGCGGCCCTCCCCATCGAGATCGGCGTTCAGCTGTGGAAGTCAGTGTTCCGGCACGGGCTGCCCCTGACCGACAAGATCGCCACTCGCACCGCCCTGACCAACTACTGGCTCCACGCCCATCCCCCGCGGATCCGCAAGAGCCACATGAAGTTCAGCTACACCTTCTGTTTGGGCGGGATCAGCTTCTTTCTATTCGTCCTGCTTACCGTCACCGGCCTCTTCCTGATGTTCTACTACGTGCCCTCGGTGCAGTACGCCTACCAGAACATGAAGGACCTGCAGTACGCGGTCTCGTTCGGGATCATCATGCGCAACCTCCACCGCTGGGGCGCCCATGCCATGGTCATCACCGTCTGGCTGCACATGTGCCGCGTCTTCTACACCGGGTCGTACAAGCCCCCGCGCGAGTTCAACTGGGGCATCGGCGTCACCCTGCTGCTGATGACCCTCCTGCTCAGCTTTACCGGTTACCTGCTGCCGTGGGACCAGCTCAGCCTTTGGGCGGTCACGGTGGGCACCAACATGGCCAAGTACGCCCCCGTGGCGGGCCCGCAGACGAGGTTCTCGATGCTGGGCTCCTACACTGTCGGCAACGCCACCATCCTCAGGTTCTACGTGGTCCACGTATTAGGGCTGCCCCTGGCGGCGGCGATCGCGATGATGGTTCATTTCTGGAGAGTCCGCAAAGACGGGTTCTCCGGCAACCTCTAGGCTCGAGGAGACCTGATGGCTGACGAAAGCACGACAGCAACCCCAGAGCCGACGCGTGGTCCCGCGGCCGGTGGCGCCGCGGCAGCGGCCAAGCCCCCGGTACCGGCGAAGCCGGCGGCCCCGCCGGCACAGCGCCAGTCGCTGAAGAAGGACGCCGACACCAGCATCCCAAGCTTCCCAGCGTTGGTCTACCGGGAGTTCATCGCGGCGCTTGTTGTCGGTGTCTTCCTGACCGTTATCGCGCTGTTGGTACAGTCGCCCCTGCAGCAGCAGGCCGACCCCTCCCTGACCCCTGACCCGAGCAAGGCGCCGTGGTACTTCCTGGGCCTGCAGGAGCTGCTCTCGCGCGTTCCTCCGATCACGGCGGGCGTGGCCTTTCCAACGTTCGTGATCGCCGGCCTGATCGCGATGCCTTACCTGGACCGCAACCCCTCACGGCACCCTCGGGACCGCAAGGTGGGGATCATCCTCTTCACCGGGTTCATCGTGTTCTCGGTCGCCTTCGCCCTCATCGGGACCTTCTTCCGGGGGCTCGAGTGGCGCTGGTACTGGACCGGGATCCTGGGCCGCTAGGAAGGTCGGGTAAGGAACCGGGATAGTTGTCTAAGTTCTTCTTCCTGTCCTGCGCCGCGCTCATGGCGGTGCTGGCGGTGGCTTTCTACCTTGACTACAACAAGGAGTGGAAGCCATACGAGCTGGCCTACTACGACCATTTCAAGACGCCCAATGCGGTCGAGGAGGTCAAGCAGCTCAACCCCAAGGGTGCCAACGAGAACGAGCGCTGCATCACCTGCCATGTACCCGACCTCGCGGTCATCGGCGGCAAGGTCGCGGCCCAGCGCATCCCCCTGATCGTGCCCACCGCCCAGCGTGACCCCCAGGCCCACCCCGACCGCATCACGGCCGAGATGGTCAAGACCTACGGTCTGCCCTCGCAGTACACCGACCAGCCGATCGACGTCACCGGCTGCATGGTCTGCCACAACGGCCAGGGCCTCGCCACTGACAAGGAGGGTGCCCACCGCAACCTCGTCGTGAACTACTTCGACGTCGTCGACCGCGCCAGCGTGGTGTTCAAGAACAACTGCGCCCAGTGCCACGGTCAGCAGGGTGAAGGCGGCATCGGACCGCCCCTCAACGACCAGCACCGGCTGGGATTCTTCAACGACGACTACTACTACGACTGCGTGTTCTACGGGGCCCTCTCCGAGCACCACCTCAAGTCGCAAATGCCATCGTGGGGCGCCAAGAACTTGTTCAGCAAGAATGCCGACGAGAACAACGCCAAGGTCTCGCTGATGGTGCACTGGATCCGTCACTACCAGCAGCCCCTTACCTTCACCGGCGCCGGCCCGTGAGCGACCCGGCGATCTTCCTGCTCTCGGTGGTGATCACGGTCGTGATCTGCGCCCTTCTCTTTTTCATGCGGCGCGGGCTGCAGAGCCAGGCCTGGAAGGACTTCCTGGGTATCACCATGGCCCTGGTCGTCCTGATGCTGGCGACGTTCACGATGATCGTGGGAGAGCACTTCCTTGGCTAGGGGGTGGCTGGCGGCGACCGGTCTGTTCTTGTCCGGTCTGACGCTGCTCTCCGCGTGCGGCGGCAGCAGCGCCAGCGCCGGCACTACGACCGACCCGGTCGCGACCACCGAGGGCTACATGAAGGCGGTCGAGGGCGGCCAGGCGGACGGCGGGCTGGCGTTCCTCGAGAGCAACATCCTCGACGGGATTGCCCTCACCGGGCCCACCAGCGTGTCGAAGTACATGGCCGCCAACAAGGGGGCCAAGTGGTCGACCGCGACCGTGAACTACCCCGATCCCGGGTCAACCAACCCCAAGCCCACCAAGAAGGCGTGCCTGGTCACGCCTCCGCAGGGTGGGCAGGTCTGCGTCGTGACCGTCCAGGTCGACGCCAGCGGCAAGACCGCGTACTTCCACTTCAGCGTCGAAACTCGGTACGACCCGGGATGGCGGATCATCGACGTCGACCAGGTTGACCAGAAGCCCGACAACCTCTTGCCCTCCGGCAATGAGGCGCACCTTTCATAGGAGACATACGAAATGCTCGGCTTTATCCCCGGACCAGAGCTACTTGAGATCACCACCGGCGACATGATCTTCGTCAGCATCTGGGCGCTGACCAGCCTCGTGATCGGGGCGATCTACATCTACAAGATGCTGCAGTGAGCGCCGTGGAGCGAGAGCGGCTGGCGGTTCCCGCGGTCCGCCACCGAAGCCCTAGGCTGGCGCGGGCGATCTCGATCATCCCAGGCCTGGGTCAGCTCTATTACGGCGCCCCCGTCCGAGCCGCGGAGTACCTCGCCGGCGTTGTCGTCCCGGCGGCGCTCGTGGGGTTGACCTACAGGGAGACCATGTTCGACATCGCCCCGCTCGATATGAGCGGGCTGTTGAAGTCGTTCATCTTCCTCTTCTCCGAGTTGCTCAACCTTGTGCTTGTGATTGCGGCGATAAGCTTCTGGATCGCTGCCGGCTGGGACGCACGCCAGGGATCGATCGCGGTCAACGAGGGGCGGCAGCACCAGCCCAAGTGGTGGTTCGTGAAGGTCAAGGAGTTCCTGTTCGACGACCCGGAGGAGACCGAATGAGCGAGACGACCACGCCGACGCCAACCCCAGAGGCTCCGTCCACTGAGACCCCGGCCGCTGATGAGCCCCAGGCGAGCTTCCCGATCCGGCTGTTGTACGCGGTCTACGGGGCGATGCAGGCCGACCTGGGTTGCCTCATCGGTGCCATCGCGTTCTTCCTCTTGATCATCGGCTCGGCGGTCTTCCAGGCCATACTGACGCCGTGCACTAGCGCCGGAGGGATTCCCTGCAGCCCTTAGCGGGCCCTGGGGAAGGGGAAAGGCAGGGAGTGCAACCGAGTCGATATACTCTGCGGCGGCTTTGAACGCTCTGAAGCGAATCCTGCCTCTGTCCGTCGCCACCACGGCCTTGCTGCTGCTGGCGGCCACCCCAGCGCTGGCTGACGACAGCAGCAAACAGCAGAGCATCCTCGACCCCGCGGGCCCGTCGGCGCAGCACATCAGCGACCTCTGGTACATCATCCTCGTCCCCGCGCTGCTGGTCCTGGTGCTCGTGTGCGGGGCCATCATCTACGCCGCATTCCGCTTCCGCCGCAAGAGCGAGGACGAGATACCCCGCCAGGTTGCAGGCAGCAACGCCCTCGAGTTCACCTGGTCGCTGGTCCCGGCCCTGATCCTGCTCGCGATCTTCGTCTTGACGGTCTACCAGATGCCGTTCGTCCGCCAGGTGCCGGCTTCGGCCAGCAACGCCATGCTCGTCAAGGTCATCGGGCGGCAGTGGGCGTGGTCATTCGGCTACCCCAACGTCAAGACCGTCAAGATCGGCCAGAAGGTCACCGCCAACGGCACCCCCTACACCACCGCCACCAACGACCTGGTGATCCCCGCCGGGACCGTGGTGAGCCTTGACATCAACTCGATGGACGTCATTCACAGCTGGTCGATCCCGCGGCTCCAGGGTCGCATCGACGCCATCCCGGGCCAGACCAATCACTCCTGGGTCGAGGCCAACTCCCCGGGGGCCTACTACGGCCAGTGCTCGGAGTTCTGTGGCCTCAGTCACGCCGCCATGACGGCCCGTGTGCTGGCCCTGTCGCAGTCAGATTGGGATGCCTGGTATTCCAAGCAAGTAGGAGGTCCCTAGATGGCCGCTACCGCCGTCGTCACCCCGCGCGTCAAGACCTCCGGGCCCGCTTACAGCGGTGTGCTCGACTGGCTGACCACTGTCGACCACAAGAAGATCGCGATCATGTACCTCTGGGCGACCTTCCTCTTCTTCCTGGTCGGCGGGATCCTGGCGCTGCTGGTGCGGACGCAGCTGGCGGTGCCGGAGAGCCAGTTCATGTCCGACCTCGGCCACGTGCTGGGCAACTCCCAGGCCAACACCCAGCAGATCTACAACCAGGTCTTCTCGATGCACGGGACGACGATGATCTTCCTCTTCGTCATCCCCATGTGGTCGGGCTTTGGTAACTACTTTGTTCCGCTGCAGATCGGCGCCCGCGACATGGCCTTCCCGCGGATCAACGCCTTCAGCTTCTGGCTGATCCCGCTGGGTGCGATCGTCCTCTTCTCCGGCTTCCTGGTGGGCCCCAGCAACATGGTTATCGCCGGCAAGACGGTGCACTGCCTCGGCGGCGCCGGCCAGGCCGGCTGGACTGGCTACGTACCGCTGACCGAGAAGCAGTTCACCTGCAGCACCGGCCAGGACCTCTGGATCGTCGGGCTCCACATCCTTGGCATCTCCTCGATGCTCGGCGGCGTCAACTTCCTGGTCACCATCCTCAACATGCGTGCCCCAGGGATGACACTGTTCCGGATGCCGCTCTTCACGTGGTCGATCATGGTCACCGCGTTCCTGGTGGTGCTGGCGTCGCCCTTCCTGGCCGCGGTACTGGCGATGGTGCTGGTCGACCGCCAGTTCGGCACTCACTTCTTCCTGCCCAGCGCCGGCGGTAACGCGCTGATCTACCAGGTGATCTTCTGGTTCTACTCGCACCCGGCCGTCTACATAATGGTGTTACCGGCCTTTGGCATCATCTCCGAGATCATCCCGGTATTCAGCCGCAAGCCGATCTTTGGGTACAAGGCGATGGCGTACTCGATGTCGGCCATCGCCATCCTCGGCTTCGTGGTCTTCGTCCACCACATGTTCGCGACCGGGCTGCCGCTGTCGGTGGTGGCCTTCTTCTCCTTCACGTCGATGGTCATCGCCGTGCCTTCGGGGATCAAGGTCCTGAACTGGCTGGCGACGATGTGGGGCGGCTCGATCAAGTACACCGCCGCCATGCTGTTCTGTGTCGGCGCGGTGCTGATGTTCGTCATCGGGGGCGTCGACGGGGTCTTCCTCGGCTCGTCCGCGGTCGACCAGCAGCTGCACGGCACCTACTGGGTGGTCGGCCATGTCCACTACGTGGTCTTCGGGCTGAGCGTATTCGGGATGTTCGGGGCCTTCTACTACTGGTGGCCGAAGATGACCGGCAAGTTCCTCAACGAGAAGCTGGGCAAGCTCCAGTTCTGGCTCATGCTCTTCGGCTTCAACCTCGCCTTCCTGCCGATGCACCTGCTCGGGATCGAGGGCATGCCCCGCCGGATCGAGACCTACACCCCCGACAAGGGCTGGGCCCTGATCAACTTCATCGAGACCATCGGCGCCTTCATCATCGCGCTGTCGGTGCTGGTGTTCCTGGTCAACTTCATCAGGACGACCTTCTTCAGCAAGCGCCCCGGCGATACCCCGGACGACCCGTGGGAGGGCAACACGTTGGAGTGGGCTACCAGCTCGCCGCCGCCGGCCTACAACTTTGTCAAGGTTCTGGCGGTGCGCTCGGTCCGTCCGGTTCGCGACGCCCGTCTCGGAATCAAGGACGACTCGATCCACCTCTGAGGATCGGGATCCCGCGGCAGGTTGAGATGAAGAGTTTCAGGGTCCTCGCGGTGGCTGCCGCGGTCGCTGTGTACGGCCAGATCGTGCTCGGCGCCGTCGTCCGGATCACGGACTCCGGCCTGGGCTGCCCCGACTGGCCTGCCTGCCAGGGGCAGATCATCCCCAACTTCGCCGACTCCCATGTTGCCCTCGAGTACGCCCACAGGCTGGTCGGCACCGCCGCAGGCCTCATGATGGCGGCGACCGCGGTGGCTGCGGTCGTGATGTACCTCCGGCGCCGCGACGAGCCCGCCGCAGGCATGTCCTTAGGCCTGGCCTCGGCGGCCGTAATCGGCGTGGGCCTGATCGTCTTCCAAGGCGTGCTTGGCGGGATCACGGTGCTCACGGGCAACACCCCGTTCACCGTGGCGATCCACCTCGGCAACGCGCTGCTGGTACTCGCCGCGGCGGCGCTGGTCGCGCTCTGGGCCGGGCGCAGCCGGCCGGCTACCGCCCCCGCGGCGCGCTCCAGCCGGCCCTCGGGGTCGCTGGCGGTGTTCGTGGTCGGCGCCGCCGCCGCCTATGTGATCGTGCTGACCGGCGCCTACGTCGTCGGCAGCAGCGCCGGCGCCGCCTGCCCGGGCTGGCCGCTCTGCGGCAGCGCGGGGCGCACCAGCTTCACCGACGTCCACATGCTCCACCGCGTCGTGGTGGGGCTTGGCAGCCTGGCGATCCTGTGGGCAGCCTGGGCGGCCTGGCGCCGCTGGCGGGGTTCCGCGATGGCAGCGGTGGCGTACCTGACCGTGGGGCTCCTGATGGCCGAGGTGGCCGTGGGCGCGGCCCAGGCCGTGCTCGGCCTGCCGTCACCGCTGAGGGCACTGCACGTGGCCCTGGCGTCAGGGATCTGGACCGGCGCTGTGTTGATGGCGTGGGCCTGCTGGCTCGAAACCCGCGCCGAGCGAGCCAAGGCGCCGGCTCGGAGCCGCAGCCTGGCGGGGGCTGAGTCGTGAGCGCGGTCACCAGCGCCCCCATCGTCGCCACCGGCGGCTACCGGCAGGTCATCCGCGACTACGTCGCCCTGACCAAGCCCCGGATCATCCTCCTGCTCGAGGTCACTGCCCTGGCCGGCATGATCGTGGCCAACGCCGGCTGGCCGGCGACCGACCTGGTGCTGGCGGTGCTGGGCGCGGGCGCCCTGGCCGCCGGTGGCGCCAACGCGATCAACATGTGGTTCGACCGCGACATCGACGCCGAGATGTACCGCACTCGTCAGCGACCGATCCCCGCCGGCCGGGTCCAGCCGCGCAGCGCCCTGATGTTCGGCATCACGCTCAATGCCATCGCCTTTGTGCTGATTGCCGCCCGCGCCAACCTGCTGGCCGCGAGCCTGACCCTCACAGCGACCCTGATCTACGTCTTCGTGTACACCATGGCACTGAAGCGCACGACGCCGCAGAACATCGTCATCGGCGGCGCTGCGGGCGCCTTCCCGCCGGTGATCGGCTACGTGGCGATGACCGGTGCGCTGGACATGACCGCGCTCTACTTGTTCATGATCGTGTTCTTCTGGACCCCGCCCCACTTCTGGGCGCTGGCGCTGCGCCTCAACGGCGACTACGGACGGGCCCAGGTGCCGATGATGCCGGAGGTCCGTGGCCGCGCCTCCACCGGGCGGCAGATCCTGCTCTATAGCGTGGTCCTGACCGCGATCACGCTGCTGCTCGCGTCCCGCGGCTTTGGCACCTTCTACATGGTCTCGGCGCTGGCGCTGGGCGGCGGCTTCATCGTGCTGTCGGTGCTGACGATGCGCGACAGCGGCACCCGCTGGGCGCGCCGCACCTTCGAATACTCGCTGCTCTACCTCGCTCTGATCTTCGGCGCGATGGTAGTCGACGTGCTCCTCAGGGTCGCCTGATTGACTAAACTTTGGGAGATTTCCAATGGATAAGAACATGGCTTCCAAGAACATCCGCATGGGGCTCCTCCTTGGTGTGGTCCTCGTGGTCATGGGCCTGATCGCCTGGGGCTGGACCGTGGCTTACCTCCACTTCGTGCCTGGCAGTGGCTGAGGACACCGAGGACCAGTCCGCCGACGCGGCTGCCGAGGCCGGCGACCACGGCCACGACGAAGAGATCCATATGCCACCCAACAGCTGGTGGCCGATGGTGGTTTCGATCGGAGTCGCCATGACCCTGGTCGGGATCATTTTCCTGGACCTGCCGTTCGTCATCATCATCGGCGCAATCATCATGGTCGGCGGGATCTTGATGTGGGTGGTCGATGCCCGCAAGGAGTACCAGGAGCTGCACTGAGGGCCGTCTCGGCGGCCGTCGCTAAGCTCTCCTGAGTGACCTTCCAGCCGGTTCCGCTCGCCTGGGTCTTTGACCCCTCGATCATCCTGGGGCTGCTTGCCGCCGCAACGGGGTTCATCTACTTCCGCCGCCGCAACCCCCCGGACGCGGGTCGCCCCGTCCTGTTCTGGACCGGCTTGCTGTGCTTCGCGGTCGCGCTGGTATCGCCACTCGACTCCGCCTCCGACCGCTACCTGCTGAGCGCACACATGCTCCAGCACATCCTCCTCACGATGGTGGGGCCGCCCCTGATCCTGGCGGGCCTGCCCGCCGCGATGGGGCGCCGCGTGCCGCGCTTCCTGCTCAATCCCTGGCTGGCCGTCTTCCTGTTCAACCTGGTGCTGATCGGCTGGCACTTCCCCCCGCTCTACGACGCCACCTTGCACAACGAGGCCCTGCACATCCTCGAGCACCTGATGTTCACCGGGACCGCCTTCATCTTCTGGTGGCCGATCGTGGGGCCGACCCGCCGCGGCGAGATGAGCCCGCTGATGAAGATTGGCTACCTTGCCTTTGCCACCGTCCCGCCAACGGTCATAGGCATGATCCTGGCATTCGCTCCAACGCCGCTCTACGAGTTCTACAACCTGGCCCCCCGGCTGATCGGCGAGGTGTCGGCGGTGCTGGACCAGCAGATCGCCGGCCTGCTCATGTTCGGCCTGGGCAACCTGATCTATTTCGTGCCGATGTCCGTACTCTTCTTCAGATTGGCCGACGATTCCGCTGACGAGCCCGAAGGCGTCCCCTCTGGGAACTGAACGGTCCTCAGTATAATTTCGCGTCGAATCGAATACAACAATCAGGAGGAAGGATGCTTCGATCGAAGCTATTGGGGGGCTTGGGAATAGGCTTGGTGACGCTGTTGGTGGTGGCTTGCGGTGGCAGCAGCAGCAGCTCGGGGGGCGGAGGCGGAACAAGCACCAGCTGCACGCCCGGCGGGACTACCGTCTGCGCGGCACCTGACCCAACCAATGTGGGCAAGTACGATCCCGCGACCATCACGGTGAAAAGTGGCGGCACGATCACCTGGACGTTCACCGACCCCGACAACCAGCACACCGTGACTTTCGACGATGGCAGCTTTGACAGCGGGCCGCAGTCGGGCGGGTACACCACCACGCAGACCATCAGCAAGCCCACTGGGACCACGATCGGCTACCACTGCACACTGCATGCGCAGATGCTGGGGAAGATAGCAGTCCAGTAAGGCGATCAGCTCACCGGAGGTGGATCACCTCGCCTGAGCTCACCGGGACCCGGCTGCCGTCGGCGCGCTCGATCAGCAACGCGCCATCCGCGGCGATGTCCACGGCCAGGCCCTCGATCGAGTCGCCGGCGACCTGGGCGCTGACGTGGCGTCCCACGGTGTCGCTGAGGTCGAGCCAGCGCCGGCGGATGTCGCCGGCGCCGCCCGCGGCCAGCGCGTCGTAAGCCGACTCCAGCTCGGCCAGGACCGCGGCCAGCACCGCTGCCGGGCTGCCCGGGAGCTCGCCGCCGTCCTGAAGCGCCGCCGGGGGCGGATCGACTGCCGGATCGAAGCCGCCCGGCGGACGGCGCAGGTTCACCCCCACGCCCAACACCACGAAGGCGATGCGGCCCTCGGCGCTCTCCGCCTCGGCCAGGATGCCGCCGAGTTTGGCCCTGCCCAGCAGTAGGTCGTTGGGCCACTTCAGGCGGATGTCGACGCCCGCCAGCCGTCGCAGGGCCGTCGCCACTCCCACCCCGGCAGCCAGCGTCAGCCACGGCATCACGTCGGCCGGTAGCTCCGGCCGTAGGACCAGCGAGAACCACAGCCCGCTCCCGCGTGGCGACGACCAGGCGCGGTCCATCCGGCCCCGGCCGTGCGTCTGCTCCAGGGCCCAGACCAGGCTGCCCTCGGCCGCTCCACCGGCGGCGAGCCGGCGGGCCTCGTCCTGGGTGCTGGCGATCGAGTCCAGCACGCTGGCCTCCCTTCCGAGGCGGGTCGTGACCAGCCGGTCACGCAGCTCACGGGCCAGAGACTGGGTCCGGTATAGCATCGAACAGAATTTTGCCTTGACGACCCAATCCACCGTGGATAACATGACCGACACGTCAGTTGGACATAGGGTTTGGCCCGCGAGGGGATAAGGGGAAGCCACATGATTCGGGAAACGTCGGTTGAGATCGGTGAGCTGTACAAGCGCTGGCAGGTCGAGCTGGAGAGCCGATACGCGCGGCGCAACAAGATCCGCTACATCGACCACCTGCTGAACGAGCTCGAGCTTCTCAACCTCGCCGACGCCAACGCGATGCCCGATGACCTACGCCGTGAGGTCAAGGAGTTCCTCGATGGCGTTGGCCTCTCGAACCGGCCTCCCAAGGTCCTGACCATCCAGGAGACCATGGAAGCTCTCTACGACATCCAGGACACACTGCTCCTGGGCGGAGAGGAGGACGACGAAACTCTCTAGGCGATAGCCTGGGCTTTCCCGTCGGGGCCACCCGGCGGTCCTATACTCGGCTTCCGGTGCCGCACCTGCGCCCGTAGCTCAGCGGATAGAGCACCAGTTTCCGGAACTGGGTGTCGGGGGTTCGATTCCCTCCGGGCGTACCACCTTTATTTTGAATACGTTTTCGCCCGTTTTACCTGCCGCCCCCACGGTTTGAATTGGGCTGAAATCGACGGTATAAAGGTGTCTGATAGGCACCTTTCCGTGCTAGGGTGGGCATCCAATCCAACCCTGAGAAGGTGTCCGCGTCATGCCACAGAGGCCCGTCAAGGCGGCCAAACACCCAGTCCAGCTCGACCAAGTTAGGGCCATCGGCTAAATAAACCTTCCGGTTTCGGGGATGATGGTGTAGTTCCACTCGCCGTGAAAGTCGTGGGCTTTTAGGATGA
>CAAGKR010503712.1_pt1 | contig 12435 bp, 2 predicted proteins | sample 2556971 | NCBI WGS metagenome assembly CAAGKR01 (sample SAMEA5207829, study PRJEB30636) | soil metagenome | biome: forest; feature: boreal; material: soil | place: USA | collected 2011-09 | depth 1 m | reverse complement strand
GCTTGCAACCCGACGCGGACACGCCTTCAGCGGCGAGCGAAGCAGAAGCTTGAATATGAAAAGAACCAAGGAATCAACCATGCCATCCACAACCACCATCCTGGGCCTGAGCTCCCGCGGCGTCCGGGTCAAAGCGGTCCAGGCGAAGCTCGGGAAGATCGGCATCGCCATTCCCGCCGCTGAAACCGGCAAGGGCCTGTTTGGCGCGGAGACCGCGTCCGCCGTCGGGCAATTCCAGGGCCAGGTCGGCCTGCCTGTCACCGGTGTCATGGACGGCGTCACGCTGGCAATGCTGACGAGCGCCGCCTCCGTGATGGGAACGGCCCGATCCCTGGTGAGCGGCATGTTGACTATGGATTACGGATTGCCGGCCAGCGCGATCACGGTGCGGCTGTACGGCGTGGGATTCGCCGGCTCGGCGAAGAAACTGGCCGAGGGCAGATCCGGCGCAAACGGCGTTTATTCCCTGGCCTACTCCCCGGAGGCTGCGTTCCCGGGCATCGAGGTGCGGACGGTGAACCCACAGGGCGGCGAGGTCACGCTCACCAGCGTCATCTACAATCCTCCCCAGAGTGACGTCCTGAAGCTGGTCGTGCCCGCAAGCGTCAGACCCCTGACGACCGAATACCAGCGGCTTTCCGCCGCCATGAAAACGGCGATCGGCGGGATCCAGAACCTCTCCAAGGCGCAGGAAACCGACGGCCAGCAGGACCTGATGCTTCTCAACCAGTCGACTGCCTGGGATGCGCGCCTGCTGGCCTTGGCCGCCACCGCCGCCCAGCAGACGGCGGCAACCGGGCTGTCCCAGGAGATCCTCTACGCGCTATACCGCACGGGCCTTCCCACCGATCCCCAGGCCCTGGCCTCGATCCTGCCCGCCACGGTGCGGACGGCCCTCGCGACGGCCAGCCAGGCGGGCATTGTCACATTGAATTCCCGCCAGATCGCGTCCGCCCAGTCGGCCTTCACGGCCTTTTCGACCAAAACCAACCTGGGCCTGAAGGTGTCCGGGGCCACTTCCAGCTTCAGCGACCTGCTCGGCGGTGTCATCGCCAACTCGGGACTGCAGTCCGCATTTGCCACGGTTTTCTTTGACCCAACGGTGTCTGACGCCGACCTGTGGACAAAGGCCGCTGCAGCCGGCATTTCCGCCGACCAGATCGCGACGCTTCAGTTCCAGGGCAAGCTGGCCTTCCTGACCTACAACAACGCCGCTCTGGTCCAGGGCATACAGAAGACCCTGGGCTCCGCGACGGATCCGGCGGCTTTGGCGGACGCGGACTTTCACCTGGATGTGACCTGGGTGAACGCCATCAACGCGATCGCCGGCAACGATCCGGCGCAGCTTCAATTGCTGATCCCCGCGACATATGGCGGCGACCAGCTGGAGGCATACGCGGCAGATCTGGCTCGCAAAGTGCGCGTGAGCTTCCCCACGCGGGTCGTCGCGCGGATGGCGGAAACGGGAGCCCTGAAGATGGATGCCAATCTGGCGCCGCAGGTGGGAGCGTTCCTGAGGGCGGCGGACTCGGCCGGCTACCAGCTGGGCCGCACTCCGTTGAACGCATTCCTGCGCAACCTGCCCGCATCCGTTCCGCAGCTGGATTCGCCGACCACGGAGGCGGTGAAGACGCTGCACCGGCTTTTCCAGGTCACTCCGAGCAACGAGTCGCTGCAAGCGGCGCTTAATTCGAATTTCACGTCCGCCCGCGACATCGCGGCCTACAAGCCGGACGAGTTCATTGCGCTCTTTGGCTCGTCGTTTCCCTCGGTCGAGGAGGCGGCCCTGGTCTACCAGAAGGCGCAGCAGGTGGCGTCGGTCACGCTGAACATTTACGCAATCGCGAAGCAGTTGGACATTCAGCCGGCGCTTTTCGCGATGAGCGCCTCCAGCGCGGAGCGCCAGGGCGCCAAGGCCGCGGTGGCGCAGCAGTTCCCCGCGTTGGCCGGGCTTTTCGGCTCCCTGGACTACTGCGAGTGCCTGGACTGCCGCTCGGTCCTGAGCCCCGCAGCCTACTTCGTGGACCTGATCCACACCTTCCTTGATAGGGATACCACCGTGCCGCCGTCGGGCACGCCCTTCGCCGCGCTTATAGCAAGGCGGCCGGACCTGCCGAACCTGAACCTGAGCTGCGACAACACGAACACGGCGCTTCCCTACATCGACGTAGTGAACGAGATCCTGGAGTATTTCGTGGCCAATCCGTCCGGCCTCCAGAACCTGGCATATGACACCGGGGCGGCGAACAGCGCGGACCTGATTGCCGAGCCCCAGAATATCTACCCCGCGGCGTATGGGGTCCTGGCCAACCGCACGGCCGCTGCGGTCTACCCCTTGAGCCTGCCGTTCGACCTCTGGACCGAGACAGTGCGGGGATTTCTGAACTACTTCAAACTCCCCCTGTGGCAGATCCTCGACGCCTTCCGCCAGGCCGACTCGCTGGAGCTGCTCACGGACACGACCGTGCCGCCCCCGACCTACTATCGGGCGGCCATATTCCTCGAGGCCCTCGGCTTTTCCCCGCCCGAGTATGCCCTGCTCACGAACACGGCCGTCATTTCAAGCTGGTTCAGCCTCTACGGCTACGCCGACCAGGCTACCGCCTTGTCCGAGCTCACGTCGGCTGCGACCCTGGCGGACACGCTGGGCATCATGTACCAGGATCTGTCGGACATTATGCAGACTGGTTTCCTGAACCCGTCGCTGGTCCCCCTGACCATCACGCTGGAGAAGTTCGGTCTGAGCCTGCGCGATGTCTTCACCTACACCGGCCAGCCCGGCTTCGTCTATTCCACGCCGCCGACCGCGGCGTCCCAGAAGGCGGCGTTCGAGGCGAACCTGCAGAAGCTGATGTCGCAGGATTATCCAGGCGCCGATCCGACGGCGCTGCAAAGCTGGCTGGCCAGCGTCTTGACGCCCGCGTACTCGAACGGGGTTCTGGTGCTGCAGGCCCCTTCGGAGGATACCTGCGACTTCCAGAACACCCTGTTCCAGTGCGCTGGCGGGAGCGCCGCGACCAGCTTGGATTTCCTGAAGCTGAATTTCTTCGTCCGGATCTGGCAGAAGCTTGGCTGGTCGATCGACGAGGTAGACCGGGCCCTGCAGGTCTTCCTGGCGCCGTTGCTGCCGGCTGCGACGGATCCGACCCTGGGCGCCGATCTCTCGAATGCGATGATGAGCTCCCTGATCTACCTGTCCCATTTCCAGACCCTTTTCGGCATGGTTCAGCCGGGCCCCTTCGGGAGGGTCGGCTTCCTTCCCGTCTGGTCGGCCACGATCCCCACGACCGGGGAGAACCCGCTTTACGCGCAGCTGTTCCTGACCGACGCGGTGCTGAACAACGACCCGATATTCGACAGCCCGGTGGGCCAGTACCTGTGCTATTTCGACACGGTCCACGGGCAATACATCCCATTCACCTGGCAGGCGGGTCTTACAGGGGACGACGTTGCGAGCGGATTTGTGCTGCTTGGCAACCACCTTACCGCGATCCAGGGCGCGCTCGGGCTGACGGCCAACGACGTGGAGTCAATCCTCGCCGACAACGGGAAGGATGTCTCGTCCGAGCCCCTGACACAGGAAAGCGTCTCGCTGCTTTACCGCTACGCGGCGCTTTCGCAGGGGCTTCAGCTTTCGATCGGCGACTTCATCGCGCTAAAGCTGATGAGCGTCGACGTCATCAACACGGTGCCGCTGAACCCGGTGAATCCCTTCGATCCCCTGATCGCGACGCCGCTGGCCAAGCTCAGGGATGACCGTCCCTGGGGGGAGACGATCCAATTCGCGAACCAGGCGGGGGCCGTGCAGGCCAGCGGCTTCTCGGTCCCGGACCTCCAGTATATCCTGTGCCACCAGGTGGTCGACCCGGCGGGCCCCTATGCGCCGGACCCCGCGGGCCTGATGCAGCAGGTGAGGTCGCTCGCCGCGGTCATCCAGGCCATCAAGAGCCAGAACGCGGTCCCCTCCGACGCCACCACCTTCACGGACGACCTGATCCGCCAGAGGATGTCCCAGATCTATCCTGCGAACGTGGCCCAGGCGTTCATGGGGATGTGGACCGGAAGCATCCACTACACCGCGACCCCGGTCGCCATCGCCGGCCCGATTCCATCGGCCGTGTTCTCCGACGATCCCTCCGTCCAGCTTGTCTTTGACCAGACCACCGGCACCGAGACCCTCATTCTTCAGGGCGTTCCTACGACCGCTGTCATGGCCGGCCTGAGCGCGGAATTGGGGACGCTTGTCACAGGAGGCACGATCACGGCGGCACAGCAAACCCTGCTCCAGGGCCTGCTGGATGACGTTCATGGACAGGCCCTGACCTTCTTCCAGACGTACCTGCAGGAATCGACGGTGGGATCGGAACAGGCGGGGTTCCTGCAAGCCGGGGATTTTGACGGGCTGTTTGGCTCTCCTTCCGGAAGCCTGGCGGCGAGAACGACCCTGGCGGACGAATTCCTGCCTTACCTGCAGGACCAGCTTGTCGGACAGGCGATAATCCAATCCCTGGTCGCCGAGCTGGGCGCCGACGCCTCACTGACCAAGACCCTCCTGACCAACACGGCCGTCCTGTCCGATCCCACCCAGGCCCCCGTGCCGCCCACGGCCCTTCTGGAGGCGTTCAAGGCCTCCGCGGACATCGGCGTGAGCGTGACCTATTTCTCCGGGAGCTCGGAGGACAGCGGGACGGGCACGGGTCCAGTCCTCGTGGCCACGGCCAACACCGACCTGGCCACGAACCCATCCAAGCCCACTCCGGTCAACAGCGCCCATTTCGAGGGATACCTGGAGGTGCCCGTCGATGGTCCATACAGGTTCACGGCCATCCTGCCAAACGGCACGGCGACCGCGCAGCTCCAGTTTGATTTCCTGACCGCGCCGCTTGCATTGACCGCGGGCGCGCCCACAGGCAGCCCCGCAACATATCCCTATAGCGGCTATACCGAGTTCAAGGCCGGCATTCCATCCCACTTCACGCTGGACATCCTCGGTCTGGCCGGAGGCGACGCCTCGCTGCTGGTGCAGGGGGAGTCCCTTCCGCTCGGGCCTCTGAGCCAGCTCACCCTCTACCCGGAGGCGTCGGTGCTGCGCTTCGGCCGGGCGCAGATACTGTTGGCGAAAGCCTGGCAGCTGATCCAGGGGCTCAAGCTGGACGAGAGCGAGGTGACCTATCTTGTCACCAACTCCGCGGACTTCGGCAACGTCAGCTTCAACGCGCTCCCGACGCAGGTTTCCGACTACTCCGTCGCCGGGGCGCAGGCCCTATTCGGGCAATTCCTGCGCCTGGCCAACTACGCGCAATTGAAGGCGGGCCCGGCAGGCGGCACTGACGGGCTGATCGGCATCTTCCAGAACGCCCGGCAGGTCATCCCGGCGGCTCCGCTCCCGGCTGGCATTACGGCGCTCCAGGTGACGACGCAGAATTTCTATCAGGCGATCGCCAATGTCACGCGGCGGGACATACCCACCATCCAGTCTGTTATCGGCCTGCTATGGCCGGCCGCCATCCAGACCGCGCCCCTTGCGGGGCCGCCGGCCCAGTTTCAGTTCACCGTGTTGCCTCTCGTCAACGACCTTGGCTTTGCGCGCCTTTGGGCCGCGCTCCAGATGGTCCAAACGCTCGGAATCCAACCCCAGGTTCTGCAGCAGACGACCGGCATCGTCTCCTCGTCGCGGGCAGCGGCGAACCCGGATCCGGGTGTCGGCATAGCCCAGAGCCTCCGGAACGCCGTCAAGTCGCAGTACACCCCCGACCAATGGAGGCCCGTCGCCCAGTTTGTATTCGACCCGCTTCGGCAGATGAAGCGCGACGCGCTTTGCGCCCACATTCTAACTCTGCCGCCCATCGTGCAGTTTGGGGCCACTGACACCAACGGGCTGTTCGAATATTTCCTCGTGGATCCCGGGATGGAGCCGGTGGTCCAGACATCCCGCATTCGGCTGGCCCTGTCTTCCGTCCAGACCTTCATCCAGCGGTGCCTCCTGAACCTGGAGCCCAAGGTCCAGCCCTCGGCCATCGACTCCGACGTATGGGAATGGATGAAGCGCTACCGCGTCTGGGAGGCCAACCGGGAAATTTTCCTCTGGCCGGAAAACTGGCTGATCCCCGAATTCCGCGAAAACGCAACGGACCTCTTCCAGGCGCTGCAGGGAGCGCTCCTGCAGGGAGACATCACGCAGGACCTGGTTGAGCAGGCCTTCACCCAGTACCTGCAGGACCTGGATGCCCGCGCGCGCCTCGACATCGTAAGCCTGTTCAACGAGCAGCCCGCCCAGGGTGATCCACCGGCCTCCAACACCCTCCACGTCATCGGGCGCAACTACGGCAAGCCCGCGAAATACTTCTACCGGACATTTACGAATGGGATCTGGGAGGGATGGATACCGGTGACGCCGGACATCGATGGTGACCATATCGTCGCCGTGGTCTGGAGGGGAAGGCTCAACCTGTTCTGGTTGACCTTCGTGGTGCAGGGCGCACCGCCGGCCGCGGCCGCGTCGACAAAGAAGAATTCGGACGGGACGTCCGGGGCGACCGTGCTCACAAAGCTGACCATGGACGATCTCTCCAACTCCCTGCAGGGCGTTGGAAAGCCCGACAAGACCGCGCAAGTCCAACTGAACTGGAGCGAGTACTACCAGGCCCAGTGGACCGCCCGGAAGACCAGCGACATCACCAGGTTCACCCCCATAAAGGTCGATGACGACTTTGACGCCGCAGCCGACGTGTATGTCCACGCCTCGATAGAAACGGATGGAGAGGGCAATGAGACCGCGGTGAGGATCCACATGGACGGGCTCAAGCAGGCCTTTCGCCTGAGCGGCAAGAACAGCGAGCCCGTATGCGCCTCATCCTACGCGCAGGCGTCGCGCTGGGACACCCCCGGGTCCTTTGCGATCTATCAAACGAACGAGGGCGTGGACGCCACAAAGTTCATAGGCCAACCGTCCGACCCGAATTCGGCCACGGAGGCGTGGGTCAGGACGTTCATGGCTTATAACCTCATCCAGGAGTTTACCGCAGTTGGCGACGTCGTGAAGAAGACGTCGGGCGGCGCCCCCGTGCCCATACTGAACGGGGCAAATTCCTATAACCTGCTTCTCTGCGACAACCTGACTCCGACGACGGGATACCCTTCGGGGGCCGGCGGCCTCTACCGCTTTTACACGAGCCAGATAGCGGCCATGTCGCTGCCCTTCTTCTTTGAGGACACCCCAGATCCCAACACCAGCGAGGAAATCACGTTCTTCGTTCAGCCGACTGTCGTGGAGACGACGCTGAGCCGGTATAAAGGATGGGCCGTGCGCCTTCCCTTCCAGAATCTGACCCTCAACAGCTCAGGGTATTGGAATGGCCTCGTCCTCAAGTCCCAGGTCCCGAGCTTTGCCGCGCCCAGTCCCCCGGACACGGCATCGGTCTTCGCGTATCAGCCAAATGCGGACTCGATCGTCAATGACACGACGCTGATTCCCTTTGGCACGAGCGTCATCGGCGCCACGGGAGGGAACCTGGCGATCGACACGATAGATGCCGGGCTGTCCATCGCATCGACACCGGCTCCGTCGGGTGCGACCGCAGCCGGCGGTCTCAAGGGTGCTCCAGCACCTGAGCTGGGATCGGCACCCGCATCAAAGACCCAGGATCGACGCACAACTTAACCCACAAGCAGAAGGCAATTTATGTTCACGAATCCCACCGACGGAAACTTTCACACAGGAATCGATGCGAATATCCGCGCCTTCCAGAACTTTCAATCGAAGGGGGGCTGGGGTGTAAACACGGCCAACGTGCTGACGACCTACAACATCAGCGTCGGGTACCAGTTCTATCCGTATCTTCATCCCTATGTGCTGCAGCTCGCGCGGGAGCTTAGCCAGACGGATTCGGTATTCAAACTGCTTTCGATGGATGTCCTGTACCAGGCAAATCCGGATGGGTCGCTGGAGGCCATGCCCGACAGCACGCGCGCGTTGCTATCCGCCCTTCCGGGGAGCGCCCAGATACTGGACGGCAGCCAGAAGCCCATCGTGACGGGCGCGCCGCTCACCTTGCTGGGCGATGGCACCACTCTCGATATCGAAATTGCGTCAGGAACGGCATACCTCAACGCCGATGGATCGACCTCCACCTTGGCCGCGAAGATCACGGTTTCGGTGACACTGCCAATTTCCATCCCGAAAACCAGCACGAGCGGCTTTCAGGTGACCCTTCCAGCTGCCGCCGTCGTCACCTTCCCCGCCGAAACTCTCGTGAACCTTCCCTCGAGCGCCCCCGCGGTCCTCTCGGACGGAACGTCGGTCAATCTGCCCGTGAACACGAAAGTCCTGCTGCGCACGGGCCTGCCCCTGCCGCAGCAGAGACCGGTTCAGCTCTACGAGACGATATTCACCGCGGACGCCTACAAGCCGACCTCGGCGGTTCGGCACCCGTATCCTGCGAAGGACTTGGATTTTTCGGTGAGCGGGGCGTATTCGATCTACAACTGGGAGCTCTTTTTCCACGCCCCGCTCATGATCGCAATCCAGCTGAGCCAGAACCAGCAGTTCCAGGACGCCCAGAACTGGTTCCACGCGATCTTTGATCCAACGGACGACAGCGACGGTCCCACCCCGGCCCGGTTCTGGAAGCTCCGGCCGTTCCAGTACACGGATGTCGAGCTGATCCAGCAGATCATGCTGAATCTGGCAACGGGCCAGGATCCCCAATTGCAGAAGGACACCATCAACTCGATCAATGCATGGATGCTGGCGCCCTTTCAGCCGTTCGTCGTGGCCCAATATCGTCCCACGGCTTACATGCTGAAGACGGTGATGGCCTACCTGGATAACCTCATCGCCTGGGGCGACAGCCTGTTCCAGCAGTACACCATAGAGACGATCAACGAGGCCACCCAGATATACGTGCTGGCCGCCAATATCCTGGGGACCAAGCCGCAGGTGGTGCCGGTGACGGAGTCGACCGCTCCCCAGACCTACAATTCCATTCGACCCAATCTCGACCTGTTCAGCAATGCGCTGGTGGATATGGAGGTGGACATTCCATTTGACTCGGCACCCAGTCCCGGCCCAGCAGCCGATCCCTCCGGCTCCAACACGCTGAACAGCATCGGGCAGACCTTGTTTTTCTGCATACCGCAGAACGACACGCTGCTGGCCTATTGGGACACCGTGGCGGACCGGCTTTTCAAGATACACAACAGCCTAAACATCCAGGGAGTATTCCAGAAACTGCCCCTGTTTGACCCTCCGATCGACCCGGCCCTCCTCGTGCGGGCGGCTGCGGAGGGGCTTGACGTCAACGCGATCGTGGGCGGCTTGAACCAGCCGCTGCCCCTGGTCCGCTTCCAGCTGCTGGTGGCAAAGGCCGGTGAGATCTGCCAGGAGGTGAAATCGCTCGGCGCCAACCTCCTTGCGGCGTTCGAAAAGGGTGACAACGAGGCCTTGTCGCTCCTGAGGGCACAGCACGAGTCGATCGTTCTCAACCTGGCAGAGATGGTCAAATACTCCCAATGGCAGGATGCGATCAAGGCGAGGCAGGGCCTCGAACAATCACTGGCAAACGCGAGCCAGCGCTACACCTACTACCAGAAACTGCTGGGAAGGACCGCGGCGCAGATCGTTATCCCCACAATGGATCCGATCGATACGAGCGGCCTTCAGAACCTCAATTTCTCCCAGACAGATGAAACCGGCGAGCCCAACATGGCATTCGACGACATCAAGGTGGACATCTCGCAGAACTCCCCCTCGGTGAGCGACGGGGAGATCAAGACGCTCAGCAGCCATGAGGCCGATGAGCTCGCGGACCTGGCGTCTGCCCAGAACAGCAATCTGCAGGCCGGCGCGTTCTCGGGCGTCGGCTCGGGCCTGGCCATGCTGCCCAATTTTGAGGCGAACATCCTGCCCATGGGATGCGGCGCGACGCTCACCTTCGGCTCCCCGCAGCTAATCGGCATGATGAATTTCCTGGCCGCCGGCGCTCGTGCCGACGCCGAGGTAGACACCTACATGGCGAGCACGACCAGCAAGCTGGGCACCTACTCGCGCCGGGAGCAGGAGTGGACGTTTCAGAGCAACCTCGCCGAGGGGGAGATCAACCAGGTCGTTAAGCAGCTGCGCGGATCGCAGATCCGGGAGGCGATCGCCGAGAAGGAATATCAGAACCACCATGCGCAGATGCAGCAGGCCAAGGATATCCAGGACTTCCTCCAGGGCACCCAGCTTCCCGTCGGAAACCAGGGACAATACCAGAAGACAACGACCGTGGCGCTCTACCTTTGGATGAAGGGAGCGCTACAGAACCTCTATTCCGGCGCATTCCAGCTGGCCTTCGCCACGGCGAAGAAGGCCGAGCAGGCGCTTCAGAACGAGCTGGGGGACACGAGCCTGACCTACATCCAATTCAACTACCTCGACGGGATGGAAGGCCTGCTGGCGGGCGAAAAGATGCTCTACGACGTTAAGCGTATGGAGATGGACTATCACGATCGCAACGTGCGCGAATACGAGATGACGAAGCAGGTAAGCCTGCTCCAGGTGTCCCCTTTGTCCCTGATGCAGCTGCGCGCCACCGGAACCTGCATGTTCAGCCTCCCTGAGGAGCTCTTCGACCTGGACGGCCCCGGGCACTATTTCCGCCGGATCAAGTCGGTGGCCGTCACGATCCCGTGCGTGACAGGGCCATACACCGGTGTGAACTGCACGCTGTCCCTGCAGAACAGCTCCATCCGGACCAGCGCGCAGGCGCAGGCCGCGGATTATTCAGATGCCAAGTACTTCAGCGCCTATTACGGGACGATCCAGGCAGTCGTCACGAGCTCGGCGCAGATGGACAGCGGTTTGTTCGAGACCAACCTCCACGACGAGCGCTATCTTCCCTTCGAATATTCGGGCGTCATCAGCCAATGGCAGCTCAGCCTTCCCTGGAATCCATTGGTGGCGAACTCGTACCTTCCCCAGTTCGATTACGACACGATAACGGATGTCGTGCTCCATGTGCGTTACACGGCGCGGGAGGGCGGGGCTCTCCTGAAGCAGGCAGCCCAGACCAATCTGGTGGCCAAGGTGGGAGGCGCCGAGACGGTGGGCTCGGTTCGGCTGTTCTCGATGAGGCACGAGTTCCCGACCGATTGGGCGAAGTTCACGAGCACGGCGCCAGGGACGACGGCCTCGCTTTCATTCAATCTCTGGCCCCAGCATTTCCCTTTCTGGGCTGCGAGCTTCCTATCCAAGGGAGTGAAGGGCGTGCAGTTTTACGCCGAAACGACAGGTCAGGTTAACCTGTCCGCCAGCTCCGCCATGACCAACCCGGATACGCTGAAACTGGACCCGAGCCTCGGACTCTCGACGGGCAGCCTCGCGAATGTGCCATTGCCCCCGATAAGTGACCCGTCCAGCCCGCCCGCCACGCCCTATACCCTCTATTGCGACAACAATGCCATGACGGATCTATGGATGGCCGTGGCATGGCCGAAGTAGGTCTACCCGGGCAAAAAATCATGTGAGATGAATCGAATCGCGGCCGCAATATCGGCCTCGGCGAGTGTCTTAAAGCGCAGCCGTACCCTCGGGCGAATGCGTTTTCCGGAATCGACAACGTAGGAAATCCTGCCGCCCGAACCTGCCAGCTTGCGAATGCGCGGCCACTGCAGGTCGGCGATTTTTCCCTTGGGTATGCCATAATGTGGCAAGCCAGTGGCACACGTCAAAACCTGTTCCCCCTCTTTTGAATCGCTTCCATCTCACGTTGAAGCTTTAACGGATTTTTACCCTTCATTAGCTTCATCATCTTCTGCAGCTGTGCGACATTTGCTTGATAACGACTTATGAAATCTGCGGATTGCTTAATACAAGGGTGGCATGAAGTCATTGGTGGCACGCGATGGCACGACTCGTGCCGCACTCAGGTCTTCGCAAGGAGGACGCGCAGCGGCGAGTGCGGTTGACTCATTTTTGCCGCGAAGCTTACGATTCGGGCACTGTGTGTCACAAAAAATGCCCCGTTCGGCTTAACTCAAGGTGCACGTCCCTGCCGGCAGGGACGGCGCTGAATGGAATCTTTGCCGCAGCTGCCATGCTCTTAGCCGGAATGCCGGCGTATTCCCAGACGGACACAATCCCCCCGAACGAAAACCTGCTGGCCGAGGGCATCCCCGCCGTCCCGGCAGCCCTGGCCTCGACCGTGGCGCGATACACGAACTATCGGACGGCCGCGTTTGCCGGCTGGGATCCCGCGAGGCGCGAGATGCTGATCTCCACGCGCTTCGCCGACGTGCCCCAGCTGCATTCCGTGAAATTCCCGGGCGGCGCCCGATGCCAGCTGACCTACTTCCCGGATCCCGTCGTCTCCGCCAGATTTCACCCGACAAAGGGTGACTACTTCATCTTCACGAAGGACACCGGCGGCGGCGAGTTCTACCAGATCTACCGCCAGG
>CAAGKR010144610.1_pt1 | contig 12437 bp, 15 predicted proteins | sample 2556971 | NCBI WGS metagenome assembly CAAGKR01 (sample SAMEA5207829, study PRJEB30636) | soil metagenome | biome: forest; feature: boreal; material: soil | place: USA | collected 2011-09 | depth 1 m | reverse complement strand
TCAGTAGTCAGTTGTCCGTAGTTCGTCGTTTACTGGCTACTGACCACTGACCACTGACCACTGACCACTGACTACGGACGAATTAATGAAGGTTGATCATATTGGAATCGCCACCCGTCAACTCGACGAGGCCCTAACGCTTTGGCGCGACGCTTTAGGGCTCGAAATAGATTCTATTGAGGAAGTACCTGAGCAAGGCGTTCGGGTGGCCATGATGCCAATCGGTGAGTCGCGAATCGAACTCCTCGAACCCTTGAGCCAGAATTCCCCGGTAGGAAAGTTTTTAGAAAAGCGCGGCCCGGGAATTCATCACGTGGCAATTAGCGTTACCGATATTCAAGCCGCGCTGGCCCAGCTCAAGCAGATGGGGACTCGGTTGATCGATGAGACTCCAAGGTTGGGGGCGGGCGGTTGTCTAGTTGCATTTATTCACCCCTCATCGGCTAATGGTGTACTGCTCGAGTTAGTGCAGCACCAATAATGTTTTTAGAAAGGAAAATTGTTTTGACTTCAACTACTAAAGCCTGGATTGCTGCCGCTGTCGCGGTAGTGTTTTCTGTGGGGCTAATCGGCTGGCAGGTGAAGGCGAGGCGATCTGAAACCGTCAACCTTTCAGCAGAAGACGTGGCACTAATCGCTGAGGATCAATCGCCACAGTTTCGCTCCCGTCTCGCATCAGACGCAGCCGCACGAAAAGATTTTGCGGATGATCTGCGCAAGCTGCTTGCTGTTGCCGAAGAGGCGCGCACCAAGGGAATTGGTAATAAGCCCGAAGTTAAGCGCCAACTTGATTTGGTTCGGTCTGTCGTACTGGCAGAAAACTATTTCAAATCGCAAGGGACTGGTCCCGCCGGACCGAACATCTCTGAGCAAGAGATTGAAGAGTTTTTCAAGCAGCCGGCTAACCAGGCAAAGTTTGATCAATTCATAAACGACGCTAAAGCAAAAAATCCTCAACTTGCGGGAGGTCAGATTCCTGATGAGCAGCTTAAGCAGGTTAAGCGGCAACTGGGACAGGTTCTTATTGGAGAAAAGCGGGCAGTAGCCGCTGGGATTGATAAGCAGCGCGGTGTCGACTTGCAAATAAAGCTGGAGCAAGCGCGGATCCTGGCACAGACCTATGCGCAAGAGCAGTTGGCTGACAAGATGAAAGCAACTGACCAGGAGATCGATGCGTATCTCAAGCAGCATCCCGAGCTGGATGTTAAGCAGAATCGATCGAAAGCGGAGGAGGTGCTGAAGCGAGCACGCGCCGGTGAAGATTTTGCGAAGCTGGCAAAGGAATTTTCCAGCGATCCGGGAAGCAAGGAAAAGGGCGGCGATTTAGGCTGGTTTGGTCACGGTCAGATGGTGCCTGAGTTTGAACAAGCTGCGTTTGCTTTAAAGCCAGGACAAATCAGCGACATTGTCGAGTCGAAGTTTGGTTACCACATTATCAAACTCGAAGAACGCAAGACGGAAAATAAAGATGGCAAGCCTGAAGAGCAGTTGCATGCGCGACACATTCTGATCGGCGAGGGCGGCCAGTCGGATAATCCGTTTGCTCCGCCAAAAAGCGGCCGCGATCAGGCGCGAGCTGCGGTCGAACAGGAGAAACAGAAAAAAGTTCTGGACGAGATCCTTAAGCATTCCCATGTGACCGTCGCGGAAAACTTTCAAGTGAAAATGCCCGAAGCCCAGCCGCAGCAAGGGGCGCCAGCCGGCATTGCCCCCGGTGGCGAAGCGCAGCCGCAACCGGTAGAGCCGGTGCAGAATCCTCAAAAACCGAAGGCGGAAGACTCGAAGAAGAACGACTCAAAGCAACGCAAGAAATGAGAGCGGGCTCCCGGCGGCCCCCGCAGGGGTGCTAGTCTGCTGCCATAGCGAAATAACGATGCAGTTTGGCGATTACCGCCTTGAGATTGTCCCGGACACGGAGTTTCGCCTCGATGGAGGCGCAATGTTTGGCGTTGTGCCGCGCACTTTGTGGTCAAAAGCCTGTCCCGCTGATGAACAGAACCGGATAAGAATGAACATGAATTGTGTGTTCATCGAAACAGGTGATGAACGGATACTGATCGAAACTGGAATCGGCGAAAAATGGTCTGCCAAACACACCGCGATGTACGGCATAACGCGTGAACGAACATTGGCCGAATCGTTACGCTCGATCGCCAGTGTCGGACCTGACCAAATTAGCATTGTCATTAACACTCATCTCCACTTCGATCATGCCGGCGGAAATACGGCGCTCAACGGAGAGGGTCGAGCTATTCCCGCCTTTCCCAACGCCAGATACTTTGTCTCCAAAGGCGAATTGGAACACGCTGAAGCTCCCAGCGAACGGGATCGCGCCAGTTATTTACCGGATGACTGGAGGCCAATGGTTGAAAGCGGCCAATTGGAATTAAAGAAAGCAGATTACGAAGTGATGCCTGGACTGCGCATGGAAACTCACGCGGGTCACAATCGCTCGATGCAGTGCTGGCGGCTGGAGACTGGGGGGCGAACAGTTTTCGGATTTGCAGACCTCGTCCCCATGCGGGCTCATGTGCCATTTGCGTGGATCATGGGATACGATCTTTATCCCATTGAAACGCTCGCAGCAAAGAAAAAGCTTTTGCCGCAGGCTGCCCGAGAAGAATGGGCCTGCCTGTTCTATCACGATCCGGATGAGCCCTTATGCAAGTTGATTGAGGAGAATGGAAAGCTGCGACCGATTCCTTTTAGCAACGGAGACTGAATGTCCGGCTGGGCAAGATTCTCAATCAAATTCTTCGTGGTAGTTCGGATGCGAACATAGACTTTATAGTGATTTGCGGAGTTTGCTTGAGGCTCTAAAGTTTCGCCAGCGCGTCCGCGGCAGTCATCATATTTTTACGCGTAATGGCATCACTGAAATCATCAACTTGCCACCAAAGGGTTCAAAAGCAAAATCCTACCAGGTGAGGCAGTTAATAGTGTAATACAATTTGGGAGACGATGATCTAAGTATGAGATGGTGATCTATTGGAGCGAAACTGATCGCGCCTTCATTGTGGAGGTTCCTGAATTACCCGGCTGCATGGCGGATGGCGCTAGCTATCAGGAAGCGGTCGCAAATGCTGAGCAGGTCATTCAGGAATGGATTGATACTGCAAAAGAGGAAGGCCGGCCTATTCCTGAACCGAAGGGTAGATTGATCTACGCTTGACCGTCATTGCGAGAAACATGGAATTATTAAAAATTGGAATCATTGGCGGCAGCGGACTGTATCAAATGCCAGAGCTTCACGACGTCGAGGAGATCAATGTTGAAACTCCATTCGGCAACCCGTCAGACTCCTTCATCATTGGCACTCTTGAGAATCAACGCGTAGCATTTTTGCCGCGCCACGGTCGCGGACATCGCCTCACGCCCACTGAGGTCCCGTTCCGGGCAAATATTTATGGAATGAAGCTGCTCGGCGTCGAGCGAATATTGTCAGCTTCGGCGGTAGGTTCATTACAGGAGCAATATGCGCCGCTCGATATGGTGATTCCCGATCAGTTTTTTGACAGGACCCGAGCACGCGCGCGCGAATCAACTTTTTTTGGCGATGGAATTGTGGCGCATGTAACCTTCGCCCATCCGGTTTGTGATGAACTGGGGGACGTGCTTGAGGAGTCCTGCAAGGTTGTGGACGTTAAGGTGCACCGGCGCGGAACATATCTCTGCATCGAGGGTCCGGCGTTTTCCACTAAAGCGGAGTCGCACGTTTATCGATCATGGGGAATGGGTGTCATCGGAATGACGAATCTCCAGGAGGCCAAGCTCGCGCGCGAGGCCGAGATTTGCTACGCCACGCTTGCGCTTGTCACCGATTACGATTGCTGGCATCCGCGTCACGATGCAGTAACTGTGGACACGGTCGTTGAATATCTAAACAAGAATGTCCGCAATGCTCAGCTTATTATGAAAGAAGCAGTCAAGCGCCTGAAGGAGCAGGAACGAAATTGCAAATGTACTTCTGCACTAAAGAATGCAATCTTCACTGCGCCGCATTTGTGGCCTGAAGAAACACGAAAGAAACTAGACGCGATAGTTAAGAAATATGCGCTCTCATGAGATTGGCGGCATCCAAGTGAGCGTTAGTGTGCGAATTGTTGATTGGCGAGTGCTCGCCCCCCAAATTTGAAAGGTGATTTATGAAAAAACTTTTGCTGACATTTGTTGTCCTCGTAATTGCGTTGCTCGGTTCCGTTACCGCGTCCTATGCCCAGGGAAAAGCGAAGACCGGCCCCGATCCGTCGACCATTCGCGACCCCGATCTCGAAAAGGACTCGCTGCACAATCTTGAAGTTGCACGTCATTACTTTAAATTGAAGAAGGCCTACGTCGCCGCACTACAGCGATGCGAGGAGATAAAGGCAGGGAACCCTAACTTTTCCAAAATTGACGAGGTGCTATTCATCGCAGGTGAAAGCAGTCTGCGGCTTGCGGAGAACAAGGGGAAGCAGAGCCCTTCTTCCTACGTAGTTCACGAGGGCGATACTAAACGTCTGTTAAAACCGGAGGAATTCCGTGAGATTGCGCGCTCCTATCTGTCGGAGTTGATCAACGAGTACCCCAAAAGTTCTTTTCGAACCCAGGCGGAGATTGACTTGCAAGCGCTCGGCGGACCGATTCAGTCAGTCGGCAGTAAGCAGTAAGCAGCAAGCAGTGCGCAAGACCGAGGGAAACCGGAAACTACTGGCTGCTGACTATTAACGACTGACTACCAACCATCGTTAATTGCGGAGAACCTGAACAAATGTCCCTGCTTGTAGTTGGCTCTGTAGCGTTCGACGCCGTCGAAACGCCGTTTGGCAAATGCGAAAAGATGCTGGGTGGCTCAGCATCTCATTTCTCGATCTCCGCCAGTTATTACACGGACGTCCGGATTGTGGGTGTGGTGGGGGGGGATTTTGGCGCAGATGAGCAAAAGGTTTTCGACGCTCACCATGTCGATACGTCCGACCTGGAACGGATTCCTGACGGCAAAACGTTCAGGTGGTACGGTCGGTACGACTATGATCTCAATGTCGCGCACACGCTGGATACACAGTTGAACGTTTTTGCTGACTTTGAACCAAAACTCTCCGAAGCATCGAAGAGTGCGCGCCTGGTTTTCCTGGGTAACATTCAGCCGGATCTCCAGCGCGGTGTGCGTGAGCAAATTCCAAACGCTGAACTGGTGGCGCTGGACACGATGAATCTCTGGATCGAGACCGCACGAGAGTCGCTGTTGCGCACGATCAAGGGCGTGGACGTCGTTATCATCAATGATGCGGAAGCCCGGCAGTTGACGGAGATACCTAATCTCATCAAGGCGGCCCGAACAATACTTTCATGGGGTCCCAAAGCTTTGATCGTTAAGCGCGGAGAATACGGCACCGCACTTTTTACCAATGAAGACTATTTCGCGATTCCCGCTTACCCGCTGGAGTCGGTCTTTGACCCAACGGGCGCCGGCGACACCTTTGCCGGTGGTTTCATGGGCTATCTTTCCAGTCAGCCAAAGCTGGACAACGCTGCGATGAGACGAGCGATGATTTTCGGATCCGTCATGGCATCATTCAACGTCGAAGAGTTTGGTACGGCTCGCGTGCAGAAGCTTACTCATGATGAGATTAATGAGCGCTTTCGCGCGTTCAAGCAAATGACTAACTTCGAGGAAATACCTTTCGAAAGAGCTGTGCAGGCTGTAAAGTGATCTTGTCCTGGGGTGTACTTCTTTGAGCTTTGTATTTTGAGCTTAGTTCTTTGTTCTACTTTGCAAAGTTCGAAGTACAAACTTCAAAAACCAGGGAACAAGCTCCAAACCTGTGAAGTTTAAACCGACTGGAGATCCTATGTTTTGTCCTGTTTGCGAATCTGAATACGAAGCTGGTATCACGCGTTGTCCCGACGACAATTCAGAATTAGTCAAGCGCCTGACGTCGGAAACGGCAGTTCACGATTCGAGCGAAGCGAAATTCATTCCACTTCACCATCTTGGATCGCCCGCTGAGGCCGAAATGGTTAACGACATTTTGACGCAAAACGGAATTCGCTCCGCTGTTCAGTCGGGCGGGGCAGATGCGTTATCACCTTTGCTGTCCAGCACCTCAGCCGGAGCGACCCTCCTCGTGGATGAACGCGATTTTGATCGCGCGAAGGAACTCTATGAAGCTTTCTTTGGGGAGGACACAACTCCACTAACAGGTGGTGTGCTTGAAGAAGACGAAAAGTAAAAGCAGCATCAACCGCCAAGACGCCAAGAGCGCCGAGCAACAAAAAATACCACCCTGGGTGGATCCTCTTCCATTGCCATAACCATCACGTTGAAACTTTTATTCACTTGGCGTTCCTGATGCCTTGGCCGTTAATCAGATATTTAGCATGGGAATCAAATCAACAGACGCAATTGTGGTTTTCATGACAGCCGCAAACGGCGAAGAGGCGACGCGGATAGCTGACCGGTTGGTGGGAACGCGCCTCGCCGCGTGCGTTCAGATCTTGCCGGAAATGGAATCGGTTTATTGTTGGCAGGGCAAGATCGAGCGGCAGCGAGAAGTGTTGTTAATCGCCAAGACGACTAGATCGAAATTTGAAAAGCTTGAAGCGGAGGTTCGAACCTTACACAGTTACGAGACTCCGGAAATTGTAGCGCTCTCAATCACCGCCGGATCCGCGCCCTATCTTGAATGGCTTATCGCCGGCGTTGCCCCGCCCAACAATTAGAATGCCGGTCGGCCAGAAACTCAGGCCGATTCCGGTTACGGTTCCTTGACCCTGCGATATTCGTCGCTCAGTCCTTTTTCGAAATCATGCAACGAGCTTTGACTGCTAACAATAATCTGCACGACCTCCGCGGGCGAATCGGTCAGATGAAGAAGACGCAGATCTGCCTCAGAGACCTTGTTTTCTTTTAGAGCAAAGTCGCGGATCCAATCCATCAGGCCACCCCAGTAACGAGAACCAAAAAGCACTACCGGAAAGTTGCGAATCTTGCGCGTCTGGATCAACGTCAGCGCTTCGAAAAACTCATCAAGCGTGCCGAACCCGCCGGGGAAAATGATGAAGGCCTCGCTGTATTTAACAAACATCATCTTGCGTACGAAGAAGTATTTGAATTTCAGCGAAAGCGTGAGGTAGGGATTCGAGTTCTGTTCAAAGGGCAGCTCGATGTTGCAACCAACGGAAACGCCGCCAGCTTCGAAGGCGCCGCGATTGGCTGCTTCCATAATGCCCGGCCCACCTCCCGTGATTACCGCTAATCCGGCACGGGCGAGTAATGCCGCAGTCTCCTGAGCCGCTTTGTAGTCCGCATCGTCTGGGCCGGTGCGTGCCGAGCCGAAAATTGATACTCCGTGAGTGAGAGTAGCAAGCTCGTCAAAACCCGCGACGAACTCACCCATAATGCGAAAGACACGCCACGTGTCAGTGTGAGTAAACTCATCAGGTCCGGGACTTTCAAGTAATTGCTCGTCCTGTGTTGTACCCGGCAGGTGCTCATCAGGCTCTTTTAGGTCGGCCATCGCTCCTCATATCCCCATGATGTTGTAGCCGCAATCCACGTGGATAACTTCTCCTGTAATTGCGGAGGCCATAGGACTACACAGAAAGAGAACAGTATTGCCGACTTCGCGGGCCTCAACATTGCGACGCAGCGGAGCACGCTCGGAATGATGCTTCAGCATTGTTGAGAAGTCAGAAACGCCGCGGGCAGAAAGGGTCTGGATAGGACCGGCGCTGATGGCATTGATCCTTATGTTGCGCGACCCAAGATCGTTCGCCAAATAACGTGTGCTTGCTTCCAGTGCGGCTTTGGCAACGCCCATAACGTTGTAGCCGGCGACGACTTTTTCTGCGCCGTAGTAACTCATGCAAACGATACTGCCACCTTGAGTCATCAATGGAACCGCCGCGTGTGCAAGCTGGACCAGCGAATAGGCACTAATTTCAAGTGCGGTGAGAAACGCTTCACGGCTCGTATCGAGATACAGGCCGCCTAAAGCTTCCCGAGGCGCATACGCAATGCTATGAATCAGAAAATCAAGACGGCCAAATTCTTCACCAACCCGTTTGAAGGTTTCGTCCACTTCTTCCTGTTTAGTAACGTCACAAGGCAGAAGCAGCGAGCCAGGCATCGCTTCGCTCGTCAAGCCTTCAACATTTTCTTTAAGCCGCTCCCCCTGATAAGTGAAGGCAAGGCGAGCGCCAGCTTCGTGCAGCGCTTGCGCCGTGGCCCAGGCAATCGAGCGCTTGTTTGCAACCCCGAAGATGATGCCGAATTTGTCTTTTAGCATATTCGTAAACAGATAGGCCTTGAAATGATGTGACGGAGCATTTGAAGTATCGAGTAGATTTAGACCAAAGAGCAAGTGCGAACAGTGAGCGCTCCCACCTCGCCCGCAATACGATTTGTCAGTACCACCCCGCGGTAGCGGGTGGGTAGTCATTGACGCAGTTGACGCGTCGGAACCCGCCCGCTACCGCAGGCAGTACTGACAGACCCCCTGGCAACTTAATGTTTGAAATGTCGAATCCCAGTGAACACCATTGCCACGTCATGCTCGTCGGCGGCTGCAATAACCTCTGCGTCACGCATCGAGCCCCCAGGCTGTATCACGGCCGTGATTCCATGCTTGACGGCCTCATCGATTCCATCTCTAAAAGGGAAAAAGGCATCAGACGCGAGCACGCTGCCCTGAATAGGCATCTGAGCGCGCATGGCGCCAATCTTCACCGAATCCACGCGAGACATCTGTCCCGCGCCAACGCCGAGTGTCTGTCCTTCACGTGCATAAACAATCGCGTTGGATTTTGTATGTTTGCAGACAGTCCAGGCGAACATCAGATCCCTGATTTCGTCCTCGGTCGGTTTGCGACGGGTAAGGACCTTTAGGGCTTCTGGTTTCATTTTATGAGTGTCGCGCGTTTGGACCAGCATGCCCCCAGTTATCTGTTTGTAGTCAAGACCCCCAGCGTTTCCTGGCGCGAGTGCACTCAGCACGCGCAAGTTCTTTTTCGAGCGCAGCACCTCGAGCGCTTGCGCATCGTAACCCGGCGCAATGACCACTTCAGTGAAAATCTCGATAGCTACGCGCGCCGCTGCTTCGTCAACTTTGCAATTGAAAGCAACGATGCCACCGAAGGCTGAAATTGGATCCGTCGCGAGCGCTTTGCGGTAGGCCTCTTCTGCTATTGCTCCGAGGCCAACGCCCGCCGGATTCGTATGCTTGATAATCGCGCAGGCCAGTTCATCGAAGTCACAAACGAGTTGCCAGGCGGCATCGGCGTCGACGTAGTTGTTGAATGACATCTCCTTGCCGTGAAGCAGCGCAGCTCCAGCAATGCCGCTCGTCTCTGTAGCCGCAGGCGTTCGGTAGGGATCCTCAACTCTGTAAAGCGCGGCTTTCTGGTGTGGATTCTCGCCATAGCGCAGATCGGAAATCTTCCGCAAGACTAGCGCATCGCAATCCAACAGCTCCTCAGACGATATTTCAACAGGATGCTCTGAGGTATCTATTTTTTCAAGGTAGCGAGAAACGTGATGGTCATAAACGGAAGTAAGCGAAAATGCATCGAGCGAGAGTTCTTGTCGAAGTTCAAGCGTAAGCGCACCGTCATTCTGTCGCATTTCGTGCAGGATAAAATCGTAATGTCGAATATTTGGAACGACCGCGACATCCCGAAAATTCTTTGCTGCTGAACGAATCATCGCCGGCCCGCCGATGTCGATTTGCTCGATAGCTTCCTCAAGCGTTACGCCTTCTCGCGCGACAGTCTTCTCAAATGGATAAAGGTTCACGACCACCATGTCAATTGGTTCGATTCCGTGCTCGCGCATTGCCGCCTGATGATCTGGATTGGCGCGAACACCAAGCAAGCCGCCGTGGATTTTCGGATGCAGAGTCTTTAGGCGCCCATCCATCATTTCCGGAAAACCCGTTACCTCGGAGACATCGCGCACCTCGATACCAGCTTCGCGCAACACTGTGGCAGTGCCACCAGTGCTAATTATTTCCACGTCGAAGCGTTCTAGTTCGCGTGCGAAATCCACGATTCCGGTTTTGTCTGAAACACTGATAAGTGCCCGGCGAATTTTGCGCAAGCCGAGTTCCTGATTGTCGGTCATTTGTTATATGCAGAAGATGAGTTCGAATTGAATGATACTGTTTACCGAATCACGCGCAGAGACGCAAGTCACGCAGTTACTGGGTAGCTTTCTTTCGATCACGGTCCACGTTAAAGAAAAACTCGTGAGTTCGAGAATAACCATACCCTGCCACTTGATACTCAACTCCGGATGGCATACTCAGGGAGAAACGATGCTTGTGACCGTCGCGCGAACCTTCTCCCGCATAGAAACCAAGAAGATATTGGCTTCTCAAATCTTCTTCGATTGCGTGAAAGACGGGCGTCAAATCGCTGGCTGCCTCGTTTGCCTGCGCCGCGAGTGCTGACCGTGAATCGCCAACAAGAAAATATTTGCCACCCGTTTTTTCCGCCAGTTCGCGAAACCCTTTTGCCGGTGAACGCACGGCCAGCCGTCCCTCACGCGGCTCAAACAGCGGCAAGTGAATCACATAGAAAGAGACTTGCTTTTGGAATGCCGCTTGAATTACCGGGGCGGCCTTCATCGTACTTGCGTTATCGAGTCCGTCGCTGATCAGAATCACGATGCGACGTTCAGAACGAACGCGTGGAAGTCCTTCAAAGGCGTTCACCGCGGCGGCTGCGGCGTCGAATATTGCGGTAGGTTGATTGACTCCAGCGGGAAAACGAAAGGCGGCGCGTACTGCACTCGGGTCTCTGCCAAATGGCGCCACCAACGAAGGCCTCTCCGAAAAGCGAAGGACTGCCACACGCGATCTTTCGCTGAAACGGTTAAAAAGCGCCAGCGCCGCTTCGCGCTGCTGGGAAATAAGCTCGCGCAAACTACCCGATTGATCGAGGGCAAACACTAGGGCAACGCGATCCGCGCCCGGGTAAAGATATAGTCCTGCGGTAACGTTGTCCTCGTCTTTTAGTATTAGATCACGTTCAGTAAGTGCAGGCGCGGGCGACCCACGTTTGTTTCGAACGCGAATTGGGAAGACGAGCAGATCCGTGTTGACCCGGACTACTTCGTCGCCGGTCGTTGGTTCTTGAGCTTGTAGAATTGGCGGTTGGAATGCGATAGCCGTCAGCAGGGCAAATAAGGACAAAAGCAAACCGTGTCCGGAAGAACCAGCACAAACCAGACTTAGAGTGATCCGGTTTGTTTTTGACGTTGCGGCGGGCAGGAGCATTCAGCCGTTTCGGCTTAAATGAAAAAGCGACCGAAAAGCAGAATGCTCAGAATCACTATTATCGTGATTACGATGATCTTGACCAGGCTCATAACAAACTCCTCAAGGTTAGGACCAAGAGCAGGAAACACGGAACGTGAACAGGTTGCATTTTAAAAGAGCATTGGCTTACTGTCAACGAATGAAGGGGTACTTGACCGGTCGAGCGGTCAAGTACCAGTTGGGTTTGCAATCACAAAGCCATACGTTCTGCAAAGCCGCCACGTTCCCTAGATCACTTGAATCTAAGCCCAAGCCGGCCGCTGAAAATTCGCGGATTTCCGACGTGCGTGCCACTAAAAACCGACTCGAAGTTATAGAGAAACAACTGGTTTGTCAGATTCTGAACGTCGAACTGAAGGTTCATTGACACCGGTTCTTTTTTCAGCAAGTCCGCGCCAAACCGAGAAATCGAGAATTGTTCTGGGACGAACCCGCCCCCGCTGAAAATCGATCTCATTGTAAAGTCTTGGGTCAAACCCCTGCGCCACAAATTGGGCCAACGTTGTGCCAGGCTCAACATCCATGGGAACGCCAGAGTCGTAACGACCACTGAAGGTCGCGTACAGCCCGGAAGGTTTATGGTTGTAGCTGAGCTGAAACTGCGCTTCATTTCTCTGGTCGTGATCGGCGGAAAATTTCACACCCTGAAGCTGGAGTTCCTGTGGGTTCTCGCCGAGAAATAGGCCTCCGGAAATTGGTGTCACCCCATAGGCGTGCGCATTGGCAAAAGAAAAGGAACCATGAAAGCCCCGAACATCAGTGGATTCAATCCTAAGCTCCTCACCGGTCACGCGCCCCGATGAAATAGCGATGGGGAAAATAACTCCTGTTTCGAAGAACTGATCTTTGTCTGAAAAATTCTGGATGCGCTTTTGATAGAAGTGTCACACTTGCCCGCAAAGGAAGCAGTGCCAACTGCATTGTGACCTCCTACGACGCTGCCATGAGTGTGTGCGGCTTCAACCGTCATTCCGTAGACGATAAAACCGAGCAGCAGAAAGGAGAGCACACGAGAAAGCGCACCTTGCGGTCTGACTAGCTTTGAATGTCCTTCTCTAGTCACGATTTTGCAAGTTATGTTAGAGTCCTGCGCAGTATAGGGATGCCTACCAGCACTGTTAAACATCTTTCTGGACC
>CAAGKR010306832.1_pt1 | contig 12439 bp, 10 predicted proteins | sample 2556971 | NCBI WGS metagenome assembly CAAGKR01 (sample SAMEA5207829, study PRJEB30636) | soil metagenome | biome: forest; feature: boreal; material: soil | place: USA | collected 2011-09 | depth 1 m | reverse complement strand
TGGATCTCACGCAAAATCGGCTCTACACCTTGAGTCCGGGCACGCAGCAAGTGCTCGCCGAACTCAAGGAGCCGGTCAATCTTTATTTCTATTTCTCGCGCGAAGCCGCCGCCAAGCAGGCGCCGCTGCTGCTGCCGTACGCCACGCGCGTGCGCGAGTTCCTGGAAGAACTGGCGACGCGCTCCGGCGGCAAGATTCATCTGCGGATCGTCGACCCGCAGCCGTTCTCGGACGACGAGGACCATGCCGCCGAGTTCGGGCTGCAGCCGCTGCACGCCGGCGCCGGCGACGCGCTGTACTTCGGATTGACGGGCACCAATTCCACCGATGGCCGCTCCTCGATACCGAGCTTCCAGGCTGATCGCGAGGAATTTCTGGAATACGACGTGGCAAAGCTGATCAATGACTTGGGCACGCCGAAGAAGCCGGTGATCGGACTCATGAGTTCGCTGGGGCTGCAAGGGCAGTTCAACCCGATGACTGGGCAGATGGGCGAGCCCTGGCCGATTCTGACCCAGCTCCAGGACCTGTTCACTATGCGCACGTTGACTACCGACGTCGATCACATCGACAAGGATGTCGACGTGCTGATGCTGGTTCATCCGAAGGGATTGCCGCCGAAGACCCTGTACGCCATCGATCAATTCGTGATGCGTGGCGGCCGGGTGCTGCTGTTCGTCGATCCGAACGCGGGCGGGGACACGAGCGGTCAGGATCCGTCCAATCCGCTCGCCGGCGCGATGGCCGACCATTCTTCGGATCTCAAACCGCTGCTGGCGGCCTGGGGCGTCGATTACGATCCGACCAAGGTCATCGGCGACCTGGAGCGCGGACTCGAAGTGCGCACCAGCATGCAGGCGCCGGCGGTGCGTCACATCGGCATCCTCGGCCTGGCGCACGACGACATGAATCAAAAGGACGTGGTGTCCGCCTCGCTCGACAAGATCAATCTTGCGACCGCCGGCTTTCTGAGCGCGCACGCCGGCGCCAAGACCAAGTTCGAAGCGCTGCTGCAGAGTTCGGCGAGCGCGGCGCCGATCCCGGCGCGGCGTTTCAACGCCCTCTTGGATCCGGCGACGCTGCGGGATGGATTCAAGCCCACCGGCGTGCGCTACGCCCTCGCTGCACGAATCACCGGACCCGTGGAATCCGCGTATCCGCAGGGACCGCCGCCGGATCAGAAAGCGGCTGCCGGTCCGCCGGCGGCGCACCTGGCGAAGGCGACCGCGCCCGCCAACATCGTCGTGATCGCCGACACGGACTTGCTGATGGACTACATGTGGGTGCAAACGCGCGAAGTGTTCGGGCAGCGCATGGCGCAGGCGTTTGCCAGCAACGGCGATTTCGTCGCCAACATTCTCGACAATTTGAGCGGCAGCAGCGCGCTGATCAGCGTGCGTGGCCGCGCAACGTTCTCCCGGCCGTTCGAGCGCGTCGAGGCGCTGCGGCGCCAAGCGGATGATCGCTTGCGCGGCAAGGCGCTGGAACTGCAGGCGGAACTGCAGCAGACGGAAACCAAGTTGACCCAGCTGCAAAGCAAGCGCAACGACCAATCCTCGTTGATGCTGTCGCCGGAACAAGAGGCGGAACTCAAGAAGTTCGTGGCCGAGAAGGCCCGCGTGCGCAGGGAGCTGCGCGAAACGCAGCGTGGCCTCGACGTCGACATCAATCGCCTGGATTCCTGGCTGAAAGTCATTAACATCGCCATTGCACCGCTGTGCGTGGCGGTGGCGGGCGTGATCATCCTGTCGCTGCGCCGGCGGCGCAGATCGGCCGCATCGGGCGCGACATGAGCCGGCAACGATTCATCGCACTGCTCGTCGCTGCCGTACTCGCGATCTCCGGTGCGCTCTACTTGAGTACCGAGCGCAATCTGCCGCGAGATCCGCGCGGCGGCGCGTTGCTGCCGGCCCTGGCGGGCGAGATGAATACGGTCAGCGCAGTGAGTGTGCGCCGCGCCAGCGCGACTCCCACCGCAACCATCCACCTCAAGGACGGCCGGTGGACGGTGGCCGAACGCGGCGATTACCCCGCCGACGTGCCCAAGCTGCGCAAATTACTGCTGGCTTTGAGCGACGCCAAGATCGTCGAGGAAAAGACCGCCAATCCCGCGAGCTTTCCCCTCATCGGGGTCGAGGATCCATCCGCGCCGGGAGCGACTGGAGCGGAGGTCAGTTTCACGGCGCGCGACGGAGCCCACGCCGTAATCGTCGGCAAACCGGTCGGCGGGGGCAACTTCGTGCGGCGCAAAGGTGAGAACTTGAGCTACAGCGTCGAACCCGGCATCTCCTTCGAATCCGAACCGCGCTTTTGGATCGAATCAAAGCTGTTCGACGCCGCGCCCGCAAATATCCAGAGCATCGAGGTCAAACCGGTGGCGGGAGCCGCTTACACGCTGCGCCGTGCTGCGCCGGCAGCGCCTGCCGGAACAGCGGCTGCCGACCTGTTCACGCTCGAGGGGGTTCCGCCCGGCCGCAAGCCGGCCGATTCCGCCATGCTCGCGCCCTCGCCCACTCTGCTCACCGGACTGACTGTGGACGATGTGGCGCCGGTGGGCGACATCGACTTCAGCAAGTCCGCGGTGGCCACGGTCACGCTTTCGAACGGCGATGCGATCACGATCAGCGGTGCTGCGAGCGGCGACAAGCACTGGATTCGGTTGCAGGCCGGCAAGGACGCGCCGCTCAATGCCAAGACCACCGGACGCGCATTCGAGATTGCGAGCTACCAATTCGATGCCGTATTCCGGCCTGTGGAACAATTGCTAGTGCCGAAGCCGCCCCCGCCCGCTCAGGCTTTGACCCAGCCCAAGAAAAAACGCGTGCCCTCACCCTGATGGTCAGCGGCACGAGCGCCGGATTTGGCCGCCGCTTCGCCGCCTTGCTGTACGACGGCGTGCTGTTGGCGGCGCTCCTCGTGGTGTTCACCTCCGGCGCAGTGTTCTTGAACCATCGCAGGGCGATCGAGCCTGCGACCGCGGGCGCGTGGGTGTATCTCTACCGCGCCGGGCTGATCGGCGTGATCGCGGGCTATTACGCGCTCAATTGGACTCGCAGCGGCCAAACATTGGGGATGCGCGCTTGGCATCTGCGCGCCGTCAGCGAATCCGGCATGCCCTTAGGCTGGCGAGCGGCCGCGCTGCGCTTGGTCTTCGGCGCGCTCGCCTGGGCGCCGACGGCGCTCGGTGTGCTGTGGCTGTACATCGATCCCGACCATTTGGCGCTTCATGACCGTTTGTCAAAAACGCGAATCGTGCATTTGCGACCGTGATTAGCGCGTTCTCGCGATTGCGATCAGGGTGCAGATACCGATCGTAACCGTCGGCAGCCAGCCCACCAGCGCTGGGTTGAGACCAAACAGATGGCCGCCGTTCTCGATGGTGCGGGTGATGAGGAAGAATACGACGCCCAGCATCACACCGATCACGGTGCGCGTGCCGGCGCCGGTGGTGCGCAGCGGACCGAATACGAAGGGCAGCGCCAGAAGCGTCACGATGATCACGGCAAACAGCCGCGCGATTCGCGACCAATAGCCGATCTCGTACGAGGCCGTGTCGAGGCTATTGCGCCGCAGATGATCGATATACGCGGCGAGGCCGTGCAGCGTCAGCATTTGCGGATCGGTGGCGGCAAGTCCGAGGAACTCCGGATTGACGGTCGATTGCATGGTCGTCTCGCTGACCACGCCGCCGGTGACGCGGTCATCGCCAAAGCGCGAGGTCGCCACATTGTGGAGCCTCCAGCGGCCCGGGTCCGCGACCGATATACGCTCAGCTCGCTGGATCGAGCGCAGCTTGGTCGGTCCGTCCAGCTGGAACAGGGAGACGCCGCCGAATGCGCGGTCGACCTCGCCGGTCTGCACTCGCAGGATCAGATTGCCGTCCTTGACCCATGCGCTGCTCGATCCCGCGAAACTCACGTCCGCCAATTTCTCCGTGGTCTTTTCGCGTTTCGCGAACTGCGCCAGCGGCGGTGCCGCGTAGTCGCCGATGCCATACATCACGAGCGCGAGCGTCAAGCCGGCAAGCCCCACCGGCCAGGCGATACGCCACACCGACACGCCCGAAGCGCGCGTCACCACGAGTTCGCTGCCCGAGGCAAGATGGCCGAGACCCATCAGCGCCCCGATCAAGGCGCCGATGGGCAGCAATTCGAATGCTGATTGCGGTAGATTGAGCATCGTGAACACAAATGCGTCTGCGGCACCGTAGCTGCCGACGCCAATGTCGTTTTGCTGAGTAATGAACAGGAACAGCGCGCCCAGGGTCAGCAGCACGGCCATCGCCATGACCGTATAGATGAGCACGGTGCGATACAGGTAGCGGTCGAGAGTATTCACGCCGTCCTCGCTTCGCGCACGACCAAATACAAGCCGAGCGCGAGTGCCGCCAGGTGCACCCACCAGACTCCGACCGTCGGCGACAGATCGCCCTTCTCCAGCCACGCCTTGGCGGCGTACAGCAATTGCGAATACACGAAGTACACCACGATGGCGAAGCCGACCCGGGCATAGCGTCCCTGGCGCGGGCGCAGCCGGCTCAAAGGCACGGCAACCAGCGTCAGCACGAGAGCCATGAGCGGCGTGGATACCCTGAATTGCAATTGTGCAATGTCGGACGGTGCGTCCGAGCCGAGCAGCTCCCGGGTCGGCTTGGTGTCGGGATCTTTGGTTCCGATGGCATCCGCGGGCGTTGGGATGGGAATGCCGTGCTCGCGAAACTCGATGACTCGAAAGTCCGGGCGCCCGGGGACGCCCTCATAGCGGCGGCCGTTGAACAGAGTCACGAGGTGCGTCCCGTCGGGCGCCGCCTTGGAGTACGTGGCGGTATCGGCGAGCGCCAGTTCGATGCGCCCGGCCATCTCGCGCTGCACGAACACATTGTGCAGGACGCCCTCGGAATCGACCCTTTCGGCGTAAAACACGGCGTCGCCGCCGCTGAACGAGCGAAATCGACCGGCGTCGAGCTGGCCGAAGCGCGCCTCCTTGATCGCCGATTGGCGCAGCAGCTGCGCTTCGCTGTCGGCCTGCGGCACCTGGACGAACACCAGCCACGCCAGCCCCAAGGCGATGGCGCCGGCAAAGCAAAACAACGGCACCAGCAGCCGCGCCGGCCCGAAGCCGCATGCTTGCAGCGCAGCCATCTCGCTATCGTGGTACAAGCGGCCCAAAGTCAGCACCACCGCCAGCAACAAGCCGACGGGGACGATGACCGACAAATTCATGATCGCTCCAAGGGCGATCAAATCGAACACCACGCGCCGGCTGTACTGGTTGCCCGCCGCTTGGCCGAGTACCCGGGACAACTGATTCGACACCAGAATCGCCACCAAGACCCCGGTCACCGCGAGCCAGGTCTGCATGACTTCGCGCAGCACATACCTTTGCACGGTCCATTTCATGGTGTCGAGCTTAGAGCCTTCGCAATAATCTAGTAAACTAATTACTCAAAGCTTTTGACACAAGAACGGACAAATACGGAGTTTGGGACATGGAATTCACGGCTATTATCGATGCGAAAGCGCGGCACGACACCGGTTGCGCGGTCGTGGGAGTGTTCGAGGACGGGGAGCTCGGCGGGGCGGCTCGCCGGATCGATGCGCAGCTGGACGGTATGATCCACAAGCTCAAGGGGGATGGCGATTTCTCCGCGAAGCTCGGCGACATCCTGCTGCTGCCTGCGCCGGCCGGGGCGGCCGCCGCGCGCGTGCTGTTGATCGGCTTGGGGACCCGCGCGGGATTCGGCCGCAAGCAGTATCGCAAGGCGCTGCAGTCCGCCGCGTCGTCGCTCGGCAAGACCGGAGCGAGCGACGCGGTCGTGTACCTGGCGCTCGATCAGGCGGCGGATCTCGATGTGCATTACCGGGCGCGCTTCGTTGCGGAAATCTTCTGTGCGCAGATGTATAAGATTCCGGATCTGAAGACGGGCGCCAAACCCAAAGCCCCGCGATTGTTGTCCGTCCACGTGGCGGTGGCCGATGCGCGCGCCCTGAAATCGGCGACGGCGGGTCTGCGCATCGGGGCTGCGCTCGGCAGCGGGCTCGCGCTGTCGCGGGATCTTGCCAATCTGCCGCCCAATGTGTGCACCCCGATCTATTTGGCGACTCGCGCGCAGGCGTTGGCCAAGGAGTTTTCCAGCGTCAAGACCAAAGTATTCGACGCGAACGGCATCAAGGCGCTGAAGATGGGTGCGTTCCTCGCGGTGACCCAAGGGTCGGATCAGCCGCCCCGCCTGATCGTGTGCGAATATCGCGGCGGCAAGAAGGACGCCGCGCCGATCTGTCTCATCGGCAAGGGTATTACCTTCGATTCCGGCGGTATTTCCTTGAAGGACCCGCCGGGCATGGATGAAATGAAATTCGACATGAGCGGTGCAGCGACCGTGCTGGGGGCGATGCGCACGATCGCCGAATTGAAATTGCCGATCAACCTCGTGGTGATCATTGCCACTTGCGAGAACATGCCGAGCGGCGGTGCCGTAAAGCCGTCCGACATCGTCACCACCATGTCCGGCCAGACCGTGGAGATTCTCAATACCGATGCCGAAGGCCGGCTGATCCTGTGCGACGCCATCACCTACAGCCGCCGCTTCAAGCCGGCCGCTGTGGTCGACGTCGCGACTCTGACGGGCGCCTGCATCGTCGCGCTCGGCCACCACCTCAGCGGCCTCATGAGCAATAGCGAGGTGCTGGCCGACGAATTGCTTTCCGCGGGCCTGCGCGCGGACGATCGGGCCTGGCGATTGCCGATCGGCGAGGAGTACGTCGATCAACTGAAGAGCAATTTCGCCGATATCGCCAATGTGGGCGGACGCGAGGGCGGCGCCTGCACCGCGGCATCGTTCCTGTCCAAATTCGCCAAGGATCTGCAATGGGCGCACCTGGACGTCGCGGGCACGGCCTGGCTCGGCGGCTCCCAAAAAGGCAGCACCGGGCGCCCGGTGCCGCTGCTCGTCGATTTTCTGATCAATCGCGTCCGGGTCGTATGACCGAACGCGTGGATTTTTACGTATTGACCGGCACCGCAGCCAAGCAGCGCTGGGCATTCGCCTGCCGTCTCGCCGAAAAGGCCTATCTGCGGGATTTGCGCGTCGTCATCGTCAACGACAGCTTGAGCGATGCGCAGGCCCTCGATGACATGCTGTGGACCTTCAACGACCGCTCCTTCGTACCGCACCAGCTGTGTACGGATGAGCGTGCGCCGGATTCGGCCACTCCGGTGCAGCTCAGCGTGGAACCCGCGGCGCCCGCAGCCGATCTGCTGGTGAATCTCGCGGCCCGCTTGCCGGCTCATTGGGAGCGCTTCGCGCGAATCGCCGAGATCATCGACGCCGACGTGGAGCGCCGGCGCCTCGGCCGCGAACGCTTCAAGACGTACCGCGACCTCAAGCTCGCGCCGCAGACGCATCAACTGAACGACGCGGCGGAGATCTGATCCGCCATGACAGCCGAATCGCATGACCCACGCGACATTCCCATTCTCACCGACAGCGTGCAGGAGAGCGGCCCGGCGCTGCTCTCGGTCGACGCCAAGACGGTGCATGCGGCGATTCTGACCGAGACCTTGAAGCTTGCCGATTCGCTGCTGCATCAGGCGGCCAAGGACATCGAGGCCACGATATTCGAGCGCGTCTTCGATCGCCTGCGCGCCGAGCTGCCGGAACTGGTGAATCGCATTTTGCACGAGCACGCCACGCCGCAGGCAGAGTGCAAGGCATCGGACGACGGCCCGCAACACGATGGATAAAGCGTTCTCGCCTGCCGACATCGAGTCGCGAATCTACGCGCACTGGGAAGCGTCGGGATATTTCTCGCCCGGCGGACGCGGGCCCGCCTATTCGATCGTCATACCGCCGCCGAATGTCACCGGCACCTTGCACATGGGGCACGCCTTCCAAGACACCATCATGGATGCGCTCATCCGCTACCATCGCATGCGCGGTTTCGACACGCTGTGGCAGCCCGGGACCGACCATGCGGGCATCGCCACGCAGATGGTCGTGGAACGGCAATTGAGCGCCCAGGGTTTGAGCCGTCTCGAGCTCGGACGCGAAGCGTTCGTCGAGCGGGTTTGGCAATGGAAGGAGCAGTCCGGCGGCCAGATCGCCAACCAAATGCGGCGGCTGGGCGCGTCGGTCGATTGGCGGCGCGATCGGTTCACCATGGACCCCGGCTTGTCGCGGGCGGTCACGGAGGTCTTCGTCCGTCTTTACCAGGAAGGTCTGATCTATCGCGGCAAGCGCCTGGTGAACTGGGATCCGGTGCTGAAGACGGCGCTTTCCGATTTGGAAGTGGTCGCCGAGGAGGAAGCAGGCAGCCTCTGGCATTTGCGCTATCCGCTCGAAGGCGGCGAGGGATTTCTCGTGGTCGCGACCACGCGGCCGGAGACCATGTTGGGCGACGCCGCCGTCGCCGTGCATCCCGACGACGAACGGTATCGGCATCTGATCGGCCGCCGGGTACGACTGCCGCTGTCGTCGCGCACGATTCCCGTCATCGGCGACACCTACGTCGACCCGCAATTCGGCAGCGGCTGCCTCAAGATCACGCCGGCGCACGACTTCAATGATTACGAGGTAGGCGTCCGTCACGGCCTGCCCCTGATCAACATCATGAACCCGGACGCATCGCTCAACGATGAGGTGCCCGCCGCGTACCGCGGCCTCGACCGCACTCTGGCACGGACGCGTATCCTCGCCGACCTGGAGGAACTCGGGCTCGTCGAGCGAGTCGAGCCGCACAAGCTCACCGTACCGCGCGGTGATCGCAGCAACGCCGTACTCGAGCCCTTGCTCACCGATCAATGGTTCGTCGACATCAAGCCGCTGGCGGAGCCGGCGATCCGCGCCGTCGAAGCGGGGCACATCCGCTTCGTGCCCGAGAATTGGTCCGCCGTGTATTTCGAATGGATGCATAAAATCAAGGATTGGTGCATCAGTCGGCAGCTGTGGTGGGGCCATCGCATACCAGCCTGGTATGACGGCGAGGGGCGTTTTTATGTCGCCCGCAGCGAGGCGGAGGCGCGCGACCTGCACGGCATCGATCCGTCCGTGCCGTTGCGGCAGGACGATGATGTGCTGGACACTTGGTTCTCCTCCGCCCTTTGGCCCTTTTCGACTCAAGGCTGGCCGGAGCAGACGCAGGCGCTCGCGACGTACTACCCCACCGCGGTGCTGGTCACGGGATTCGACATCATTTTTTTCTGGGTAGCCCGCATGATCATGATGGGCTTGAAATTCACGGGCCAGGTGCCGTTTCGCGAAGTCTACGTGCACGGCCTGATCCGCGATCACGACGGCCAGAAAATGTCCAAATCGAAGGGCAACGTCATCGATCCGCTCGACATCGTCGACGGAATCTCGCTCGATGCCTTGCTCGCCAAGCGCACCAGCGGCTTGATGCAGCCGCAGATGAAACCCGCGATCGAGAAGGCCACGCGCAAGCAATTCCCGCACGGCATCCCGGCATTCGGCACGGACGCCTTGCGCCTGTGCTTCGCGCGCCTTGCCACGCAGAGCCGCGATCTGCGCTTCGACATGACCCGGGTCGAGGAGTATCGGCACTTCTGCAACAAGCTGTGGAATGCGGCGCGCTATGTGCTGATGAACGTCGAGAATCAGGAATCGAGCGTCGCGGGCGCGGAATTCAGCTTGGCCGACCGCTGGATTCAGGCGCGGCTCGCCGCCATGCTGGCGCGCGTGGCAAGCGGATTCGCCGACTATCGCCTCGATACCGTCGCCAACGCGCTGTACGAATTTACCTGGCATGAGTTCTGCGATTGGTATGTGGAACTCTCCAAGGCCGTGCTGCAATCGGATACCGCCAGCGTCGCGGCGAAGCGCGGTACGCGCCATACCTTGATCAACAGCCTAGAAGTGCTGCTGCGCGCGCTGCATCCGATCGCCCCGTTCATCAGCGAGGAGATTTGGCAGCGGGTGCGGGTGAGTGCCGGAGTCGCGGGCGAGACCATCATGCTCTGCGAATTTCCGAGCGCCGCCGGCATCGAGGCAGACTCGCAAGCGGAGGAGGAAATGCGCTGGGTGATCGCCTTCATCGAAGGCATCCGGCAGATCCGCAGCGGATTGGACATCCGCCCGCCGAGCCGCAAGCTCGAAGTGCTGCTGCAGAACGCCCAGTCGAGGGACATCGAATATCTCGACCGTAACGTGCATTATCTGATGCGCCTCGCCGGAATCGCGGTGCCGCGCGCGTTAGGATCAGCTCAAGCTGCGCCCATATCTGCCGTTGCATTCGTAGGGTCGCTGGAGATATTGGTGCCCATGGCGGGCCTGATCGACCCCGCGGCGGAACTGGAGCGCCTCGCCAAGCAGCAGCGCAAAGCCGAGGCGGATCTCAACAAGATGGAGAGCAAGCTGAACAATGCCGAATTCGCCCGCAATGCACCGCCGGAGGTCGTCGCCAAGGATCAGTTGAGGCTGCGCGAGCTGCGCACGGAAATCGGTCAATTGGCTGCCCAGATCGCCAGGGTGACCGCCCTCAAGGGCCAATGAAAGCAGCACAATCCGAGATCGAGGCGGTTCTCGCCCAAATCAATCGAGTGATCCTCGGCAAGGATGCGCAGATTCGCCTGTGTCTGGCCTGCCTGCTGGCGCGCGGACACCTGTTGATCGAAGACATTCCGGGGGTGGGCAAAACCACCCTGGCGCACGCCATCGCCAAGACCCTGGGGCTGTCGTTTCAGCGCGTGCAATTCACCAGCGACCTGCTGCCCGCCGACGTGCTCGGCGTCTCGATCTTCGACCGCGAAACCGGCAAGTTCAGGTTCCAACGCGGCCCGATATTCGCGCAGCTGGTGCTGGCCGACGAAATCAATCGTGCGTCGCCGAAAGCGCAGAGCGCGCTGCTCGAGGCCATGGAAGAGCATCAAGTGACGCTGGACGGCCAGTCGATGCCGCTGCCCGAGCCGTTCTTCGTCATCGCCACGCAGAATCCGCAGGATCAGGTGGGAACCTTTCCGCTGCCTGAGTCGCAATTGGACCGATTCTTGATGCGCGTGCATCTGGGGTATCCGGCGGCCGCCGCGGAGCGCGAACTCTTGAGCGGTGTGGACCGGCGCGACCTGGTGAACTCGCTGTCCACGGTGGCGAGCGTCGCCAGCCTGCAGCGGCTGCAAACGCGCGTGCTCGAGATTCATGTGGCACCGGCGCTTCTCGACTATGTCCAGGCCCTCGTGGCCCACACGCGCCACGCATCGGGCTTGAACGTCGGTCTATCACCGCGCGCCGCCATCGGGCTGTTGCGCGCGGCGCGGGCTTGGGCGTTGATCGCCGGCCGCGACGCCGTCATCCCCGAGCATGTGCAGGCCGTGTTTGCGGCCGTCGTCGAACACCGAGTGCGGCAGCGGGACAGCGGCCCGGCCACCGCAACCCGGTTGCTCGAGGCCGTTCCCGTTCCTTAACCTCAAAGGCAGCAATGCGGCAGGCAGCCATCCGTAGATTACGTGCGTGGGCCGCGCGCCGCCACGGCCGCGATTCGCTGCCGATCAAGATCAACCGGCGCCGCATCTACATTCTGCCGACGCGCTTCGGCATCATGCTGGGGTTCGTGCTCGTCGCCATGCTGATGGCCGGGCTCAACTACAACAGCAATCTAGGGCTGGCATTTGCGTTTCTCATGGTGAGCGTTGCGCTCGTCACCATGCATCACTGCAATCGCAATTTGCTCGGCCTGCAAGTGGACGTCACGACGGAGGTCGACGCGTTCGCCGGCCGCGAGGCGAGTTTCGAGTTCGTGCTGCGCAATGAGTCGAATGTCGAGCGTCGCGATGTCGAAATTCGCTGCCTGACTGCCTCGGGAATGCGCAGCGTCGCGGCAAAATCGAGCGAGTCGATCCCGGTGGCCGTGCCGGTGCCGCAGCGCGGCGTGGCGCGCATCGAGCAGTTCGAATTGCGCACGCGCTATCCATTCGGCTGGTTCCATGCCTGGACCTATGTGCAGGGCTCGCTCACGGCCTACGTCGCTCCCTCCCCGCACGGCGATCGGACGCTCCCGGCCGTGGGGGGTGTGGGATCGGCCTCTCGATCGGAGGCGCGCGGCGACGAGGATTTCGCGGGACTGCGCGCCTACGAACCCGGTGTGCCGCTCAAGCACATGGCCTGGAAGGTGTTGGCGCGCGGCGGTGAAGCGGCGGTGCAGAGCTACACGAGTCTGGCCTCGCAGCCGGAGTGGTTGGAATGGTCCTCCCTCGAGGGTCAGGACACTGAGACGCGACTATCGCAGCTTTGCCTGTGGATATTGGAGAGCGATGCCGCGCAGCGTGTCTATGGTCTTCGGATCCCGGGCAAGGAGATTCCGCCGGGGCGCGGTGCGGCCCATCGCTTCGCTTGTTTGCGGGCACTCGCGCTGTACGGATTCGCGGAGCCGCGATGACCCCCGTCTCGTACCCGCAACTCCTGGGAATCTTTGCCTGCCTCGCGCTCGCC
>CAAGKR010140172.1_pt1 | contig 12439 bp, 8 predicted proteins | sample 2556971 | NCBI WGS metagenome assembly CAAGKR01 (sample SAMEA5207829, study PRJEB30636) | soil metagenome | biome: forest; feature: boreal; material: soil | place: USA | collected 2011-09 | depth 1 m | reverse complement strand
TTGGGGCTATGGGCGAAGGCCGAGCACCTGACCGACTACGAACGGCGCCCGATTTCGGCCCACTCGGCTGAAGCCTAGCGGCACCTCATCGCGCCAGCGCTTCAGACGTGCGATCCAGGGCAAGGGAGGTGCTGCGCGGTGCAGGATCTGATGCGCTCTCGTCACCGCCGGTCGAAGTTGGTGCGCTGCATCGAGGACGCACGCAAGCCTGTCGCCGTGATCCGCTCGACGTAGACCTTCTCCTCGCAGGGTTCGCCTCATGCCAGCGGGAAGCCTCGGAACGATCGACCATCGGCGCTGAGGCCGTTCTCAATCGGGCGCGCACGACCAGCGGCGACATCGGCCGTGGGCACGCGGCCGGCCGTAGGCGAGCCCGACTACCGTCAGCTCCCGGAGGGCGTTCAGCGACCAAACCGTGTCGCCCAAGGCTAGGTCGATGGGTCGGGATCGTGATCACGGCTCATTATCGGCTCCTCTTGAGTCGCGGGACGGGACACACGCTGGTGCCTGCTTCGTCTGCGAAGGCAGTAGCCTGATCGCGGTTGATCTCGCTGCTGCTTGGGACGACTTCCGGGCGCGTCCACCGATGATCGGCACACGCCCGCTCGCGCCGCGCGAAACGGAAGCGCTCGCCTCGCCTAAAACCCGGTCTTCGTCCCTGGGGAGCGTGTGCCGGGTGCCGGTTGAGATGCCCGCACTCACGTCAGCTGGAACCACGCCACAACCTGCGACCGCTGAGCGGGGTCCGACTACGTGTCGCATTGGGAAACTACGGGGTCCAACTGCATGTCAATGGGAAAGTAGCGTGGGCGGCAACATCTCGTGTTCGCTCAGGGAGTGACATGGACCTTGATCGTGTTGCTGGCGCCCGGCGTGTAGGGGTAGTCCTGCGCGCCAGTGTCGGGCAGCGCGACCCTGAACATGTAGGTCGTGGATTCGGTTGTGGCGCGAAAGCGATAGCTGTAGTGAAAACGCCCTTTACTGTTCGTCACTGTCTGGTCGAAGATTCTCCAGCGCTTGCCTTCACGGACCTCCACGACGAGAGTGACACCCTGGTGCGGGTAGGGTCCTCCCTCTACCGTGCCGCTCCAGCGGATTGTGTGCTCGTTGCTGGTGTGGAGCGGAGCGATCCTGAGCTTGATCTTGGGAGGGACCATGATCGCGGCCGTAGCGGTCGCGGAGGGACCAGGATCATTGCTGTAAGCGGTGTAGCTGAAGCGCAACAGGCGATCCGGGCCCTTCGGCACCCTGTAGGAGAAGGAGCCGTCTAGGGCGGTCTGCACGGCGCTGTTGATCGCCGCGCTGTGCGAGCCGCCGAGCGTGGCAATGAGGATGCGTGCGCCGCGGATCGGGACGGTGCCACAGTGCAGCACGCCCTTGATCGTGACGGGCTTGCCGTAAGGGACGACTGGTGCCTTGCGCTTGCCGTTGACGGTGAGGTCCAGTGCCTCTCCTGCGCACGGCTGGCCGTTGGGAATATGTGGCCCCGTGATTGATCCGTTGACGCCGACCAGCGGTGGCCCGATCGTTGTGATCGTGCCGTCATAGGCCGTCGCCTGGTCGCCGGCGGCGTCCTTGACGATCACCTGTAGGTGATGCTGGCCAGCGGGAAACTGCGTAGTGTCGAGAGGGACACTGATGTTCTCGCTGCTCCTGCACGGTTGAGGCGCGGCGAACGCCATCGTATGACCCGTGGGCGCGAGATTGACGCACAGCCCGCCATCGGTATCAGGCACCTCCTGCACGACCTGGCGGCCATCGATCAAAACGGTGGCACTGTAAATGCCGCCGCCGCTGTCCGAGGCGGTGAAACTGATCGTGTCAGTACCGCTCAGAGCACCGCCTGCGAGAAGCGAACCCGAGACGTTCGCCACCGAAGGGACCGTCGAATCGAGAAGCGTGAACGCGCCACCGCTCACGAGGGCCTGCGCCTCGGGGTCGGCCGAGCCGGGGCAGGAGTAGCTGAGATCCTGCCCGGGGTCGCAGCCCACACCGACCGTCACATAGTTCACACCGCTCAGCCCGCTGGCGCTCACAGTCGGCGTGGCGGCGCCGTAGCCGAGGTTTCGATAATCGTAGTTCGGGTCGCTCTGGCCGGTATGGTTTACGAAAACGTCGCCGAAACCGTCGGCGCACTGTCCGCTCTGCACGACGCACGGTCCTCCGAAGGCATATAGAGCAAGGCTGTAGCCGGTGATCGTCAGCCCTTCGGGGACGGAGTAGCTCATCGTGTTCCCGTCGCCGTTGAAGTAGTTGCTCGTGGGGTTCGGCCCCATCCTCAGACCGAACGATCCCTGGCTGGCGCTCGCGCAGCTAGCACCGAACGTGATGTACTGGCCGTGGGCAGTCCCCACACTCCATCCCCGGGTTCCGACCGCGTTCCCGGCCAGGTCGTGACAGGTCAAGGCCGTGAACGTCCCCGCGGGAGCAACCGATGGCGCCGCGAGAAGGCACGCGGCGCCAGCCAAGCCGCCGACGAGCATCCGAGCGAGGCGATGTCCAGGCTGGCGAGCGATCATGGCGAGACATGCACCCTGATCGTGTCACTCCCTCCCGGGGTGTACGGGTAACTGCCCGTGCCGCCGCGCGGCAGTGCGACCCTGAACAGGTAGGTCGTCGGTTCGGTGGTGGCGTGGAAGCGATAGCTGTAACGGAACTGACCCTTTCTGTTCGTGACGATCTGATCAAAAATCCGCCAACGCCTACCTTCCCGAACTTCGACGTCGAGTGTCACACCCTGTGGTGGATATGGGCCGCCGGTAACTGCGCCGCGCCAGAAGACCGTGCGCCCGTTGATCGTGTGGTGTGGGTTGATCCTGAGCTTGATCCTTGGCCGAATCGAGATCGTGGCAGTCGCGGTCGCTGAGGGGCCGGGATCGTTGCTGTAGGCCGTATAGCTGAAGCGCAGGAGACGATCGGGACCCACGGGCACCTCGTAGGAGAACGAGCCGTCGAGAGCGGTCTGCACAGCGCTATTGATCTCCGCGCTGCGCGGCCCGCCGAGAGTGACAATCCCAACGCGAGCGCCCCGGATCGGCACCGTCCCGCAATGGAGTACGCCCCTGACGGTGACTCTTCTTCCAAAGGGGACAATCGGCGGCCTGCGCCTACCGTTGACCGTCAGGTCCAGGGCCTCGCCGGCGCACGGCTGGCCATTAGGGATGCGGGGTCCGTTGACCGATCCGTTGACGCCGACGAGCGGCGGGCCGCTGGTGGTGATCGTGCCGTTGTAGGCAATCGCCTGGTTGCCGGCAGCGTCATCGACGACTAGCTGGAGCGAGTGCTGACCTGCCGCAAACTGGTTGGTGTTGAGCGTCAAGCTGGTGCTCAACGAGCTCTTGCAGGGCTGGGCGTGTTCGAAGGAGCGCTGGCCGTCTTTAGTGACGCCCAGGGATTGGCAGGCACCGCCGTTGGTGTCGAGGATCTGCGATACGGCGGTGTGTCCGTCAACGACAAGGGAGCCGCTGTAGACCCCGGACTGGCCGTCGGTCGCGTTGAAGGAGATCGTCTGCTGGCCCGACAGCGTGCCGCCGGCAAGGAGCGGACCACCTGTGCCGCTCACGGTCGGCGGGGTGTTGTCCACGAGGTCGATGTCCGCCGCGTAGACGTCGTACTGGGATGAGAGCGTCCCGCTGCCGGAGGCCGGGCATTCGCCGCCAGGTCCGCCGCCGCAGGACGCGCTCCACTGGATCTGCGTCACGCCGCCGAGACCGCCCACCCTGACCGCATTGGAGGGATCAAACGGGTTGCTCTGCGTTCCGCGCGAGGCGCATCCCAGCGATTGGGCGCACAGGCCCTCCACCGAGGGCGGCCCGGGACTGTAATCAAGGTTCGACGCGGGCGCACCGTAGGGCTGCACGGCGGTGTCCGCCTCATAGCGCCAGACGGTGAAGCCGGTGATCGTCAGGCCAACGGGTGCATTGAACGTGTTCGAGGCGCCAACGCCGTAGGGATGAGACACCCCACCGTCCATTGATGCGTAGAGCGATCCGCCGCCGGCGCAGCCATCTCCCGAGTAGAGCCAGGGGGCGCCGCTGGTGGTCGCGTAGGTGACGTCATCGGCCGGTGCTGCACGCCCCGCGCTTGGGCCGTAGGGGATCCGGCAAAGGAAGTCGTGGTAGCTGTTCGCCGCAGCCGGCGACGCGACCACAAGAAGGCTCACGACGCCGAGAAGGATCACGGCAGCGATGTGGCGTTCGCGCCGCCCGTCCCTGGGTATGCTCATCCTGTCCATCTCCTCCGTTACGCGAGGGACCTTCTGCTCATGGTCACTCGTCGTGGGAGACCGCGCTTTTCCCCCCAACCAATTCCGTGTCCTCCACACGGCCTTCCATTGGCGCGTCCTGCTGGAGATATGGGTCCGATCGTCCATGCGTACCCGGGCGCTTCAGATGAAGGCATTAATGTAGCCCATCGGAACCCAACGGTGCGCATTGTCCCGGCCATTCACCGGGCGGGGATCAAATCAGTGTGTGCGACCGGCGCGATGATGGTGCAAGTCGCGGGTCACCGTCTGAGCGATCCAGTGCGCCGTCCGGTGGTAGAGGACCGTAACGCGGCTTGTCCGCGCGCCGGGGGGCAGTCCCAGGACGGCGGCCCATTTCCCGTGGGCGACTCGAACGGTCTTCTGGACGCTCCTTGAGCGAGCTCCGACCGTGTAGTGGACGAGGATCGTGACGTGTCCGACGAGCGTGCTGGCCGCCGTGCCGCGCACACGCAGCGCTCGCGCGGCCCGTGTCACGCTGAGGATGTGCAGGTGCGGGCTGGCCTTTCCGGGCTTGGTGTGGGTGATCGCGAGCGTCGCGCTGTCCGCTGGATTGGTGTTCCCGGCGGCGTCCTGAAGCCAGGCGCGGAGCTCGTATCGGCTGTATGGGCTGCGCTGGAACTGAGGCGTGTGGTTGGGGTCGAACTTGAACGATAGGCCGGGACTGGTCTGCGTCGGGGTGCAGGCTCCCTTGCTGTTGCACGCGGTCCAGTTGGTCGCGGTGATGGGCGCGAGATGCGCTGGGGCGCTGAGCGTGATCGTGTACGGTCCCCGGCCGCCGACGCTGATGGACCTTGGCGGTGGCGGCGGAGCGGTCTGGTAGCCGAAGCCGATCGCGGCGGAGTTGGCCCGGGTGGTGTTCCCGAACACGTCCGCAAGCCACACGAACACGGTGTAGGTCCCTTGCGGCTGACCGGCGAACGCCGGGTCCTGCGCCGGATTGAACGCGAGCGAGCCCAGAGGAGTGGTCTGGCTGTGCTGGGCGTCGCAGCCGCTGGCAGGCACGCTCGTCTCGCTGCCGATGCACGCGATCCAGTTGACCTGGCCAATCGGGTCGCCTTCGGGCTGGCTAGGGTTCGTCCACGTGATCGTCGCGGGCTGGTTGACCCACGCACCGCCGCCCCGCCCATTGACCAGCAAGCCATTCGGCGCACCCGGATTGACGTTATCGACCATGACCTGAACGGGGCTCCCGAGCGTCTGGTTGCCGGCAGCATCGACTACCGCGGCTTGGATCTGGTGCGGACCGTTGGAGAGCGCTCTGGTGTCGATGCTGAACTGGTTGCTCGAGCTGGCCGGGCAGGGCGCGGGCCGCGTGAAGTCACACGCGGACGCCTGCTGGGCGACCTGAGCGCCGTCCACGTAGACGCGGGCATACTGCACTCCGCTGTTATCCGAGCCGTCGATTGTGCCCGAGAGGGTGCCGCGCGCCAGACCGCCCGCGAACAGTGGACCGCTCGCGGCAGCGATCTGGGGCGGCTGTTCGTCGGCGATCGTGATGGTGGCGCTGTTGAGCTCGACCCGCGCGTCATGCTCGGAGAAGCCGTTGCCACAGGCGCTCAGACCGAAGGGTTCGGGGTGGCAGATCAGCTCGATCGCAAGGCTCGCCGTGTTTAGGCCGGTATGCGTGGAAGGACCTGACACCTCGCAGCCTCCGTTGCCAGCACTGAACGAGCAGGTCTCACCCGGGAGTACGCTGCCTGCGGCGTCAACGATCTGCGGAATCCATCCTTCGCCTTGCTCGTAGAGGTCGCGGTCGAGGCTGGTCGCGCTGATCGTGTCACCGGCGGGCGCGGTGAATTGCCAGCCGGCGATCGCGCCGGCGGGGACATTGGTGGTCAGTCGCAGGATGTCTGCCGCCGCGAGCCCGGAGGTGCTGGCGCTGCCTCCGGTTACGTCGCTGCCGGCGCAGTTCGCGCTCGTTTCAAGATAGGCCGTGTTGTCGTTGAACGGCTGCCACGAGTTGTTGACCGGCGGTGTGATCGCGGCACAGGCACTCACTTGGTAGCTGCCGGCGAACGCAGTCCCGGTCGCGATCACGCCCGCCATGAGCAGCATCGCGGCGGCGGCCGGCGCGGCGCGTCTCATCACGCGGTCGTCCGCTTGCGCGCGCTGGAGCGCCTGCTGTGAGCCCTGCGGCTCACCACCACTGCGGGGAGCTCGTCATGTCCAGCAAGGAATCTCGCCACGATCCGATCCCACCTACCTACCCGCAGGACGGTCGTCGTGCGATCGGTCGTGGTTCTGGCGAGCGTCACGAGACGCCCAAGCTCGCCTCTGTCCTGCACGACCAGCTTCAACCGGAGTCCCTTGGGGATCGCAGCGACGGTGACTCGGAGGCGGTGCCGCCTGAACGTGATCTTGATGATCTTCGGTTTGGGAGCCGGCTTGCTCTTGGGAGCAAGGATCGCCGCAGACGGCCCGCTCGGTGTTGTGGACGATGAGTTGTTTGCAGCCTGGTAGGCGGCCATTCCCTCGCTGACGATTTGGCCTAGCCCGCACGCGTTGAACGCGGCTGCGACATCTAGGTTCCCCCCGTTGGCGAGTGTTGACGTGATGCACCCTTGCGCCTGGGAATAGCTGAGCGTCGGCGAGTAGGCGCGCATACTCGCCTCAGCGGTAGAGACGAGCTCTCCGGCCTCGCTGGTGCCATTCGCCCAGGCGGGCGAGCCATCGTCGCTGAACGCGATGTCGATGCCGCTGCCTCCGCCGCTGGGCTCGATCTGGCTACCGCACCCGGGGGCGAGTAGGGCAAGCCCCGGCCCGTGGTTGCTGAAGGAGCACATCGCGCCGTGGTTCGCGGGGTTCGCATCCGAGGCGCCTACGCCGAGAACCCCTCGAACGGAGGCGGGCGCCTGCACGGGGCCGCCTTCGTTGCCTGCCGCCGCGACGACGCTCAGGCCGTGCGCGTTCGCTGACTGGACGTAGTTTTCAAGGGTTTCGAGTTCGCTTCCGTTGGGTTGGGTGCCAGATCCGAGACTGAGGTTCACGACCGTGATCGGCATTGAGCTGCTCAGCGCTTGGCAGCGGTAGATCGCTACTGCGTACTCGGAGAACGAGAACGTGGTCTGGCCTGCGGCGAGCGCCTTCACGTTGTAGACGCGCACGCTGGTGGGGGCGAGACCGACCATGCCCCACCCGTTCGCGGGGGCCGCGGCGATCATCGCCATATAGGTCCCATGTCCGTCGGGGTGCCCGCCGGGCAGCGGCGGATTCAAGGCGGCGAGTTCGTCGTTGGTGTTCGTGTTTGGAGAGAGCGCATAGCTGCCGGCCAGGATCGGCGTGGTGTCGGGTGTAGGGTCAACTCCCGAGTCCACGAGGCACACGATCCCTGGGTTGGGTGGCGTGGGCGCATACTGCAGAAACAGCGCGTCGGCGGCCGCCTGCTGCGCCGTTCCCGCGGGGACGCCGACCTCAGCTGACGCCGACGCATACGCCGCCGTGCAGCAGAGCGCAACGGCGGCGGCAATGGTGCTGGCCGCGGCGGTACTCCTCATCCTCAACAAGATAGGACGCTTACGGGTATAAGCGCGAGGGTGGCCGGCTGGAAGCGAGGGCCGTACCGGGCACCGCGTAGCGCCCGCTCGATCACACGCTGCATCTTGCCGAAGGGCCTCGCGCTCCTCGCGGCGGATCGCGCTTGGGAGCGCGCACGCTGGGCGTCCTACGGGGGTGTGAGTTGAACGATCGAGCATTATGTGCAGAGTCCCTCGCCAAGAAGGCTGTCTCATCGTCGGGCGCGACTGTCGCTTTCCCCCCGATTATTTTCTAAAGGGGCCTGGTGAATCGGCTCAGCGTTCAAAGCCGAACTCGTGGCTGACGCTGCTGCTCCCTGAGCTTTCTATCGGCGCTGAGGACGTGGACGATGCTGGGGGGGAGTACCGCGCGTTTTCTATCCCAAACTCAGATGACGCCGGCTGTGTGCTCGAGCCTCGCTGTGCCTTCCTAACGGCTCTCGCCGCACGTCGCCGAGCGGTCGGATGACGCCGCCCGTGAGCACGAGCGCCATGATGCACTTCGCTAGAGCCCGATGAACGCGAGCCCGCCACCGTGGCGGACGCAGATGCAGGCGCTGGCGCATAGGTCTGCGTCTGTGCCGTGGGGGTCCGCCGTGCGACGACGTGATGAGCCTTGCCGCCGTGAGCCGCTAGAACCGCGGCGACGGCGCCGGCAGCAAGGACAGCTACGCCCTTGGCGACCGTGCCTGCGCCGAGCGAGCTCGCAAGAGCCGCTCCCCCGGTGCCGCCCGCCGCGCCCGAACCGGCGGTGCGCAGCACTTCCACTCCTCCTCCACCGTGGCCGTTGCGAAACAAGTGCTCGAGATGGGCGAGGATACCCACGCCGTGTCCCGTGGCCACAGGCCCGAGGGGTAGCATGACTGGCGGGAGGATCGCCGCTAGGCCGCGCAAGCCGTTGACGTAGCGCCGACAGTCATCGCACTCTGCGACATGCGCGGCCGCGCGAGGATAGTCCCGGTCATCCTCGGCGAGCAAACCAAACGCATAGCTTTCCATCAGACGCGCCCACTCATCCCCGCCGCACCCGCGCGCGCTGATGCTCGCGACGATACCCCCGATCTTCTTAGTCGCTCCGTCCATGAGCTTCTCCATCTGCGAGCGCTCAAGACCCAACAGCTTCGCCGCCTCCGGTCGGGGGTAGCCGTGGATCACGCAGAGGCCGACCGCTTCGCACTCCCGAGGGTTCAGCCGGCCGCGTGCCCGCGAGATGAACCGTCTGAGCTTGATCTGGTCATCCAGCTGCTCGTCAACGTCGAGATCGACGCCGTGCTCCTCCTCGACGTCAACACGCTGCCCGGGACGCAGTTCGCGGTAGATATCGACCGCGCGCCGCCAAGTGATCTCGACCAACAAGCCCGTGAGATTCGAGACGGTCGTCCCCCGCTTGATCGTCTCGCATACCCCGTGCCATGCCTGGCAGTAAGCCTCTTCGAGATCGGACTCGTCCAAAAGCATCTTGCGCGAGGCGAGCTTGCCGCGAACGGTGCCGATCACCTCGGCCTGCAACTCGTCGTAGTTCTCGTTGGCCGCCCTCTCGGCCCGCTGCTTCGGCGACTGGACATCGAAGCGGTGCATCACGGCGGCTCCTTCCGCGGACCTCGGCTCCCCAACCCCTCACTCAGGATCGATCCTGGTCTGCATCGTGAACCACGCGCGCGAGCGCGAGAACAAGCGCGTGACCAGGCTCAGACCCCGGAAGCAGGGTGCGTATCTCTGACACGAGCTTAGCGCCGACTCCATGCGGGCACTCGCCGAGCAGTATCCGCACGTCGTGCAGACGTTCGTCCCCGAGATGGCTCGACAGATACCGCCAATCCTCTGCGCACAGGAGCCCGTCCCAGCCGGGAGGCGGCGTAGCGGCATTCTTAGCGGTGTCCATTGGGTCCATCGGGGCACGACCTCCCGTCGAGCACATCCGGCAACCTGAGATCCGCAGAAGCCCACCGGAACACTCCCAACTGATGATCACCGTGATAGTCCCCGACAGCCAGGACGGCAAGCGCTGGGCCGCTCAAGCCAGCTCTAGGCAGGCCGCCCTGACTCGTTTTTTCGGCAGAGTGTGCGGGAGGTCAGCCGCAAGGGTCTTGCAGAGCTATGGTGCACCCGCGCATAAGGTGGAGCACGAGACGCGGAACCGAGCCGCAAAGAGCGAGGCCAACTAGGTGTGAGGCCGTGCCACCGACGCCAAGTACCGACCCCGGTGCGAAGACGAAGGTTCCTCAAGCGGCCCGGAGCCGTGTCTTCTTTCGCTCCCGTACGAGGTCGGGGAGCGGGATCGCCGCGATGACTGGACACTGTGACGCCGGGGGTTTGCGGATACACCTAACCGTCTGGGCACTCGGCGATCGTCCTCGTCTTGGAGCTAACGCTTCGCATGCGTCTTGACCTGGCCTGTCAGGTACGCCGCCAATCGTTTGCCAGCCTTCTCAATTTCGCCGGGGAGCAGATGCGTGTAACGGTCGTCGGTGATCGATCCGCGTCCCCCGTCCGTGCTGGCGGTGGTGGCGTGTCCCATTAGGACGCTGCGCGTCTTCAGGTCGATCCCTGCCGCATGCATCCAGCTCGACGCGGTGTGCCGACAGTCCTGAAGCCGTATGTGCTCGAGGCCCTGCTTGTCCCATGCTTCATCAGCGCGGGTGTAGAGCGCACTGATGCCCACCTTGCCGCTATTACGGCCTCCGGGCTTGCTTCCCGGGCAAACTAGTCCGGTCGCGGGACGGTCTTGTCGCTCCCACTCAGCGTGCAGGATGCGCCGCAGTTGCACCACCATTGGGAATGGTCGTCTGGCGGCGTCGCTCTTGGCGTAGTCCTCCTCGTCGGCCAGATAGAGCATCCCGGCCTTGAAGTCCACCTCGGGCCATCCGAGGTTGCGAATCTCCTGGCTTCGCGCTGTTGCGTACCCGCCGATCGCGAATGGCACGGCGTCGGGAGGCTTCAGAGCGAGCAGTAGCGCTTGAAATTCCAGCGGTGTCGCGATTCGATTTCGGGGTTTCTCGCCGACGGCCGGGAGAAGGATGTTCTCGATGGGGGAGGAGAGGGCGAGTTCGTGGGGTATCGCCCAGTTGTAGAGGGAGCGCAGCGCGTTGACAACGTTCCGGATGCGGCTCCCCGACAGTTCCTCGGCGACCATCTCGTCCACGAGCGTCTGAACGTGTCCGCGACGGACCTCGTCGAGCATCAGCTCTCCGAGTTCGTCGTCGATTCTGCCCTTGAGGGCCCCCTCGATGGTTTCGATTGAACCTTTCTTGTACGGCTTGCCCTTCTTGCTCAGGGCCGTGCCGCGCTTGATCGCGGCGATGAAGCGATCGCTTGCGGGCGTGAGCGTGGTCGCGTGCGTGGCCATGCTCACGTGGGCGGCGGGCGTGACGGTCGGCGCGGTGTCGTTTTTAATCGCCTGGCGCTTGTCTTGCTGCCATTTGATGCACTGCGCCGCGGTGCGGTACGTGGGGGAGGGCACCGGCCGGCCGAGTGTGCGGTCCCACACCCTGGCGACATAGCCGGGCTCGCAGCGGCAGCGCTTGTCGTCGATCGCGGGACACCCGACCTGGTGGCGGACGACCACACAGGGCCACCGGGTGCGCTTGTCCCGGGAGCGTCTACTCATCGTCTGTCCCCCCGCCGCTTCAGTTGGCGTGGCCGGTCACTCGGCTGTCCGCCCAGCGTTCCAGATCCCGCAGCCGATATAGCGTGAGTTGTCCGCACTGCGCGAAGGGCACGTTGGCCTGCACAAACCGTTCGAAGTGCCTCACGCTCATGCCGAGCGCGGTCGCCGCCTCGCGCTTTGAGAGCAGTACCCGCGGCTGCGGGCGGGGGGTCGTTGTAGCTGTACGGGGTGCCATGTGACGGGACGCTCAGGCGGGGGAGAGGGCCTGCTTGAGGGTGTGTCGGGACACCGGCCCGTTTGCCCCCGGGGTTCTTGGCCGGCGGGCGAGGTTGCGCGGTCGGGAGCGCTCCCGTAGTCGGGCAGGCACGCGGAGGTCGAGGGTCCGATCCAGGGGGCATCCGCCGCCCGTGGGCACGGCGCGGCGGGGCCGTGGGGGCGCTCAGTAGGGGCCGCCGCCGGGGGCGGCCGAGTGCCTCAGGTTGCCGGTATCCTCTGACGACTCGCCTGACGCAACTTACACACGGACTTACACACGGCCAACCGGCTGGCACCACAGAAAGACCAGAACTACCTGCAAAACAACACTTTTGGGAGACTGGAGAGACGCTAAAGCGACCGTCTCCAAAACCCTTGCTCGAGGTTCGATTCCTCGGTCCCCCGTCGCTTGATCTGGGCGGAATGCTTGGGAAAACGCTGGTTTTGCGGGGTTTTGGGCGGTGGCCCGAAAACCCACTGAGACGCACTGAAACGCATTGAGTCGTGCAGAAAGTGCAACCAAAAGTGCAACCTGAGGCTCAGGGCTCCGTGAGCGGCATGGAGCATCGACGAGGACGGCTTCTCTCGCGGCGGGACGATCTCGCGGAGGCCGAACGAGCCTTGCCCGCAGAGCTGTACGAGCAGGTGCGCCGGGTCTACCGTGCGTCGGAGGGCACTCGTCCGTCCGCGCTGGTCAGCGCTGGCCGATAGCGTCCTGCCGCAGATGTCGCCCCGAGGGGCTGAAGCCGCTTACTCGGGGAGCGTCGCGGAAGCCGAGCTGGCGCAGGACGGCGATCA
>CAAGKR010127519.1_pt1 | contig 12439 bp, 8 predicted proteins | sample 2556971 | NCBI WGS metagenome assembly CAAGKR01 (sample SAMEA5207829, study PRJEB30636) | soil metagenome | biome: forest; feature: boreal; material: soil | place: USA | collected 2011-09 | depth 1 m | reverse complement strand
GCAATACTATCAAAACCTGTGCGCGCGCTTGGCGTCCTGACGGGCGGTGGCGACGTACCAGGGCTGAATGCCGCTATCAAGGCGCTTGTCTACCGCGCCGCATCAATGAACATTGCCATCACCGGACTGCGCGCCGGGTGGGAAGGGATTACCTTTCTTGACCGCTCGCGCAGCCGCGATGAACTTATTTTCGACGCCGATGACCCGCAGACCTGGGAAAATAACTACCTCATGCCGCTTAACCGACTGAACACGCGCTCCATCGATAGAACGGGCGGCACGGTATTGCAATCAACGCGCACCAATCCGGCGAATATGCGCGTGGGGGATTTGCCACTGCATCTCGCCCATTACGGCCAGGGGCACGCACCGGATGAGCGTGTTGATCTGACCCGCGAGGTACTGGCAAACCTGGATTTTCTGGGATTGGACGGGCTGGTTGTGATTGGAGGCGATGACACGCTGAGCTATGGAGCAGTGCTAACTACTCATGACGTGCCAGTATGGGGCATCCCCAAAACTATGGATAACGATGTGCATGGCACAGATTACTGCATTGGTTTTCAAACAGCTATCAGCCGGGCGGCGGAGTTTATCAACCGCATCCGCTCGACTGCCGGATCGCACAGCGAAACGGTGCTCTTTCGCATGTTCGGGCGCGATGCCGGTTTCACTGCCCTCGAAACTGCCGTTGTCACGTGGACCGACCGCTGCCTGATCCCGGAAGTTTCTTCCGACATCGACACGCTGGCAAAACTGGTATTCGAGGATAGACAAAACCCAAACAACTATTCGACTATTGTGATGTCCGAGGGCGCGAATCTGGGCGTGCCAGTGCCAGAGACGGGCGCGCCAGATGCTTACGGCCATCGCAAAAAGGCCAACATCGCCGAGTTCCTGGCCGATCAACTCTCCTCACGCCTGCCCGGTATCCGCTTCTTGCCCATCGACTTAACATACTTCTTGCGCAGTGGCGAGCCAGAGGTGTACGACAAGCACATGGCGATCTACTATGCCAACGTGGTTATGAACGCGGTAGAAATGGGAATACACGGGGTTATCGCCGCGCACCGCAACGACGCCTTCATCTTGACCGATATCCCTGGCAAAAACTGGCCTGCGCGCCGTGTAAACCCCAACGATTACCACTCCACGCGCTATCGTCCCCGCTTCGAGCATATCAACGGAGAGTACCGCCCGCAGGAGTAATGATAGCAGGACACACTATATGACCGCAGCAAGGCGTCGCCTTGCTGCGGTCATATAGTGTGTCCTGCTAGCCCGGCCTAACTTACAGTCAGCGATACGTCATCCACGTACATGTATGTGTAGTAGGAGCCGCCGCCTGAATTTTCGTGATCGAGAAACTGGATGCCGATGGTCTGCCCGGCATATTGGGAGAGATCAAAGGTCATCTGAATCCACACCCTGTCGTTAGTCGTGTTGACGAACAGTTGTTGCAGCACGTTGCCACTGCTATCGATCACATCTGCCTCTTGCCAGCCATAGGTGCTGGAGTCATTGCTGGCAGGCCAGTAGTAGAAGCTGAGGTTGGCATGTTTGACACTGCCGGGAATCGTCACCGACTGGTAGGCGATGGAATCGCCCGACTGACCACTACTGCCTCCCACTTTCAACGAATAACTCCCGCTATGCGCCTGGGTCTTGCCGCGTTTCGGTGAGGGCGACCCGCTATACGTCCAACCAGTATTGCCAGATTCAAAGCTGCCGTTCAGGATAATACTGTTGCCCGGCAGCGGTGTGCTGGTTGGCTGATTGGTTGGAGTTGCCGTAGGCTGATTGGTTGCCGTAGGCGAGGGAGTTGTTGTACTCGTCGGGGTAGGCGACGGAGTGCTGGTGCTCGTCGGCGAGGGCGTAGGAATGGGGGTGCCGCCCGTCGTATATAAGGCGGGTACAACATGTCCGCGACTATCGACGGGCGAGGGCAGGCCCAGCTCGTACATATAATTCGCGCTCATATCATCGATGCCCAGCACGGACGAATAGCTCTGACCGCTCACAATACCAGGTCCCGCGAAAACAAACGGCACATGGCGGGTTGTACCCTGCCCGGTGCTGCCCGAACCATAGAAGTTATCAAAGCTGGTATGATCGTTCTCGGCTTCATCCGAAACAATTGAGATGGCCGCGTTGCTGAGGTAGCTGTTCTGCTGCAACCAGGTGTACAGTTGCCCGAACGCCTGATCGTCCCAGTTGCTGGCCTGCTGGTAGAGGCCGCCAGCGGCATCCGGGCTGACGCTCTCAACGGAGCGACCCTCCGCCTCGGTAATGGGCATATAAATCAGGGAGCCATTCGCGTTTGAGGCGTGCGATGTCAGGAAATTCTGCACCTCTGTTACCCACTGCGTTGGCACGCCGTTGATATTCTTGCCCAGAGAAATCTGATCGACATTGGCATCGGTGATATGACCGGTCGGGTAGTCATTACCGCCGATAACCGCCGTGCTCATGCCGTAACTCTTTGCCACGTCAAAGATCGACTGCTGGCCGAATTGCTCCGTTCCACCATACCAGATGTTGGTATCCAGGCCGTCAGGCTGGCCCCAGACCTGCCCCGGCGCGTCGGGCGTGCGCCATCCCGGATACGAGCCGACAGCGATTTGGTAATGGTCAATAGGCGACCAGCCGTACTGCGTCCACATCTCGGTGCCATTTACGCCACTCTGCGCAAGCAGGTGCGTATTTGGAGAACTGTTCTGCATCGACTGTGTATCTGCAAACCAGGAATTAAAATAGGTTTCGTCAAAGTCCACGACGATCAGGTTTTTGGCATGGCCGGCCGGGATGGTGCGCGCTCCAGGCACCGTAATGGGCGTCAGATTAAAGTTGACCGTCGCCCCACTGCCGACGCTCACCTGCATCTGCTGCGCATCTTTATACATCGGCTGGGTGCCACTGATGGTATAACGCCACGCGGATAGGTTGTAGGTACCGCTTGCGATGCCACTAAAGCTGTAGCTGCCATCGGCTGCGGTAGTGGCATATTGCCCTGCCGAGCCAACAGCGCCAGCGCTGATACCAACGGTAGCATTGACAACCGGTTGTCCTGTGCTGGCATCGGTCACGACGCCACTGACAGATGACGAACCAGCAACCATGCGCAGGCGTGACGAATGGAGCGCGTTGCCCGGCAAATCGTCGGTGTCACCAAACGCATTAGAAGGAATATACTTCGCGTATTGGGGGACACGGGGCTGCGCATGGATAGAAAGAACGCGAGGGATAAGAGCGATAGACAAAATAAGCAGTGCCGCGATTGCCCCGGAACTGATAAGAGTGAGCCGGTGCCGACCCACCCAACTGCGCTGCATGTTCTTCATTACAACTCCTCAATACCTAAAAACAACATTTCGGGCATTGCCGCCACGCGCTGGATACACATCACCTTCAAGGTGACACGTAGAGCGCAAGCCAGCAATGCCGTTCATAGAGCGTCACAGAACGGTAGGGTTAATCGCCCCCTGTCCCATTGATGTTCTCGCTCACTTTGATAACCGCTACTTCTACACTGGACCAACTGGACTGCGAAGCTGTCCCCTGAATGGCGTAGCTGACCGTCGCGCCACCTTTCACGTTATCCACCATGTGAGTCGCGGCGCCAACAATGTGGCCGGAGGCATCGAGCAGGGTAATCTTCAGAGTAATGTCGTGCTGAAAGGCATCGGCATTCTTGATCTGTCCATCTGCCTCGAATGTGGTTCCCGATACGATCTTGACGGTGGGTTGGCCGACAATCGTCACCAGCTTCATGTACGCGGCAGCGGTTGCCGCCGCCGCAGCATTCGCGCTGTTATTGGATGTGGAAACGCTTGAAGAGGAGGCAGGCGCGGTATGTGTTGGCGTAAGAAAGCCGCGAACCACCATCAAAAATACCAGCAAGACACCCACGACGAGCAAGATGAGCGTGAGCAAAATGGCCTTTCGGGCCGGGGTACGCAATACCACCATGTAATCAATTTCTCCTTGTATATTCACATGAGTTTTTGGAACTCTATGCAAATAAACAGGCCGAGAGGGATTGATTAGGTGAAACAGAGGGCCGGTTTCAGCACATTACAGAAATATTAGACATTACGTTATCTTTTCAGATTTGATGAGCCGCATTATACCTAGCAGAAGACACAACAACAACACCTGCGAAAAAAAGAAGACCGTCTCTCTGGTGGCAAAGCTGGCGGAGGCGTTCAGCGTCACATGCACTGGAAAAAAATTAAAGGAACCACTGCCGACATAGACAAAATCAAGTATCAGCAAAAGTATGGGAACAAAACCAAATAGAAAGGTCGGGCAGGGTGCATTCTTCCAGCACGTTGGACGCATCCACCATATAAGCATACTGAGAATCAGTGCGACTACCGAGATACTATTTTCCAGCCCGGACAATGACCGATCTGATCTCAAGATGTACACAGGAACGAGCAGAACAATGCCTAGAATAGGGGTCAGACCAAGTAACCAGGCATCCCAGCGACCCATCGGCAGACGATCTATGGTAAGACAGATATAACAGCCAGGCAGCGCAAGAAAAGTAACAACGTTGACATGCGCCAGCAGATAATTTGAAGGTTGGAAGAGTATCGCCTGAATAACGATATTGAGCGTGATAAACAACGCGCAAATTAAGCCAAATATGGCTCCAAAACGCATCCAGCGCGAGCGCGAGGTCTTCAGCAAGGTTATCCAGCCAGCGCTCACCAGCGCAGTATGTCCCAGAAATACCCATGTTCCCGTAAACCAGCGAATCGCCCAGGCCTGTGTAAAGAGGCTTTCCAGGCTCAACCCAAGCGCCAGCGTCACAGCAAACAAGACGATGAAACGCGGCGTCCAGATCACTAGCGCTTCCTCCGGCAAAACAACCGCGTTTTGCTCTTCGTGCTGCACAAGTAGGAACGCTGGCGCTTCGCTTGTATCGTTTTCTGGTTGCGCGGCCTGCTCTATAAGAGGAGGGGTCGGATCGGTACTGGCCTGTTCTGAGTTCATGCAAATTCTCACATGGTATGACTTTTATTGTTCTTGCTTGACCACCATCATACACTATCGGAGAATTTCGGGCAATCGCTTTGCCGCATTTACCTCACAGGAGACCAGAGCCACTCGTATTTCGCGGGGTGAACTTTGTACAGATAAAGAACACGAATGAGCATAACCGTGAGTTGCGTCTTCAGCAATCCCCACTGCCGGTGCCTGCGAGCAGAAGTTTCGACTTCGGAGGCCAGCAGCGTCACAGGGCCTATTTTGCTCATGCGTTCGCTATAATCCACATCTTCCATAAAGGGCCAATCCTGGTACCCGCCCAGTTGGTCGAATATGCTGCGACGGGTGAAGATCGCCTGGTCGCCGGTATAGCTTCTGGTGCGCAGCGAACGCCGCGTGACATTCGCCTCAATGCGTTTGTAGAGCGGGCGCGGGTCATCGAAACGCATACGATACGCTCCGCCTGCGATGCGTTCATCTTGCATGACCGCTAACAAATCGTCGATACCTCCGTCATCCGGCAAGGTATCAGCGTGCAAAAAGAGCAAGATATCGCCGCTTGTGGCTCGCGCCCCCGCGTTCAACTGCCATCCGCGCCCTCGTTTCGCGCTAATGACCCGCACATATTTGCTGGCAAGCACAACGCTATCATCCGTGCTTTCGCCATCAACCACCACGATTTCCGCGTCTCCCGCCCGCTGCTTGAGGCCTTGCAAGGTGCGTTCGATCATCCTGGACTCGTTAAATGTGGGAATGATGATAGACAGACTCATCGCACATCTCGATATTTGCGCTGCAACTGCTCCGGCGAAACGCCGAATCTATAAAGGGTGCGCAGGTACCACATGAAAAGCACGCTGCGCGCCAGGCCAGCTTTCATGTGGCGACGCGCCGAAGTCGTGACATAGTTGGGAAGAAGAACCAGCCTGCCAATTTTGCGCAAGCGTGTGATGATCTCTAAATCTTCCATCAATGCCATATCGGGAAAGCCCCCGATGGCATTGAAGCTTTCGGCTCGCACAAAATGCGCCTGGTCGCCCGTGAAAATGCCGCGCCAGCGCGAACGCAGGTTGGTAGTAAAGGCTACCAGCCGGTAGGCCGGTTGGGAACAATTAAAACACAGGCGAAACGCGCCGCCCACCACGCCGGGCGCAGCACAGGCGCGTTCAATGGCAACAAAGGCATCATCAGGCAACACGGAATCAGCGTGCAGGAAAATATACACGTCACCTGTAGCAACTGCCGCGCCCGCGTTCATCTGCGTCGCTCGCCCACGCGGCGAGGAAAGGACCTGTCCAAAACGCTGCGCGATGGCGACAGTCGAGTCTACACTGCCGCCATCGACAATCAGCACTTCGCACTCATGCGAGGCGCATACCCACGCAAGCTGACAAAGTTGCTGTTCAAGCACCGCCTCTTCGTTCAGCACGGGCGTGATGATTGAGAAACGCATATGGGAATCTCCTGTTAGATACGTACGAAAGCGGGCGGCGATAAAGGTACGAGGGCGACCCTACCCAGACGGAACCACCGATTCCTTCACGCGGCGGGTGGGCAGTGGCACGAACGCGCTTTCGTTGGCGTGCGGCTGTGCCGGGCGCATCTTCGCGTTGAGGGCGCAGAAGGACATTACCCCGCGTGGAGAAGCATTGTGGAAGCAGCAGCGTTCGATGCGGCTCATGTCGATGTCGCTCTCATCCATGAACGGCTTGACGAAAAGGGTCAGCGTCTTGCGGCTGGTCCAGAACGAGGGGTCGGTGCCGATATGCGGCCACAGCGTCTTCATCAGTTTGAGGCTGCCACCAATGTTGGAGACGATTTGCGGCAGAATGGCCGCTCGCCCGCGTGTGAGCATACGCAGCGTCATATTTGGGCGCGGCCCCATCACGTCCATGAACTCTTTGAGCGTGAAATTGGGCGCAATGGGCTTGTAGCCGTCTTTGGTATATTTGAGCAGCGAAAAGGTGTTGCATAGCGGCGACCCCTCGCCCACCGGGAAGAACAACTCTTGCGAGACGCCAGTCTGTTCTTCGATCAGTTTGAGAATTTCGGGCATACGCAACTTGCGCGGCGCGCGCGTTTCTTGCGTGGCATGACTGTTGCCGTTGGCGCGTTCATTCCCGTTGTTGACCTCGAAACGTCCAAACGGTGTGGCGGCTTGAAACGCGATGGCGCACACGGTATCGGGATGCTGCCAGGCAAAATGCACAACCTGCTGAATTTGATCGCTATTCAACCCGTCATAGAGCGAAACGGCCAGCGTCGAGGGCAGTTTGACGCGCTCCAGCGCCGCGATAGCCTTGACGCGCACCTCCCATAAATCCTCGCCGCGCAACTTCTGAATATCTTCCGGTCGCGTGCTGTCGAATTGCAGGTAGACCGAGGTAAAGCCCCATTTCACCAGCTTTTCGGCAAAATCGGGTTCGCGCGCCAGGCGGATGCCGTTGCTCACCATTTCAAGCTGGCCGAAGCCCTTGCGTTTGACCATCGCCGCGATGACATCCAGGTCCTTGCGCACCGAGGGCTCGCCGCCGGATATTTGCAACGAGATACCCTTGCCCTCGATAGCAATTAATTGGTCGAGGCGCGTTTCGATCTCCTCCAGCGTGTAATCGCGCTCCGATGGACTGGAAAAGGCATAGCACATGGGACAGGTGAGGTTACAACGTTCGGTCACTTCCAGAATGGCTAATCCCGCGGGTTTTCGCAGTGGGAAAGGAGAAAGCCCTTTGGAAATATCCGTATCGCCGCCATCCCCATAACGCGCTATCATCACCTTTTCAACGTCGAACGACGTACGATAGAACGCCGCGTGATACCCCAGGTCAGTATCGACGACCCCGTGTGCGGGACACCTGCGTGTGTAGAAAACCTGCTCGTTCTCTCGCACTTCGTAGGTTGCCGGAACGATTTCACCACAGGTCGAACAAATACTGCGTGTGTGCTTGAGAATTTCGGCCAAATTGATACTCCTTCTGCGCCTGACACCGAAGATGTGCGGAGAATGCTACATTTTCTCCCATTCTGTTATACGTGTACACTCAGACTTGGATTACTTGAGAGGGTCAAAAACATTATAACTGATCTTTTCTGAAAAGGTAATCGTTTGCTATTCCCAGCGATTGCATAGCCTGCTTGCGCAATGCTTGTAAGGCTTCACTGAAGCGCACGGGGTACGCTTCATCGGGGGTCAGCGCGTGATACCGTTCGGGCAAAGCTTGCAGGTTCTGCTGCGCCAGTTCGCGAATCTCTGAAAGGGGCGGCAGGCTGCCAGGGATGATTTCGCCGTTGCGCATGACGGGGCGCAGCATCCGATGGTAGTTATCCGGGCGCGGCTCCGAGGCCAGTTGCACAATATCTTCATGCCAGTTCGGGTGGCGATAGACTTCTTTTTTCCCAGGCCAGGTCGATTTCACGCCCGCGATCTTGACCTTCGGGAATTCGTTACCCTCTTCATCTACATGCCACACTTCTTTATAGACCGCGCCGAGTGCGCCGCCCTCGATGCCGCGCTCAGCCGATCCCGCGCCGCTGCCCAGGGCGGTGCCGACTCCAAACGAGTCAATGGCCGCGCCCGCTTTTAGCAGCGCGTCGATCTTCCACTCGTCAAGGTCTCCACTGGCAAGGATGCGCACCTGTCGCAGATCAGCTTTATCCAGTTGCTCCCGAATATAAAGGCTATCCGCAACGATATCACCGCTATCCAGGCGCACCCCCGCCAGTGTATGACCGAGCGATTCCTGCGAACGCAGCGCAACCTCGATAGCGGTATGGATGGCCTGGCGCGGATCATACGTATCGAGCAGCAGGGTATAGCGATTGTAAGCGTCTGCGATGGCTTCAAACGCCTCTTTTTCGGTGGGAAAGAGTTCAATCAAGGCATGGGGAACAGTGCCTGTAGCGGGAAGTCGATACTCATAGGCCGCATTCAACAATGAGGTACTGGCGCACCCCCCGATATAGGCCGCGCGCGCGACAGTCAGCGGCTCCTGAGCGCGACGAAAGGCAAATTCGGCTACGCGCCGCTTTACTCCACCCTGTTCGGAAGCAAATACGATACGCGAAGCTTTGGTAGCAATCAAGGTTGACAGGTTGATGGCGCTCAGCAATCCGGCCTCTAACAGGAGCGCCTCGCGAAACGGCGCGGTAACACGCAGTATCGGCTCATTTGGGAAGGCAATCGACCCTTCAGGAAAAGCAAGAATCTCGCCCGTAAAACGCAAGTCGGCCAGCTCATCCAGAAAAGCCGAATCATAGTCACGAATTTGCGCCAGGAAACGCAGATCTTCAGGAGTATAACGAAAAGATTGCGCAAATTCCAGGGCATTCTCAATACCCGCCACCAGCAAATATGCGCCGCTAAAGGGGGCCACGCGGGAATAGAGATCAAAAGTGGTCATACCGTTACGTCCCGCGCGCCACGAGACAAAGGCCGAGTCCGGGTGATATAAGTCTGTCATTAACCCCGGATGAATTGCGGGCGATCTGCGATGCATAGTCCCTCCTCGATTACAAACAATTTAGTTAGTGTATATTGTACAATATCTGTAAAGAATTTACCAGTTTGTAAATTAATCTGAACTGGTTAGTTGCGCAATTGACATGCTTGATTACGTATGATACGCTTTATTTCGTTAGCCATCATTTGTAAGGAGAATAGTATCGCCAGGCACCAGGAGTAGAAAAGAAGCTATATTTATCCGAATTTGACAGCCCGGTGTATCTATCCAGCGTATCTATCTAAATAAGATAAGCATCTCCCAGGATTCTTATTCGTGATACGCAGGCAAACGCACCTGATTGTTCGCTCTGATCCTTTTCCTGATTTGTTACGAGAGTTTACAGATTCTTTTCTCTGGGGGGTACAATAACATTACCCTTCTCCGTTTTCTTGTGGCGTCTCGTCATTAGAGTCAACGCGAGATCACCATCCATGTGAAAATGGGGTATAGTAATTCACTTTAGTGAAGAAGGAGGCGCATAGCGGGATATAGATCGCGCAGGCGGCGCGAAGTGCTGTTAGGTCTTTGCAGGGAGCAAGGTTCCTGAAGCATACCTGTAGAGATGGTACGGTACAAAAACGACGATGTTTGCACACTTTTAAAGGAAGGTAGGTACCATTTTGACGATGAAGCGCGAAATCACCGTAACGGTGAATGGAGAGCAACACCATTCACATGTAGAACCTCGAATGTTGCTGGTACACTATTTACGAGAGGAATTAGACCTTACCGGAACCCACATTGGCTGTGATACTTCCCAGTGCGGAGCGTGCGTTGTTGATATCAATGGCGAAGCTGTCAAAGCTTGCACCGTCCTGGCAGTGCAGGCCGATGGAAGCAGCATTACCACCATTGAAGGAATGGCAACCGACGGCAACCTGCATCCCCTTCAGGAAGGCTTCTGGGAGAAGCATGGCCTGCAATGCGGCTTCTGCACGCCCGGCATGATTATGGCCTCCGCCCAACTTCTGAAGAACAATCCCAACCCCACTGAAACCGAGATTCGCAAAGCCCTCGAAGGCAACATCTGTCGCTGCACCGGCTACCAGAATATCGTGCGCGCCGTGCAGTATGCCGCGGAGCAGATGCGAACCAACGCTTCAGAGCCGGTCGGAGCAGGTGAATAGTATGCGGGACAACGCACTATGCCGGATAGCATACGCGATTCCGTTCAAGCGCGTTGAGAAAGGGTAAGCTGACACTATGGGTATAGCAGCCTCAATTGGCACGCCGATCAAGCGGCGTGAAGACCCCCGACTGATTACCGGTCAGGCGACCTATGTTGATGATATCAAACTGTCAGGTATGCTGCATATGGTGGTATTGCGCAGCCCCTACGGGCACGCCCGCATCAACAGCATCAACACCGAAGCAGCGAAGAAACATCCCGGCGTTAAAGCCGTCTACACAGCCGCCGATTTCACTGATATTGGTACCGTAGCTATTGCCGTCCCGCTGGGAGAGATCGCGAATGGCATGGGTCTGCATGGCCCGCTCGCCAGTGGGAAGGTGCGCTTCTTTGGCGATCCGGTCGCCGTTGTCATCGCGCATGATCGCTATGTCGCCCGCGATGCGCGTGATCTGATCGAAGTTGATTACGAGCCACTGCCAGCCGCTATTGACATCGAAGCGGCTATGCAACCCGGCGCGCCTTTGTTGTACGAAGAGTTCGGCACTAACGTTGCCTTCGGTATGCATCCACCTACCGATGATATCGACAAGGTGTTCGCGCAAACGGTGGCTGATGGCGGTATCGTCATCAAGCAGCGCATGTACAATCAGCGACTCGCGCCTAACTCGCTGGAAACACGCGGCGTCGTTGCCGACTACAACAAGTCCAGCAAAACCCTCACCGTGTGGGCTTCTTCGCAGAATCCGCATATCCTGCGCAATATCCTGGCGGCGCTGATTGGACACCCGCAGCACCAGGTACACGTCATTGTGCCTGAGGTTGGGGGCGGCTTTGGCAGCAAAATCGATATCTATCCTGAAGAGATGATCGCTTCCGTTGCCGCGAGGAAACTCGGCAAGCCCGTGAAATGGATCGAAGACCGCAGTGAGAACATTGCCGTCACAGTGCATGGGCGCGACCAGGTAGACTATGTCGAGGTTGCTGCCACCAAAGAAGGCAAAATTACCGGTCTGAAAGTGCATGGCATCTCTGATCTTGGAGCCTATTGCCAGCTTTTTACCGACGTGATTATGATTGCCTTCGGCTTCCCGGTTTCAGGCGGGGCCTACGACATTAAGAATGTTCACCTCAGTGCCGATATCGTTTTCACCAACAAGGCTCCCACCGACGCCTATCGAGGCGCGGGTCGCCCGGAAGCAACCTACATCACGGAGCGGGCTATTGACCTGGTGGCGCGAGAACTGGGCAAGGACCCGGCTGAGGTGCGCAGGATGAACTTCATCCAGCCCGATCAGTTCCCTTACAAATCTGCTGCCGGCGCGGTCTACGATACCGGCAACTACGAAGTGGCCCTGGATAAGGCGCTCAGCATGGCAGGCTACCAGTCCCTACGGGCTGAACAGGCGCAGAAACGCGCCGAGGGCAAGCTGATGGGAATTGGCCTCTCTTCCTATATCGAGATATGCGGCTTCGGACCAAAGGGCAGCGCGCCTATCGGTCTCTATGAAAGCGCGCGTATCCGTGTTGAGCAGAGCGGCACAGTGATGCTCTATACTGGCTCCTCGCCGCATGGGCAGGGCGAAGAAACCACTTTTGCGCAAATCGTGGCCGACGAATTCAGCATTTCGCCCGACCAGGTCATGGTCATGCACGGCGATACCGACTCAACTCCCGAAGGGCGTGGCACGTATGGCAGCCGCACCACTGCCGTTGGAGGCTCAGCAGCCTTCACTGCCGCTGTAAGGCTGAAGGAGAAGATGAAGCAAATCGCCTCTTTTATGCTGGAAGCCAGCCCCTCCGATGTGACACT
>CAAGKR010309650.1_pt1 | contig 12447 bp, 9 predicted proteins | sample 2556971 | NCBI WGS metagenome assembly CAAGKR01 (sample SAMEA5207829, study PRJEB30636) | soil metagenome | biome: forest; feature: boreal; material: soil | place: USA | collected 2011-09 | depth 1 m | reverse complement strand
TTCACCAGTTCCATCGCAACCATCCCCCCTAGACCACGTACATCGCCAACCAGTGGGTACTTCTCTTGAAGTTTCAGAAAGCGTTCCGTGACAGCTCGCCCAACTTCACGCGAGCGCGCCGCAAGGTCTTCTTTCTCATACAGGTCGAGAACTGCTAATGCTGCTGCGCAGGCAACTGGGTTCCCGCTATACGTTCCGCCAAGTGTTCCGGGAGGAGGAGCGTCCATAATATCGGCACGTCCAACGACACCGCTAATAGGCATACCAGCGCCCATTGATTTGGCAACAATCATGATGTCGGGAGCTACCTGATCGTGCTCGACCGCAAACATTTGTCCGGTGCGGCAGAAGCCAGATTGGATCTCGTCTGCAACGAAAAGGATGCCGTGCTTTTCACAGATCGCTTTGAGTGCTTTTAGGAAACCTGGAGGTGCAACCATGAAACCACCCTCACCCTGAACAGGTTCAATGACGATGGCCGCTACCTGGTCTGGTGCTACTTCGCCAATAAACATGCGCTCTAGCTCCTCAATACAGTAAGCGGAGGCATCCTGCGGCGACATATTCATGCGATAAGGGTAGGGGAATGGTGCACGATAGACTTCCGTCGCATAGGGTCCAAAGCGATACTTGTAGGGATTGACTTTAGCAGTCATGGTCATGGTCATCAAGGTGCGGCCATGATAGGCATTATCGAATGTGATAATGGCGGGGCGCCCGGTGGAGTAACGTGCGATCTTGACGGCATTTTCAACGGCCTCTGCACCGCTGTTAAAGAAGATAGCCTTCTTGGCGAAATCGCCAGGGGCCAGTTTCACGATTCGTTCGGCAAGTGCAACATATGATTCGTACATCATCACGCTGAAACAAGTATGCGTGAAATTGGCGGCCTGCTCTGCAATAGCTTTCGTTACTTCTGGGCGAGCGTGGCCGATATTCATGGCTCCAATACCGCCAGCAAAGTCGATATAGCGATTACCATCTACATCTTCGATAATAGCTCCATCAGCTTTTGCGGCAAATACGTTCATAGTGGACGAAACACCGCGTGCTACGAATTTCTGGCGACGTGCCATCAATTCACGCGATTTTGCTCCGGGAATGTTAAGGCGAGAAATACTTTTGGACATAGATAGCCTCCTGACTGGGAAAAACGATAGGTCTTCATTGAACATCTCGTCGGCTTCGACGAACTTTCACTAATCAATTCTACCATATCCGCTTCCAAAGTGACATTTGGTCCGTCAGTTGTTTTCTCTGCCGCGTCACGGGCAAAAAAATAGAGAGACGAAGAACTTCTTGTCTCTCTATTACTGATTGATATTTGCCGGGCCTACCCAGGCTTAACACTGGCTTATCTCAGGCTGCCCCATCGAGGGAAGCAGTATTATTGTGTTTGCGCAATTGTGCCGCCGCCTCTTGCAGTCGTGACTCGCTGCGCGCACCGAAACCAGGCAAGGTGCGAATGCGATGATATTGGGCTGCCCACCAAAGCTTCTCCGGTGTATCGATGTTTAGCTCTTCGTAGAGCCTGATAGCTGTGCGGGGACCGACATGTTCAACAGCCATCAATCGACGAACCCCGGGTGGTAGTAACGGCATGGATAGGTCGTTATAGAATGTCATTGTGCCTGTCTCTACCAGCTCTTTGATGCGTGCTCGTAATCGATGTCCCAACCCTGGTACGGTTAATTCCTCGCCGCGCGCGAGTATCTCCGCCACCGCTTCATTTAGATCAAGCACACCACGCGCCGCATTGCGGTACGCTTGAATGCGATAAGGATTGCTATTCTGGTTTTCCAATAGGTTTGCGATACCGGAAAGAACCTCGGCAATCTGACGGTTCGTCACTACGGGTGATTTATCATGTTCCAACTCCAGGCCTGGCAGCATAGGTTGCCTGGTGTGCTTGTTCAGCGAACCAGGAGTAGTAGGAAGAATGTGAATAGTTTGGGTGAGCTGCATAATACTCATATTTGGCCCGCTCCTATCTTTCCTTAGCAGGTAAGTCCTCTAACTTTGCTATAAGTGAATATAATACATGAGTTAGTACGAAACAATTGACTTAGTGTAATAAATACATTGAATTCATGTTCTAATTTTATCACATTATGGAGGCGATGTCAAATAATGAGAGTAAGAATAAAGGGTCATTAGTTGCAAAGCTATGCTAAACATCGCTCTTGAGAGAAAAGCTTTTTGCGCGGCCAAAACCGATAGATTCCCCGGGAACATGTGACTGCATTAATCCATTACATTAGCCTTACAGCTGTTTGTAATAAAGCAAACTCCGCTAAACGCACCTCTGAAGGCTGTTCCTTTGGGGTCGGATATCCCCCACGGGCCGTTTTCGCTGCTGGGACAGTTGGAGTGGGGAGTCGTACTGCTCGTCGTGGGGATTACGCCTGGTGTCGTGGCTTTGATGCTGATCCTATTTATGATCCCCAGGAATGAGCATAAGAGGAATGTGCCGGAAATTGGACATTTCTAAGTCGCTTGCACTATAATGCAAGAAACCTATCCTGGCTTCCCTTTGCGGATACCAAGTAATTTCTTGCGCAAAATTCAGCTATACTCTTACTTACTTTACAGAAGGTTGTTCATGCCAGAAGATTGTGATGTTTTAATTGTAGGAGGTGGGCCTGCTGGCCTAGCTGCTGGCGAAGCGGCGGCCAGGCAGGGTGTACGGACGCTCATTTTAGAACGCCAGCACGAAATTGGCTATCCTATACATACCAGTGGTGGAAGTTGGGTCAGCGATATGCAGGCGCTGAATATTCCATCCGCTCTCTATCACCCTATCAACAAGGTCGTTTTTGTTTCGCCACAGCGTGAAGTTCCCCTGCACTATCAGCCAGCTGTTGCCTGCGTAGTCGATGTGCGTGGACTCTACCAACATCTTGCGAGCCGAGCCATAGCCGCCGGTGCTCTTTTGCGCGTGCGGCATACTGTCGAGCAAACGCTCCTGGAAGAAGGCCGTGTCTGTGGAGTGACGGCAAAGAACCAGGTTGGCGAACGTGTCAGCCTGCGTTCCACGGTCACTATTGACGCAAGCGGTTTCTCACGCCACGTCGGAGTGCGTACGGAGATGGGCAAGGCCTTCCACCGCTATGGCTTTGGCGCGGAATATGACATGTATGCGCCGAACTATCCCCAGGATGAGCTTTACCTGATCATGGGAAGCCGGTTTGCACCGCGCGGTTACGCCTGGGCCTTCCCGCGTGGCAATGGGCGCGTTCGCCTGGGCGTAGGTGTGCTACACCCTGACTGCGATGATGATGCTCGTGCATACCTGGACAGTATTGTGCGGGATGTCCCGCAGTTGACCGATAAGTTCAAAGACGCCAGCCCGATTGAGTACCATACGGGACTTTTTCCCTCGGAGGGGCCGCTTGAGCGCTTCTCCCGCGATGGTCTGTTACTGGCTGGTGATGCAGGAGGGCACGGCTCAACCCTGGTAGGAGAAGGGATTCGTTTTGCTATCTACTCCGGCCAAATGGCCGGGAGCGTAGCAGCCGAAGCCGTCAAAGCCCGGAATACTTCAGCGCCCTTCCTGGAACGTTTCGATAAAAAGTGGCGCGCGCGTTTTGGGCGCGATATGGACATCTCCTACATGATTAATAAGCGTATCGCCAACTATAGCGACGAACAGTGGGATGCTGCGCTTGATTTGATGAAGCGCCTCACTCCTTCTCAAATGGCCCAGGCGCTGCGGGGAGATTTCAGTGTGGGCCTGATGATGGGAATCCTTGCCCGTAATCCAGGGCTTATCGCCACCGGCGGAAAAAAGTTTCTTGATGTGATTTTGGAGCGCATCAATACAACGACCATGCAACCCGCGGAGAGTTGAACATCCCTAACAGGCTCAATCAAGTGGGAATATTCAGAATTAACCATGTGTTTTTGTCTACAGAGAACTAAATCTATCTTAATCCCAAAAATTGAAGGAGCTATTTGTGCAGGAGACCATTTTACACGCCACTGATAAGCAAGAAGTTGTCAAGATGTATGCCACCAAGTGGTGCGGTGATTGTCGCATGGCGAAACGCTGGTTTGATTCGCATGGCGTACCCTATGAATATATCAATATAGAAGAGGATGAACGCGCGGCTGAATACGTTGTCCGTGTGAATGGCGGTATGCAGAGCGTGCCAACCATCGTCTTCCCGGATGGTTCCATCCTGGTCGAGCCGAGTCCCCGGGAACTTGCCGCGAAGTTCTCGTAAAAAACTTGTAGAAAGAATATAATATCTCCAGCATGCTGGAGGTGTTCTGCCCCCATCCCAATGGGGGCATTATTCATGTGAGAGAGGATGCATGACATGGAAGAACGCGTATCACTTGACATAGCCCAACAGTCAGATGCGACTGGCGATATGGATACTGAGGCATTCCGCCACTATGGCCACCAGGTGGTGGATTGGATGGCGAACTACCTGGCGAATGTAGGCTCTTATCCTGTGTTGTCACAGACTGCGCCAGGGGATATCCAGCGATCACTGCCCAGCCAGCCACCATTCCGGCCAGAAGCTATGGAAGAGATTCTCGCTGATGTCGATCGTATCATCATGCCCGGTATTACACATTGGAACTCGCCTGGTTTTTTTGCTTATTTCGGTATCACGGGTTCTGGTCCAGGTATACTTGGCGAAATGCTTTCGGGTGTCCTGAATGTCAACGCGATGCTCTGGCGCACCTCGCCAGCGGCGACCGAACTGGAACAGGTGGCGCTTGACTGGTTGCGACAGATGCTCGGCCTGCCTTCTCCTCTTTTTGGTGTCATCAATGATACAGCATCGTCGGGAACGCTCTACGCCTTAGCAGCCGCCCGTGAAGCCATTCCCGGTCTGCATATTCGGCAACAAGGCATGTCAGGCAGAGCTGAGGTACCAAGGTTGCGTTACTATGCTTCGCAAGAGGCTCATTCCTCTGTCGATAAAGCTAGTATTGTGCTGGGCGTCGGCCAGGATGGTCTGCGTAAAATTGGCGTGGATGGCTCATTTCGCATGGATGTTGCGCAACTCGAGCAAGCTATAGAGGAAGACCTTGCAGCAGGCTGGCGACCCTTTGCCGTTGTTGCGACCGTCGGTACCACCTCGACTACTAGTATTGACCCGGTCCCACAAATTGCCGATATCTGCGAGCGCTACAGTCTCTGGCTGCATGTAGATGGTGCTTACGGCGGTTCAGCCGCTGTCGACCCAGCGATGCGCTGGGTGCTGGAGGGCTGCGACCGCGCCGACACCTTGATCGTAAATCCTCATAAATGGCTTTTCACCCCCATCGATTGCAGTGTCTTCTACACCCGTAAGCCCGATGTTGTGAAAGCGGCCTTTAGCCTGATTCCAGAATATTTACGCAACACCGGGAGCGCTGATGATACTGTTCCCAATTTGATGGACTACGGTACGTCATTGGGTCGGCGCTTCCGTTCGCTCAAACTCTGGATGGTTATGCGCTACTTTGGGCAAGAGGGGTTAGCAGCGCGTATTCACGAGCACATTCGCCTTGGACAGTTGGTAGCACATTGGGTCGGTGAATCTCCTGACTTTGAGCTGATGGCACCGACGCCATTCAGCACTGTCTGTTTCCGCGCACATCCACGAGGTGTGGATGATGAAGCGCAGCTCGAGGCTTTGAACGAGCGCATTATGAACGCTATCAACGCAACTGGCCGCTATTTCCTCTCGCACACCAAGTTGCATGGTATGTTTATCATCCGTATTGCTATTGGGAACCTGCGTACAACAGAGCAGGATATGCATGACTTGTGGGAAGCTATAAAGGCTGAGCTTGCCTAGATGCGGTAGCGTTGTACAATTGAGAGGTTGGATGATCTGTAAAATGTATTTGTGTCATAGGACCCTATAGAATCGAAAATGAGAAAGGGTTGAGAAATCGGAGGTATCAAATGAGAACACATCCAGCATTGCAGGAGAATCCCATCTATCTTGATTACAACGCTACCACACCGGTCGATCCGGTTGTTGTTGAGGCCATGCTGCCTTATCTCTCAACGCATTTTGGCAATCCTTCGAGTACACATAGCTATGGACAGACAACGCATCGCGCCATTGACTTAGCGCGACAACAGGTAGCTGGTTTGCTACATTGTTCGCCTGGCGAGATTATTTTTACTGCCGGTGGCTCTGAAAGTGATAACCTGGCTATACAAGGTGTCGCACTGTCCAGGCGAGACAGCGGCAATCATATTATCACGCAGGTTACCGAGCATCCCGCTGTGCTCAATACGTTCCACGCGCTTGAGCGTTTCCACGACTTTCGTGTTACATATCTGCCTGTAGATGAGAGCGGGCGTGTTAAACCGGCGGATGTTGAGGCGGTGATTAATGGGCAGACCGTATTGATCACGATAATGCACGCTAATAACGAGACCGGCACGTTGCAGCCTATCGCTGAGATTGCGGAGATCGCCCATCGTCACGGTATCCTCATGCATAGTGATGCCGCACAATCTGTGGGTAAAATTCCGACCTCGTTGGATGCCCTCTCTGTTGACTTGCTGACCATTGCAGGACACAAAGTATATGCCCCTAAGGGTATTGGCGCCCTGTATATACGACATGGTTTGGAACTCGAACCGATCATTCATGGTGGTGGTCAGGAATTCGGACGGAGGGCTGGTACAGAGAATATCGCGTTTAGTGTGGGGCTTGGTACAGCCTGCATCTTAGCGCAAGAGCAGCTCGCTGAGAGCCAGACACGGCTGCAGCGCTTGCGTGACCTCCTGCAGCGACATCTCGAAGCATATCTTCCAGGGAGTATACGTCTCAATGGTCACGCTACAGAACGTTTGCCCAATACACTCAACATTAGTGTAGATCGTGTTATAGGGGAAGAGGTGCTTGCAGAGACAAAAGGGATCGCAAGTTCCACCGGCTCTGCCTGTCACGAGGGCAACACCGACCCTTCGGCGGTGTTATTAGCGATGGGACTTACGCGTGAACAAGCGCTTGGTGCGCTACGTTTGACACTAGGACGGTGGTCTAGCGAGGAAGAAATCGAGCAAGCGGCAACTTTGCTAGCGAGAACTATAGCAACTCTACAGAATAAGCGGTAAAATAAGGCATAGAGTCTCAAAGCTTGGTGACACTGATATTGGGCAAACACAGGGTCGATATTTCCTTGAAGGAGTAAAAGCAAATGACCATGAATGAGTCCAGGGTGCAATATCCGGCTCCCGCCGCCATCGAACATCCAGAGCTTCTGGCGTATCGCTCCGAGTTTCCAATTCTGCAACGGAAAACATACCTGAACAGCTGCTCATTAGGCGCCCTCTCGAATCGATCGATGCAAGGCCTGGTTCAATTCATGGAGATGTGGAACGAGTGGGGAGCGCATGCATGGTATGAAATCTGGATGGGGGAGATTGCCAAGGCCCGGCAGAAATTTGCCACCATTATTGGCGCACAACTACACGAGGTAGCGATTGCTCCCAGCGTCTCAGCCGCGCTCAGCACTATCGCTTCGGCTTTAGACTATAGCAAGCGGAACAACGTTGTCATGGCCGATATGGATTTCCCCACACTGCCGTACCAGTGGTTGGTAAAACGGCGTTTAGGAGTCGAGTGCCGCTTTGTAGAAAGCCCTGATCGTATTTATACGCCACCAGAATTGTTTGAACGCCAGGTTGATGATAAAACCGCATTAGTCGCCACCTCGCGTGTCTTTTATACCAGTGGCTATATTCAAGATGTTCGGGCTGTCGCGGATATCGCGCATAAGCAAGGTGCCTATGTGCTGATTGACGACTACCAGGGGACAGGCCAGGTACCGATAAATGTCAATGCCATGGACGTTGATTTTCTCGTAACGGGCACACTGAAATGGTTAATGGGCGGTCCAGGACTTGCTTTTGTCTATATTCGTGAAGGATTGATATCACAGTTGCAGCCTACCATTGCCGGGTGGTTTGGGCACCGTGACCAGTTCCAGTTTAAGACACAGGAGTTTGAGTTTCGTCCAGAGGCTACCAGGGTTGAACTGGGCACCCCTGCCGTTCCCACAATTTACACGGCTAATGGCGGGCTTGATATCGTACAAGAGATCAGTGTTGAGCGGATCTGTGAGCGAACACGCTATTTAACCAATGACCTGATTGCGCAGGCGCGCGAACATGGCTGGAAGGTGCGTGCTCCGCTGGAACCAGAACGGCGTAGTTCCATCGTTATGTTGGAGATTGAGCACCCTGAAGAAGTGGTAAAGGCACTCGTCGCGCGTAATATTATTACTGACTCACGTCCAGGGCTGGTACGGCTCTCTCCGTATTTTTATAATACCATTGAAGAAAATGGCCTGGTCATAGAAGCAATTGCAGAGATAATGGAAAGCAGGAAGTAAAGAAAGTCTATCATTCTATTGGAGGAGGAATACGCGAATGTTGTGTCCCAAGTGCCGTTTTGGCAACAAAGAAGATGATCTGTATTGTCGCCGTTGTGGGGCAGATTTAACGGCGCCATCAACAAGCCTGATGACAATACAAGACCGTACTACCACCCTTTTACATCATCCACAATTACCACGTTTCGCGGCAGGTGTCGGAGCGGTAGCCGTCGGAGTCGGCATTGAGTTGGTGCGTCGTGGCCTGCTGGATCGCGTAATGCCGCCTGCTAAACCGCCCCGCCCTGTTAGCAACAGCTTGCCGACGTTGAACAGGCTACGAGATGTCCTGTTCCCGCAAAACGATAAAAGGTTCAAATTACCCAAGAACTATGAAATAGAAGAGACAGTAGTTTACATGCGACGCGTTATTCGCCGTAAGTAAGCATAAGTCGAGTATAGAGAACACTCCTATGGCACTAGTATTGCGTGAGGAAGATGTCCGGATCCTTTTAACTATGCCTGACACTGTAGCCATATTGGAACAAGCATTTGGCGCGTTAGCAGATGAAAATGCAATAAATTTACCACGTCATCGTATCAAGCTGACGAACGGTGTGTTGAACATGCTGGCCGCGGCTGCTCCAACGCTGGGTGTTCTCGGCTATAAATCATATACGGCATTTCGGGAGGGCGTGCGTTTTGTTGTGATGCTCTATAGCGCGCAAGATGGTAAGCTCCTCGCGATCATTGAAGCTGATTGGTTAGGGCGGATGCGGACAGGTGGGACCAGTGGGCTGGCTACTAAATATCTCGCCTGGCCCAATGCCACTATCGTTGGCCTGATCGGTTCTGGTAATCAGGCCGTTACGCAACTTATGGGTATATGCGCTGTTCGTCCTGTGACGATGGTCTATGTCTACAGCCGAAACGTACAGGCTTGCAGAATATTTTGTGATGAAATGATGAAAGTGCTCAATGTCGAGGTGAGACCAGTGCCTACAGCTCGCCAGGTGGTTGAAGTTGCGGATATCTTGATTACTGCGACCTCATCCCCGGATCCGGTATTTCAGGGAGAGTGGCTTAAACCAGGTTGTCATATTAATGCTATTGGTTCAAACTGGCATACAAAACGTGAAATTGACTTATCAACCTTACAGCGGAGTTATCTCATCGTGACCGATTCGCGAGAACAGGCACAGGATGAAGCTGGTGATTTCATCATTCCCGCTGATGAGAATCTATTTGACTGGAATAGAGTGTTTGATCTGTCCGAAGTAGTCGGAAGACAAGGCCCACAACGGAATGCGGCAGAGAATATTACGCTTTATAAGGGCCTGGGAACTGCTTTGGAAGATATCGCGACCGCAGCCCATGTCTATAACCAGGCGTTAGAGCAAGGCTTCGGCGAAGAGCTGCCACTCATACCTTAGTCTGAGGCATCTATGCACATCACATCTCTGAAAATTCTTCTGCTCTGTACAGTCGTAATGCTGTGCCTTACTGCCTGTACTCCGACCTCAGGTGTTTTTGCGGGAGGAGACTGGCAAGTGAGCGGATTACAACACCAGCGTATCCGTACGCTCGCGGTAGATTTCAATAATCCGCAGAACATCTATGCTGGTGGCTCGCCGGGAAAAATATTTGCCAGTACCGATGGGGGTCAACACTGGAGTGAACATAGTGCGGGTCTACCTCCAGCAAGTTCTATCAATGCCCTTTCGTTCGATGCCACGGGGAAAAAATTGTATGTTGCAACTGATGCCGGTATTTTCGAGAGTACTGATGCGGCACTCCACTGGCTTGCGGTAGGTAAAGCCAAGCAGTCGTTTGACTATACAACGCTGGCATTTGACTTCAAGGCGCCACAGACTATTTATGCTGGCACGGCTTTTCATGGTGCGCTTATGAGTTTGGATGGTGGGAATACGTGGTCTTCTATCAATACCGGTTTGCCGTCAGGAACCACCATCAATGCATTAGCTGTTGATCCAGATAGCGAGCAGCTTTGGGCTGCAACGAACGCTGGTGTGTACCGTTCTGACGATAGGGGCAAAACGTGGCAAGCCTTTACTACTGGTCTACCTGCTTCAGTGGTGGTTAACTCTGTTCAACCAGATACGATTGTGAACGGGGGGATCAGAGGACTCATCTTTGCTGGAACTAACCACGGCTTCTACTTATCGCAGGATGCTGGCGGGCACTGGAAGACCAGCTCGGAATCACTTGTAGGGACGAGTATACACGTCATTTATGTCGATTTTCATAAGCCGACGACAGTATTTGTCGGAACTGATGTCGGAGCCTTGCGCAGTGATGATAGCGGCCAGACCTGGAGCGGTATTGGTCCCGGCATGCCGAAAGGTCAACCAGTGTACTCACTGATGTGGGGGACTGGTGATTATTCACAACTTTTTGCTGCTGCCGATGATGTCTATCTTTATCCAGGTACAAGTGGGGGATTAACCTTTAACCGGATCATTGCATTAGTCATCGCTGCCCTTTTTTTCTATCTGCTCTATCGCCTGGCCAGGCGCAGGCGAAAGGTACGCACTCCAGAACGAACGCTCGAGCAAACAAAAGGTGGGGAGGAGCGTTCCGAAAAGGACAGCATTGTATGATGTCGTCGCATGTCGTTGACATTTCGCCAATCTACTGCTATTCTTTATAGTAACAACTACATAGAGAGTCTGACCCGCGTTGAGCGAACATAGTATGAGAGTGGTCTCTAACAGCGATCCGATGCTTGGTGGAAGTTCGGAATAGATGTATCATCTCAGAACCGCGTCGTGAGCGGCTGACCGAAGAAAGCCTTGTAACCAGGGCAAGTAGGAGCAGGTGGGTGGTTCCCACGCAGCAATATAACCAGTAAAGTGGTCACAAACCCTTCGTCACAGCGTAGTGAAGAAGATGGGTTGCTTTGAAGCAGATTTGTTGACAAGATGGGTGGTACCACGGGAGCATGTCTTCAGCACGCTCTCGTCCCTTCATTTCTATATTGATGGGGACGAGGGCTTTTATATTGCCCGCTTCTCTCCATCACGCTCATTTCTTTCATACAGGTTACAGAGAAGGATGAACATGATGACTAAGATCAGCGTATCTATTGTGAATGTGACGAGCTACAGCGGATTAGAATTGTTGCGGTTGCTCTCACAACATCCTCACTTCGATGTGAGGTCGGTGACGGCGCGCAGTGCGGCTGGGCAGCGATTGTATGACGTTTTCCCTCAATTCTGTGCTGGCCTGAAGCTGCATGGTGGTAGTTCTGGTGATTTTGATCCCTCACTTGTGATCGCAAATGAACCTGCCCAGACCGATCTCGCGTTTGTTTGCCTGCCCCATGCAGCAGCAGCAGCATCGGTAGTACGTTTATTGGAGCGGGGTACGAAGGTTATAGACCTCTCTGCCGATTTTCGCTTACATGATGCGGCTACCTACGAAGAATGGTATAAGCTGGCACATCCCGCTCCAGCTTTGCTGGAGACTGCGACGTATGGATTGTGTGAGCGTTACCGCGAGCGCATCGCAGAGGCCACGCTGGTAGCGAATCCTGGTTGTTATGCTACGGCTGCCATCCTTGGTCTCATGCCAGCGACGTCAGAAGGAGTAATTAGCTCGGATATCATCATCGATGCGAAATCGGGGTTAAGCGGGGCTGGTCGCAGTCCAACCGCGAGCACTCACTATGCTGAAGCGAATGAAGATGTGTGCGCGTATAGTCTCTCAGGACACCGTCACTTGCCCGAGATTTCCCAGGAGCTAATGGCAGCTGCACAAGCGGGAGGTAACCCGTTCAAACAGCCACCGAGGATCACCTTTATACCACACCTGGTACCGATGACACGTGGCATACTGGCAACCTGTTATGCAGACTTGCAGCAAGATGCGCAGGGACATGTCTTGACCGCGGCAGAGGTTCGGGAGCTTTATGAAAGGTACTATGCGGATGAACCGTTCGTCCATATCGTGGACCAACCGCCGCACACAAAGTGGACATATGGTAGTAATAACTGTTTTATCTATCCAACGCTGGACACACGCACCGGGCGTCTCGTAGTGATTTCTTGCCTGGATAACCTCGTTAAAGGTGCCTCAGGCCAGGCA
>CAAGKR010278955.1_pt1 | contig 12448 bp, 11 predicted proteins | sample 2556971 | NCBI WGS metagenome assembly CAAGKR01 (sample SAMEA5207829, study PRJEB30636) | soil metagenome | biome: forest; feature: boreal; material: soil | place: USA | collected 2011-09 | depth 1 m | reverse complement strand
TTTGTCACTTTAGCCGTCCCCGCAGTGTTAGTTCTTTCTGAAGGCAAATCTGCCAGCGAGGCAGCAAGCAGCCAAGGCCGAGTCACCATGCTTAAGATTGGAGCTGAAGCTATCCAAAAGCAACCACTTTTGGGTTGGGGGCCTGGCACCGGCGCAGCCATCGCAGGTATCAAGACAGGTGACGGGCATGCCACGATGGACAACTATTTGCTGGCAATCGCCATCGAAAGTGGTGTGCCCGGATTTTTTCTATTTCTTGCTTGTCTACTCTTCCCCGCTTGGGCCGCATTTTCCAAAATTGCTATGGGTGCCGATAATGCCACACCGTTTTTGGCCGGCACGGTCGGGGCGATGATTGCGATCTTAGTAATGCGCTCAATCCTGTGGATGCCATTCAATCTCACGTTTGCGTTCATTTTGGCGGCAGTCGCCTTGGCGCAGTGCTCGCAAATTGCCAGTAGCAGAAACAAGCCATGAACGCGCGCACTGCCATTGTTCTGCTGAATTGGAGAGGTTGGCAGGACACGATAGCCTGTTTGGACAGTCTCGGCACGCTGCAGCATGATGCATTCGCCGTCATTGTTGTGGACAACGCTTCTGCGGACGAATCTGTGAAAGAGATTACCGCCCATTGCGCTAAACGCGGTAGGAGCGAACGTCAAGGACTGCGACTGTGCGAAGAGTTGAGTCAGTCAAACATCAGTGGCTTTAAGCGTCAGTTGCACCACCATGAAATCGTTCTGATTCAGTCGGACACCAATGGCGGTTTTGCTGCAGGCAACAACTTGGGCCTTCGTGTGGCATTGCAAGGCGGGTGCCAAAACATGTGGATTCTGAACAACGACACAACGGTTGACCCACAAGCACTCACGGCGTTGGAGCGGCGCCTGGCCGCGAGCCCGGATATCGGCATGGTGGGGTCGGTGCTGCATTACTTCGACCCGCCTCACCCCATCCAAGCGATAGGTGGCGTACAGTTCAACCTCTGGCGTGCGAGGGGTAAGCAATTGGGACAGGGTCTACCTGCCAACGCGCCCGAAATTGCGATGCACGCCAAAACACCGCTCACTTACGTGGCAGGTGCATCCATGCTAGTTCCACGGGCATTTCTCGATGACATTGGTCTCATGGAAGAGGGCTACTTCCTTTACTTTGAAGAAATCGATTGGGCCTTTCGCAGTAAAGGAAGGTGGAAAACAGCCACAGCCGTTGATAGCCACATTTACCATAAGGAAGGCGGTTCGATTGGTACGGCAAGCCGCACGCGGCGCTCAGAGCTTTCGCAATATTATTTAAATCGAAACTTGGTTCGCTTTTACGTGCGGCATTGTCCATACCAGCTAATTTTTGCTGTGTTGAATGGCATTCTTGAGGTGGTCAAACTTCAGGCTATTGGCGAAAGCAAGCTGGCGAGTTGTACCGCTGTCGCTTTGGTTCATGGTCTTTTGGGTCGCTCTGGCAAAAGGTGTTCGTGATGGAATCTCAATCTTCTGTTGACATGATGGCCCACGTTTGTACCCGCCGCCAGCTGCTCGGTTTACCGCTGGGCGCTGCCTTGGGCCTCCAAGGCAGTCATGCAGCTACAAACGGCAGTACTTCGCCGTCTATCTCAAGCCACAGTATTGGCGTCAATTGCTTCGACCTCTTTTATGGCCTTTTGGTTGACGCTGCAAAAACCCGCCACCCTAACGCGCGCCTGCGTGAGCTTCGCATGCATGGTATTCCATTTGTTCGGTTTGCGAGTAACCCTATTTATCCCAAGGAGTGGGCGCTTTACAAGACGAATCCGTCCAAATATTTTGGCATTCTGGACGGCGTTGTGGCAGCTGCCGAGTACCAGAACGTAGCTCTTGTGCCTTCACTTTTCTGGAACGCGCCAACGATTTCTGATTTGGTGGGTGAGCCCGTTTCAGACTGGGGACGCGACGGATCACTTACACGCGAGTTCATGCAACGCTATACCTCAGAAGTCGTTGGGCGATATAGCAAAAGCCCCGCAATCTTAATGTGGGAGTTTGGCAATGAGTTCAACAGTTATGCTGACCTGCCCAATGCGCTGAACTGGTGGCCCAAAGTGTCTGTGCCCATGGGCACACCAGCCAGCCGCAGTAAGCGCGATTTGATCAAAGCCACAGACTGCGCTAGCGCGTTTGCGCATTTCGCAAGGGAAGCCAAGCGCCTGGACCCAGCAAGATTGGTTGGGTCAGGTGCAGACATACCAATTTTCCGAGCCACAAACCTGGCGCTGGGGAAGTCTGGTGCAGACACGCCTTCAGAGTTTCGGACTGCTTTGGCGCAGCTTGCGCCGGACCCGATGGACGTTTTGTCGATCCATCTGTATCCCAACCGGGAAGGCAAGTATTTCGGAGGCAGGTCGTCACAGTTTGAAGACATTCTTTTTGAACTAACAGCAACGGCACAGGCACAGGGCAAAAGGGTATTCATTGGGGAGTTTGGTGTACCCCGCATGAGTAATCCTGAAGCGGAACGGCAAACCTTTAGCCGGTTGCTGAACTCGATTGTTGCGAGCAAGGTGGACTGGGCTGCACTCTGGGTTTACGACCTGTGGAACCAGGAGAATGAATGGAGTGTGCGCTTTGACAACGATCGAGCTTGGCAACTGGACCTGATTGCTCAAGCAAACAAACGCGCTGGGGAATAACCAATGTCGGCTAGTCAAGTAGACATCATGGTCGTTTCCTTTACTGGCGATACGGGGCTTACGGACTATTCAGCTTCGCTGTGTCGCGAACTCTCCAAGCTAGCGTCCGTTGAGCTGGTAACTGCCCAAAGCTTTGATGAGCACAAGTATCGAGTCAGCTATCCAATCACTAAGCTTTTTCGACGTACGCGACAGTTTCCGCTGGACATTTGGAAGTTTGTGGCGCATGTCATACGCACCAAGCCCCGAGCCGTGTTGTTTCAAAGCTGGATGAAATCTCCCGCTTTAGAACTGCCGCTGGTTTTGCTGTTTCGGGCACTGGGGATGCGCGTGATTTTGACCGTGCACGACTTGCTACCGCATTACCCCAAACCCTGGAGCCGGATGGAGTGCGCCCTTTACTACCGTGCTTTCAATGCGCTGGTGGTGCACTCGCAAAAACAGTTGGATGGCTTGCACGCGCTTGGCGTGCGGCGCAGCACGCTGGTGGTGCCACATGGTGTGTACGACATTTTTAACACCCAGCACCTTTGCCAAGCAGATGCGCGACCTTACTTTCCAACCCTGTCGGCAGACGATTTCACCGTTTTGTTCTTTGGTCACTTGGACGAGCGCAAAGGCCTTGTGGATTTTTTGGCTGCAGCCGCGTTGCTGCAATCCCACAAGAACTTGAAGTTTGTTGTGGCTGGCAGGGCTGATGGGCGTGTCAATACGGTGCAGGCACTGGCGGCTGGAAAGCTGCTTCCAAACACTGTCATAGACGACCACATGATTGCGCATAAAGAGGTGCAACACTATTTTGCGGCCTGTGATGTGGTGGCACTGCCATACCGCGAAGGCACCACCAGTGGCGTGATGAAGCTGGCAATGGCATTTGGCAAGCCGGTGATTTGCACCGATGTGGGTGACTTTTCTGAATCTGTGGCCATGTGGTCTGGGTTGTTAATAGACCGAACCGAGCTGCCGAAAAGCCTGGCGGAAGGCTTGCTGCAGATGAAAGATAACTTTTCCGCTTTTGAAAAGCGCACCAATTCGCTGGCGCAAGATATTCAGTGGGATGCAATCGCTAAAAAATATGCAACCCACGCATTGCCATAACAAGACAAAAACAATGAGCAGGGAAATTTGAAATGCAATCTATCGTAGTAGTCGTGCCTGAGCTTTTGCCTGTGCCCGCCGTACAAGGCGGCGCAGTAGAACACTGGGTACAAGAGGTGTGTGACCTCCTTGTCAAGCCAAGCCGCAGACTGGCCGTAGTGTCCAGGCCAGCCAATGCAACAGGCAATCCCGCTATCGAATACATCGGGATTCCTTGGACGCCTACAGAACGGTGGTTTCACAAGTTGAAGGACAAGGTCACGTGGCGCAACCCGTTGCGCTATGTGGCCAAGATACAAAACGTCTTCTCATACGGCACACGCGTGGCGCAACAGGTGAGGGATTTTGATGTAGTGTATTTACACAATGAGCCAAACATCTTGCTATTTCTGAAAAAACGGCCTGGACAAAAGATTGTTTTGCACATGCATAACGATCATCTCTCCTCGAAGCTATTTCGCCCTTTCTACCGGCGAGCACTGGATAAGGCAGACCGGGTGATCTGTGTCAGTGATTACATCCGTCGCTGCGCCGCAGCATCTTTTCCTGAGCATGCTGCAAAGTTTGGTGTTGTTATCAATTCCAGCGATCCTGAAATTTTTAAACCTTACGGGCTTGAGGCTGTAAATGCGCTGAGCGGGGTAGTTAACTTTGATCCGAGCTGCCGCTACTTGCTTTATGTGGGGCGGCTTACTGAGGTTAAGGGGGTACATGTATTGATTGAGGCATTTCAAAAGGTACAGGTCAGGATGCCGAATACCCGTCTGATCATTACTGGTTCTTCTTTTTTTGGTGGGGCTGCCAAAACAGCTTATGAGCAGAAACTTGTGAAGCTTGCGGAATCCATCTCTGCTGCGATCGTCTTCACAGGATTTTTGCCTCACGATAAGCTGCGCTACTTGTATTCAGCGGTGGATAGTGTGTGCCTTCCATCGGTATGGCAAGACCCGTGCCCTTTGGTTGTTTTTGAAGCCATGTCATCGGGCAGTTGTCTTGTGGCTGCGCGGGTTGGCGGGATACCAGAGGTGGTTGAAAGCGGTGTTGATGGTGTGCTGGTGGAACCTGACGATCCTGTCGCCCTTGCGAATGCGGTTTGCAACGTACTTGAACAACCCGTCATGAAAGCAGAGATGGAACGTAGGGCCCGGGCAAAGATGCTGCAGTCCTATACATGGGAGCGACTTGTTGGTGAACTCGAAGCCGAGTTCGAGGCGCTGCAATGATCGCCATTGTTTACCCCCAGTTTTACGGTGTGGGTGGCATTGCCCGCTACCTGGATTCTTTCCTGCGTAACCTGCCTGCAGGGCACCCCGGTGTCATTTTGATCACCGGTGATGAACATCGCACGGCGCGTAGCTTCAATGGCGTAGAAATTATTCATGTGCCCTTTACTACCAACCGTTTCAGTCTTGCAATCTGGGGCATGACGGTGCGACGGCTGCTGGTTGACCTGCATCGTTCAGGTTGCATTCGTTATGTGAATCTGCATTGGCCACCCTTGATTCCTGCGCTTTTTCTGCCGGCTGATATTCCGCTGGTCTTGACGGCGCATACGACCTATCTGGGTATGTCAGGTCGCTTTTATGAATCGCGGCATTTTGAAAGCCAGTGGAGCAACTCGTCGTTGCTGATCAAGATGTGGATGGAGCGGCGCATTTTTCAAAAGGTGGACCGCGTGATTGCTTTGACCGAGCAAGGCAAGCAAGAGGTCTTGCGCTATGGCTTCAAGGGGCCGATCACAGTCATCCCCAATGGGGCTGACGTGAGCAAGTTCCAGCCCAATGCCGCGCTTGTGAAAGATATTGACGTGCTGTTCTCGGGCCGCATTGAACGGCGTAAAGGCAGCGTTCCGATGGTGGATGTGTGCAAGCGTTTGGTAGCAAGTAAGCCCGATATTCGCATCTGCATCGTCGGCTACGGTGACGACGATGAATGGGTGGCACAAGAGCTTGCGCCACTGGCAAACAATGTGCTGCTGACTGGTAAGGTGCCATTCGATGACATGGTGGCCTTCTACAACCGCAGCCACGTTTACGCGTCCACATCCTATTACGAGGGTCTGCCTGGCACGTGTCTGGAGGCCATGTCGATGAAGTTGCCCGCTGTCGTTTGGGACTTTTTGTTTTACCGGGGCTTGGTGGTTGAAGGGCAGACTGGCTGCCTTGCGCCCCCCAATGACTTTGCACTGATGGTGACCAAAATTTTGGCACTGCTTGGCAACAAACCGCTGGCCGCACAGATGGGTGACAACGGCCGCAAGCTGCTGGAGTCAGACTACAACTGGACCAAGCTGGCCGTCGACGTACTCAAGGTGTTTGAAGCGTGAGTACAACAAATCGACCCCTTCACATTGCCATGATGGGTTTGCGGAGTTTTCCTGGCGTACAGGGTGGCGTAGAGACACACGCGGAACATCTCTGCCCGCTGCTTGTGCAATTGGGTTGCGAGATTGAAGTGCTTGCACGCGCGCCTTACCACCCAAAAAGTTCACTGGTATGGCAAGGTGTAGGTTTTCGCCGCCTGTGGGCGCCGCGCTCTAAAGGTCTTGAGGCGATTGTTCACAGTTTTATTTGTGTGCTGTATGCGGGCTTGGTGAGCCGCCCGGACGTGCTGCACATTCAGGCCATCGGCCCGGCGTTGGTAACACCACTGGCCAGATTATTGGGGTTGAAGGTAGTTGTTACACATCATGGTCCAGACTACGACCGGCAAAAGTGGGGCAAGTTTGCCAAATTAGCGCTACGGCTAGGCGAGCGCTTTGGCATGCGTTTTTCCAATCAGCGCATCGTCATTTCCAATGTGATTCGTCAGATCGTTCAGGCAAACCAACACTGTGACAGTCAGCTGATTCCTAATGGTGTTGTGCTTCCAGTGCTCCCAACCGAGGCATCTGCGTTGGCGCCCTTTGGTCTGACACCGGGTCGCTATGTGTTGCTGGTCAGTCGTCTTGTCCCTGAAAAGCGCCATCTGGATTTAATCAACGCATTCAGCAAGGCGAATCTGCCGGGTTGGAAGCTGGCGATTGTGGGGGCATCCGATCACCCAGACGCTTATGTGCAACAGGTTTTGCAGCGTGCACAAGAGGTTGCGAATGTTGTCTGCACAGGTTTGCAGACGGGCCAAGCTCTCGGCGAACTTTATGGGCATGCCGGCCTATTTGTACTTCCCTCTTCGCATGAAGGTTTGCCTATTGCGATGCTTGAAGCGTTGTCATACGGTTTGCCCGTAATCGCAAGTGACATACCGGCCAACTTGGAGGTTGGGCTGGCAACCGAACATTACTTTCCTTTGGGCGATATGAATGCGCTGGCAGCAAGACTAGTTAGCTTTGCGACGCAGGCATTAACTGATGCGTCGCGAAACGAACGCAGAGCGTGGGTTTCAACTCGCTTCAACTGGAACGCTATTGCTATGCATACGCTAGGTGTTTATCAGAGTCTGTTTAGCAGGCGTTAATTTACGAAATATTGTGTTTTCCGCTATCAAATATGAAGCTGCTTACGCAATATATACGGGGGCCAGAGGCCTTTTTGGAAGAATTAAGTTGGACTGAACGACTGCGCGAGCAGCCTGAGACGCAGTGGCGATAATCGAGTCAGCTTTTATGTTTTAAGGGACACAAATCACATGACGATCCTCGTCACCGGCGGCGCCGGCTTTATTGGCAGTAACTTCGTGCTCGACTGGCTTAGCGCATCTGATGAGCCGGTCATCAACCTCGACAAGCTCACCTACGCCGGCAACCTGCAAAACCTGGCCGCGCTGGCTGGCGATGCGCGCCATGTGTTTGTGCAGGGCGACTTTGGCGACCCTACGCTGGTAAGCCAACTGCTGGCACAACATCAGCCGCGTGCAGTGGTCAACTTTGCCGCCGAGTCGCATGTGGATCGCTCCATCCTCGGGCCGGGCGAGTTCATCCAGACCAATATTGTGGGCACCTTCAAGCTGCTGGAGGCGGTGCGGGCCTATTGGGGCGCTCTGGACGCAGCCGCCCAGACCGCTTTCCGCTTGCTGCACGTATCCACCGACGAAGTCTATGGGTCGCTGGCCAAAACCGACCCGGCCTTCACCGAGACGCACCGCTACGAACCCAACAGCCCGTACTCGGCCTCCAAGGCGGCCAGCGACCACCTGGTGCGCGCCTACCACCACACCTATGGTCTGCCGGTGCTCACCACCAACTGCTCCAATAACTACGGGCCGTTTCATTTTCCAGAAAAGCTGATCCCGCTGATGATCGTGAACGCCCAGGCGGGCAAGCCGTTGCCGGTGTATGGCGATGGTCAGCAAATTCGCGACTGGCTGTATGTCAAAGACCATTGCAGCGCCATCCGCCGTGTACTGGAAGCCGGCCGCTTGGGTGAAACCTACAACGTTGGTGGCTGGAATGAAAAGCCCAATCTCGACATCGTGCACACCGTGTGCGCCCTGCTCGATGAGCTCAAGCCGCGCGCCGATGGCAAACCTTATAGAGACCAGATTACCTACGTCACTGATCGTCCCGGCCATGACCGGCGCTACGCCATCGATGCCCGCAAGATCGAGCAGGAGCTGGGCTGGAAGCCGGCCGAGACTTTTGAGACCGGCATCCGCAAGACCGTGCAGTGGTACCTGGACCACCCCGATTGGGTGGCCAATGTGCAAAGCGGCGGCTACCGCGACTGGGTGGCCAGGCAGTACGGCACTGGAGCCGCCACATGAAGATTTTGTTGTTTGGCCGTGGCGGCCAGGTGGGCTGGGAGCTACAGCGCAGCCTGAGCGTGCTGGGCGAGCTGGTTGCACTGGACTTTGACCCGGTCCACAACCCGGATCAACTGTGTGGCGACTTCAGCAACCTGACCGGCCTGGCCGAGACCGTGCGCCGGGTAGCGCCCGACGTGATTGTGAACGCGGCCGCCCACACCGCCGTCGACAAGGCCGAGGCCGAACCCGCGCTGGCCCGCACCATCAATGCGCTGGCACCGGGCGTGCTGGCCAGCGAGGCGCACAAGCTGGGCGCCTGGCTGGTGCACTACTCCACCGACTATGTGTTTGACGGCAGCGGCAGCCAACCGTGGCGCGAGACCGATGCCACCGGCCCCTTAAGTGTGTACGGCCAGACCAAGCTGGAAGGCGAACAGCGGGTGGCGACCAACGCCCGGCACCTGATTTTCAGAACCAGCTGGGTTTACGCGGCGCGTGGCGGCAACTTTGCCAAGACTATGCTGCGCCTGGCCGGTGAGCGCGAGGAGCTCACCGTGATTGACGACCAGATTGGCGCACCGACATCGGCCGAACTGCTGGCCGATGTGACGGCGCATGCGCTGGTAACGGCGATGCGCCAGCCCGAACTGGCCGGGCTCTACCACTGCGTGGCAGATGGCGAGACCAGCTGGCACGGCTACGCCCGCTACGTGCTAGCCCAGGCGCAAGCGCTGGGCTGGACGCTCAAGGCCGGCCCCGAACAAGTGGCGCCCACAGCCACGGCCAGCTACCCCACACCGGCCCGACGGCCTTTGAATTCGCGCCTGGACACGACACGGCTGCAGACCGCGTTCGGCTTGGTGCTGCCACACTGGCAGGTGCAGGTCAAACGCATGCTGACTGAGATCACAAGGGAAAAATAAACATGACAACAACACAAGTGGCCAACCCATCCGTGCGACGCAAGGGCATCATTCTGGCGGGCGGCTCGGGCACACGGCTGTACCCGGCAACGCAGGTGGTGAGCAAGCAGCTGCTGCCCATTTACGACAAACCGATGATCTATTACCCGCTGAGCGTCCTGCTGCTGGCGGGCATTCGCGAGGTACTGGTGATCTCCACGCCGCAGGACACACCGCGCTTTGAGCAACTGCTGGGCGACGGCAGCCAGTGGGGCCTGCAGATCAGCTACGCGGTGCAGCCCTCACCCGACGGTCTGGCGCAGGCATTTTTGATTGGCGAAAAATTCCTGGACGGTGCCCCCAGTGCGCTGGTGCTGGGCGACAACATTTTTTACGGCCACGACTTTGCCGGGCTGCTGGAGAGTGCCAGTCAGCAGACGCGCGGCGCCACCGTGTTTGCCTATGCGGTGCAAGACCCCGAGCGCTACGGCGTGGTGGAGTTTGACGACAAGGGCCGCGCCATCAGCCTGGAAGAAAAGCCCCAAAGCCCCAAGTCACGCTACGCGGTGACCGGCCTGTATTTTTACGATAACCAAGTGGTAGAACTGGCCAAACGCGTCAAGCCGTCGGCCCGCGGCGAGCTGGAAATCACCGACCTGAACCGCATGTATTTGGAGCAGGGCACGCTGGACGTGCAGACCATGGGCCGCGGCTACGCCTGGCTCGACACCGGCACGCATGAGTCGATGCTGGAGGCCAGCCAGTTCATCTACACCATCGAAAAGCGCCAGGGCCTCAAGGTGGCGGCACCCGAAGAAATTGTCTGGCGACACGGCTGGATTGACGATGCCCAGCTGCTCAAGCTGGCCCAGCCACTGGCCAAGTCGGGCTACGGCCAATACCTGCTGCGCCTGCTCAAAGAAAAGGTCTATTGATGAAAGTTACGTCTTGTGCCATTCCCGATGTGCTGCTGATTGAACCCCGCGTCTTTGGGGACGTGCGCGGCTTTTTCTACGAAAGTTTTAACCAGCGCGCCTTTCACGCGGCCACCGGCGTAAATCTGAAGTTTGTGCAGGACAACCACTCCAAATCGGCCAGAGGCGTGCTGCGAGGCCTGCACTACCAGTTGCACCAGCCGCAGGGCAAGCTGGTGCGCGTGGTGGCCGGCGAGGTGTTTGACGTGGCGGTGGACATCCGCCGCGACTCGCCCACCTTTGGCCAATGGGTGGGCGAGGTTTTATCCGGCGACAACAAGCGCCAGCTCTGGATACCACCCGGTCTGGCCCACGGCTTTGTGGTGCTGTCGGACACCGCCGAGTTTTTGTACAAGACCACCGACTACTACACGCCGGAACACGAGCGCTGCATCGCCTGGAACGACCCGACGCTGGCGATTGAATGGCCCGCGCTGAATGGCCCGCCCCAGCTCTCGGCCAAGGACGCGGCAGGCCAGTCGTTTCTGGACGCCTGCCCCAACTAAACCTGTCTTCCCCTCAGCAGCACACCCCATGACCCAAATATTTGTAACAGGCGGCGCCGGCTATATCGGCTCGCACACCTGCGTCGAGTTGCTCAACGCCGGGCATGACGTCACCGTGTTTGACAACTTCTGCAACAGCCAGCCCGAAGCGCTGGCGCGCGTGCAACGCATCACCGGCAAAAAGCCCAGCCTGGTGCAGGGTGACATGCGTGATTCGGCGGCGCTGGTGGCGGCTTTGCGCCAGAGCGGCGCCAGCGCCGTGATCCACTTCGCCGGTCTCAAGGCGGTGGGCGAGTCGGTGCAGAACCCGCTGGCCTATTACGACAACAATGTGCTGGGGACGCTGAAGTTGCTGCAGGCGATGGTGACGTGCGGCGTGAAGACGCTGGTGTTCAGTTCGTCGGCCACGGTCTATGGCGACCCGCAGCGCCTGCCGCTGACCGAAGACCATCCCCTGTCAGCCACCAATCCTTATGGTCAGACCAAGCTGGTGATTGAAGAGATGCTGCGCGACCTCTACCGCAGCGACCCCAGCTGGCATATCGCCATCCTGCGCTACTTCAACCCGGTGGGTGCCCACGCCAGCGGCCTGATCGGCGAGGACCCGCAAGGCACGCCCAACAACCTGCTGCCATTTGTCGCGCAAGTGGCCGTGGGACGGCGCGAGTACCTGAATGTGTGGGGGAACGACTACGCCACGCCTGACGGCACTGGCGTGCGCGACTACATCCATGTGGTGGACCTGGCGCTGGGTCACCTGAAAGCGCTGGAGCGACTGCAACAGCAGCCAGAATGCCTGGCCGTGAACCTGGGCACCGGCATTGGCTACAGCGTGCTGGACATGGTCCGTGCTTTCGAGAAGGCCTGCGGCAAGCCAGTGCCCTACAAGGTGGGGCCACGCCGCGCGGGCGATATCGCCGCGTGCTACGCTGACCCGGCCCGGGCCCGGGCGTTGCTGGGCTGGCACGCCGAGCGTGGGCTTGAGCAAATGTGCACGGACGCCTGGCGCTGGCAAAGCGCCAACCCCAACGGCTATAAGCAGGCTTGAACTTCATCAACAAAGGGAATGATCAAAATGAACAATAAAAATGAGGTGCGCCATGGCTAAGGGCATGATTCTGGCGGCTGGGCAAGGCACCCGCGTGCGACCCCTGACGCGCGACCTGCCCAAGCCGATGGTGCCGATTTTGGGCAAGCCGGTGATGGAGTACCTGATTGAGCACCTCGCGCGCCACGGCATCACCGAGATCATGGTCAACGTGGCCTATCACCATCAAAAAATTGAAGAATATTTTGGCGATGGCCAGCGCTGGGGCGTACAAATTGGCTATTCCTACGAAGGAGTCCGCGAGCATGGCGACATCTTGCCGCGCCCCATGGGTTCAGCCGGCGGCATGCGGCGCATCCAGGACTTCAGCGGCTTCTTTGATGAAACCACCCTGGTGCTGTGCGGCGATGCCCTGATTGATCTGGACATCACGGCGGCGCTGGCGGAGCACAAGGCCAAGGGCTCCATCGCCAGTCTGGTGGCGCTGGATGTGCCGCTGGCAGATGTGCATAACTACGGCATTGTGGTGGCGGCGCCGGACGGACGCATTCAGTCGTTCCAGGAAAAGCCGCAAC
>CAAGKR010034297.1_pt1 | contig 12449 bp, 9 predicted proteins | sample 2556971 | NCBI WGS metagenome assembly CAAGKR01 (sample SAMEA5207829, study PRJEB30636) | soil metagenome | biome: forest; feature: boreal; material: soil | place: USA | collected 2011-09 | depth 1 m | reverse complement strand
TAGGAACTTGTTGAAAAACTCCGTCGAGTACCGGAATCTGGGATAAATTGGGGTTCCAAAACCATTACCATTCCTCTACGGATCGCTCCTTGGGCATTCTGGCGTGATCCATTTTTAACCGCTTCACGCCTCAATGCGTTTTTCAACAAGTTCCTAGGTCTCTGACCGCATGATTTCGTGCCTTGCGATGGAGTTGCTGTAGTATCCCACCCTATGGTCACCCCAACGACGAAGACCTGTCGTTGGGAACCCCGAAGCGACAAAAACAAAGACGCGCCGAGGGTGGGGCACCCATAGTTGGAACAACAACAGGCGGTCAGAGACCTAGCTACCCCGATTATCTCGCGTAACTTGTTTTACCCTTTGTACTATCTCTCTACCAATTACGAGCGAAGCTGTCGCGGCGGGAGAGGGCACATTGCACACATGCAGTATGCCTTCCGTGTTCACAAAACGAAAGTCATCAACCAAATAGCCGGTACTTTCCAGAGCCTGTGCCCTAACTCCTGAGCCGCCTGGTACTATATCTCGAGGTAAAAGCTCGGGCAATAACTTTTGCAGCGCGGTTGTAAAGGCATTCTTGCTCCATGAGCGGTAGTACTCGCCCACCGCGCTCTTCCACATCTTGGCTGCCATGATCCAGAAGCCACCGAACATTGCAATATTCAGGGAATCAGACAGACTGAACGACGTCCGACTGTAGCCCTCGCGCTTGAATGCGAGGACCGCGTTCGGCCCGGCCTCAATGCCCCCATGAATCTTGCGAGTAAAGTGGACACCAAGGAATGGAAAGCGCGGATCCGGAACAGGATAGATCAATCCACGGACCAAGTGATGTTTCTCTGCGGTGATCTCATAGTACTCACCTCGGAACGGCACGATACGCAGCTTCAACTTGGCGCCGGCCATGCGACTCACAAGATCACTCTGCAGTCCAGCACAGTTCACGACATAGCCCGCTCGATACGTCCCAGCAGAGGTTTCAATTAATGTTTTCCCGTTCTGATGTTTTAACCCAAACACCCGCGCATTCAATCGAAGCGATGCATGTTCCTGAACGATCTTTGCCATTCTGTTGCAGATGATGCCGTAATCCGTGATTCCTGTTCCTGGCACATAAATCCCTTGCACCCCAGCCGCGTGCGGCTCAATTTCCCGGAGTTCCTTTGCATTTACAAGCCGAACTCCAGGAACTCCATTTTCTACGCCTCGGCTATATAATTCGTGCAAACCGGGAAGTTCTTGTTCATTGGTTGCCACGATGATTTTGCCGCAGATTTCATGGGGTAAGTCGTGATTGCGGCAGAATTGAACCATTTCCATTGCGCCTTGCACACACATGCGCGCTTTATCGGAACCGGGTTTGTAGTATATCCCGGAATGAATGACACCGCTGTTGTGGCCTGTTTGATGAGCGGCCACACGATCTTCCTTCTCGATCACTACCAGAGAGGATGAAGGGTACGAATGAATGAATTCCAACGCAGTCGCCAAACCGACGATTCCTGCACCGATGATCGCAAAGTCATAATCATTGTTGGCCGTGATTTCCATTTTGCTTTCCTTGCTCCGCGGCAGTAGAGTCTCTGTCACATCCTCTGGTGTCGTTTAAAGCGATTACTCCGTCTAGCAGTTGCGATAGAAGTCGCTCTTAATATCGCCATAGACCTCGCTCTTGACAGCACGAATGATCTCGCTTATTCCGTCCCGCACCGTATTCTTTACCTTGAAGCCGAGGCAATTCTTGATTTTGTCGAAAGACACGCGGTAGTCGCGTGGGTCTTCCTGGCGAGAGACGTAATCCACTTTGCTATTCGGAATGAACTCACGGATCATTTCGATCAGATCCTGCTTACGGAAGTTCTGTTGAGAATCTCCGACGTTAAAAACGTTTTGCGCAATCGCCCCCGGGGCAGCAGCCAGGCTTGCAATTACCGCCGTTGCCGCGTCGCGGACATGGACATAAGGACGCCAAAATTGTTCGCCGTACACACGCAGCGTATTATTCTTTGCGAGATCTGCGGTGAACTCGTTTACCGTTAGGTCGAAACGCATACGCGGCGAGAGACCGTAAAGAGTGGCGAAGCGTAAGACCAATGGATGCAGGCAACTATTGCCATCCTTGAGGATGTGCTTCTCGACCTCCACTTTGCTTTCTGCGTAGAAAGATACTGGCCGGAGTGGGGCATCTTCTGTGAGAAAGTCATCGGCTGTATTCATTCGGCCGTAGTTGCTGCACGTTGATGCAAAGATGAAGCGTCCTACCGCCGTTGCTTTGGCCTGCTCGTAGACATTTAATGCCCCTTCGATGTTTGTGCGTCTAGCTAGCTCAAGGTCGCGGGCACAGGCTGGATCGCCAACGATCGCGGCCAGATGCACTATTGCATCCATGCCGGCAACTGCTGACGCAACGGCCCTTTCAGAAACGATATCGCCCCGCACGAATTCAAATCCAGGCTCGGCCATAAGAGGAATAATCGGGGCACCACCGTACATCAGCTTATCGATAACCCGTACTTGGTCACCTTGGTTGATTAGAAGCCTAGCCAACACAGAGCCAAGATACCCGGCCCCGCCTGTAATTAATACCCTCATGTTTGCTCCCTTCGCATAATAGCCACAACCTCGTTCTGCCGCATTGCTGGTCCTCCGCGGAATCCGGCACTGTGTGTGCCGTCTTGTAAACCTCTCTAGGAACTTGTTGAAAAAGGCACCGTTCTGCATCGCATGCATAAAGTTGTTCATCTAATAGGCATGCGTGGAGATGAGCGGGTTCAGGACGGTATGTTTAGCTATGTTTCCTTGGAGCAGCGGATCCCTCAGGATCATCCGCTGCGTGCAGTTCGTAAGTTGACGGACATAGTTCTTGGGACGCTGAGCCCGGAATTCGATGTGCTGTATGCGGACTCTGGGCGACCTTCGATTGCGCCTGAGTACATTCTGCGGGCCTTGTTATTGCAGGTTTTCTACTCGGTGCGCTCGGAGCGGCTGCTGGTTGAGCAGATCGATTACAACCTTTTGTTTCGCTGGTTCGTCGGCCTAGGCATGGACGATGCGATGTGGAATCATGCGGTGTTCTCGAAGAATCGTGACCGGCTGTTGACCAGTGATGTGGCGCAGCGGTTCTTCGTCGAAGTGAACAAGCAGGCCAAGTGCTTTATGAGCGACGAGCACTTCACTGTCGACGGAACGCTGATCCAGGCCTGGGCCTCGCAGAAGAGCTTTCGCTCGAAAGACGGTTCTGATGACGGTGACGGCGCAGATTTTCGCGGCCAGAAGCGCTCCAACCAGACGCATGAATCGACTACCGATCCAGACGCGCGGCTGTATAAGAAGAGCTACGGCAAGGAGTCTCGGCTGAGCTATCTGGGCCACGCGCTGGTGGAGAACCGCAACGGTTTGATCGCCGCCGCGATGGTGACGCACGCCGATGGATATGCCGAGCGCGACGCTGCGCTGCTGATGCTCCAGCAAAAACAAGAGGGCTGTTCGCGCCGCATCACCGTGGGCGCCGACAAGGCCTACGACAGTGAGGATTTTGTGCGCACCGTGCGGGAACTGAATGTGACACCATATGTTACGAAGAACGACAAGGTCCGCAGCAGCAACCTGGACCGGTGAACCACGCGGCATCCCGGTTACGCCGTCAGCCTGAGCCGGCGATGGCTGGTAGAAAAGGGCTTTGGATGGCTCAAGCAAACCGGCCCGCTGCGGCAGGTAAAGTTGCGAGGGTTGGAGAAAGTGGACTGGCTGTTCGTCTTCAGTTGCGCGGCGCACAACCTGATACGGCTTCCTAAACTCATCGCTCAACCACCGGGAAGGCTCATGGAGCAGTGTGCATGAGCGGCGGTTGCGGGCATCGGAATGGTCTTCGGCAGGCCCGCAGACCCCGATAAACACTGACCACACGCACGATTCGAACAATTTTCAACTTGGCAAAAACGCAATTCACCAAGTAATCCGCTCCAGCGCGGTGAATTTCAACAAGTTCCTAGTAGAAGTGTACAGAATCCCCTAGCTTCCAATATCTCGTGCAGCTCTAACTACTGTGTTGCTGCACAATATCCCCTATCAGTTAGTTCCATCATTCACGAGAAAGATCGTTACAGACTGGTTCTTGTAGACTTCCGTACCACAAGAGCAAGTTTCAGGTTCTCAAGTTTTCCGGCAAGCTGCGGATCAGCTTGCGCCCGCTCTTTCGCCCAAATGACCAGGACCAGAAAGCAGCCTGTAAAAAAACCTAAAAACGAGGCAAGGAGTAAGATCAAAATGCGTTTCTGCGGCGACTTGTGGTCCGGCTCGATCGCAGGTTCCACTGCCTGAATAATTGCGGCTTCTTTGGACTCATCCAACCTGGCTGCGTCGTATTGCTTCAACAGCATGTCGAACAGGGCCTGCCGGTAGGCCAGTTCGTGTGCGGCGCGAAGATATTCCAGCCCAGCGGCAGGAACATTTCCAAGCCCAAGCCCGGCAATGCCCGGCGAGTGATTGCTCTGCTCCAGGCGGGATTCCTCGGCCTGTAGAGAGGTCAGCTGCCTCTCCGCCAATTGCACGTCGGGGTTTTGCTCCGTAGAATAGGAGCGCAGCGCCTGCACCTCTACCTGTTTGGCTGAGACCTGCGCGCGAAGGGCGGCAATGCCTTCGATCATCGCCTTGGCCTGGGCGTCCAGCTGGACCAGGCCCTTCTGCTGTTGAACCTGTTGGAAGGCAAGCTCGGCCGCGACCAGCGCCTCCTTAGCCTGCTTCAACTGCTCTTCATAGAAAAGTCGCCGCTGCGAGGCCTCCGTTGCCGCAAAGGTCTTGATAAGGACGCGGAGTTGATCCGTGTAAGCGTTGGCCATCTCGGCGACACGCTTCTTGTCCTCATCCGTGACAGATATGGCGATAAAGCCGTTCTTGTCAGAAGAAGTAACCTCGGTATAACCCGCCAGCTGCTTGCGGGCTGTTGTCATGTCTTTGGCGTGGTACGTCTGCATCAAACCAAATTTCTGTATGATCGCGTCGGCTATGGGCCGTGAAGTCAGCAGGCCGACATAAATGTCGTTGGGACTCTTCAGACCCAGTCCCCCGCCGGCAAGCGCGGCAAGGGAGCCTCCACCGGAGCTTGCCAGTTGATTCATCATCATGGAAGCCGCAGACTGAGTCTGTTGTGGCGGCATGATTTTGGTGGTTGCCGAATACCGGACGGGTTGTACTAAAGCGAGAACCACGCCGGCAAGCACGGCGATGCCCGTGACCTTCGCGATCAGCCACTTCCGATAGGCAAGCTGCGTGAGGACATCGATCAGGCTGACTTCATAGCCATCGCTGGGCGCCTCCGATAAGGAGGCGTCGTCCATTGCCGCTGCCGTTTCTTCGATGGAAAAGTCTTTCCCAGTCATCGCTAACACCATTATGGAAGTACAGTTGCAAGCACGGCGCCCGTCATGGCAGCTCCCGAGATAATTTGGGCGTAATTAGCAAACTTCTGGAGTCCACCTGAAACTATGATCTTCTCCGGGACAACAATGGCGTCGCCGGGCAGCAACTTCAGGTTTCCATAGCTGCCATGAGAGTGGCTGTTGCGGGATTGGCGGCTGACGACTGTTCCGTCGGCGCGGATCACGAAGATGCGCTTTGGATCCGCCTCCCGAGTGGCGCCACCAGCATCGTTCAGGTAGGCGATCAACCGCTTTCCGGGCTCATAGCGCAAGGCATTGGCGTTGTACACAGCGCCAGCCACCTGTACCGTGCTGAGCCGTGGCGAGACATAGAAGGTATCTCCATCTTCAAGAGGAAAATCTGGCATGTCCGCAATGGTTTCTGCTCCGGGTTTCATGTCCAGAACGACCCGGCCTGTTGGTTTGATCGAAGCGAGGCTAGCTAAAGCGGTTTGCTGCATGGCAAGCTGCGCTTGTTGGTCCGCCCCAGTCTGACCAGCTTGCGGAGTGGAGATCGCAAACTTGGCGGTGAGTTCCCTTTGCATCTGCTCGGTGGATTGCTGGAGCTGCTTCTCTTGAGCCTGGCGAACCGAAACGCGGGTAAATATGGAAGCATAGAGGTAAGAATGCGGTGTAAGCCCTGCGGCCTGTTTCACAATATCTCTTAAAGTCTCACCGGGATTGACGCGATACAAGCCCGGTGCATTAACCTCCCCACTCACGGAGACAAAGGCTGCATGTTTTTCTACAGGCAGTGCAATGTCAGCTCGCGAAAAGATGGTAACGATATCCCCAACGTTCAATGACTGGTTGTCAACGGACCCAGGGTTGTCAATTGCTTTGCCGAGGTGAAATGGAATCAGGCGGGTACTCAGATCGTGCTCGTCCAACCTCTCGATCACTGCATGATCCCAATCGATCTCCGCGTTGTTCGAGGTAATTCCAGCACTGCCCAGCGAAACATGGTTTTGCCGGTTCCAGTAGCCGCTGGTAATCAGAGATTCACGGGACGGGATCAGGTCCGAGATCCGCATTCCCTCCTTCCAGACATAACGCCCGGGAGCCGCGACATTCCCGCGAAGCGTCACCGCGTTTTCAAACTTCAGCGAAAGAGGGAAGATTCGCAGCAGATCCCCGTCCTTAAGCGGTCTTTGCAGACTCGACGCATCCAGCGCAAACTCCTCAATCCGGCGGTTGCTATGGTTGTCAATCCGCTCCAAAACGGCACGCCCGATCCCGGCTAGGTTGGTCAGGCCGCCGGCGCCTTGCAGCGCCGAAGCTATCGTGGTTTCGCCTTTGAGCTCATAGATGCCGGGTGTGTTCACGTCCCCGCTTATGGCCACCTGTGCTCCTATGGGAGGAATGTAGATCACATCTCCGGGAAGTAGCTGGACATCGTGAGACTTATCGCCCCTTTGCACGAGGTCATAAATATCGAAATCGGTCAGCAACTTGTTGTTGCGCCGTAGCTGAATGTGCCGCATTGTGCCGGTGACTGAAGGACCTCCGGAGGCAAAGAGCGCATCGACCAGGGTGCTCAACGAACTGATCGTATAAGCCCCGGGCTGCCGGGCGTCCCCCAAAACAAAGATTTGGATGGAGCGAAGCTGCCCCAACGTAACATTCAGTTCAAAGCCTGTGAACAGGGCGCCGATGGCTGAGCGCAGATAACCTTCAACTTGTGCATAGCGCAAGCCGGCTACGGTCAAGGTTCCCACCTTGGGCAGATTGATCTGCCCGTTCCTGTCTACAGTTACTCGATAGTCAAGATCGATCTTCCCCCAGGCCCGGATCAGGAGCTGATCCCCCGGCCCCAGCACGTAATCGGCTGTTACTGGCACATTTTCCACGGGTGCAAAGGTCGTTGGCACGCCGTTGAATAATTGACGGCCGTACACCGGAAGTGTAAGTCCGGTTGCATCTTCGGCGAACTGCTCAAAATCTGATTTTGCTATCAGCGGCCCTACAAAGCTGGTGGAGCGGGGCGCAGAGGCGCGCTCTTCAGGTGTGAGAGCTGCAGGCGTCGCTGGGGCCATTGCACCGGAAGTCGGATTGCCACCAACCTGAGCCGGTCCCTGAAGGGGGGCTTGTGCCGTACCGGCCCCAGGCGCGGGCGCACTTGCAGGTGCTGACTGGGTTGCCCCAACCGGCGTGGTCAGTACGGATTGGCCGGCACAAAGGGTGCAGGGCAACAGAAATAGCAGAAATACCTTTGATCTCATAAGAAGAAACTCGTCTGATTCAAATGTGCACTACATAAGCAGAGAGATGATCCATGCTGGGAGATCTTTTCCTGCCTCGGATGGTGCGAAATGGCTCGCTTCAAATTGCGGTCATCCTTTCGCGCACTCTAATTCAACAGGGTTGTCGGTGTTCGTGCGTGCGCCACCGAGGTCTCAGTCTGCCCACTATGAACCGGAATCTTGTCTGGACCTGCATCGTATGGCTTGATAGACAAGGCGGTTTTCAAAAGCTCGGTCCCGGGATTATAGTCGGGAACCAATTCCTTGAGCATCAGCACGAGGTTGGCGACGTCTTGTCCTTCAACAATTGCTTGCAGGCGAAGCAAAGACGCTTTGAGTTGCATTGCATCGACATCTTGATGGCAGACATAGCTTCTGATCTTAGCGTGCGAGGTTGGAATCAGATGCTCATCATTCAGATTCAATTCTTCGAACATTTTCTCACCTGGACGAAGACCGGTAAATTGAATCTCGATGTCTCGTTCAGGCTGGAGCCCCGAGAGCAGAATTAGATTCTTAGCTAGATCTAAGATCTTGACGGCCTCGCCCATTTCGAGAACGAATACCTCTCCACCCTTGCCAATGGAGAAAGCTTGCAAAACCAACTGGGTCGCCTCAGGAATGGTCATAAAATAGCGAGTCATTTCCGGGTGAGTGACCGTTACCGGGCCGCCTGCGGCAATTTGTTCCTTGAAGATTGGAACAACACTTCCGTTGCTCCCTAGTACATTCCCAAAGCGCACTGCAACAAACTTGGTCCCGCCCTCCATCTGAAGCGCGCGAATTAGCAACTCTGCTGTGCGCTTCGTAGCGCCCATCATACTGGTCGGCCGAACCGCCTTATCTGTGGAAATCATGACAAAATCGCCGACTCCGTGGTCAGCCGCTGCACGGGCGACGTTCCAGGTCCCGAAAATGTTAGTCTCGACGGCAGCGAAGACGTGCCTCTCCATCAACGGAACATGCTTGTAGGCGGCTGCATGAAACAGAATCGACGGGCGATAGTGTTGCATTACCCGTTTCAGAGTGCCACGGCTGGTGACACTGCCGATCTCCGGACAAAAAGTTATGTATGGGAAGCTTTTAGCCATCTCTCTGTCAATAAGGAAAAGGGGAGTCTCCGCCTCATCGAAACCCACAATGGCCAGCGGACGGAAGGGAGCGATCTGCCGGCAGATCTCCGACCCGATCGAGCCCGCAGCGCCCGTCACCATAACGACCCGCCCTTGGATGCGCTCCCGAATCCGACCCATGTCTAGCTGCACTGGCTTTCTACCGAGCAAATCCTCTACAGCAACCTCTCGGATTTGCTTGCCCAATTCCGTGCCCTGGATAAGCTCGCCCAGACTCGGCACCATCTTGTATTCCACCTTGGCATCGGTGGCGAGTCTCAAAATGCGCACCATTTGCGGTCCCGTCGCAGCCGGAAGCGCGATGAGCAATCTCTTGACGGCATGCTTCTGCACCAACGCTTTGAGGGCATTTCCTGTTCCCAATACCGGCTCTCCATGCAAGGTCAGCCCAACCTTGCTTGGATCGTCATCGACAAAGCCGATAACATCACACATCAAGGATTGATTCTGCTGTAGCTCCTGCAACAGCGCCAGCCCTGCGTCGCCGGCGCCGTAAATGATCGTATTCGCCCGCTCACCCTCGATGCTATTCCTGCTCCTCGCGGTCAAGATCACGCGAACTGCCAGCCGGCCTCCCAAAGCCAGCACGCAGGAAATCAACCAATCAAGGATGTATACAGAACGCGGAATGCCCCATGGCCTGACAAGAAGAAATATGACCAATCCACCGAGTATTGACCCCGCTGAAACAGCCAAGGCAATCCGCATTGCATCAGAAACAGAGGTATACCGCCAACTTCCCCGGTTGACCGCGCCAACGATGAAGAATGCAAACTTTGCCGCAGCCCAGATACACAGTGCCATCTCCATCGGGTGGAAATATTGGGCAGGCAATGTACCGTCGAATCGGAACTCAAATGCAAGGAATGTAGCGACGGTAAATGCTGACAAGTCCAAGAAATAAACAAGCAATAGACGCCAGATACGATGCGCCCTATGCCATCGAGCAAGCTTTGATTCCGGAGACATATCTTCCTTTCTCTCCAGCGCTTAGGGCCACAAACACCCTAAGATTAAGCGACTATCTGTTCCAAATCTTCAGCGTCCACCTGGATTGCGGCATGCTGATTAATCAATTCGACTGTCAGCACAAACCGCATGCTGTTGCTCTTTCTTACAAGAGTCCCCTGAAGACCCTGCATCACGCCGCTCTTAATACGAACTTTTTCGCCGACAACAAGGTCACGGTACGGTTCGATCCGTTGCCTACAGAAGCCAGAACGCAGAAATTCGACCTCGGAATCCGGAATATAAGCACACCCGCTGTTGCCCACAATCTGCAGCACTCCAGGAGACTGGAGGACCCTCGCCCGCTCGCTTGAATTGATATGCACGAACAGGTAGGTTGGAAACAGCGGAAGGGTGAGCTTCATCCGTTGCCGGTTCTTCCAGACCCGGACGGTTTCATAGACAGGGAGAAATGACTCAATCTCCCGCAGGTCGAGATGCTTCACTACCGACTTTTCGTGTTGCGGAACAGTGTAAACCGCGTACCAATTGCGATCACGCGCTGAACCCATGATTGCTGGGTTCAGTGAGACCTGACCGCCAAATGTTTGACTTATCGTCTGTAGACTCACCTGAAGCCTCTGGGTAACCGGTGTTGCAGAAACGACAGAGAGCAACGATCCGGGTGTGCTAAAAGATGAATTGTGGAATACTTGCCCCATGTCGGGCATCAATCTGTCCATGGCTCCGCCATGCTGACTTAGCAAAACACTACGCTAAGCCCTCCATTCAATCATCAGCAAACCATGCGCCCTCTTCATAAGAACCACTGATGCCCGCAGCGAGACCATTCAGCGCCGAAGGCACTCTTGCGTAAGCCCCGCAACAATGTGATCCAGCATCTCAATCCTAATGAGGCTCTATTTACATAGTGGCCGCAGTTGGGTGGCCGCAGTTGGCAAATCGTTTCAAACCTCACAAAAAAGGGGACATTTGCGCCTGAATTTGCAATCATCGGCCACGGCCTGAGCATAAGGCCTCCGCCTCCATTTGGCAAGCCCCCCGCGTTTGGCAAGTTGCTTTGTTTGCATAATATAGGTTCTCCTCACATTTGGTCAAGCGGCGATAGGTCACCTTGTCAAGGGCGGAGCAAAGAACGGCTTGGTTTTCCCTGGCAGATAAGATCTGCGTCGCCCGAGGCATTATGGAGGCGCCTCCTGTCCCTCCTTCCTTAGGCGTAGAAAATGTGCGGCTCTTTGCAATAATCTGATCCAAGACATAGCAGAATTGCCAGCGGACGAGGCCCGCAAGCTGCCTAAAATCAGGATCATACGAAAGAACTCCAGTCACGGCGGCGATTCAAATTGGCCTGCGGATACAGCCTGCCCCACTACCGGCCTGCCCGCCCTGGGCCTCCGCTCCGGTCCTGACAGCAACACAACTCGTAACGGCGTTGTTGCATGGATAGGGCTGAAATCGGCTACTCTGGGAGAGATTCCTGAAGGCGGCCTCTTCCATGCCGAACAAGCACAACTCCTCTCGCCGCCACCACATCCCAAAGATGAAGTTCAGGGTGAAGAACTGGACGGAGTACGATGTAGGTCTTCGGCGTCGAGGCAGCCTGACGTTATGGGTCACTCCAGAAGTACTTGATGGTTGGCAGGCTGCACGTCGGACGACCCCTGGCGGGCAATCCGTCTACTCCGAGCTTGCAATCGAGATGGGCATGATGCTGCGCATGGCATTTCACTTGGCGTTGCGTCAAACCGAGGGGCTGATGGGGAGGGCCTGCTGGGTGTGCCGCTGAGCACGCCTGACCACAGCACCTTGAGCCGAAGGGCAAGGAAAATGGAGTCAATCTCCAGGAGCTGTATCCTGCCAGATGGGCCAATCCACTTGTTGATCGACAGTACGGGTCTGAAAGTCTTTGGAGCCGGCGAGTGGCTTCAGGAAAAGCATGGCGCAAGAGCGCGGCGCACTTGGAAAAAGCTACACTTGGCCGTGGATGCCGAAACCGGGATGATCATGGCCTCGACCCTGACCGGGAACGATGTCGGAGAACCACCGCAAGTGGCACCTCTACTGGATCAGATAGAGGTGACAATCGCCAGCGTCACAGCCGACGGCGTTTATGATGGGGTGCCGACATACGACATTGTGGCTGGCCACGGCGAAGATATTTGTGTGATCATCCCGCCCCACGTAACGGCGGTACTCAGTGCCGAGGCCGAGCACAATCAGTCGCAGCGGGACCAGCACATACTTTCCATTGCTGCACAAGGAAGGCTGGGCTGGCAGAAGGAAACCGACTACGGCCAACGCGCTCTGGTTGAAACCGCAATGGGCCGATACAAGGCCATCATCGGCCCTTGCCTGCGAGCCCGCAGCTTTTCTGGTCAGCAGGCCGAAGCAGCTGTCGGCGTGGCTGTCCTCAACCGAATGCTGGAGGCGGGACGCCCGGACTCCGTCCGCCGTCTGAAGATTGCGGAGTAATCCCGCTGGGAAAAGGGGAAGCTCGACCTTCGCTCTATCCATGCAACAACTCCCCATAACAGGAGGCTTGTTTCTGATTAGGCTGTTCGGATAGTGCTTTACTTGACGACTGCGACCAATCCCGCCTGCTCGGCCAGCGCGGCGGCCTTGTCGGTGGCCTCCCAGGTGAACTCCGGCTCATTGCGGCCGAAGTGGCCATAGGCGGCGGTCTT
>CAAGKR010086631.1_pt1 | contig 12452 bp, 12 predicted proteins | sample 2556971 | NCBI WGS metagenome assembly CAAGKR01 (sample SAMEA5207829, study PRJEB30636) | soil metagenome | biome: forest; feature: boreal; material: soil | place: USA | collected 2011-09 | depth 1 m | reverse complement strand
GAGTGGGGCGAGCTCGAGGGCCTCGAGAAGCTCGCCCCCCGCGAGCGCGACGCGTCGGAGAAGGGTCTGCAGTACGTCGGTCTCGACGGCGAGGTCGGCGTGATCGCCAACGGTGCCGGCCTCGCGATGGCCACGTGCGACATCGTGCACGAGGTCGGCGGGCGCCCCGCGAACTTCCTCGACATCGGCGGCGGTGCCAGCGCTCAGGTGATGGCGAACGCCCTCGGCGTGATCAACAACGACCCGAAGGTGTTGGCGATCTTCATCAACATCTTCGGCGGGATCACCAAGGGCGAGGAAGTCGCCAACGGGATCGTGCAGGCGCTGGGTGAGGTCGAGATCTCCTCGCCGATCGTGATCCGACTCGACGGCACGAACGCGGAGTTGGGCCGCGAGATCCTGAAGGCCCACGAGTCCGACCGTCTGGCCAGCAAGGCAACGATGATCGAAGCCGCGCGTGCGGCCGTCGAGCTCGCAAGGGGACGCACGTGAGCATTCTCGTCAACGCGGAGACCAAGGTGCTGGTGCAGGGCCTCACCGGCAACCAGGGCCGGTTCTACGGGCTGCGCAACCGCGCGTACGGCACGAAAGTGGTCGCGGGCGTGCGCGCCGGCAAGGCCGGCACCGACGTCGACGGCATCCCCGTATTCGACACCGTGAAGGACGCCGTAGCCCAGACCGGGGCCACGGTCTCGATGCTCATCGTGCCGGCACCGGGCGCGGCCGATGCGGTCAACGAGGCTGCCGTTGCCGGGCTCGAGCTGGTCGTCGTGCTCACCGAAGGCATCCCGATGCACGACGAAGCCCGCTTCTTCAACCGCGTGCGGCGCGACTTCCCGGCCACCCGCATCCTCGGCCCGAACTGTCCGGGGGTCCTCACACCGGGCGAGTGCAACATCGGCTTCATCCCGGCCGAGGTGTCGTTGGCCGGCGGCCCGGTCGGCATCGTGAGCCGCTCGGGCACCCTCACCTACCAGGCGCTGAACGAGCTGGCCGGGCTGGGCATCGGCGTCACGACCTGCGTCGGCATCGGGGGCGACCCGGTGCCGGGCACGAGCTTCATCGACTGCCTCGCGCTGTTCCAGGCCGACGACGCGACCAAGGCCGTGATCATGTTCGGCGAGATCGGCGGCTCGGCCGAGGAGGAAGCCGCCGAGTTCATCGCCGCGAACATGACCAAGCCTGTCGTGAGCTACGTCGCCGGTGTGACCGCGCCCCCCGGAAAGAAGATGGGTCACGCGGGCGCGATCATCTCCGGTTCGAAGGGAACCGCGCAGGCGAAGATGGCCGCGCTCGAGGCCGCGGGTGTCGGTGTCGCGACCAACCCGACCGCGGCCGGCGAGCTGATGGCCCAAGTGGTCGCCGCGCTGTAGTGGTCGCGACGCCGTAGACGCTAGAGCGCGGGCGGGGGAGGGGCCTCGGCCGGCTCGCGGCTCTTGAGGTAACCGCCGGCCGCCAAGCCGATGGCGGCGAGCACGGCCAGGAAGAGCCCGAACTTGCGGTCGAGGGAGATCGACGGGATGGAGGTGCCGAGCACCGACCCGCCTCCGACCTTGTCGCCGATCAGCAGCTTCAGGAGCACGAGGACCGCAGCGAGGCTGCCGGCGATCAGGTGGACCTGGCCCCACGAGAGCGGCAGGTCGGGGAGCTTGGTCTCCGTGAAGCGGCTGATCCCGATCTGAGCCACCATGATGATGCCCAGCAGCACCGGGATCACTCCGAAGAGGAAGTAGTCCCAGCCGTTGCGGCTCCCACTGAACTTTCCGTACCAGGGAAAGAACGAGAAGATAAACAACGCGATCGCGCTGCCGGCGATCACTTTCTCGCCTTGGGTCAGCTTGTTGAGATCCACGGGTTCCCCTCCGGGCCGACGTTCATGACGACCTTGTCGAACGTTTTCGCTAGAAGATCACGTCGGCGGGCCGGTTACAAGGACTGCAGCCGAGTTTGCCGCGACCGGACGGTCGACAAACGGCTTCGCAAGCTCGTAGGGTCCGCTCACGTGCGGGTCGGAGTCCTGGCATCAGGAAGTGGCACGAACCTGCGCGCGATCCTCGAGCGGGGCGTTCCCGTCGTCGTGGTGATCGCCGACCGTCCCTGCGCCGCCCTCGACGTGGCCCGCGGAGCCGGGGTGGCCGTCGAGCTCATCGAGCGTGACGACTTCGGTCCCGGCTTCGACCGCCTCGGCTACACGCACCTGGTCGTCGACGCCCTGGGCGCCCACCGGGTGGAGCTGATCGCCATGGCCGGATTCGGCACGATCCTCGAGAAACCGATCCATGACGCGTTCCCCAACCGCATCGTCAATACCCACCCGGCGCTGCTGCCCGCGTTCAAGGGCTGGCACGCGGTTCCGGCCGCCCTCGCCGCGGGGGTGAAGGTCACCGGTTGCACCGTGCACCTCGCCACCCTGGAGGTCGACGACGGGCCGATCCTGGCGCAGGAAGCCGTGCCGGTGCTCGAAGGTGACACCGTCGAGTCGTTGCACGAACGGATCAAGGAGGTCGAGCGCAGGTTGTACCCCGAGGTGATCATGCGATTGGTGCGCGAGTACGACGAACAGGTGGGCGCGTGAGGACAAGCCGGGCGCAGACCGGAGGCGGGGGCATGCTGGAGGTCGGAGCCGCATGAGAATTCGTCTGCGGCGCGCGCTGCTCTCGGTCTCCGACAAGACCGGCCTCGAGCCACTCGTGCGCGTGTTGCACGAGCTCGGCGTCGAGCTGGTCTCGTCGAGCAACACCGCGGCCGCCATCGTTGCCGCCGGCGTGCCGGTGACGCCGCTCTCGGAGGTGACCGGGTTCCCCGAGATGCTCGACCACCGCGTCGTCACGCTGCACCCGCGCGTGCACGGCGGGCTCCTCGCCGATCTCGGCAACCCTGCACATGTCGCCGACCTCGAACGTCACGGCATCGCGCCCTTCGAGCTCGTCGTCTCGAACCTCTACCCGTTCCGCGACCGGCCGGGCATCGAGACGATCGACATCGGCGGACCCGCGCTCACGCGGGCCTCGGCGAAGAACCACGAGTGGGTCACGATCGTCACCGCGATCGACCAGTACGAACCGCTGATCGCGGAGCTGCGCGCGAACGAAGGCACCGTCGGCCCCGAAACCCGCCGCGCGTTCGCGATCGAGGCGTTCGCCCGCACCGCCGCCTACGACGCCGCGATCGTCGGGTGGTTGCAGGGCGACGCCGACCCGCTGCCGCAACACCTCGTGCTCGCACTCGAACGAACCGACGAGCAGCTGCGCTACGGCGAGAACCCGCACCAACAGGCCGCGCGGTACCGCGAGGTCGGCGCGGCGGGGTTCTGGGACACAGCCGTGAAATACGGCGACTTCGCGTTGTCCTACCTCAACTTCTACGACGCCGAAGCCGCGTGGCGGCTCGTGCACGACCTCGGTGAAGAGGCGGCGTGTGCGATCGTCAAGCACGCGAACCCGTGCGGCGTCGGCGTGGCGGGCACGCTCGCCGAGGCCTACCGGCTCGCGCTCGAGTGCGACGACAAGTCGGCGTTCGGCGGCATCGTCGCATTCAACCGGCTCGTCGACGACGCGACGATCGACGAGATGGTCCCGGCACCGCAGGCCGACGTCGTCATCGCGCCGGGTTACGCGCCCGGCGCCGTCGACCGGTTGCTCGCGAAGCGGCGGAGGACGCGCGTGCTGGAAACTCGACCGCCCGAGCGGCCGCTGCGGAACTTCCGGCAGAGTTCCGGTGGCTTCCTCGTCCAGGTCCCCGACCACTTCGCGGCCGCGCGCGACTCGTGGCGGGTCGTCACGCGCGTGCAGCCGAGCTCCGAGCAGTGGCGTGACCTCGAGTTGGCGTGGCGCATCTGCGCGTACGTGAAGTCGAACGCAGTCGTGCTCGTTGCCGGCGGACAAGCTGTCGGTATCGGCGCGGGTCAGCAGAGCCGCGTCGACGCGGGCGATATCGCGGCCCGCAAGGCCGCTGGGCGCGCGAAGGGCGGCGCCGCGGCGACCGACGGCTTCTATCCGTTCCCCGACGGCGTCGAGGCCGCCGCGGCAGCCGGGGTCGCCGTCGTCGGCCAGCCCGGCGGAGGCATGAACGACGACGCGGTGATCGAGGTCGCCGACGAGATGGGCATCGCGATGGTGTTCACCGGCGAACGGCACTTCCTGCATTGAGCGCCGTCCTTCTGCCCGGAGCCCCGGTCGCGGACGCGACCTTCGCCGATCTCGCGCCGCGTATCGCCGCGCTCATCGACGGTGGTCACCGTCCGGGCCTCGCCACGATCCTCGTCGGAGACGACGGCGCGAGCTCGGGGTACATCCGGATGAAGCAGCAGAAGGCCGAAGAGGTCGGCTTCACGGCTCCGCACGCGCACTTGCCGAACGACGCGTCGCAGGCCGACCTCGTCGCCGCGATCCACCGCTTCAACGACGACCCGACCGTCGACGCGATGCTCGTGCAGCACCCGACGCCGCCCCAGATCGACTACGAGGCCGCGCTCACCGAGGTCGACCCCGACAAGGACGTCGATGGGATGCACCCGATGAACCTGGGCCGGCTCGCGCTCGGCATCCCGGGCCCGGTCCCCTGCACCCCGGCCGGGATCGAGGCGCTCCTCGCCCACTACGAGATCCCCGTATCCGGACGCGAGGTCGTGATCCTCGGGCGTGGCTTCACGCTGGGCCGGCCGCTCTCGCTGTTGCTCTCGCAGAAGCGACCGACGGCCAACGCGGCCGTGACGGTCGTGCACACGGGAGTGCCCGACTGGCCGCGCTACACGCAGCGGGCCGAGATCGTGATCGCCGCGGCGGGGGTGCCGGGCATCCTGCAGCCCGAGCACGTGAGGCCGGGTTCCGTCGTCATCGGAGGCGGCGTGCGCTACGAGGGCCGGCGCCTGCTCCCCGACGTCGACGAGGCGTGCGAGCGGGTCGCCGGTTGGATCACCCCGCGCGTCGGCGGTGTCGGCCCGACGACGATCGCGATGCTGTTCCGCAATGCCGTCGAAGCTGCCGAGCGGCAGGTGTTGCCGTGACGGTGCCCGCCGGACCGGCACCGGGCGTGTGCATGCTGTGCGGCGCGCCGCTCTCGAGCGTCGGACGCTGCTCGGCGTGCGGGATGGCGCAGGAAGGCGGCTCCGGCCGGCCCGATCCGTTCACCCTCCCCGTGCGCCTGGTGCTCGGCGCCATCCTGGTCGCCGTCTACGCCGTCACCCTCCTCGTGGTTCTGTTGGCGCGGTAGCCGCCGTCGGTCGGGCGCATCCTCGTTCGCTCCGGGAGTCGAACGTACGGCACCATGATCGGTGCCGAATACCGGTGGGAGACACCTGTGCTGCTCGCCGAACTGACCGTCCGCCACAGCAGGCGACACATGCCGACCCGCCGGGTCGCGCTCGATCATGCGTACCTGCCGATGACCGGCGCCCGCCACGGTGCTCTCCTGCTCTCGGCGGTCGTCGCGGAATACCTCGCGGCCCTCGACGACGAGCAGGCCGAGTTGCTGCCCCGCTTGCTCGACGACGCCCGCCGCGGCCTCAGCGTGCCCCGGATCGCCCTGCGCTACCGCCTGCAGACCGACGTGCACGGTCTCGACCGGTCGCGTCACCGCGTCCTCGGTGAAGACGGCCGGGTGGTCGTGGAGCTCGACGTGCACGGCGCGCCGGTGCCCCAGGTGCTCGGCGCGGTGCTCGCGGTCTCGGCGATGGGGTCGAGCAACCGCGAAGCCGCGATCCACGCGATCCGGATGGTCGCCGCGGCGCGGTTCGGGTTCCCCGACGGCGTGCTGCTGCGCCGGCTCGAGTACGGCGTCCCGCAGGAGCCACCGCCGCTGCCGGGCACGCACTGGAAGCGGGGAAGGCCGCCGCAGGAGCTCGAGTGGGCCGGCGTCCCGTCGGAGCGGCGGTGGGCCATGGAGGTGCTCGGTCTGCGCGGCGGCATGACCCTCGACCGCGACGACATCAGCCGGCGCTTCCGTCGGCTCTTGCGTGACGCCCACCCCGACCACGGTGGTGCCCGCTCCGAGGCGGCCGAGCGGATCGCCGAGCTCACCGAGGCGCGCGACGTGTTGATCGGGTTCGCCGCTTCGGCGGTACCGGCGGCCCGCGATTAGCTTCGGCGTGCGCCGCGAGTCAGCGGCGAGCGCAGCGAGTGCGACAAGGAGAGATCGTGAAGGAACCCGTCCGTGTCGCGGTCACCGGTGCGGCCGGTCAGATCGGCTACAGCCTGCTGTTCCGCATCGCGAGTGGCGCGCTTGCCGGCCCCGACCAGCCGGTCGTCCTGCACCTGCTCGAGATCACGCCCGCGCTCGGCGCGCTGGGTGGCGTGGTCATGGAGCTCGACGACTGCGCCTTTCCGCTGCTCGCGGGCGTCGTCGCCACCGACGACGCGCACCGTGCGTTCGACGGGGTGAACCTGGCGCTCCTCGTCGGTTCGCGACCCCGCACGAAGGGCATGGAGCGCAAAGATCTGCTCGAGGCCAACGGCGCCATCTTCTCGGTGCAGGGCAAGGCACTGGCCGCGGGTGCCGCGAACGACGTGCGCGTGCTCGTCGTGGGCAACCCGGCCAACACCAACTGCCTGATCGCGATGAACAACGCGCCGACGATCGGGCGCGACCGGTTCAGCGCGATGACCCGTCTCGACCACAACCGGGCCCGGGCCCAGCTCGCCGCGAAGACCGGTGCTGCGGTCGCCGACGTGACCCACATGACGATCTGGGGCAACCACTCCACGACCCAGTACCCCGACGTGTTCCACGCGCTCGTCGGCGGCCGCAACGCCGCCGAGGTGATCGGCGATCAGGCCTGGATCGAGCGCGAGTTCATCCCGACCGTGCAGCAGCGAGGCGCCGCGGTGATCGAGGCCCGGGGCTCGTCGTCCGCGGCGTCGGCTGCCAACGCGGCGATCGGCCATATGCACGACTGGATGTTGGGAACGCCGCCCGGCGACTGGGTGAGCATGGCCCTCTGCTCCGACGGCGCGTACGGGGTCGCCGAGGGCCTCATCTCGTCGTTCCCGGTGACGACCTCGGGCGGTGTGTACCACGTGGTGCCCGATCTCGAGATCGACGCGTTCTCGCGGGCCCGGATCGACGCCTCGGTCGGCGAGCTCGTCGAGGAGCACGACGCGGTCGGCGAGCTCGGTCTGCTGGGTTAGCCCTCCCCGTAGACTCGGGGCATGGTGGTGGTTCGCGGGTCTGCGTCTCTGACCACGGAGTCGCTGACGACGGCCTGCCCGCTCGACTGCCCCGATACCTGCTCGCTCTCGGTGACGGTCGAGGGGGGTCGGCTCGTCGGTGTCGACGCGGGCCCGGGCAACCCGCTCACCGACGGCTTCATCTGCCAGAAGGTGAAGCACCACGCCCGCCGGGTCTACGCGCCCGAACGGGTGCTCACGCCGCTCGTGCGCACGGGCCCCAAGGGCGCGGGGGAGTTCCGGGCCGCGTCGTGGGATGAAGCGCTCGATCTCGTAGCCGCTCGGCTGCGTGACGCCGAGGCCCGCTTCGGTGCCGAGTCGGTCGTTCCCTACGTCTACAACTCGTCGGCTCCCGCGATGCAGAGCCTGCTCGTCGACCGGTTCTTCAATCGTTTCGGTGCATCGCGCGTCGATCACACGATCTGCGCGGCCACGCACGGGATGGCGTGGCACGAGATGTTCGGCGGGATGCTCTCGGCCGACCCGCGTGACGTGGTGCACGCGCGCCTCATCGTCGTGTGGGGCGCGAACCCGACGATCTCGAACGTTCACTTCCCCCCGCTGGTCAACGAGGCCCGCGCCGCGGGCGCGCGCGTCGTGGTCGTCGATCCCCGGCGCACCGCGATGGCTCGCCGCGCGGATCGCCATCTCGCTCCGCTGCCGGGCACCGATGTCGTGCTCGCGCTGGCCATGGCCTCGCACCTCGACCGCGCCGGTCTCGTCGACCGTGATTTCGTCGAGCAGCACACCGAAGGCGCGGACGAGTTTCTCGACGCGGCGCGGCAGTGGTTGCCCGAGGCCGCCGAGAGCGTCTGCGGCGTTCCCGCGGCCGAGATCGTCGGAGCCGCCGAGGAGCTCGCGGCCTCGCGCCCCGCGTACTTCCGCGTCGGGTGGGGGCTCGAGCGGAATCGCAACGGTGGATCCGCCTGCGCGGCGGCGTTCGCGCTCCCGCTGCTCACCGGTCAGTTCGGCGTGCTCGGGTCGGGCGTCTTCGCCAGCCTGAGCGATGCCACGCCGCTCACCACCGGGCCGCGCGACCCGGCCGAGCGGCACACGCCCCGGCCCCGCCACGTCAACATGAACCGGCTCGGCGCGATGCTGTGCGATCGCGAGCTCGACCCGCCGATCGCCGTGTTGTTCGTGCAGGGCGCGAACCCCGCGGCTTCGAACCCCAACCAACGCGCGGTGCACGCCGGGCTCGCGCGTGACGACCTCTTCACAGTCGTGCACGACCAGGTGCTCACCGACACCGCCCGCTTCGCCGACGTCGCGCTCCCGGCCACCACGCACTTCGAGGAGCGTGACGTCGCGGCCTCCTACGGCGCGTATGTGCTCCAGGAGACGCCCGCGGTGATCGACCGGGTCGGCGAGAGCCGCACCAACAACGAGCTGGGCTCTGCGATGGCGGCCAAGTTCGGCTACCCGGCCGAGCGGTTCGACCCCGATCCTTCGGTCGTGCTCGCGAACGCCGTCACCGACGGCAACGGGGCGAGCGGAGCCCGGCCGCTGCGCGACGCGGGCGCGACCGTGCAGTTCCGCGACACGTTTCCCACCTTCGAGTCGAAGCGGGCGCGCCTCTCGGGTCTCGCAGAGATCGGCGTTCCGTCGTACCGCCCGCTCGATGAGACCTACCCGCTCGCGCTGCTCTCGCCCGCGTCGCCGAAGACGATCAACACGATGTTCGCCGAGTTCGACGGGCCCCAGCCGGTCGTGCGGGTCAACCCCGACGACGCGGCGAGCCGCGGAGTCGAAGACGGCGCGACGGTGCGAGTGTTCAACGCGCAGGCCGAGATCGAGCTGACGATGCGCGTCGATGCCGATCTTCGACCGGGCGTGGTCACGATCCCGAAGGGTCTGTGGTGCCGAGCGCTGCCGGGCGGGCTCACGGCCAACGCCCTGGTACCCGACACCCTCTCCGATCTTGCCGGCGGCGCGACGTTCAACGACGCGCGCGTCGAGCTCGCGCCGCGCCGTACGTGATGCGGGGCGTGACGTGAGCCCGACCGTGAGCCCGACCGTGAGCCCGACCGTGAGCCCGACCGTCTGCACGACCGTCTGGTGGACCCAGGAGACACCGATCGGTGAGATCGTCGTCGTCTCCGGCGACGCGGGCGTGCACCGCATCTGGTTCGACACCGGCACGGTCGATATCGCGCCGATCGTCGGAGACGCCCGTCAGGGTCGCGACCGCGCGGTGGAGCGCCAGCTCGACGAGTGGTTCGCCGGTTCGCGCCAGCGCTTCTCGCTCGCGGTCGCGTGGCCGACCGAGCTGTCGCCGTTCGCCCGCACGGTGCTCGAGACCCTCGTGGAGCGGGTGCCTTGGGGCGAGACCGTCTCGTACGGTGAGCTGGCCGAGCTCTCCGGGAGGGCGCGCGCGGCGCGTGCCGTCGGCCGCGTCATGTCGGCCAACCCGGTTCCGTTCGTCGTTCCCTGCCACCGCGTGATCGCGGCGGGCGGTCTGATCGGCGGCTACGGCGGGGGGCGCGACGCGGTCGAGCTGAAGCGGTGGCTTCTCGTTCGGGAAGGGGTACGCCTTCGGGGGCAATGCCCGGCCCCGCGAGAGGTTGCGATACCGTCGAAACCATGACCGAGTACCGGATCGAGCACGATTCCATGGGCGAAGTTCGAGTGCCTGTCGACGCGAAATGGGGGGCTCAGACCCAGCGCGCGGTCGAGAACTTCCCGATCTCCGGGCTGCCGATCGAGCGCCGCCTCATCCGCGCGCTGGCGCTCGTGAAGGGCGAAGCGGCTCGAGTGAACACCAGGCTCAAAGAGGTGCCGGCCGTGACCAAGGCGATCGGTGACGCCATCGCCGCGAGCGCCGACGAGGTAGCCGACGGACGGTGGGACGTGCAGTTCCCGATCGACGTGTATCAGACCGGATCGGGCACGTCGTCGAACATGAATGCGAACGAGGTGCTCGCCGCGCTCGCGACCGAACGGCTCGGGTCGCCGGTGCACCCCAACGACCACGTCAACGCGTCGCAGTCGTCCAACGACGTGTTCCCCTCGGCGATCCACCTTGCCGCCACTGAGGCGATCGTCGTCGATCTGGTGCCCGCGATCCGCCATCTCGTCCGATCGCTGCGCCGCAAGCAGCGCGAGTTCAAGGGCGTGGTCAAGTCGGGGCGTACCCACCTGATGGACGCGACGCCGGTCACGCTGGGCCAGGAGTTCGGCGGCTATGCCGCGCAGGTCGAAGACGCGATCGCGCGACTCGAGGACGCGTTGCCGCGCGTCGGTGAGCTTCCGTTGGGTGGCACCGCGGTGGGCACGGGGATCAACGCACCGAAGACCTTTGCCCGCTCGGTCATCCGCGGCCTCGCGACCCGCACCGGCCTGCCGCTCACCGAGGCCCGCGATCACTTCGCCGCCCAGGGAGCTCGCGACGCTCTGGTCGAGCTCTCGGGAGTGTTGCGCGCGTACGCGGTGTCGCTCGTGAAGGTCGCCAACGACATCCGGTGGATGGGCAGCGGCCCGCGCACCGGTCTCAGCGAGATCTCCCTTCCCGATCTGCAGCCGGGATCGTCGATCATGCCCGGCAAGGTGAATCCGGTCATGGCCGAGGCCGTGACCCAGGTTGCCGCGCAGGTCTTCGGCAACGACGCCGCCGTCGCGTTCGGCGGCTCGCAGGGCAACTTCGAGCTCAACGTCTACATGCCGATGATGGCCCGCAACCTGCTCGAGTCGCTGCGCCTCTTGACCAACGTCTCGCGTGCCTTCGCCGACAAGTGCGTCGACGGCATCGAAGCCAACGTCGACCGCTGCAAGGCGTTCGCGGAGTCGTCACCGTCGATCGGTACGTCGCTCAACCCGTACATCGGCTACGAGACCGCGGCGAAGGTGATCAAGGAGTCGGTGCGAACCGGCAAGTCGATCCGTCAGATCGTGCTCGCGAAGAAGCTCATGACCGCGGAGGAGCTCGACCGGGCGCTCGACGTCGAGGCCATGACGCGAGGCGGGATCATCCATTAGCGCGCAGGGCAGCCGGCGGGCGGTCATTGCCGCGTTCCTCGCCAACCTCGGAATCGCGCTGGCGAAGCTGGTCGGCTTCGCGCTCACCCATTCTGCCGCGATGCTCGCGGAGTCGATCCACTCCCTCGCCGACACCGGAAACCAGGCGTTGCTCCTGCTCGGTTCGCGACGGGCCGACCGACCACCGGACGAGGCTCATCCCTTCGGGTACGGCCCCGCGCGCTACTTCTGGGCCTTCGTCGTCGCGGTGGTGCTCTTCACGCTCGGCGGTCTGTTCGCGATCTTCGAGGGGATCGAGAAGCTGCGCTTTCCGCACGCGATCGATGCGCCGGTGTGGGCGTTCGCCGTGCTCGGCTTCAGCATCGTTGCCGAGTCGCTGTCGTTTCGCACCGGCCTGATCGTGGCCAACCCGTTGCGGGGTCGCCGGACGTGGTGGCAGTTCATCAGAGGCACGAAGAACCCCGAGCTGCCGGTCGTGCTGCTCGAGGACTTCGGCGCGCTCGTCGGCCTGGTCTTCGCGCTCGCCGGGGTGACCCTGGCCGAGGTGTTCCACCAGCCTCGATTCGACGCCCTGGGCAGCCTCGCGATCGGTGTCCTGCTCGTCGGGGTGGCAATCGTGCTCGCGATCGAGATGGCCAGCCTGCTGATCGGCGAGGCGGCCTCGCCCGACGACCTCGCGACGATCTCGGACGCGCTGGTGGGTGCGCCGTCGGTGCGCCGGCTGATCCATCTGCGCACCCAGCATCTCGGGCCCGAAGACGTGCTCGTCGCGGCCAAGGTCGAGTTCGACCCGGCGTTGACGTTCGCCGAGCTCGCGTCGGCGATCGACGGCGCCGAAGCCCGTCTGCGCGCGGCGTATCCGCCCGCGCGTCTCGTCTTCCTCGAACCCGATCTCTACCGCGGCACTCCCCGGAAGTCGGACTAGCCGCGTCGGGCAATGTTGGTTCGGGTCCCCTACTTCGGCGCCCGGGAGACGCGGACGTGCGCGACGGAGGGCGAGCTGACGAGCTCGACGCATTCGTAGCCATCCGGGCCGCCGTCGAGGTGGTCGAAGAGCCGCTCGCCGCCGCCGAGCAGGATGGGCGCGATCACGAGGTGCATGTCGTCGATCAGGCCGGCGCGGAGGTACTGCTGGATGGTGGCCACGCCACCGCCGACCCTGACGTCGGCTCCGTCGGCGGCGGCGAACGCTCGTTCGAGCGCCGCCGCGATGCCGTCGTCGACGAAGTGGAACGTGGTCCCACCCTGCATCGTGATGGACGGACGTGGGTGGTGGGTGAGCACGAACACCGGGTGGTGGAACGGCGGGTTGTC
>CAAGKR010171246.1_pt1 | contig 12453 bp, 8 predicted proteins | sample 2556971 | NCBI WGS metagenome assembly CAAGKR01 (sample SAMEA5207829, study PRJEB30636) | soil metagenome | biome: forest; feature: boreal; material: soil | place: USA | collected 2011-09 | depth 1 m | reverse complement strand
GGCGGGTGGCGGGTGACGAGTCACGGCATGGAGGCTGACCGCGAACGGATCGGCGAAGACGGCCAACTCGTCCGGCACCCCAACGGGGACCTTGAATAGCATCGAATCATGGGCCGGCATCAGCTGCGCGTAGCCGCCGCTGGCGTCGCGCGACGTCCCGGTATGGATCCCAGGCGCGATCGGACCGACGGCGAAGTTCGCGCACAGGCTGTAGTCGCCGTTTGCGCACGCCGGACAGACGGGCGAGACGCCGCGCGGACCGCAGGACAACCACGGGTTCAGCACGACGCGGTCTCCCACCTCAAGACCTTCGGCGCGGGGACCGAGCTCGGTCACCTCAGCGACGACCTCGTGGCCGAGCACCTGGGGGAGCGAGAAGAACGCCTTCATCGGATTGTCGGGCGAGCCCACCTCGCCCCAGTCCATGAACACCTGCTTCGAGTCCGACCCGCAGATCCCGGTGAGCCGGGGCCGGGTCACAACCCAGTCCGGCAGCAAGAACCCGGGGTCGGCCATGTCGGTGAGACACATCGGCGTCTGCGCCAGACCGCGCATCAACGGGTTCTCGTCAACCCCCGAAGGGGGATCCCACCGCTCTGGTTTCACGCCGTACAACAAGGCTTGCACGACCCGAGAGCGTATCGACACCGCGCGCGGCTGTGAGCCGCTCGCCGACCCCGCGCCCGGCGCGAGCACGACCTGTCCGCCGCGCTCCCGGGACGCCGTCGGCGGTAGTGGGTCAGTTTCGACCCTACGCAGCGACCGACTGCTGGGCCCTAATGGGTCCGGATCAGTTGGCCCATCGGGCAGGCTGACTTGAGAGCCGCTGGTGGGTGAGCACCTGTGCGTGTACTCGGGGGAGTCGAGGCGACGCATCAGCCACGAGCAGCGACGGTAGTGGACCGATGGCGCGTAGGCGGCGGTCGCGGAGCAAGCCGTTGGGCCCGAGCGCGCTCCGACTCGCGGCTCCCGCCGCTGCTCACCGGGTTCCGACCACGGTGAACAGTGGCTGCAGGGTGCCGCTGGGGACGAACCGCTGCTCGTGGTAGGTCACCGCCACCTTTTCGAAGCCCACGACTCGGAGCGCTCGCTCGAAGAACTCGGGACTGAACGTCCACCAGGTGTCGACCTGTGGGTTCTCGACCGATGGATTGAGGATGCAGATCGGAAAGCCTTGCCGATCGATCGCGTCGGACAACGCTGATCGCGTGTCGGTGATCACGATCGTCTCGCGGGTGTGCCTCGCACAGCTCAGTACGACGCCGAGCGGATTTGGGCAATGGAGCAGGACGCAACCGAGGAATGCGACGTCGAACTCCCCGAGCCCGTCCGGGTGCGGATTCGGGTACCCGTAATGCACCTGCGCCGACAGGTCAAACACACGGTGCACGAGCCAGTACGAGTTCTGGAGGCGCTGCAGATTGCGGATCCGTTCAGCTCGCATGGCGGGGACGTCGATCCCGGCAACCGGGAAGAACTCGTTGAACGCCGAATCCGATGCAGGGAGCTCGACGCTGACGACGGATGCGCCGCGCCGTTCCATCTCCATGGTGACGTAGCCGCTCGCCGGCCCGATCTCGAGCACGCGCTTGCCGGTGAGATCGACGCTACCCAGGTACTGGTCGATTCCCGGTCGGAGGTCCCATTCCCCGTCGACGGGGCCGTACTCAGGTAGATCCATCGAGTGGTAGAAGTGGCATTCTTCGATGTTCGTGACCAGACGTGGCGTCGCGAACAGCTCCGACGTCACGTCGCTGGATCCCTCCATGGCGAGCGAGCCTACGTGGTCACCTCGCGAGGCGGGATGCAACTGCGGATGGTGACCGCGGCTCGGTGTCGCGCGCTAGCGCGTGGACTGCCACACGGTGAAGCCTGCCAGGCCCGGCGGCGTCACCGTCGGGCGGGTGGTTCGAAGCCGACTTCGCTGAGCGTGGACGCGAACGCCGCCGGTTGCGCGGTCGCCGACAGGGCGACGGCGGGCGTCCCGCACGATCGTTTGGCCCATGCGACCTGGTCCCGGGTCTCGCAGAGGAGGAGACGGGCTCGACGGAGGCTCGCGACCGCCAAGGTTGTTGGCGTTCGCGGCCCGTTAGTCACGAGGATTCGCTGTGCTTGGGGCTGCGTGGCCTCGAGGAGAGCGTGCAGCGGTACCGCCGCGTCGAGGTCGATGATCACGACGGAGTAGTGGTAGCGCCGACGATGCAAAAACGATTGGAGCGCCTCGGATGTCGTGGGGAGGACCTCGACGCCGGCCTGGCGCAGCACGTCATCCCCGGTCGGGTCCGGCATCTGGGCGAGGAGTGTGACCCGGCCCTGGGGCCAGCTCGTGGCCAGGGTGGCCGCGTACGCCCGCAGCCGGACCCGGTTCTTGGGGTCATCGAGGACGAGGGTGCGGGGTACGGCACGGCCGTCCCGCAGGACGAGGAGGAGGTCGGGGTCTTGTGCAAGGTGCCGTTCGGCGACACGCCCCTCCATGTACGGGCCCCAGCGGGCGTTGAACACTCGCCGATTGGCCTCGATCAGCCGGTGCGCCTCATCTTCGCTGCTCGACGCGCCGCGCAAATGACGAACCCGACTGGCGGGCTGGTAAACGGTATGCCAGCCCCGCTCCAGAAGCTGCAGCGCCAGGTCGACGTCCTCGTAGTAGCCGACGCCGTAGCGAGGATCGAAGCCGCCCACGAGGGCGAACGCGGCTCGCCGGACCACGAGGCAGGCCCCGCTCCCGTAGTCGACGCGCCGCACGAAGCGGTACTGCGCATCGGTCGGGTCCTGCCCGTAGCCGTACGGGCGGCCCTGGCCATCGCCGTCGACGAACGGGCCGGCCTCTTGGAGCGTCCCATCGTCGTTGAGCAAGCAGCTGATCACCGACCCGCACTTCGGGTCTTGGTCGAGGGCGGCGAGCAGGGGCTCGAGCCAGCCCGGCGTCACGATGGCGTCGCTGTTCAAGAAGCACAGGTACTTGCTCGTTGCGTGCAGCGCGCCTTGATTCGCGGCGCAGCCGAAGCCGACGTTGCGGTCGTTGCGTACGACGCGGGCCCCGACGATCGAGTCGAGGACCCGGTCGCGGGTCTCGTCCGGGGAGGCGTTGTCGACCACGATGAGCTCGTAGGGGACTTTGGTGCTCTGCACCAGCGCCGACAGTGCGCGGTCGACCACATCCCACCGGCCGTAGGTCACAACGATGACCGACACCGCCGGGGTGTCCGACTGCGGCACGGTATGGATCAACGTCGGCCCCGACGACGACGCGCCCAGAGGCGCCGGGGCCCGTCGGTCCATCGGAAGGTCCGGGTTCGACGCAGCGCGGCGAGCTCCGCGTGCGCGGCGTCGGCCGCGGCCTCCGCAGCGCGGGCCGTCGATCGTGCCGCGGTTGCGTCGGCTTCGGCGAGGCGCACCGCCCGTGCGAGGACGTCGCGCTCGGCGTGCAATCGCTCCGTGGTGACCTGATAGGCGCGACCGAGCCGGTGAACGTCCAACTCCGATGCGCGCGACACGCCGGGCCGCTGGTCTAGCTCCCAGGCGCTCGCGATGGCGTCCGCGACTCGATCGAAGTGCTCACCGACGCGAACCGCGAGCACGTCGAGACACCTCGCGTCGGGTCGGCTCTCCGCGGTGCGCGATACACGATCCACCAGGTCGTCGGCGCCGATCGGCGCAGCGGCGTCGCCGAGTAGCACTGCCACGTCGGTGATGTCCTCGCCGGGCCGCTCGAGGGGCCACGCCGGCCGTCCGAAGGCCAGGGCGGTCAGGATGCCGGCCCGCGACGCGCCGAGATACGTGTGACTGGCCGCGATGGCCGCGGTGACGTCCTCCATCGTCGCCTCGGCCGGGAGCCGGTACGTCCCCGATACCGCCCCAGCGAGTTCCGCGGCGATTTCCTCGTCCGAATCGCAGGATCCTGGGAGCACGACGACGCGAACCGGCAGACGCGGCGCCGCCGAGCGGAGCGCCGCCGCGAGCGAGCGAGCCCCCGAAGCGGTGACCGCCGCGGCGTGGACGACAAGAGCAGGTTCCGTCGGGTACCAGCCCATGCGGCGCAGGTACTCCAGGCGACGGCCAAGGACTGAGGGGAGGAATCGGCGGGGCGCGAGGATCGCCGGGTCGGGGACGACAGAGACGCCCTGGTCCACCCCGGCGTCGAGCAGGTGGCGGCGGCTGGGTTCGTCGACGACCGACACGTAGCCCGGCCGACATAGAGCCTCTCGGAGGTGGGGTGCCGTGTCATCGACCGCAGCGCGCAGCCGCACAGCGCTCCACACGACCGGGCGGGTCGGTTCCGCGTCTCCAAGCCCCCCGAGCAAGAAGCGCTTCGCATCCATCGCGGCGACGGCCGTTCCGGGGAGCCCGTAGCGGCCGGCGAGGGGCTCGTCGTCGAACAGATCGCCGGTGATGACGACGGCGTCGTGATTCGACGCCATCGTCGCCAGTCGCTCCGGGGACCAGGGTCCGAAAGGCTCGATCGGGCCGAGCGACGCGCCGACGTGGATCGGATGCTTGTCGCCGAGGGGACTGCAGAGCGCGAACGTGGCCGCGGGCAGCCGAGCTTCCAGCTCGGCGCGGGTGATGTGCACGTCGAGGGCCGCACCGAAGTCGTTGGTGTCGAAGACGCCCCATAGTCCGACGCGACCCGCGTGCCAGCTGCGGGGGAGGACGAACGGGCCGCTCATCGCCGGCCGGGCGGAGCGGAGCGCGCGACCGAGGGCGGCGGGCGATCCGCCGACCCGTGGGGGACGCGGCGGGCTATCGGGCCGTGGTACATGCAGTGTCCGCCAGGGAGGTGCGTCGCGAGCTCGTGAGCAGGTCCAGGACCGCGTGTCTCGTGGCCGTCGAGGAGTAGCGGCGGTCGATCTCGCGCGCGCCGGCGAGACCGATGCGACGGCGGAGTCGGGGCTGGTCGAAGAGGAGCCGGAGCCAGCTCGTCGCGGCGTCCAGGTCGGGCTCGGCCCAGTAGCTGAACCCGGGGGGATAGGCGACTTGAGCGCCCTCCGGCCACCATTCGTGATCGAGGTCGGTGATCATTCGGAGCTGGTAGCCCACGAGGCAGCTCGAGCCGGGCCGCGTGAAGTCGACGTTCCCCGAGTATGCCGTCGCGACCACAGGCTTTCCGTGGGCCATGGCCTCGGCCATCCCCAGACCGAAGCCTTCACTGCGATGGAGTGAGACGTAGACGTCGATTGACGCGAGGAGGGCGTTCATCTCCGATCGGCTGAGCTCGTCGCGGATGACGACTCCGTTGACGTTGTCAACGGCCTGGTGCAGCGCGGCATCGAAGGCCGGGTATGCGGGGAGGTTGCTGCATTTGATGACGAGCCGCGCGTGCTCCTGGCGCTCGTTCGCGTCGAAGGCGCGCCCAAACGCCCGGATCAGCCCGAACGGGTTCTTGCGGCTGATGTTCGAGTGCGCGTCCATGTTGAAGAAGTAAACGACGGAGGTCTCGGGGAGATCGAAGTCTCGGCGGGAAAAGATGACCGGGAGTTGCGTGTAGATCGGCAGGGGCACCACGTGTACGGGCTTCGTCGTGTACCAGCGCAGCGTCGTCTGCACGAAGGTACTCGCCACCCAGATCTCGTCGACCCGGGCGATCTGTTCGGCAAAGCGGGCAGGGAGCGCGGGGAGTTCCCAGAACCAAAGGGCAATGATTCGCCCCCGGTGGCCGGACGGTCGCAGGTTGGCGTCGGAGATGTTCGTGAACTCGTTGATGTTCGCGAGCCAGAGGCTGTCGGCGTCAAAGTGGGGGGCGTCGGCTGGAGTGCGAAATGCCGGACCCACTCGCAAGTCGCTGTGCGTCGGTCCAGGCGTCGTGATGCGCAGGGTCCGGATGTCGAGGGTCGTCTCGAGCAGCAGGCTGGTGAGCCGCCGTCCGGCCTCCATGAGCCCGGTGGTCGCCAGGAAGTCACCGTAAATGTTGAGGGGGAGCGTGGGTTCCGTGACTTCGCGAATTCGCGGCTGTGCCGACACGGCCGCGCAGGTCTGCGTTGCGGCGTCGACGACCCGTCCGGCGATGGGGGCGAGCGCGAGCTCATGGGCGGCGTAGGCGAGGGCGGCCGACCGCGCTGTTCGAAAGTGTGGTTCCGCTCGGATCGCGTGGAGCACATATTGCACCGCCCCGCGCGTGGCATCGCCTGCAGCCGCCGGTACACGCCGACAGCACGCCGGGTCGAGCGACGCGAGCTGGGGCCGGTCGGTGATCACCGCTGGGACGCCCGTCTGAAGCGCTCGGAGGAGGGGGATCGGGATCGGCCCCGGCGTCGCCGTGCCCAGGTCGACCAGCACGTCGGTGGCGTCCAGGCTGGCTTGCAGGTCATCCTCGGCGGGGTCTGCGGCGACGACGACGAGGTCATCGAGGGCCCGATCGCGGATTACCTGTCGCAGCCGGGCGAGCACCGCCGGGTCATCGACGCTACCGGCCATGAGGAGTCGCACTCGGGAGTCCGCGTGGTGGCAAGCGGCAAGGACCGACAGCGTGAGCTCGGGTCGCATGGTCTCCTGGAACGGACCGAGCCATCCGAGCACGAACGTGTCGTCGTGCCAACCCAGTTCATTGCGCAGATCCCGAGAGACGAGCGACCGCGCGGGAACGACCGGAGGGATGACCATGACCGTGGCGGCGGGGAAGCGGCGCTGGATCTCGTCGCGGGCCCAGCTGCTGTCGACGACGATTCCTGCGCTCGCATCGACGACGCGACGGAGCAGCAACGATGACGCCGGGTCGGGCTCGTGTCCGTGGTTGCGCCACACCTCGAGCTCGAGGCTCAGCTCCTCGGTTGCGAACGCCCGCCGGTAGAAGTTGTAGAGGGAAAGGTCGTGGAGGACCAGCAGCCCTGGGGTTTGGAGCAGCTCGGCGTGTGCGAACCCGGACGCCTCGAAGTCATCGTCGACGTGGTACACGTCGAGGTCTGCTCGCGGGCCGCGGCGATACTCGGATGCCCCCATCAACTCGCAGCCGTCGGGGCGCCGCGCCACGCTGGCCAGCCAGTCGTCGACCACGGCGACAATCTCGACGTGACGGGCCAACTCGGGCAGCAGGAGCGCGTTCTGCCACGAGGTTGCGCCCGGTTGGGGAGGAAGCGACGTCCAGACGGCCAGTCGCATCGTGGGTTGGCTCCCGACCCGATCAGTCGGTGGGTCGGCGCGCCAACGCGCTGAGGTCGGCGGGGGTGAAGAACTGCTCATTGAGATACGCGACCACGGCCGCCGTTGGGTTGCGCCCCGATGGCGGTGGCGGCAGCGGGGCCGCGCCCGGCTGGAGGTACTGCAGTTTCACGTCGACGTAACCCTGCGCATCGAGCAGGGTTTCGAGGAGCGACGGGTGGATCGGCAGCACGTGTGTCGGGTCGAGATGGAACGACGCCGCCCCTACCGCGAGATTGGCAACGTTGGGCGTCTCGACGGCGAGGAGGCCATCAGGTTCGAGAACTCGGAGGATCTCGTCGAGCACGTCGACGAGGGTCGCGAACGGCATGTGCTCGATGACGTGGAAGGCACTGACCGCCGCCAACGAATGGTCGGGAAGCTTCGATAGATGGGAGAGCGCTTCGGCCTCGAGCACGTTGTGGCCTCGGGCCTGCCCGTTCTCGACGAAGACGCGGTTGCACTCGATTCCGTAGGCGTCGAATCCCGCTTCGTTGAGCAGTTCGAGCCATTCCCCTCGCCCGGAACCGATGTCGAGCACGCGCCCGTGGCGCGCTGCCTCGAAGGGTTCGAGGTACACGCTGAGGCGGCGGCGGATTTCGTCCGTCGGGCCGCGTAGTGCTTCATGGAGTGCAACCATGAGCTCGGGGTGGGCGTCGCCGGGCGAGGTCTGCTCGACGAGCTCGTCGGGTTCCGACCACCGAGCACGGCTGCGAGTGGCGGCGACCGAGGCGCGGAGCCGTTGACGCCGATGCTCGAGCGCGAGTTCGGCGGCAATGGCGTCCACCCGGGCCTCGAGGTTCGCGATGGACTGCACCAGCGATTGGGAGCAGTTGGCCACCCCTTCGAGGCGCGCGTCGACGTCGGCGGCGTGGACCTCGAGCTCCGCGTCGACACGAGCGAGCTGGGCGATGTCCGAGCGCAGCGCGGCGAGTTCCTCGGCGAGGACCTGCGGGAGGGTGGGCGGCGACACCGGCCGATTTGCGAGCTGCTCGAGCAGCAGGAGCACCTGATGGTTGAACGCCACCTGGCGATGCCCGGTGAGGCGCAGCATCCGAAGCAGGATCTGTTTGAAGAAGCGGAAGCGTGTCTTTGGGGGAAGCGGCAGACCGAGATCGACGTGTTGGGCCGCCTCCACAAGCGGGTCCGGTGACACCTGCGACACGAGCAACTCCAGGAACGAGAGGTGAGAGGGTATCAGTTTGTGTTCGAGCGGTTCGACGAGCCGTTACCGCGTTGACTTCCTCGACGCGGTGGCCCGGTGACCGGGTCGCGCTCGACCGATGGCCGAACGGGCTACCGAGCCGCGTTCACCGATCTCAGCCGGTGGGGTGGGAGCGTGACCACGATCGAGGCGACGGCCGCTGCGACCCGACGCTCACCACCTCCGAACTTCGGTGCACATTGACGGTTGTGCGCGATCAAATCCGGGTCCGAGCAGAAGTGCAGATGGTCACCCGGCCAGCGCACGCCGACGGTCCCGTCGCTGCCACAGCCGGGCTCGTGGGCAACGCACGGCATCCGCCACTGCGAACGACCGCGGGCATCTCGGATGAATACCCCCGCGTCCGCGACGGTGACCGCGGCCGGGTCTTGGCGCGCGGCGGCTCGATAGTCGTTTGCGGTTTCGTCGGTCGTGGTGCTGGACCCGACCGGCGGTATGTCGCGGACGAGCACGACGTGGACCCCCGCGGCCCGCCACTCGCTGATGGTGTCGCTCAACTCCTGGGCGAACGGCTTGGTGCTCGAGCACGAGGCTGGATTCGGGAACGGGTACTGGAACAGCACCGCGACCGTCGGCTTGGTGTTTGGGTTCTTCAACTGGCGACGGAGGTCCCGCTGGTACAAGCAGAGGGCGTCACCGAGGTGCAGGAGCGTCGTGAGCTGGCCTCCGCGCGCCCGGAGGATCGTGCCGAGGCAGTTCGAGATTTCACCGGCGAAGGAGTTCCCGACGAGCTGCACTCGGAAGGGCGTGCTCGGCGTGCCCAGCGTTACCGAAGCGGCCGACCGGGAATCGCAGCGTGGCGCCGCGGCGTAGCTCACGGATGCGACACGCGTGGCGTCGCGCGAGACCGTGACCGTGGGGATCCCGGCAACCGACGGGAAGGCCATCACGGAGACGAGCAGGATCGCGGCGACGACGGTCGCGACGCCCACCGGAACGAGGCACGGGAAGCGCGGACTGAGGCGGGGCAGGCGACCATGCCGGATCGGCAGCTCTACGAGGTAGTAGCTCGGGATCGCCAGCGCCAACGTCGCCGCGGCGCGCACGGCGAAGAGGGACGCGCCGCCGACTCCGACGCTCTGGTGGGTCAGCCACACCACGAACGGCCAGTGCCAGAGATAGACGCCGTAGGAGATCAAGCCGAGCCCGACGAGTACTCGGGTCTCCAGCAGCTTCCGGAGCGGGTTGAATCCCGGCTGCACGGCCGCCACCAGGACGGCGACGACGGTCAGGCCGACCGCGGCGTAGCCGCCCTCGTACAGCCAGGAGGCCGCCGCCGACACCGTGGCGACGGCGATCCCGATTCCGATCGCGGCGAGAGCGCCGAGGATCACGACCAGGGCGCGCCATCCCCGCCGAACGAGCGGTGCGCCGGCGGCGACCGCGCCCAACGCCGCGCCAAACAGGATCACCGCGGCGTGCGTGTCCGTCCCGTAGTAGACGCGGCTGGGATCACCGCCCGGGTGGTACAGCGACCACATCCGCACGATTCGAGCCTGCCGCCAGCGCCAAGCTCGCGATGACCAGGGTCCGGCGGAACGCTCGACGTCGCCTCCCCGACCGGGACGTCCGGCGCATGTTCACCGCGCCGACGACCGCGAGCAACGGTGGCCAGGCCAGATAGAACTGCTCCTCGACCGCTAGCGACCACATGTGCTGGAGCGGAGACGGGGCGCTGTTGGCGAACTGGGCCAGGTACGCCTGGCTCGACGCGATGAAGTGCCAGTTGGCGACGTACGAGAACGCCGCCAGCCCGTCGCTGGCGACATGCTGCCCCTGGACGGCCGGCACGACCACGAGCGCCCAGATGCCGCACGCCGTCAGGACCAGCATGAGTGCCGGCAGCAAGCGGCGAGCCCGTCGGAGCCAGAACGTCGGGAGCGAGATCCGAAAGCCGTGCTCCCACTCCACGACCAACAGGCTGGTGATCAGGAAGCCGCTGAGTACGAAGAAGACGTCGACGCCCAGGAAGCCTCCCGGCGCGATCCCCGGCGCGAAGTGGTAGAGGACCACGGCAAGCACGGCGATCCCGCGGAGGCCGTCGAGCGAGCGGACGCGACGCATGGAAGTCGACTGGGTTTCGCTTTCGGTCGACTGGCCGCGTGGTGCGGCAACCCTTGGTGGCGCGTCGCGCCTCCGGGCCCGGGCGGGGCGCGCCGGGGCTTTCCGCGTGTGTGTTGACGTCGGGTGCCGGACCTCGTTCGCGGTCGGGCTCATGATGGAGTCGCCCCGGATGGGCACCGGCGCGCCGCGCGGCCAGCGATGGCGGTCGTCACATCCGGTGCGGCTGACATCCAAGCCCCTCCGGCCGTCCCCGACGGTCGCACCCCATCGTCGCCCGTTTCGCCGAGGAAGGTTACCGCGCCATCAACATTGCTGACTCGCCACGATCACGCGCGCTCGGCGGCTGCGTGTCGATCCGCGGGTCCGTCGGGGCTGTTGCCCGCCTCCTCGAACCCAGTGCTCGGCACACGGAACGCGTCGACGCCGCAGCTGCAGACGGGTCGGCGTGACCCTCGGGACCGGAAGCGGCGGGAGACCCCAGGAGAAGATGACGACCCGGTCGACCGGGCCGGAGCCGGATCGTCACCGCGAGGACGGCCCGGGTGCACGCCGTGCTCACCGATGCCGGGCATCCGCTCGCTGCGCGCCAACCCCAATAGACTCCCGTCCATCGTGGGGTTCCAAGAAAGTCCGGATGACCGGACCGCGTTGGCGGAATTGACACGCCTCCGCGCCGAGATCGACGCGCTGCGGGCCACGCGAACCTTCCGATGGACGCGCTGGCCCCGCGAGGCGTATCGGCGCGTGCGCAACATCGGTACTGCTCGGCGTCGACGTGTTGCCGAGATCGGCACGGCCGATGCGCCAACCTCGCTGTTCGCCACGCCACGCGTGGTCACTGACGTCGCGGGCTGCGACTTCTACCATTCGATCGACCTGCCGGAGAACGGCAGCGTCGACGGGCAGTGGGATCTGCGACCTGGCATCGAGCAGTACCTGGGCGGGGTCAAGCTCTCGGGCAAACGCGTCCTGGAGATCGGTCCAGCTAGCGGGTACGTCACCATGGAGATGGAGCGACGCGGGGCACGCGTCGTGAGCATCGAGCTTCCCGATTCGGCCGCGATGTTCAACGCGTACTTTCCCGTCGCCGGGATCGATTTGACCAACGCCACCACGCATCTCGAACTGGAAGACCGCTTGCGGCGTCTGCACAATTCCTTCTGGCTCGTGCACCGCCAATTCCAGTTGTCGGCTCAGATCTACTACGGACATATGGATTCACTTCCCGAAGCTCTCGGGGTCTTCGACGTGACGTTCCTGGGCTGCGTCCTTCTCCATTGCCCGAACCCGCTCGGCATGGTGCTGAGCTGCGCGGAACGAACGCGTGAGACGATCGTGATCACCGACGTTCGATCGATATCCGCGGATGCGCCCGATCGCCAGGGTCATCCGGTATGCGTCCTCTATCCCTCCGCCGAGAACCGGGAGGTTCACACGTGGTGGAGATTTAGCCCGGAGTTCTTCTCGCAGGCACTCCCCGCCCTTGGTTTCGGTGACGTGACCGTCACGTTCCACGACCAGCTTCACGCTGCGGCGGGAGCTACGCAGCCGCTCTTTACGGTTGTCGGCTCGCGGTGAGCGCCGCCGAACCGACCGCTCCGCAGCGCTCGGACCGGCGTCACCGAGCCACCCGGGTTTGACAGCGCCGGCTCTCGCCGTCGCGACGAGCGGTCACGACTGCGCCGGTCGAGCCAGGTGAAGACCTTCCGACCGGCGCCGAGGTCGGTCGTGGGTCCGTTTGGCGTCGGCTGTCCCGGGGGTCCGGCGGTACCATCGGGTCCGTGGAGACCGAGACGATGCCGGCACCGGTCACGGCTCCGTCCCGTCCGGTCGAAGCGCCGTCCCGTCCGGTCACCGACGACGGCGACCACGACCGGTTCGCGCACTACGCCAAGAAGGCCGACATCGCGCGGGCCTACGTGACCGGCAAGCCGATCGTGGCGCTGTGCGGCAAGAAGTGGGTGCCGAGCCGGGACCCGAAGCGGTACCCGATCTGCCCCACCTGCGCCGAGCGGAAAGCCGCCGGCTGGCGG
>CAAGKR010265185.1_pt1 | contig 12456 bp, 15 predicted proteins | sample 2556971 | NCBI WGS metagenome assembly CAAGKR01 (sample SAMEA5207829, study PRJEB30636) | soil metagenome | biome: forest; feature: boreal; material: soil | place: USA | collected 2011-09 | depth 1 m | reverse complement strand
GTCCGATGGTTAGCCTATCGACTCTAAGTCCGGCTTGTTGAAGAGTCAACCAGCCTCCCGCGAAAGGCCCTGTCCGAATTAGGGCACGCAGACACTTTCTTGAGGACAGGACATGTACTTTCAGGGCGCTGTCCCGGCCTTTTGCTATAATGCTGAAATATGAAACCCCGCCACGCAGCCGCGCTCGCGCTTGTGAGCTGGTATCTTCTGACCCCGCCAATCGTCATGAAAGGCGAGAAGGCGAAGATCGACGGCAGTGTGCCTTTGTCTCAGTGGGATCGTGGTGATCGCGTTTACGAGACGGAATCCGCGTGTGAGGAGACTCGAGCCAAGCTTCGCGGTATCGCGGAAAGTCACAAGAATTGGATCGGCCCTTCTGGAAGCGTCGCGGCTGCAAACGACCGGTATGTGCTTCTGACAAATCAGCGCTGCATCGCCACCGACGATCCGCGCCTCAAATCAAAATAAGACACTCGCAATCTGAAATTCAGCCACTCAGCCCCGAATTAAGACAGCCTCCCGCGAAACAAAACCGACGATTTTTCATGGAAGAGCGCTTCATTGTGCCGTCCCCTGTCTGGTAGTTGATTTAGTTGAGTCTGGTAAATGATAGTTGTGCGATGAGCAGCGTCGAGCCTCGCGCGTCAACGAAGAACGTCTGCGATCAGGAGCATCTCCGATGGATTTGGGACTCAAAGGAAAAGTGGCGTTGGTGACCGGCGCAACCCGCGGGCTCGGCTATGCGATGGCGAAATTGCTCGCGGAAGAGGGCGTCAACGTCGCGGTATGCGCTCGTGACGCGCAAAAGGTCAGCGAGGTTTCCGGTGAGTTGAACAAGATCGCAGACCGGGCAGGCGCGCGGGCATCAGGCTACAGGGCGGACGTCGCGAAAGCGTCGGAGGCCGAAGCGATGGTCACCGGGATTGTCAACCAATTCGGCGGAATCGATATCCTGGTCAACAACGCCGGCGCGGCGCGTCCCGGCGCACTCGCGGAAATTCCCGAGTCGGCATGGCAGGAGCAGTTCGAGCTGAATCTGTTCGCGCCGGTCAGGCTCTCGCGGCTATGCGCACCGCACATGGAGAAACGCGGCGGCGGCTCGATCATCAATATCGGATCGATCTACGGCCGCGAGTCGGGCGGACCGCTGACCTACAACGCGTCGAAGGCGGCGCTGCATTCGTTCACCAAGATGCTCGCGCGCGAGTTCGCGCCGAAGCATATCCGGGTGAACACGATCGCGCCCGGCTCGATTCTGACTCCTGGCGGCAATTGGGAGCGTCGCTTCAAAGAAAATCCGGCCTTCGAGAAGGATTTCATCAGCCATGAGATGCCGGCGGGACGGCTCGGGCGTCCCGACGAGGTCGCGTATGCGGTGGTGATGCTCGCGTCGCCGCGCGCGAGCTGGATAACCGGAACCTCGATACCGGTGGACGGTGCGCAGGGGCGGTCAATTAATTGAGCGCTATATTTAGTTGAGCGCGATTTCCGCTGCGATAAGGTCCCCTGCGATAAGGTCCGCTGCGATCGCGAAGCCGCGAAAAGTCTGGCAGGTTGCGTCGCGAGCGGTGGCCGCGACGGCCGCGATCTTTTTCTCCCTGGCGATCGTGCTGGCCGCGGGATGCAGTTCGCCGTTGCCGACCACGGAACTGCCGCCCGCGCGATTCATCTCGCCGGTGCCCGAGTTCCCGCGCCTTCACGACTACCGCGGGATCTTCGATTTCCGGCTGAAGCCCACCGGACTCGACCAGGTGGCGGTGGCGGATCTGGCCAAGACTGCGCAGATCGATTTCATTTTTATCGCCGATGCGGTCAAGCCTGGCGACAGCGATTTCGGGATCGCGGGATTCACCTCGCAGATATTGTTTTTCTCGGGTGGCGCGTTCGAGGTGGACGGCGGCGAATTGATCGGCGTCAATCTTCACGAGCCAATCAAGCCGGGGCTGACGCCCAACGATATTGTCGCCGCCATTCACGACCAGGGCGGTCTCGCGATCGCGGCTGCGACCACCAAGTTCACTTCCTCCGCGGACTACGCGCTCGCTGACGCGCTTGAAGTTTACAACCAGCGCGACGCGTGGAACGCGCAGAGTCCGGCTGCGCTTTATTTGCGCGCAATTTTCTCGAGCACCGACCGGTTTCTCCGAGCACTCGAACCGCGGCCTGACGCGAGTCTCGCCCTCTATGACCAGACGGCAGCGGGCGCGCGGGTCACGATGCTCGCGGGGTTCGGCGCACCTGACAACCTGTCCGTGATGGGCTCGAAGGTCGGCACGCTCGAACAACTGATGCTCTTCTACACGACCCATCTGCTCGCGGCCGAGCGCGATACCGCGCCGCTGCTCGAGGCGCTCAAGCTCGGGCACTCGTATGTCAGCTTCGATTACTTGGGCTACGTCGGTGAGTTCTCGTACTTCGCGCACAGTGGCGATAAAGGCGCACTGATGGGCGACGAGATTCAGCTCGCGCCGGGTCTGATGCTCAAGACTGAGCTGCACGATACGGCCGACAAGATCGTGATGTATCAAAATGGCGCGGAGGTCGCGTCGGTGGAAAACGCGGTGACGCTCGAGTTCGCGCCGAAATCGCCCGGCGCGTATCGAATCGAGGCGTACCGCAACGGCGTGATGTGGATTCTGTCGAATCCGATCTACGTCAGGTAGCAACCGCGCGGAACTTCAGTCGCGGACTCTTTCCTGCGAGGAGCCCGCCAGCAGCAGCATCAGGTACGACAAGCTGGTCCAGAGCATGAGATTGAGGACCAGTCCGAGCAAGCCGAAGAGCAGATACATCAGGTAGCCGCGGTCCGCGCCCACGGGGAAACCGGACGCAATCCAATCCGCGAAGTGGAGTCCCGGGTAAATCAGAATCGAGACCGCCTTTGCTGTGCGATCGGACAATCCCGCTGGACCCTCCGGCCACAGCAGAAAAACCACCGCGCGCATCGGGTACGACAGCAGTCCAGCGAGGCAGATCAATCCGCCGAATAGTAATGCGAGCTTGCCGGTGCCGAGGTGATTGAGTGTTGGGTTCCCGAACTTCACAAAGCCGAACACATCAGCGCGAGCACATCAACGAATGACCGGTCGCCGAATCGACCCGCACCATCGCGGTGTCACCGATGCGAATATCCTCGCGGCCGGGAAAAATAGCGGTCTTGAACTGGGGTGTCTTGCCGGCAAGCATCCCGGCGCCGCGCCGCGCGGGACCTTCGACCAGGACCGGGAACTCGCACCCGACCATCGAGCGATTGCGGGTAAGCGACATCTCCTCCTGCAGCGCGATTGCGGCCTGCAGTCGGCGGGTCTTCTCGGCCTCGCTGACGGTGTCGCCGAGCTTGAACGCGCGCGTATGCTCGCGCACCGAGTACTTGAAGGTGAACGCGGAATCGTAGCCGACGGTCTTCATCAAGGCGAGCGTCGCCTCGAAGTCCGCTTCCGTTTCGCCGTGAAAGCCGGCGATTATGTCGGTCGAAAGCGCGAGTCCGGGAATCGCCGCGCGAGCTTTTGCGACCAGCTCGAGATACTGCGCGACCGTGTACCCGCGCTCCATCGAGGCGAGCACGCGGTCCGATCCCGATTGTACCGGCAGATGCAGATGAGGCGCGACCTTCGCTTCCGAAGCCATCGCGTCGAGGATCGAATCGGTCATATCGCCCGGATGCGGTGAGGTGAAGCGAATCCGCTCGATACCGTCGATGGTCGCGACTTGCCGAAGCAGCGCGCCGAAATCGGTCTCTGCGAAGCGATACGCGTTGACAGTCTGGCCGAGCAGAACGACCTCCTTGACCCCGCGGGCCGCCAGTTCGCCAATCTCGCGCATCAGGTCGTCCACTGGAATCGAGCGCTCGCGCCCGCGTACATATGGAACGACGCAGAACGCGCAAAACTTGTCGCATCCGCGCATCACGGTCACGTAGGCGCGCACGCCGCCATCAAAATCCGGCGTGATATCCGCGTAGGTCTCCGCGCGATCGAGCCGCACATCGACCGCCGGATCGAAGCCCACCCGTCCGAGCATCTCCGGCAGACGGCGGTAGCTATCCGGCCCCGCGATCACGTCAAGAAAGGCAGCCTTCTCCACCAATGCCGCGCGATTATGCTGCGCCATGCATCCCAAAATTCCCAGCTTGACCTCCGGCCGCGCGTGCTTCAGCCGGGCGAGCACGCGGAGCCGTCCCAGCACGCGCTCCTCGGCGTGGTCGCGAATGGCGCAGGTGTTGAGGAGAATTACGTCGGCGTCTTCGGGGCGCTCGGCACCGACGTAGCCGGCGCGGCGCATCACGGCCGAGACCGTCTGCGAATCGGCGACATTCATCTGGCATCCGTAGGTTTCGAGATAAACCCGTGGCGGCCGGCTGTGGGCGGCATTGTCTACGATGTCTTCCATGAACAGCGAAATCTTAGGCCACGTGAACGGGCGGATACAACGTGCGGTCCCCGCGCGGGGGTGGGTGTCGCTTGCTCGCGCTCGCGTGCGGGGTTATCTAAGTTTTGAGCTATGAGCGAGCAGCGCAAACCGTGGTTCGACCGGATCGAGGCGACTCTGCTCGCATGCCCGAAGTGCAAGCGCGCCGTCAAAGTGCGCAAGCACCTGTTGATTGTGCTCCCCGAGGGCGACAAGTACGAGTATTTGTGCCCCGATTGCGGATCGACCTGCGGCAGTACCGTCGAAGCTCCGCCGCCGCCCCGGGTCGGGCATTAGCTGCGAGAATTTCAGGACTTGTCGCGCATCGCGTGCATCCTGCGAAGGGTGTAGGGGCTGGCCCTGCCGAAACCCCTCACGGGTTTCGGACTTCCCGTCGGGAGGAGAAGATCGGATCAGGCGCCGGATGCGGGCTTCGCCCTGTAAAACCGGTTGCAACAGGAAGACTAGCGCGCGTCCTGCGAAGGGTGCAGGGGCTGGCCCCTGCTAGCCCATCACCTGGACCGAGTTGATATCGATCTCATACGTGACGCGGGCGACTCCCGGCTGATGAAACGGGTACTTGTCGACGCCCATGTACTTCTTCGCGAGGCTATCGATATGCGCATCGGCGCCTTTTTCAGTCTCGCTGACAACCGGCCCGCGCACCTGTACGTAGCGATATGGATTGTCGGGATCCATGATCGCGAGCGCGACGGTTTTGCCGACTTTCATGGTGCGAGCCTTGACCCGGCCGCGCGCGGTGTTAACGCGGATTTTTCCGTTGGTGAAGTCGAACCAAACCGGAGTGACTTGCGGGGTTCCGTCGGCCATCACGGTCGCGATAGTGGCGAAGGCTTTTTTGGCGGTGAAAAGGTCGAGGTACTTGTCGGGTATTGACGCCATCTGAGATCTCCTGGGTGATTTTTCGAGAGATGAACGCGCTGCGAAGTCAGATTACACGACGCCTGCGCGCGTGAAGCAAACCGAACTGTTCTAGCGCCGGCGCGCTTACGCTTGGTGTGCGTGCATATACGCCGTCGCGGGTGTTGTCCACAGCTAGAGTCGTAGCCGAGGCCGATAAATTTGACAGCCCCATTTGCATGGATTATTAGCCAAGTCTAAGCTCACAACGACGGTAGGCGGCGCGGGAGATTTCCGAGTGCGCCGGGGAGTATTCTACGATGGCGCTATTTACGAGAGAACCTGAGAAAAAGCCGAATATCCAACCCACGTTGACCAAGGCGACGCCGATTTTGCCCGCACCGCCGATTACTTCGAGTCCCTCGGCTGCGTCTGCGCAGGCCGCGCGTCCGATCGCTCAGGCTCCGGCCGAGGGTCGCGCCTACCTCGATCGTGGATCGAAGATCAGCGGCAAGATTTCGTTCGAAGGACCCGCGCGAATCGACGGTGAAGTCGATGGCGAGATAAACGCCAAGGACAGCCTGATAATCGGCGAAAATGCGGTCATTACCGCGCAGATTCGCGCCGCGTCGGTATCGATCGCGGGCAAAGTCAGCGGCGATATCACCGCCAGCAATCGAATCGAGATTCGTCCCTCCGCGAAAGTGAACGGCAACGTTACCGCGCCCGTGCTGGTGGTGCACGAGGGTGCGTTGTTCGAGGGCCACTGCTCGATGCAGCCAGAAGCTCGCGACGATCGCAAAGTCACGGTGTTCCCCAAGGAGGAACGCGTCGCGCAGGCCGCCGCAGCGCCGAAGCTAGCCTGACTACGCTTAGGTCCCGCGCCGCTGCTCGCGCTCGCCGGACCGAACCCGATGGAGAAAATTTCCAAAATCCCCGGATGGGAGACGCCGTAATATGCATATCCCACCGAACTGGGGGACGTTTTTTGCCCTGATTGTTTCCTTCCTTGTTTTCTGGTTTATATTCAGCCGTCTATTTTTTCGTCCTTTCCTGAACTTGCTCTCCGAGCGCGAGCGCAGATTCAAGGACTTGAACGATCGCACCGAGCAGTTGATCAAAGAGGCGCGCGCGGCCGAAGACGAACGCGAAAAACGGCTCGCCGCGGTTCGTGGTGAGGCGATAGCGCGGCGCGAGCTCGAGCGGCGCAAGGCGGAGGCCGAAGCCATCGCGATGATGGATACGGCCAAGGCCGAGGCGCGTGAGTCGCTGGACAAAGTGCGGGCCAAAATTGACGGAGAATTAAAGGCAGCCGAGCGCGAACTCGAACAAATGGGGCATAGCCTTGCGGCGGATCTCGCCCAGCGGGTGCTCGGCCGGCCGCTCAACGGACGGGCCAACGCGGGCAAAAGCAATTGATCGGATGCAATTGATTTGAATCGACAGATGAAGCGATGGATTACATCGGCGGCGACATTAGCTGCCATTCTTTTTCCCCAAATTGCGTTCGCGGCCGAAGCAGCTCGCGAAGAGCATGGTTCGTGGCTGCTGCTGCTATTCTTTACGATCAACTTCGCCCTGTTCGTATACTTGGTGGCGCACTTCGCCGCACCGGCGATCAGGAAATTTTTTTCCGATCGCGCAACCACGATTCGGAGCGGCCTGTCGCGGGCGCAGCACGCATTTTCCCAGGCGCAGGACCTGGCCAATAGGGCCGCAGCCCGGATGGCGGCGCTCGAAGCCGAACTCAAGAAGCTTGGCGCCGAACTTGACGCGGAGACTGCTTTTCAGGCCGCGCGAATCCGCGAGATTGCCCGCGCGACCGCCGCGCGAGTGCATCGCGATACCGAACTCAGCACGGCGGCGCTTGGCGACGCGGCGCAGCGCCGGGTGCGCGAACAACTCGCTGCTTCCGCCGCGACGCTCGCGAGCAATCTTATCGCGAGTCAATTTCAGCCGTCGGATCAAAACCGCCTTATCGACGGCTTCATGCAAAAGCTTGGCGAAGGCGCGAGTCGATGAAAGGTTCGCGAGTCGCAAAGCGTTACGCGCGCGCGCTGCTCGAGTTGGCCGATAAGGGGGTCGAGCAGGTCTGGGGGGCCGAACTCGAACGGTTGGCCGCGATGGTTAATTCGCCCGAGCTTGCCGAGCGCCTGTCTTCGCCTGAAATATCGGAGCAGTCGCGGCAGGAGGCGATGAGGAAAATTGCGCAGCACCTCGGACTTGGCGTCCAACTGCAGTCGTTCGCCGTGGTGGTCGCGCGCCATGGACGGATTCACGATCTTAGCGCGATCGCCGAATCCTATCGCGACCTGCTCGACGCGCGCCTGGCACGCACGCGCGCCACGCTGACGTTCGCGATGCAGCCCTCGGACGAGCAGATCGCGCGGGTGGTGAGCGGTCTCGAAGCGATCGCGAACAAGACAATCATTCCAACCGTAAAAGTTGACGCCTCTCTGATCGGCGGCGTCACTGCTGAGATGGACGGAAAAATCTACGACGGAAGCCTGGCCAATCGCCTCTCGGAAGCAAGGCGCCAGCTCGCGGGCTAGCTCGGGGTATAAACGATAGCTATGGCGGAAATCAGACCATCAGAAATCAGCGAAATCCTGAAGAATGAGATCAAGGGCTTTGAAGGCAGTATCGCGATCCGCGAAACCGGCCGCGTGCTCTCCTGTGGTGACGGAATCGCGCGCATCTACGGCTTGCAGAATGCGGCCTTGGGCGAGTTGCTCGAATTCCCGCATCAGAACTATGGAATGGTGTGGAACCTCGAAGAGGACAACGTCGCTGCCGTGCTGTTCGGCGATCCGCAGGCGATCGAAGAAGGCGACGAGGTCAAGCGCACCGGACGTATCGCGGAAGTGCCGGTCGGTGACGGATTGCTCGGCCGCGTGGTCAATGCGCTCGGACAGCCGATCGACGATAAGGGACCGCTCAAGGCGATCGAGACGCGCCGAATCGAAATCAAGGCGCCCGGAATCATTAAACGTCAGCCGGTCAAAGAGCCGATGCAGACCGGGATCAAGGCGATCGACTCGATGCTGCAAATCGGCCGTGGACAACGCGAGCTGATAATCGGTGATCGTCAGACGGGCAAGACCGCGATCGCGATCGACACGATCATCAATCAGCGCGGGCAGAACGTGAATTGCTTTTACGTCGCGATCGGGCAGAAGCGCTCGACCGTCGCGCAAGTCGTGGAACGGCTCACCCGCTCGGGCGCGATGGAGTACACCACGGTAGTCGCGGCGACTGCGTCGGAAGCGGCGCCGCTGCAGTTCATCGCGCCCTATAGCGGATGCACGATGGGCGAGTATTTTCGCGACAACGGCAAGCACGCGCTGTTGGTTTACGACGATTTGAGCAAGCACGCGCAGGCCTATCGGCAGTTGTCGCTGCTGCTGCGCCGTCCGCCGGGACGCGAGGCGTATCCGGGCGACGTCTTCTACCTGCACTCGCGCCTGCTCGAGCGCGCCGCCAAGATGAGTGACGAGATGGGCGGCGGTTCGTTGACCGCGCTGCCGATTATCGAGACCCAGGAAGGCGACGTCTCGGCTTACATCCCGACCAACGTCATTTCGATCACCGACGGCCAGATCATTCTCGATAGGGATCTGTTCAACTCCAACGTGCGGCCCGCGGTTAACGTCGGCCTTTCGGTTTCGCGCGTCGGATTCTCGGCCGCGGTCAAAGCGATGAAGCAGGTCGGCGGCACGCTCAAGCTCGACCTCGCGCAGTACCGCGAGATGGCGGCGTTTGCGCAGTTCGGCTCGGACCTGGACGCGTCGTCGCAGCGGCTGCTCTCGCGCGGCGCGCGGTTGACCGAGATGCTCAAGCAGAATCAGTACGATCCGCTGCCGATGGAGAAAGAAGTGCTGATCATCTTCGCCGCCAACGAAGGTTACTTCGACAAGCTTACGGTCGCGCAGATTCGGCCGTTCGAAAAGGGGCTGTATACCTTTTTTGATGCGCGCCACGCAGACGTGCTAGGCGAAATAAAGGCGAAACTCGAGCTGACCGACGACCTCAAGAAAAAGCTCAAAGCCGGGCTCGATACTTATGAGCAGTCGTTCCTGGCCGAAAACAACCAAAGCGGTTCCGCGGCGGCCTAAGGCGGCAACGCTCCAAGATGGCTTCTCTCAAGGCAATCCGGCGCCGGATCGCTTCGGTCAAATCGACCCAGCAGATCACCCGCGCGGTGAAACTGGTTTCGGCCGCGCGGCTACGCCGGGCGCAGGAAGCGCTTACCAACGCACTGCCCTATAGCCAGGCGCTCGCGCGCGTTGCGGATTCGCTGCTGGCGAGCGAGGGAATTTCGGTCGGTCCCGTCGAAGGCGCCGAGAAGCGCTCGCTGCTGGTCGTGGTCACCTCGGATCGCGGTCAGTGCGGCGGCTACAATTCGAATTTGTTACGCAAAGCTGAAGAAACCATGCGCGAGATCGCAAGCCACGGCCTCACGACCGAATTGTTCGTGGTCGGCCGCAAGGGCGTCGATCATTTCAAGCGCACTCGCGCGCCGATCGCTATTTCGCGGGTCGATAACGTTCCACGGCTCGCGACGATCGCGCTCGCACGCGATATCACCGCCAAGATTCTCACTGACTACCGTTCCGGTGCGATCGACGAGGCCGGCGTCTGCTACACGAAGTTTCGATCCGCAATTTCCCAGAAGCCAGTTTATGAACGGCTGCTGCCGGTGAAGCCGCCGGGCGACGCGGGAGTCAAGGAAGGCTCGGCGGTCGAAGCTGAGATCTCGAAGGCCGACGCCGCGAAAATCGACTACCTGGTCGAGCCGAGTCGCGCCGAGCTGGTTCCGGTGGTGCTGCGCGGATATCTCGAAGCCGCGATTTATCACGCGCTGCTCGAAGCGGAGGCCAGCGAGCAGGGCTCGCGCATGACCGCGATGGACGCGGCGACTAACAACGCAATCGAGATGATCTCATCGTACACACTCGAAATGAACCGTGCCCGACAGGCGCAAATCACCCGCGAACTGATGGATATTGTCGGCGGCGCCGAGGCGCTGCGCGGCTGAGTAAACAGGAATCAAACTAATATGAGTGAAGTAGCTTCAGGACATATCAACCAGGTGCTCGGCAACGTGGTTGACGTCGAGTTCGGCGCTGGCCGGCTGCCGGCAATTTTCACCGCGTTGCGCGTCAGCAATCCCTCGATTAGCGACAAGACCGGGAACCTGGTGCTCGAGGTCCAGCAGCATCTCGGCGAGAACACCGTCAGATGCATCGCGATGGACTCGACCGAAGGCCTGGTGCGCGGGATGGAAGCGGCCAATACCGGCGCGCCCATCTCCGTGCCGGTCGGGCCGAGCACGCTTGGCCGTATCATGAACGTCACCGGTGACGCGATCGACGAGCGCGGGCCTATCGACTCGATCAAGACGATGCCGATCCATCGCGAGGCTCCGCCGTTTGCAGATCAGGCGGTCGAAGTCGAGATCCTCGAGACCGGCATCAAGGTCATCGATCTGATTTGCCCGTATGCGCGCGGCGGAAAGATCGGACTGTTCGGCGGCGCCGGCGTCGGCAAGACGGTCACGATCCTCGAACTGATCAACAACGTGGCCAAGCAGCATGGCGGCGTCTCGGTTTTCGCTGGTGTAGGCGAGCGCTCGCGCGAGGGCAACGACCTCTATCGCGAACTCACCGAGTCGGGAGTCATTTCGAAGACTGCCCTGGTGTATGGCCAGATGAACGAATCACCCGGTGCGCGCGCACGCGTCGCGTTGACCGGCGTCACCGTGGCCGAATATTTTCGCGACGAAGAAGGCAAGGACGTGATCTTCTTCATCGACAACATTTTCCGTTTCGTGCAGGCGAACTCCGAAGTCTCCGCACTGCTCGGCCGTATGCCGAGCGCGGTCGGCTACCAGCCCACGCTTGGCACCGACATGGGCGAACTCCAGGAGCGCATCACGACCACCAAGAAAGGCGCAATCACCTCGGTGCAGGCGATCTACGTGCCCGCCGACGACTACACCGACCCCGCGCCGGCGACCACGTTTACGCATCTCGACGCTGTCACCGCGCTTGATCGCAAAATTTTCGAAAAGGCGATCTTCCCGGCGGTCGATCCGCTGGGCTCGACTTCGCGAGTGCTCGATCCGCAGATCGTCGGCGAAGAGCATTACGATGTTGCCCGCCGCGTGCAGGCAATCCTCCAGCGCTACAAGGATTTGCAGGACATCATCGCGATCCTCGGAATGGAAGAACTGTCAGCCGAAGACAAGCTGGTGGTCGCGCGCGCGCGGCGCATCGAGCGATTCCTGTCGCAGGCGATGTTCGTCGCGGAGCCGTTCACAAACACTCCGGGCAAATACGTCACCCGCAAGGACACCGTGCGCGGCTTCGCCGAAATCCTAGATGGCAAGTGCGACGATCTCCCCGAGCAGGCCTTCTATCTGGTCGGCACGATCGAAGACGCCCGCGAAAAAGCCGAACGCCTCGCACGCGGCGAGGCTCGCTAGCGAACCTCGATGGCTGAGACGTTTCCATTTCGGCTCGTCACGCCAACCGGCATCGTGTTCGAGGGGCAAGTGGTCGAGGTCTCCGCGTGGGGACCGCTCGGCGAGTTCGGCGTGCTGGCCGAGCACATCAACTTCATCACGTCGCTGGTGCCGGGCGTGATGGAAGCGAAGCTGCCCGACGGCAGCACCAGGCGATGGGTCGTGTCGGGGGGTCTGGTCGAAGTCAAAGACGGCGCAATGACCGCGCTTGCGAGCGGTGCGGAAGCGCCCGAGATCCTCGACCCGAGCGCAGCCGCCGCCGAGTTGCGCGAGGCCGAGGAAAAATTCTCCAACGTGAGCTTTTACGAGCCCGAGTACGTCATCGCGAATGAAGCCCTGATGCTTGCGCGGGCCCGCGTCGAGGCGACCGCCGCGAATCGCGCCGCCCTGCACTGATACCGGCGATAACACTTTCCCTCGCCCGCTTGGTTGCGGGAGAGGGCCGAGGTGAGGGTGCAGGCTCGCGCTTCGCTCCGCGTATAGGCCGACCCTGAACTTTACCACCCTGAAGTTTTCGTACCCTGACCTTTCCTGCCCATCCGACTTCCGAATTGTCGAGATTCCGCGCGGGGAATTCGGGACATGTTTCACTTGAAATATTGCTGTAGCGTCGGTTTGCCCATCTTTTTCTTCCGGACGGGAAGTCCGAAACCCGTGAGGGG
>CAAGKR010362309.1_pt1 | contig 12458 bp, 19 predicted proteins | sample 2556971 | NCBI WGS metagenome assembly CAAGKR01 (sample SAMEA5207829, study PRJEB30636) | soil metagenome | biome: forest; feature: boreal; material: soil | place: USA | collected 2011-09 | depth 1 m | reverse complement strand
TGGAGGACTGGCACGACATCATCAACGACTTGCAAACGGCACTGGAGCAGATTTGATTGTTTGAGTTCGCAGCGGAATCTTATTCCCCCCAGCCTTCGCTCGACTCAAAATCCGTGATCCTGTCTCGACGGTCACTGTCCCTATCCACTTTACTTAACAACGCCCGCCAGAGCAGGCTTAGATGCCGGCGGCGCACTTATCTCAATCGTATTATTGCGATTGGACGGTGTCACCACCGGCACTCAAGAATCAGGGCCTAAATCACGCCATGGGTGCGTCCACCGCTGTGTGCTACGAGCCGCAGTCGGCCGCGTCCGCCGAGAGCGTTCCCTTGAGCAACATACCCGTCGAACTTTTACCAGTCGAAGGCTCATTGTTCGTCACAACCACCGTGAGTTTGTTCTGCCCAATGATGAACGCGTCGTCCGTCGTGATGGCTACTGAGAGACCGTCGCCTTGGTAAGCATAGTCGTCCACGGTAGCTGCAATCAGTAGACCGTTTAAGAACAACTTCGCTTCGTTGTCGGCCCATAAAGTGAGATCGGTCTTCGCGTTGCAGAAAGTCGGGCACAGGCAGAAACTCAGTTCATAGGTGTACTCACCGGCGACGACACCATGAGCCGTGGACGATGGCCCCGGCGTCCCTGACGTCCCCAACCATTTTGCCGGGTCTGTCGGTTCGACCCAACCGTCATTGCGAGGGTTAGAAAGCGGTGCCGGGCCGATCAACATTGGTGATGTGCTGCCAACCTCCACCGCCGTGAGCCGCCAATCTGCTACACCAGTGCTAATGTCCATGTTCAAGTCCCCGCATCGCGGGACTATGCGCGCTGGCACGCGCTCCATGTGCATCGCCCCCAGATGCCCGTCTTGGACGGCGGCACCTGTGTACACACCGACTACGTCAAGTTCCTCTTCGCTCTCAATGACGAAATAGCTCTCAAGAAAGGCAGGCAGGGTGCCGAGCAACGTGGTGAAGCCTTTATGATCGTACTCCGTGACCTCGTCGGGCCCAAGTACGTGGCCTTGGAATGGCGAAATGGTTCCAGGTTTTGGCATTCCGTTGTGACCCGAAACGGCAAGCTTGACAGCGTATTTGACCTCATGGCGCCATGGGTTATGAACATTTACGCTTGTGAAGTAGATGCCCGGGCCGATGGGCTGAGTTTTGATGCCGGCCTTAATTCCGCCCTGGATTACTTTGACCGCATATTGGTAGCTTGCGTCTTTCATAGTTTCCTCCTTTTGAGCGGTTACGTCACGGCAATATTTCAATTCTTAACACTCGGCTGGCGGCCTTTCTTAGAGTTACGCTCCCTCCAGCCTTAAGAGCCTTGACTTCAATACGGCACAGCGGTGCCTCGCTTACTATTTTCGAGAGGGGGTTCCACACCATTGTGCCTACGAATCTCGTCGTGCTTGACCCCTTCTTCTTGTTTTTGCTTACTCGCTCCAAGTTATCGTAAACTCCGGTCCGTAATACCAGGTAAGTGGGGAGCCACCCTGAATGTAGATCTGGTATCGGCCGTACTTCAGAGGATACGTGGCTGTCGTCGGGCAATCGTCTGTGGGTTGGAAGTTCGCCGGCAGCGTCCACGAAACCATTCCGACTTGACCAGCCGGCACGTTGGCGATGTTGCTCGCGATTACTTGGACGGCCACCCAATTCTTGATGTCGACGAGGTAAATACTCACGTTATGAGCTGGATATGGCCCTCCTCTCCAGAAAATTTGGAACTTGCAAGGCCCTAGTGCCGGCTGGCTGGGGTATCGCGCGTACAGCTTGTAGATTTCGCCACCGCCGGGGTTCAAAGGCGTGAACGGCGTAACCTTCGCGGTTACACCGGCAGACTTGGGTGGAAGCTCTATCGTGGCCGACAGAGTTTTCGTGGCTCTTGACGGCGTCTTCTTTCTGGTACTCTTCATCAGTGCTTTCCTCCTTCGTGGCTAACGAGCTTGAATTCCGTAAGACGTAAGAGAAGGGACGCACGTTCAGTGCCGCTGAGTGTTGAGGTTTGAATCGTTAGCTAGGATCGCTGCTTATCGGAGGTTTGCTGCGCTGGAGCCTTCGTCATGCCTTGGGTTCTGTGGACAATCACCCAAACGCTTGCGCAGTTTTCCGAACTGAGGACAGTTCCCCATCGGCGAAAGCTCTGATCGTAAAAGGGCTCTACGAACACACTCGCGAGCACTGATGAACGCTGCTCACTGCTCACAGCTTACTGCCCACTGACTTGGATCTCTGACCTCCGACCTCTGACCTCTGATTTCCACCTGCTACCATCGGTGCTAAACTGAACGGCGGTTGACGGTCTAATAAGAGGAGGTCCAATGGAAAGCTTAGTTCTCGAAGCAGAACCCCGGATACAGTCCACGCGATCGCGGAAGCCGCGAAGCGCCAGGGGACTACTCCTGAAGCCGCCGCGCTGGAACTCCTCGAAACAGCGGTTCTCGCTCAGCGACCGTTTGCAGAGATCGTCGAGCCTATTGCCAAGAGCTTTGACGAAAGCGGGATGACGGAAGAGGATCTGGGCGATCTGGTAGCACAAGCAACACGGGCAAACCTGTAGTAGGTAATTAGGTTTACACATGTGCATGATTCTGCGATAAATGACGATATGAGCACCCAAGAGCTTATTAGCAAGGAAATCGAGAACCTGCCGGAGCCTTTGCAGCAAGAGGTCTACGACTTTGCCCGGTTCCTTCATATGAAGTCGAACGGTGAACTGCAACGCGAATTCGAATCCTGGGATGCAGCAAGTGACGAAGACTTTCTGAAGCTCGAACGCTCAATGGTGGAGGTGGAACTATGAGCACCCAAACCGAAATAATCGAGATCTCCGGCTTGCCACCGGGAACGAAGAAGGCAATTGAAGCACTCAGCCAAAGCAAGGGCAAGAGCGCCGAAGAGTATCTCCGCATGTTGATTGAAGCCGAGATTCTTTCTGAGCAAACTTTTAGCGAGATTCTCGCGCCCATCCGTCAGAGCTTTCGCGAGAGTGGGATGAGTGAGCAGCAAGTGGATGCGCTCTTTGAGGACGCTCGTGACAAAGTCCATCGAGAAAAGCCTGCGACCGAATAATGAGTCGTCCTCTCAATCCACCGGCAGTCGTCTTCGACTGCATGATCTTCCTGCAAGCGACAGCTAACGATGAAAGTCCCGCCGCCCGTGCGCTTGACATGGTCGACAGCGGAGACATCAAGTTGTGCGTTAGTGAGCAAATCCTGCGAGAGCTTCGCAGCGTCCTTGATCGTCCTGAGGTTCGGTCAGCTCTTCCCGGGATTAACGACCTTCGCGTCGAATCACTGTTTCGTCGCTTGGACAAGAGAGCGGTAATGATTAACGAAGTTCCGAGAGTCTTTGAATACCCGCGCGACCCGAACGATGAACCCTATATCAATCTCGCGATCGCTGCGCGCGCAAAATATTTGGTCAGCCGCGACAAGGATCTGCTGGATCTGATGACCGCAACAGACTTCGAATCGAAGCAATTTCGCCAACGGTTCCGCTTTCTGAGAATCATTGATCCCGCCGACTTGCTTCACGAGATCAAAGAATCGGCCACTGAAAGCGAGTGAAGCGAACCTCCGACTCTGCGCTTTGCCTCGCCCTTCGCCCCTTCCTCTTTGCCCTTCGCTCTTTGCTCTTCGCTTTGTGAAATCCGAAATTCGCAATCCGAAATCGACGTGCCTCCGACCTCCGACCTCTGCCCTCCGACCTCTGACATCTGACCTCTGATATTAAATATCTTCATTGGTGCGAAACCATGTCATTATGCATAAACTGTCCACCCAGCGTAAAGATTTATTGCTCTCAGCCAGCTTACTCATGCCCACCTCGCTCGGCGATCAGAGGTCAGAGATCAGAGGTCGGGAGAGGGCCGTGGTATTCTCGATTGCGAAATTTGGATTGCGTGTTGATAGAATCTCGCTGGCAATGGAGTGATTCAGAGGGAGCACCAGATTATGTCCGCCGACAAGCTAGTCTCGGAAATTCGGGCATTACCTGACGTAGAAAAGCTGCGTTTGGTAGATGCAATTCTCACTGACCTCGATAAGCCAGACCCCGAGATAGATCGCATTTGGGCTGATGAGGCCCGGAAACGATGGGCGGCCTATAAAGCTGGTCGCATTCCCACCGTCTCTTATGAAGACGTGATGGCTAAGCACCGTCCGCGATGAATATCAGGTTCCTCAGCTTGGCCGATCAGCCGGGGAGCGGCGCAAGATCTGTAGCCCACGGCGCCAGCCGTGGGTAGCGTCGCAACCAACCAAAGAGAGCCACAGCGTGGCGTAACCAAGACATTGGTCAAGAATGAATGTGTCGCCCCTCCGGGGCTTCGTCATATTTGCCCACGTGTCCCATGGCTCGCGCCATGGGCTACAGATCTTCTGCCGCTCCGCGGCTCCGGCCAATTCGATCGTGCGTGATCCTCACGCCATGGGCTACAGATCTTTTGCCGCTCCGCGGCTGGTCGTCCAACCCAACGCATGGCACGACCACGATGCAAAATACGTTACTTGCCAGATCGTCGCACCTGCGTTAATGGTATGCATCAACGAATAGCCGCGGAGCGGCGGAAGATCTGTAGCCCCACGGCGCCAGTGAGTAACAGTCGCAATCAAGAACCCAGCCCCGGAGGGGCGTAACAATCAACTATGAGGAAAGGGGAATCAGATGTCACACTCCTACAGCAACATGCTGTCTCACGTCATCTTCAGCACAAGAGATCGAAGACCATTAATCGACGCGGAAATGAAGCCGCGACTACTTGGCTACATGAATGGCATTGTCGATGAAAGCGGTGGAAAGGTTCTGTCGCTTAACGCCATGGCGGATCATCTGCACATGCTCTGGGAGTTGCCACCAACGTTGGCGCTGTCAGACTCAATGCGAGTCTTGAAGACAAATTCATCTCGTTGGGTACACGAGACATGGGGATCACAAAAGCCCTTTGCCTGGCAAACCGGTTATGGCGCGTTTAGCGTAAGTCGGTCGAATGTCTCGGCAGTCGCAAACTATATTGAGGAGCAGGAATCGCATCACCGCAAACGAACTTTTCAGGAAGAATTTATTGAACTCCTGGTCAAGCATGGGATCGATTATGATCCTAAGTATGTTTTCGGTTGATGTTTCGCCCCTCCGGGGCTTTGTCATTATTAGCCACCTGATCCCATGGCTCACGCCATGGGCTACGGATCTTTTGCCGCTCCGCGGCTCAATGAGTCAATCACTTTGCCGCTCTGCGTTTGACTCGGCAGCAGTCGTAACGGTAGAAACTTCGCGTCGGATCAGAAACAGAATGTCTGGAGAGACCGTGCCGGCCAACACCCTTGACGCTACCCTTGACGCTGCACTTGCCACTGCACTTGATCGCCTCGCGGGACTAATGCGCCGCTTCGAGCCAGGCACCAGCCTGCGCGCGCAAAAGCTCCTGGCCCAACTCGGCCGGCGCCGTTTCCCCGATGCCGCCTCTCTGATTCGTTTTCACGAGCTCCTGCTTTTCCTGCGCGCCTACCCGCACACCCCCGCAATGCGGCGAAGCAGCGAAGAACTTCTCGCTTCTTTCCACCAACGCGTCACCCACCTGGTCGCCTCGGGCGTTGACGTCTCGGCCTTTGCCGACCCGGCAGTGGCAGGCATCGCGGGCACCGCGTTCTCGGCAATCTGGGGCTATGACATCGCGCGATATCTTGCGGCGCGTTACCCGTCGCGGGTCGAAATTGACTGGGAGGGTTACGAGGGCGAAGAGCAGCTCGTCTCAGTCTTGAAAAGTTTCTTGCCGCTGTTCGAGGACGGAGCTTACGTTGTGTATCCGGTCCCATATCTCGCCTGGATTCGCGCTGCCAAAAGGTCCAACGAGACTGACCTTGCGTGGCTGCTGCGCCAGTTCGCACATCTCTCGATCGACGAAAGAGCGAAGGCCAATCTCTTCGATTCGCTCAAGCTCTGGATTCATTGGAAACTCGGCAACTCGCCGGCGACGCGCACGAAGATGCGGGTGCGAGTGGACCAAACTTTCTATCATGATAGGCCACTGATCAGGCGCAGCGATGTTTCACTCGCCCGGGAGCTGGAAGATCGTTTGCCACTGCCGCTCAAGAAACTTTCCCGCGCCGACGGCGAGAAACTTGTGGGCCTGGGCCGTGACATGATGACCGTGCGTTATCGCGAGCTTCATGGTTTCACCTACGGCGACCCGCGGCACGTCGCGCGCGTAGTTGCGGGTCGCGGCGTCGAATTCGTTATCTGGGGTTGCCCGCCAGGGCGTCGTCTGAATTTACTCGGCTATCATGCCGTGCTGATCCTCAAGAACGGTGTGCCGGCAGGTTACGCTGAATCCCTCGCGCTCTTTGAACGCACCGAGGTTGGCATTAATCTCTTCTACACCTTCCGCGATGGGGAGTCGGCGTGGATCTACGCTCGCCTGCTTCGCTGCCTGCAGCAGTACTTACACATCTCAGTATTTTCAGTCGAGCCTTACCAACTCGGCAGCCACAACGAAGAGGGTATCGAGGCCGGCGCGTTCTGGTTCTATCGAAAACTCGGCTTCCACCCGGTCCAACCGCAGATAGCCCGCATGGTGGCGCGGGAAGAACGCAAACTCGCCAAACGCCCCGGCTATCGCACTCCTGCGCGCATTCTGCGTCAACTCGCCGCGGGGCATCTCCTCTACGAAGCGCCCTCGGCTCCGCATCCCGGTGAGTGGGATACTTTCCGTGTGCCGAACATTGGGCTCGCCGTTCAGCGCCGCCTGGTCCAGCAGTCCGGCGGCGGCGAACGAAAGCAACGCCAGGCGCTCGTGACTTCAGTCGCACACACACTTGGAGTTAAGCCAACCGACTTGAGTGCGTCAGAGCATCGGGTCTTTTCTGATCTCGCTTTGGTGCTGGCAATGATTCCAGATCTATCGCGCTGGTCACGAGAGGAAAAGAGCGCTATCACGCAGATTGTCCGAGCTAAGGCAGGCACTGATGAATTGCAATACGTGAGACTGTTGCAGAGCCACCAGAAACTCCGCGATGCTTTGCTGACGATCGGCTCTCGGGTCGTGACAGGATAGTTCTCGAGCGAGCGACTCAACGCGACCTCGTCCGCTAGGTCCATCTCTTGAAGAGTTGGGAGATTGACGAACTAGTCCGCGCAGCGGACGGCTGAAGTTGAAGGTTAACGAGGATGAATTCAGTCGCCCGCTTCACGGGCTGATGAATAGGTTGGCTCGTTTACCCAGCACTCAAGTGCTGGGCTATTTTCAGTCGTCCGCTACCGCGGACGAAAGAAGCGCCGCCGAACACAAGACGCTTTCATCTTTTGAAGGATTTGTGCGAAGCTAAGACTCTTCACTTGCCTGCTGGGGCGGCCCGCGTGCTCAGGTATTCTGCCAGCGTCTTGTCAGCAGTTTGAATGTGGACCACCAGCCAACCGCGCAGAGCCTCAATCAGACTCTCCTTGTCCGTCGCCGTTCCCGTCGCGAGGCCACTCTTCAGGTTTTGCACCTCAAGGACCAACCGTTGGTGCTCCAGGAAATGGGACTCAGAGGCTTCGTAGGCATGCAGCTTCATAGCGAGTTGTTCCGAGAGAAAATGAAGATTTGTGTGTGTCACCAACTGATCGAGTAGCGTGTCGACCAAACTGTCCGGAACCCCGCTCCGAACGGCAGCTTTAAGATCATTGAGCAGGCTAAGTTGGCCCGCATGATCCCGATCCATCGAAGCATTGCCGAAGTTCAGATCCGCTGATTCTTCCGTTGCATCCATAGCTCTGCGTATTCTCGCATGTCTCTTTCACCAGGGTCTAGCTCCCAGGAAGTGTGGTTGTGGGTAAATGTGTGCAGATGAATCAAACTCTTTTTTTGGCGGAGGAAATCTTGCGGGTTTTGCAAGGCTCGAATCAGACTCTTGAGAGTCAGCTTACGGCAAGTGAGATCGTCGTGAAGCCGCTCAAGGCTGAACCCTATGGAAGCCTTGCGCAAGTTAGTTCGGCGGACGATAGCGAAGTCGCCAGCCAGATGCGCCACACGGGCCACAACGAGCAGTAGAGTCGTTGCCCTCTTGCCCTGTTCCATGACAGTGCGGACATTCAGTGGAAGGCTGAGCGACCATAATCGCGCCCTGTCCGCCACAAGGTCCGCAACGCACGTCTTTTCCTCTGCCCTTCCCTGAGCCTCTGCACCATGCACAGGTTTCAGGGGCATAGTTAGCATTTGGAGGTGATGACATACGGGCTTTATATCACCTAGTTAGCTCTTTGACAACCTAGAGCGGTCAAGCACTTGACAGAGCGGCAAGAATCGGGGTAGGCTTTTGACATGCCTAAACGCTCAAGCAGGAGCGAGGTTAAGAGCCTCGCCAAATCGATTCTTGATCAAGTGACCCAAGATGCCGAAGCCCAACCAGGGAAAAACCCGGCCGCCGTTGCGCTGGGGCGCATGGGGGGCTTGGTTGGTGGCAAAGCAAGGGCCGAAGCTCTCTCGCCTAGAAAACGGCGTGCGATAGCCCGGAAAGCAGCTAAGGCTAGGTGGTCAGAGGCTCCCAAGTAACATGACCGCCGAAATTGCCATTCTCAATAAAACTGCCGTCGCGCTTGCCGCCGATAGCGCGCTGACTGTGGGATATGGCGACGAGCTAAAGACTTATCATACGCATAAGCTATTTAGACTGTCTGAGGTTAATCCTGTGGGCGTGATGATTTTTAACAACGCCAACTTGTTAACTGCATCGTGGGAAACCATCATCAAGGAATATCGGAAGAAGAAAGGCGAGCAGACTTTTGATCACCTCTTTGACTACGGCAATGACTTATTACTTTACTTGCAGGATAACAATTTTTTCTTTTCCTCAGATGTGCAGGATTATCAGGCCGTCCGCGATATTCTTTTGGGCTTGATCTTTGTGCGTGATCTTATAGACAAGGGGATAATGTCCCTCGGCAAGAAAGTTAAGCTTGCGGATATTATGAACGTACTTCAGGCGTTTATCGAAAGCACCTTCGATGCGTTAGATAAAGCTCCGACGCCCGGCTATCCTGCTGATCACAAGCGGAAGGTTTATTCGAGATATGTCGGAGCAATTGAGTTAGTAATAACACAGGTTTTCCAAACACTTCCGCTGACACCCGCTTTAAGAAAGAAACTGCGTAGGATAGGTCTGCTGATACTTCTAGCGCCAAATAAGCTTACCGGCGACTACACGGGACTTGTTGTTGCTGGTTTCGGAGAACAAGACTTACATCCTTCACTCCAAGCTTTTCAGATACATTCAGTGGTCTTGGGTAAACTTAGATGGATGACGGAAAAGACACATCAAATAAAGTTCGGCCAGGATGCGGTTATCCAAACGTTTGCCCAAAAAGAGGTGGTTCAAGGGTTTATGAACGGCATACATCCAGACGTTGGCAAGCCTAATGATGTCTTCAATCCGCAAGCAGATAGATACCTCCAATGATGGCGTCTTAGAAGCGTTACCAAAGATGTCAGCAAAGAACAAAGCCTTAGTCGAAGAAGCGATGAAGAAGGGCAAGGAGGGGTTTGAGACTGAGTTTGTGAAGGAGATGCGCAGTTTTGCCCGCAGAAACATTAGCGATCCGGTAGTGAGGGCCGTTTCGGTTCTTCCAAAGGAAGAGCTTGCGACAATGGCGGAAACGCTTGTAAACTTGACCTCCTTTAGGAGGCGCGTCACTCTGGACATGGAAACGGTAGGCGGCCCAATTGACGTGGCTGTAATTTCCAGAGGAGACGGATTTATCTGGATAAAACGTAAACAGTATTTTGACACTAAGCTTAACCCTCAATTCGTAAAGAACTACATCTAACGGAAAGGAAGACGGACGACCATGACAAAAACAAAAAAACGTCCCGCTAAGAGCGAAGCGGCCTACTCCTTTTCTGAATATCTCGGAAAGTTCAGACCGCAACCGCTACCTGAAGGGCCTCATGTAGATCCCCGTTCAGACGAACTCGCAGCGGAGATCATCCAGAAGGCTCTTCAGAAAATCAGGAAGGGCTCTGGGCACCCAAACGCCGCCCAAGCCTAAACAAGTAAAGACACGCCGACTCAAAGAAGCAGCCCGAACCGAGCTTTACGGTTCAAGGGCTGCTTCTTACTTTACGGGTTGTGGGGTAAATCTGTGTTGCTAAATCAAACTACGGCGTGCTGACTGACCCGTCGGTGTATTCGATCTCCCTTATCTTACTTACCTGTTCCGTCCGGATCACGTTGGGAATTCCACGTTTGACTTGGTTTGTCTGGTTGGCCGAGACCACCCTTGGGAACGGTACTTGGAACTTCTTGCGGAGAGTGACGACCTTGTGCGGAGCGATTTTTTTACGCGTCAATACCCAGTGAGTCGCAATAGGTTTCATCGTCGCAGTATTGATCAAGCTGGTTTCCCAGGTGATCTGCTTGATCGTTTTGGCGGTGTCGTTGGTTACGACAACCGACGCATGGAAACTCGTGTACAAGGAGGGTGAAGCTCGTCGAATCGGAGGCCAGTTGCCGTCGTGTGCCGACTCTGGGCAGCATCCGCCTGGTATGTCGCTCACCGCTTGGGCTCTGGCGATCGAGGTCACCGAGAAAAGCAACATCCCTAGGATAACGAGCCTTTTCATTCTCACACCTCCCTAATTCCAAAACCCGCCAGAATTGGGGCTCCTTTATTGGCAAGCTATACCCAACCCTTCCCGATGTCAAAAGCGGGGTAGTGCTCTATTTACCCCACTACCGGAAGTGCGGTTGTATCTGACTTTGATAAGCGGTGTTCAGAGTACCGACTTTAGTCGGGTTCTTGTTAAGCAAGAAAAGGCCCGACTAAAGTCGGCACTCTAAACACCCGCTATCCCAGACCAGGACACCATGCATACGCCTTGACATATGTGTTGTATGCCTATATTGTGGGTGTGACATTCACCCAGGCGAATATGAAAGTAAGGCGCAGAAGGAGACTTAATCATGTCGGAATCTATAGTCGAAGCAGTCCGGTCGCGGTACGGATCGGTGGCGAAGAGTGGTTTATCGAGCGAACATGACGGGGTGCGGGCAGTAGCTGAAGCGTTCGGTTACTCGCCCGAAGAACTGGCCTCTATTCCCGCGGAAGCGAACATGGGCCTGTCGTGTGGAAATCCCACGGCAATCGCTCATTTGCGCGCGGGCGAAACCGTTGTGGATCTGGGATCGGGCGGCGGACTCGATGTGTTCCTCGCCGCTGAAAAGGTGGGACCTGAAGGCCGGGCCATCGGCATTGATATGACCCCAGAGATGGTAGACCTCGCCCGTCGCAATGCCGGAAAACGACAGGCAGCAGGCGCGCCCGCGAACGTCGAGTTTCACCTGGCGATGATTGACGCCCTGCCGCTCGCGGACTCCTCGGTTGATTGTGTGATTAGCAACTGTGTGATCAACCTGGCGCCGGACAAGCCGGCGGTCTTTCGCGAAATCGCGCGCGTGCTCAAACTTGGTGGCCGGCTCGCCGTCAGCGACATCGCGCTCAAGCAGCCGCTGCCCGCCGAACTGGGCGAAGACATCATGGCTTACGTGGGTTGCATCGCCGGTGCGATTTCGATTGAAGATTATCGGCAGGGACTGGTAGGAGCCGGCTTCTCGAACGTGGAAGTCGTGGACTCCGGCTCAGATCTCAACGCGTATGCGAAGGTCGAGAATCAAGCGGGCTGTTGTTCACCGGCTATGACGGAAACTTCAGCGCTACTGGCCATAGCTTCATCAACTTCTTTAAGCAAGTTACCGCTCGCGCCTACCGCATGTTGTACGCCCCAACCGGCAAGCGCAGATGCCGACTTGCACGAAACTCTTGCCGACTTGCTGCGGCGCTACAACGTCAATGATTACGCTGCGAGCGTGAAAGTTTATGCGGTCAAGTGAAGGCGGCGGTAGGTCGTGTCTTAATTTCGGTTTTTCTCTGCGCATTCTTTGCGGCCTCGGCGTCTCTGCGGTGAGCCTTTCGTAGCCAGGATTCACCGCGGAGACGCAGAGAACCCGGAGCTAGCGCAGAGAGCAAATCAACTTAAGACGCTACCCCGCCGTACGCGCACTGGCAAGGTCGGGTGCGTTCGACTCCCACCCTCGTATGCAATTTGAAATGCCGGAATGGACGTGGGACGCTCCCGAGGATCCATTCGCGAACAATCGACGCTACGGACGATTCGCAGCTTTTTCTTGGTGCCCTTTAGGTCAAACGACGCGCGGCAAGTCCATCTTCCTCTGATCCAAAACGCGCTTTAACTTCCTGCCATTCCGTAGACTTCCGGGCTCGCACGGGACGACGCGAAACTCATAGAGCTTCATTTCATAATTCTTCCAGAAGTCCGCAAATCCTTCGCGCAGGTTGTCGAGGACAGCCCGTTCCACTTCTGCATGATGGCCAAAGTCTTCGAGCTCAACGCATAACTCGACAACGTCCCGCCTGCCGTCATGTTTGATCACCGCCTGCCAGTCCGCACCGTGGC
>CAAGKR010280238.1_pt1 | contig 12458 bp, 9 predicted proteins | sample 2556971 | NCBI WGS metagenome assembly CAAGKR01 (sample SAMEA5207829, study PRJEB30636) | soil metagenome | biome: forest; feature: boreal; material: soil | place: USA | collected 2011-09 | depth 1 m | reverse complement strand
TGGTCGCGGAACGGCACACCGGGCATGTCGGTGAAGATCCGTTCGAGCGAGAGACCCATCGGGAAGTAGCCGGCGTACATGATCTTGTCGGCGCCGCGCGTGTTGGCGTAGTCGACGATGTCCTTCGGGTAGTGCTTCGGCGCGAAGGCGCTGGTGGAGTAGTAGAGGTTCGGCCACTTGAGCATGAGCTTCACCGCGAGGTCGGCCCACGGCTCGCAACCGTGGCGGGTGACGAACTTCAGCTCCGGGAAGTACCAGCACACCTCGTCGATCAGCTCGACGCGTTGTGGTGCCATGGGTACGCGCGGTCCGGGCACACCCGCACACACGCAGATCGGGATGTCGAGCTCCACGCACTTGGCGTAGAGGGGGTAGAACTTCTTGTCGTTGATCGCGACCTGCGGGTTCAACCCCGCGGGGAACGCGGTCGCCGCCTTGATCCCCACCTCTTCGTACGCCCGGACGAGATCACGAACCCCGTCCATGCCCGCGTTCGGGTCGACCTGAAACGAGGCGAAGAAGCGATCGGGATGATCCTTCATCGCGCGGTAGCCGGCGTCGCCGACCCTCGACGCGCCGATCATGCCCTTCTCGATGTTGAAGTGGTCCATGAGCTCGAGGAGGTACGCGACCGGGTCGGCCTTCTCCTCGACCTTGGGCACGTCCTTGAACATGTACTGCACCGGGAACTCGAAGTCTTCGAGCGACTCCTTGTCGTGGAGCTGCGATCGAAGGAAGTCGTAGTGGTGCCGGCGGTCGGCGACCGGGAATCCGATCATCAGGTCGATGACGCCGACATCGCTCGGCATTCCCATGCGGGTTCCCTTCCGATCGGACCGATGTCGCGGCTTGCGCGACTTCCGCGGCACGGTACCCCGGCTCCTGACGGGTCGTCAGATCTGCGCCGCGGCCGGTGTAGCAGTCCGGGTAGCGTCGCCCGCGTGACCGCCGCGACCGAGGCCGATTGGGGTCGCGCGAGCGCGCTCGAAGCCGTGTCCGGTCAGGTCGCGATCGCCGGCGTCGGCGAGACCGCGTACACGAAGGCCTCGGGCCGCACCGCTCGCGAGATCGCGGCCGAGGCCGCCGAGCGCGCCATCGTCGACGCGGGGTTGGAGCCCGGCGACATCGACGGCCTCACCTTTTCGGGTGCCTTCGCCGACTTCGACGTTGCCGCGTTCCACGAGCACTTCGGCACCCGGCACGAGATCTGGTCGTCGCCGTGGGGCGGTGGCATGGCCTGGGCCGCGACCGCTCCGTATCTCGCGGCCGGGGCCATCGCGGCGCGCAAGGCCCGCCACGTGTTGAACGTGTTCGCCGTCGCGTGGGCCACACAACGCGGGTCGATGACCGGCGGTCCCGGCGAGGTGCATGCCGCGCAGTCGCTGAAGCAGAACCTCGAGGTGCCGTTCGGCTGGTTCCCGCAGCCGGTCTACTTCGCGACGATCATGCGCCGGCACATGATCGAGTTCGGCACCACCGAGGAGCAGTTCGGGGCAGTGGCGTTGGCGTGCCGCCGGCACGCCAATCTCAACCCGGCCGCGGTGATGCACGGCCGGCCGATGGCGATGGCCGACTACCTCGGTGCACCGATGCTCGCCGATCCGCTCCGCCTGCTCGACTCCTGCCTCATCTCCGACGGTGGCGCGGCGTACGTCACGACCAGCGTCGAGCGGGCGCGCGACCTGCGGCGCGATCCGATCGTCGTGGCCGGCGTCGGCGAGGGGTACTCGGGCTCGGGCACGCACTGGGCCTTGCAGCGCGCGTTCACGAGCACGCCACAGGTGTTCAGCGCACCCGGCGCCTTCGCCATGGCCGGGCTCTCACCCTCCGACGTCGACGTCCTCACGGTGTACGACCCGTTCACCGTCGTCTCGCTCATGCAGATCGAAGACATGGGCTTCTGTGCGAAGGGCGAGGTCGGCGGGTTCGTCGAGGGCGACACGCTCAACCACGACGGCGGTCGCCTGCCGTTCAACACCCACGGTGGTCTCCTCTCGCACGCGTACGTGCTCGGCATCGCGCACGTCGTCGAGGTCGTGAAGCAGCTGCGAGGCGTTGCGGCCGCGCAGGTGCCGGCATGCGAGGTCGGTGTCTACGGCGGGTACACGGGGCACATGGCCAGCACTCTCGTGCTCGTGAAGGATCGCTGAGGGCGCCGATGGCCATCACCCGCGCCGAGTTCCCGCTGCCCGACGTCGACGACCCGCTCACGGGCGAGCTCTTCGCCGGCGCGGCGCGGGGCGAGCTCGTGATCCCGCGCTGCGAGCAGTGCGAGCGCTTCGTCTGGTATCCGGCGGCCGAGTGCCCGGCGTGTGGGTCGGACCACGTGCGGTGGGTGCCGGTGAGCGGCGACGCGACCTTGTTCTCGTGGGCGGTGGTGCGCAGAGCGTTCCTGCCGGCCTTCGCGGAGATGGTTCCGTTCGTCACCGCGCTCGTCGCGCTCGTCGAGGACCCCGCGGTGCGCCTCTGCTCCTACATCGTCGACGTGAAGGGGGACGACGTCGCGCAGCTGCGTGCCGACGCCCCGCTGCGCGTCACCTTCCGCCCGCTGTCGTTCCCGACGGTGCCCGACCGCGCGGTCACCGTCCCGATGTTCGGGGTGAGGCGGTGAGGCCGGAGCCATGAAGACGCATTTCACCGACCTGTTCGACCTCGACGTGCCGATCGTCGACGCCGACGCGCACGTCAACGAGCCACCCGATCTCTGGCAGAGCCGGGTGCCGGCGCGCTGGCGAGACCGCGCGCCCAAGGTGCTGCACACCGACGACGGCGACTTCTGGTCGTTCGAGGACGGCAAGCGCTCGCGCGCGCTGGGGCTCACGGCGACCGCCGGCCTGAGCTACCCGCAATTCCGCCCCGAGGGACTGCGGTACTCGGAGATCCGGCCGGGGTCGTTCGACGCGAAGGCGCGACTCGGCGACCTCGACGCCGACGGCATCTGGGCGCAGGTGCTCTACCCGTCGGTGACGCTCTCGGGCGCGCGGCTCTACGCCGAAGAACGCGAGCTGCAGCTCGCGTGCGTCCGCGCGTACAACGAGTGGCTCGCCGAGTTCTGCGCCGGGGGAGAGGGCCGGCTCATCGGTCAGGCGATCGTGCCCACCACGGGGGTCGACGACGCGGTCGCCGAGGTGCACGCCGCGTTGGCGCTGGGGCACCGCGGCGTGGTGATCTCCGCGTTCCCCAACGGCACACTCGACGCGCAACCGGAGGACGCGCCGTTCTGGGCGCTGGTCGAGGAGCTCGGGTTGCCCGTCGCCGTGCACATCGGCAGCTTCGTACCCTCGCGCCCGGGGATGAAGTGGCCCGACACGCACGAGCTGTCGTTCCTCGGGATCACCGGCGCGGCGAAGGCCGGCGCGCAGGCCCTGCCGGTGGCGTGCAGCCTCATCTTCTCGGGCATCTTCGAGCAGTTCCCGCGGCTCAAGGTCGTGCTCGTCGAGTCGAACATCGGCTGGATCCCGACCCTGCTCGAGCAGCTCGACGACATGTTCCTGCGTTACCGGTGGTTCACGGGTGCGACCGAGAAGATGCGGGCGATGCCGAGCGAGCTCTTCCATCGCAACCTCTGGGCCACGTTCATGATCGACACCGTCGGCATGGAGCTCAGGTACCGCATGAACGGGCGCCACCTGCTCTGGTCGACCGACTACCCGCACACCGGTTGCGACTGGCCCAACTCGCGCGTCACGATCGAGCGCGTGTTCCGTGGCCTGCCGCTCGACGAGGTGCGGGCGTTCGTGCACGCGAACGCGATCGAGCTGTACAACCTCGATCTCCCCGCGCGGCCATGACTCGCCACCCGCCATCCCGCCCGTGATCTACGACGAACTGCGGGTGCTCGACCTGTCGAGCGGGCTCGCGTGCGCCTACGCGGCGAAGCTCCTCACCGATCTCGGGGCCCAGGTCGTGCACTGGGAGCCACGCGACGGCGACCCGCTGCGCCGCGACGACCCGCACGGCGCGATGTACGCGTACCTGCGCACGTCGCAGCGCGCGGTCGGAGGCGACCCCGCTCCGTGGCTCGCGGGCTCCGACGTGGTGCTGCTCTCCGACCCGGCTCCCGTCGGTCTCGATTCCGTCCTCGCGACGAGTCTTCGCGACCGGGCCCGCGCCGGCAGCGCGCGACCCGGGCCGCTCGTGGTCGTCGAGCTGTCCGCGCTCGGTCACGGTGGGCCCGACGACGGTCTCGACCTCCCGGAACCCGTGCTGCAGGCCCGTTCGGGCGCGTTGTCGGGCCACGGGCACCCCGGCCGGACGCCGCTGACAGTGGGCGGCCGGATCGGCGAGTACGTCGCCGGCGCGTTCGGCGCGTTGGGCGCGGCGACGGCATGGCGACGGGCCGCACGGACGGGTCGTGCGGAGCTCGTCGACGTCTCGAAGCTCGAGGCGATGCAGCTCACGATGCTCACGGTGCCGACGTTGATGGCCCACTTCCCCGGCGGGCGGGGCTCGACGTTCCGCTTCGTCATGATCCCGGGCAACGAGCCGACCGCCGACGGGCGATACGTCGGCATCACGACCGTCACCGCGGCGCAATGGCGCGCGCTGCTCCACGCGATGGAGCGCGACGATCTCGCCGACGACGACGAGCTCACCACGATGATCGGCCGCTTCATGCGCGCCGCCGAGGTGAACGCGCTGTTGCACGGCTGGACCGGCTCGCATACGGCCGACGAGGTCGAGACCGCGTGCAGCGCACAACGGGTTCCCGTCGCCCTGGTCGGCAACGGCGAGCTGCTCCCGCAGTTCGAGCAGCTCCGATTGCGTGATGTGTTCGTGCAACAGCCGGGCGCCGCGTTCGTGCGACCGCGCGCGCCATTCCGATTCCACGGCATCGCCGACCGGCCGCTCGAACCGGCACCCGAGACGCCGGAGCCACGCGCAGCCGCGGCAACACCGTGGCTTCCCCGCACCGACGATCGGGCCGCGACGGAGCCCGGTGAGGGGCGAGTTCCCAGCGAACGCCCGCTCGCGGGGGTGCGGGTGCTCGACTTCACGGCGTTCTGGTCGGGCCCGTTCGCAACCGCGTGGCTCGCGGCCATGGGAGCCGACGTCGTCAAGGTCGAGTCGGTGCAGCGGCCCGACGGGATCCGCTTCAGCGCGGCGGTGCGACCTTCGCGTGACGCTGCATACTTCGAGAAATCGGCGCTCTTCCACGCGGCCAACCTCTCGAAGCGCGGGATCACGCTCGATCTGTCGCAAGCGGAGGGACGCGCGCTCGCGAGCAAGCTCATCGAAGGGTGCGACGTCGTCACCGAGAACTTCACGCCCCGGGTGCTCGACGACTTCGGCTTCTCCTACGAAGCCCTGCGGGCCATCCGACCCGACGTCGTGATGCTCCGCCTCCCTGCGTTCGGCCTCACCGGGCCGTGGCGCGATCGGCCCGGCTTCGCGCAGACGATGGAGCAGCTCACCGGGATGGCGTGGGTCACCGGCTACGACGGCGGGCCGCCGATCATCGCCGGTGGTGTCGTCGACCCGATGGTCGGCACGCACGCCGCGCTCGCCATCATCGCGGCGCTCGAGCATCGCGACCGCACCGGTGAGGGAGGCCTGGTCGAGATGGCGATGATCGAGGTCGCGGTGGCGACGACCGCGGAGCAGGTGATCCGTTTCTCCGAGTACGGCGAGCTCGTGGGCCGCCGCGGCGAAGGTGGTGTCTACCGGTGCGCCGGCCATGACGAATGGGTCGCGCTCGATGTCGCCGCCGACCCCGAGCCCGCCACAGTGCGCGCCGACTGGTGCGCGGCCCTCACGAAGGAGGACGCCGCGGCGCAGCTGCGGGCGCGGGGGATCGCGGCCTGGCCCGTCGTTCCCGGCCACCTCGCGCTCGACGATCCGCAGCTGCGAGCCCGCGGGTTCTTCGAACCGCTCGACCACCCGCTGGTCGGCCGGCACGAGTACCCGACGTTCCCGATGCGGCTCTCGGCCGGGCCCCACACCTGGTGGCACGGGCCGGCACCCACGCTCGGGCAGCACACCGACGAGGTGCTGCGCGAGCTCGGGCTCGACGACGCCGACCTGGCCCGCCTCCGCGAGCAACACGTCATCGGCGACACCCCGCTCGCCCCCGGCTGAGCACTCAGCCGGTGTAGCCGCTCCAGCGGTGTCCGTCCCACCAGCGCCAGCGGCGCTCGCCGTTCGGGTCGGGATACCAACCGGCCGGCGACGGCCCGAATCGGCGCCGGGTGTCGGCGCGGAGGAGCGAGACGACGAAAGTCAGGAAGGTCGCAATCCAGACGACGGCACCGAGGCCGGCATATGCGGCACCGTCCGTCCCGGGCGGTCCCGGATCGTGGATGATCGTGACGAGGAAGCCGGCCGACGCTACGACGCACGGCAGTGAGCTCGAGCACGACCGCCGTCCAGGCCCATTTGTGTCGTCGGCGGAGTCCGGTTGCCGACCGCGTGAGCACGGGGATCGCGACGAAGAGGGCTGCCCAACCGACGACAAGCGTCGGTGGTGACACTCCGAAACGCGGGTGACCGCGGATTGCCCGTGCTGCGGTCCCCAGCAGGAGCACGACGAGGAATGCCGCGACCACGTGGATGAGCCACGCCGCCGCGGTCGGTCGCGCCTTCCTGGTCGCATGCTTTCCGGTCGACCCCGCACCCTCCTCTAGGTTTGCGTCGATGCAGGTGCACCGTTCCGACGACGCCGACTCGGAGCAGGTTTCCGACGCCCTCATCGACGGCGCCGTCGTCCTGGTCACCGGCACGGCCCGCGCCGCGTTGCGGCACCGAGACTTCCGCGTGTTCTGGAGCGGTGTGTTCGCTTCGAACATCGGCACCTGGATGCAGAACGTGCTCCTCGGCGCGTACGGGTTCGTCCTCACCCACTCGGCGGGCTACGTGGGTCTGCTGGCCTTCGCACAGCTCGGCCCGTTGCTCTTCCTCTCGACCGTGAGTGGCGTGCTCGCCGACACCCTCGACCGGCGCCGGCTGCTCGTCACCGCACAACTCGTGCAGCTCGCGCTCGCGCTCGTGCTGGCGGGTCTCGCCCTCGGTCACCACCCGTCGCCGGTCGCGATCTTCCTCTGCGTTTTGGCGATCGGCATCGCCAACGCGATGGGCGGCCCGGGAATGAGCGCCATCATGCCGTCGCTCGTGCCCCGAGAGGATCTCTCGGGCGCCGTCGCGCTGGCCTCGGTGCAGATGAACCTCTCACGGGTGATCGGCCCGCCCATCGCCGCGCTGATCTACTCACGCTACGGAGCGTCGCCGGTCTTCGCGATCAATGCGCTCACGTACCTTGCCGCGGTCTACAGCCTGCTCGCCGCCCGGTACCCGCGTCGCGTCGACGCGGTGATCACCGAACGCGGTCTCGCTCGGCTGATGTCGGGCTTCCGGGTGGCGTCGGCCGACCGCCTCGTGCGCCTCGTCCTCGTCGTCGTGTTCACGTTCTCGTTCATCTCGTTGAACTTCATCCCGTTCATGTCGGTGCTCGCGGTGGAGCACTACGGCATCTCGCCGAAGTCGACCGGCTACGGGATGCTGTACGCCTGCTTCGGCCTCGGCGCGGCGTGCGGCGCGGTGAGCGTCGGCTCCGTGTTCGCGCACCGGCCGAAGGCCGAGCTCGTCCGCCCCGGCCTGGCCGCGTTCGCCGTGCTCCTTGCGCTGTTCGGGCTGCTCCGTGTGGCCGCCGCGGCGTTCCCGGTCGCCTTCGTGCTCGGGTACGCGTACTTCGTGGTGATCACGTCGCTGTCGACGGTGCTCCAGGAGCACGTCGAGGATGCGGTACGGGGCCGGGTCATGGCATTGTGGATCATGGGTTTCGGGGGAGCTGTCGGCGTCGGCGCGCTCGTCTGGGGTCCGGTTGCCCACCACTCGATCGGCGCGCTCCTCGTGGTCGGGGCTGCGTGGGCTCTCGTGCTCTCGGCGCTTTGCGCGCCGGCTCGTCTGTACGCGGGGGTGCGCCATGCCTGACTCCTACCGGCCTGACTCCAACCGGCCTGACTCCACGAGCCGGGCCGACGAGGCCGCGCACGCCGCGGCATACCGCGGGGTGCGCGAGCGGGTGAGCGCGCTCGTCCGCTCGGCGGCGCCGGGGGCGCTCGACGCGATCGCGCCGGCCACGCCGGAGTGGCGGGCTCGCGACGTGCTCGCCCATCTCGTCGGTGTCGCCACCGACATCGTCGACGGGAACGTCGCCGACGTCGGAGCCGATCACTGGACCGCGGCGCAGGTCGCAGCCCGGTACGACCGTCCCATCGGCGCGCTCCTCGACGAGTGGGCCGAGGCCGGTCCGCAGGTCGAGACGTTCGTCCTCGCCCTTCCGACCTCCGTCACCGGCCAGCTCGTGGCCGACGCGATGACCCACGAGCACGACCTGCGCCAGGCGCTCGGGCAACCGGGAGCGCGCGATTCCGACGCAATCGTCATCGGAGTCGCTTGGGTCGTCGATGCGCTCGGGCGGGTCTTCGACGCGGCCGGCCAACCCGCATTGGCCGTCGAGAGCGACGCGGTCACCGGCACCGCCGGCAGCGGCACGCCCGACACGACGGTCCGCGCGTCGACGTTCGAGCTGGCTCGGGCCATCGCGGGGCGCCGCACGATCGCCGAGATCGTCGCGTACGAGTGGACGCCCGAGGCGCGCCCCGAGCGTCTGCTCGCGCTTCCGTTCTTCACTCCTGCGCAGACCTCGCTGGGGGAGTAGCGGGCCGGCCCACGGTCGGACGTGTAGCTCGGCTAGCCCCGCTCGGCGATGACGGTGTACATCGGCATGTCCTGGTACGGAGCACCCACGACGTGCCCGAACTGGTGGGCTTGTGTGTGCTCGATCACGTGGGACCGTGTGAAGCCGAGCATCTCGAGCATGCGAACGACTGCTCCGGCCGAGATGCTCCACCAGATGACCCAGCGCCCGCCTTCGCCGAGGGGGAAGATCCTCATGATGTCGTCATGGAGCGTGTCGGAATCGCCTGACCACGGCTCGGTGACCACGATCTTGGAGCGGGTGCGGCGAGCGGCCTGTTCGAGCGCCGCGATCGGACTCTTGAGATGGAGCAGGATCGCGCAGAACACCGAGACGTCGAACTCACCGATGTCGCCCGGCAGGGCGTAGATATCTCCGTAGACCATCCGTGTCGAGGAGGCGTACTCGCGGTGGAGGAACCACCAGGAGTTCTGCAGCCGGGTCACGTTGCGAGCGTGGTCGAAGCGCAGCTGGCGCATATCGCGAATCGGTGCCGGCATGAGATCCATCGATACGTCGTAGCCAACGTCGAAGGACACGACGTCGGCACCTGCGCGCTCCATGAAATAGCTCAGGTGGCCGGTTGCGGGCCCGAGCTCGAGGACCGACTTGCCCTCGAGCTCGACGTTGCCGAGATACTCGCTTTCCCGGCCGCGCAGATCCCACGGGCCCGGGATCACGTCTCCATCCGGAAGTTCGACGGTGTGGTAAAACTTGCAATCTTCGCGACGCACCGTCGCGCGCTCGTCGGCCAGCATTTGCTGGAACTCCGGATGGAGCTGGCCCAGGTAGCGCTCCGGTCCGAACGACGGCCATTGACGGAGACCGGGATCGGCGCTCGCGGCAGCCGCTTCTCCGTGTGCGAGCTTCGTGGCTTCGTCGGTGAGCTCGTTGGCCGCGCGCCGTTGACGCCACGAAGAAAGTCGTGATCCCAAGGCCAGGCACGCTAGTGGAATTCGCGACGGGACGAGCGCTTCAGGAGGGGAGTAGCACTCTTGCTCAGTCGAACACCGCGGTGCGCCGGCCGTAGACGATCACGCGGTGCTCGACGTGGAGCCGTACGGCCTCCGCGAGCACGAGCGTCTCCAGGTCGCGCCCGCGCCGCGCGAGGCGCGCCGGGTCGTCGCGGTGTGAGACGGGCAGCACCTGCTGGGCGATGATCGGCCCTTCGTCGAGCTCGGCGGTGACGTAGTGGGCGGTCGCACCGATCACCTTGACCCCTCGAGCGTGGGCCTGGGCGTACGGCCGGGGCGCCGCCGAACGACGGCAGGAACGAGTGGTGGATGTTGATCATCCGCTGCCGGTACCGGTCGACGATCCAGTCGGGCAACACGAGCATGTAGCGGGCGAGGACGACGAGGTCGGCCTTGGTGTCGTCGAGTACCGCCGCGAGCCGCTCCTCCTGCTCCTGCCGCTCGCCGTCGACCGGCACGTATCGGAACGGGATGTCGAAGCGCGCCGCGAGGTCGCCGGTGTCGGGATGGTTGGCCGCGACGACCGCGATCTCGATGGGGAGCTCGCCGAGCGCGGCACGAACGAGGATGTCGCCGACGCAGTGTCCCTGCCGCGAGGCGAGCAGGGCGACTCGTGCGCGTCGGGCGCGGTCGTGAAGCTCCCACTGCATCGCGAACTGCTCGGCGAGCGGGCCGAGCGCGGTGCGCAACTCGCCGATCTCGGCCTCGACGTCGAACTCGATCCGCTGCAGGAACAGGTCGGCCGCCGGGTCGGAGTGCTGGTCGGCCTCGACGATGTTGCCGCCGGCCGCGGCCACGAACCCGCCGACCTCGGCGACGATGCCGGGTCGGTCGGGACACGAGAGCAGCAAGACGGCGCGCACGAGGGCCTAAGAGTCCTCGAACGCGGCGAGCACGTTGACGACGTTGCGACCGATGACGTCGAGGCAGTAACCGCCCTCCTGTACGAAGAGCGTCGGGAGCTTCAGCGCTGCGATCGCGATGCCGAGCCGGCCGAAGTCGTCGCCGGTGCGGCGGAACGAGTCGGCATCCTCGAGTGCGGTGTCGACGCCGAGCGACACGACCAGCGTGTCGGCGGCAAAGCTGCGGATAGCGGCGAGCGCGACGGCGAGCGCTTCCCCGTACGCCGTCCAGTCCGTTCCGGGCGGGAGCGGCAGGTTGAGGGTTGCGCCCTCGCCGGCGCCGGCGCCACGCTCGGAGGCGAAGCCCGAGAAATACGGGTAGTCGTCGGCGGGATCGGCGTGGAGCGAGGCGAAGAAGACACCCGGATCGGCCGAGAAGATCGCCTGCGTGCCGTTGCCGTGATGGAAGTCGACGTCGAGCACCGCGACGCGCGCGCCCTGGTCGGCGAACGCGCGTGCTGCGATCGCCGCGTTGTTGAGGTAGCAGTAGCCCGCGAGGCTGTCGACGGCCGCATGATGGCCGGGCGGCCGGCAGAGCGCGTAGACACCGCCCCGGCCCGTGGCGCGCAGCTCGTCGCCCGCGGTGAGCGCGATGTCGACGGCGGCGATCGACGCGTCCCAGGTGCCGGCCAGGATCGGGTCGGTGTCGTGCGAATACCAGCCGAGCTTGGCGATGGGGTGCACGAGTCTCGGCGCGCCTTCGCCACGGATCGGTCGTGCGTAGGCCGTCGCCTCGCTGCCGGGTTTCGCGCCGGTCGCGGCGAGCCATTCCGCGTACGCGCCCTGCAAGAACGCGACGTAGTCGCGCGAATGCACGCGATGCACGGGATCGAGCCCGTGGGCCTCGGGTGCCCGCACCGGTCCGAGCCGGTTCACGTCGATCGCGGCGAGGATGCGATCGGCCCGCTCGGGTACCTCGGGGGCGGGTATCGGCGTGCCCGCGTCGAGGACGGCTCCGTGGGGTACGTGGTTGCGGTGCGTTTCGGAGGCAACCGTGAGCACCGACGGAGCCTAACGAACACTTCGTTCGCCCCGTAGGCTGCGGCGCGCATGGACTACACGTCGGTCAGCTACTGGCTGGAGACCAGCGGCGACGACCTGACGCCCCGATCACCGCTCGACGGTTCGGTCGACGTCGACGTCGCGATCCTCGGTGCGGGGTACACGGGCTTGTGGACCGCGTACTCGTTGCTCGAGCGCGACCCGTCGTTACGGATCCTCGTCGTCGAGCGCGAGATCGCGGGGTTCGGTGCGTCGGGTCGCAATGGCGCGTGGTGCACGTCGGGCTTCGGCGCGGGGCCCGGTCTGCTGACGCACCACTACGGGCGCGACGCGGCCCGCGCCGTCCACGACGCCATGGTCGCGACGGTCGACGAGATCGGCCGGGTGGTCAACGCCGAAGGCATCGACGCGCACTACCAGAAAGATGGCGAGCTCTCGCTGGCGATCGGAACGCATCAGCTGCCCGCGCTCGACGCGATGCAGCGCAGCTACGACCGCCTCGGAGTTCCCGAGTTCGCACATCGGCTCGACCGTGCCGCCGCGGTGGAGCGGCTCGACGTCGCCGGGCTCGTCGGAGGCATCTGGCTGCCGGCGACCGCTGCCGTGCATCCCGGCCGGCTCGTGCGAGGGCTCGCGCGTGCCGTCGAGCGCAAGGGTGCGACGATTGTCGAGGGCACGGCGGTGACGAACGTGCGGACCGGTACGAAGCCCGCGCTCGAGACCAACCGGGGCACGGTCGGCGCGGGCGTGGTGGTGCTCGCGGGCGAGTCGTACCTGTCGGGCCTGCCCGGATACCGACGCGCGGTACTGCCGATCTACTCGCTCATCGTGCTCACCGAGCCGCTCACCGACGCGCAGCTCGCCGAGATCCATTGGACCCACCGG
>CAAGKR010440441.1_pt1 | contig 12459 bp, 7 predicted proteins | sample 2556971 | NCBI WGS metagenome assembly CAAGKR01 (sample SAMEA5207829, study PRJEB30636) | soil metagenome | biome: forest; feature: boreal; material: soil | place: USA | collected 2011-09 | depth 1 m | reverse complement strand
GAGATGGAGAGATTTGAACTCTCGATGGGCCAGTGACCCATAACGGTTTTCGAGCCCGACGCTCGAATGACCCTCAGGTTTTGAATTCAGAAGCGGCCAACAGGGCCATTTGGTTAGCGGTCGAAAGACCGCTATGCCCCCACTTTTCTCTTCAACGGAGGCGCCTCACAGAGTATCAGACGGCCTGTAGTCATGGCAGGAGGTTTGACCAGCAACCGACCGCGGATGGTCTACGGTAGCTCCGCAAAGTGGGGACGGGAATAGCCAAGGTAATCGCTGGCATCGACCTCGCCTCGCTCGACGAACGGACCGCCACTTGCCGCATCACATGGAGCGACGGCCGTGTCACAGCAGATGATCCGGTCCTCGGGGCAAGTGATCCCGAGCTAGGCGAACTGATCGAGGTTAGCGACAAGGTCGGCATCGACATCCCCCTGGGCTGGCCGTCCCTATTCGTGAAGGCGATTTCGGCTCATCACAGCCGCCGTCCGTGGCCCGAAACCGACGCGCGCGAACGACGTCTTCGCTTTCGAGTCACTGACTTTGTCGTGCGGGAAGAAACCGGACACTGGCCGCTATCAGTTTCGAGCGATCTCATTGGCGTTCCAGCCTTGCGCGCAGCTCGGTTACTCTCCGACATGGACGTGGACCGATCCGGCGAAGGCAAGCTGGTCGAGGTCTACCCTGCCGCTGCACTTAGGCGGTGGCGCCTGCCGCCCACTGGCTACAAGCGGTCAGCCGGCGCGCGCGCCCGCCATGAACTGGTCAACCAGTTTGCGACCATCACGAAGTCGTGGCTGGATTTGTCGTCGGGGGGCTGGGGGGCGTGCCAAGGAAGCGACGACGCATTCGACGCGCTGCTTGCGGCTCTGGTGGCGCTTGCCAAGGTAAACGGTCGCTGCGATCCCGTTCCGGCCGAGCATCAAGCGGAGGCCCGAGCGGAGGGCTGGATCGCACTTCCCCACAGCGATAGCCTCGCGGACCTGCCCCGCCAACCGTAAACGGGGTATCACGAGCTGATGGCGGCACGATTACGCCTTTGATCCAGAGCACATTCCTTTGACGCGCTCGGTCGAATACCAGCGTCCGCTCACCCAGCGCCAGACCCGGCTCGGGATCGCTACAATCGTCGATGGCCGACCGCTGCCCAATCCGGCGAGGCGACCGCTGATCGCCTAACTACGAGCCTGCAGCGAGACGGATGCGGGTCTGAACGCGAGGTGCAACGGTGGCGAAAACGGAGGCCGCGAAGTTGTCAAGGCTGTCGGCGGTCTCGCTCAGGGTCGGATAGTTCTTGCTCGTTGGCTGCGTCATGAACATGAACGCGATCACGTTGCCCGAGCGCCAATACAGATCAACTTCGACCGTGTTTGGGTTCAGATCCCACGAATAAGCCTGCTGCGCCTCGCCAACTTTGAGGCCTCCGTAGAGACTGAAATCAAGGGACCGTCGAGTGCTCGGTACCTTGATTGCCCTGTATGCCGCTTGCGCCTCGGAGACTGAGCCATAGAGAGCAACGAGCGATGTCAAGCCCTGGCCGCCGATGTACGACGAGTAAGCATCGATCGGCGTTATCCCGCTGCCCGCCGGGAACTGTCCTGTCGAAGGGCCTCCGCCGATTGGATCGAGTGTTGCATACGATGGAAAGTCGGCTCCCTGCGCGACGAGTGTCTTTGGGTCCGCCCGCACCAAGCCCGCTTGTGCAGCTGGTGACGAGGACGGCCCACGGTTTAGTAGAAAAATCGTGCCGGCGCCAATGATGAGGACAAGAGTGATGACCCCCAGGACGAGCGCAATTTCTCGGAGATCACGTGAAGTCTTCCCTTCAACTGGATTCGGCGGCTGCTTGGGTGTCTGGTGCATCGGCAACCAACGCTGGCCGTCCCAGTAAAACTTGCCATCGGGAGAGACCATGGGCGGTGGTGGTGGGTCGCTCAATACCGTTTGCCACCCTCGGCGATCGCGATCGGTTGAAGTCGCCGAACTTCCTCCACGATCACCTTCAGCGGATAGCGCGTGCCCCAGAAAACTAGTTCGGCAGTGGTGGGGTCGAAGACGCGAAACATGTCGGTGTCGGCCAAGCCCGAGATCGCGCTGGGCGGCCCGATCATGTAGTCGAGATGGTTGTGGCTCGTCGAGGTGGCGAACCACTCATCGAGTCGCTCGTCGAAGTGGTCAAAGTTGTTGCGCATTGAGGTCGGCTTCAGAGGACTGTCGTCGGGCACGCCGAGGCTTTCCCGGAGAGGTCGGCGCTCGTCGCTGTACTTACCGCCTTGCCCCCACAGCGCCTTAGAGATATTTGCCACGGAGGTCAGGCAGTTCTGGATGCTTGCCCAGAAGACGTCTTGATTTCGGTTGTTGACAGCGGTTTGTGCGAGCTCGGCGGCCATCAGCGCAGCGAAGCACTGTCTGCTTACCTGCCGCTGGAATATCCGAAGTAGGAAGGGGTCCAACTCACTCTTCTCGTCAGCGGATTATCGGCTGGATCGTGAATCGGCGAGCGTCGACCGTTCAGGGTCAGCGTGTCGCCGCCCTCAAGATGCGCGCCGTCGGCCCTGTAGCTTGGTCGCATGCGCTCGGAAAGCGGCGAGCTGGCGCCTGAGGTGCGGGGCATCAGCAGGTCCGGCCTTCTCCATCGCGCAGACGGTCTCCTGGATCCGCGCCGCCAGACCGCGTAGGCGGTTCTCGAGGTCGGGTCTTCGCAGCCGGTCAGGAGCGTCTATCTGCCACGGCGCCAGACTATAGGCCCATGTCAAGGAACCGGCCACGACTGCTTTCGTTCGATAGAAGCTTCGTCGCCTATTGGAGTCGACAGTACGTGGAGGACGACAAGAGTGTCGGAGGGAAAGAGCAGGAGCTCTTCATACGCGTTGGTCCTCAAGTGGCCAAACGAGGCTACTACCAGAAAGCAGAAATGGCGATGGTCGGAGACTGGAAATCACCACGCATTCGGAGTCGGCTCGCCCGCAATCCCGACGAGGATGTTCGTGATATCAGTAGGTTGGCACTCGCCGCGCCTGAGCGGCTTCAACATCGGATCCTTAGCATGCTGCATGGAGTCAGGGATCCTGTCGCGAGCGCCCTACTCACTGTTTGGGCACCGGATCGGCACACAGTCATCGATTTCCGAGCCGTCGAGGCCTTGGAGAAGCTGCAGCGCATCGGCGCCCTCGGGCAAGACGTGCCGCCACATTCGCCGGGCGGACTCCCCGACTATACCCAGTACCTGGAGTGCTGCCGATCAGTTGCGCGTCAATGCGGGGTTGGGTTGCGCGACCTGGACCGGGCGCTCTGGAAATGGAGCAAAGAGGGGATGCCGGAGACCCACTAGCGAGCTCGACGTGGGTGACAGTACTTTGGTTCCGGGCGGTCGAGCCTTGAGCTGCCACGAGTGTCGAGGCACTTGGTCGCTACTGTCAGGCTCGGTTTGCCGAGACTATTCGCCTTCATGACCGGAGTCGCTGACGAGAATCGCGCTTAGAAGTTCTTCCGTGACATCGAGCGCGACGACTTCTCCTCCTCGCTCATGGGCTCTTACCCACGTATAGCCGTCAGGCAGCGCCGGGGGAAGCAGTCCGCGGTACCGGTGTTCGATCAAGGCCTTTTCGTACGTGGCCTCTTTGAGGGACGATGCCCACGATCTTCTGAGGTGCATTCGCACCAAGTGGCGCCTCACGATCCGTGTTAGTCGTGCACGGTCCTCCTCGCCATAGGCAGCGAGCAATTCGTGGTCGGTCGCGCGTGTCCGCCGCGTGATGCGTGGCCGCCACAGGTAGCTCTGCCCGGCCTGCTCGACATCCATGGTCTCCAGCGCCGCCATGGTTGCACCCGCTTCGGTCGCGCCCGCATCCGGGCCGAAGACCCACGCCATGATCTCTTCAAAGGTCAGCTCCACTCCACCACCAGCGGCCGGTCGACCGTGCCTGCGGAAAGCTGCGTTGACTAGATCCCGTAAGGTTGTTCCCTGGTTGGCTCGGCGGGCCAGTGGTTCGTTATCCCGGATGCCTTTGAACCGTGCGTAGACCTCAGGATCGCACTTGAACTCGAGGACGTCGCCGTCAACCACAATCGGCTCAGTGAGACGCTCGGTACGTACAGTCACAACCTCGCTTCGGTGCTCAACCTGACTGAAGACTGTGATGCCGGGAAAGAACGCCATTGGCCACTCAACTCCGGCAAGCACCCGGAGGTCGCGGTTGACGCCAACCACCTTATCGATTACCAATTCATTGTCGTGGCGAAGGCGAACCCTGACCGTCTGTCGCCCCGCAAGCATCGCTAGCGCCGAGTCGCTCACTCGCACCTCGTAGCGCGATAGATCGGTGAGGTTCAGAGTGGTACGCCAGCCGTGCGGCGACGTTGATATCAGACGGTCGGGGCCCGAAACCGGCCGAGGGCCACTTGACTCGGCATAGCCAAGGCGGAGCGGGATGGCGGGGTCGACGCCGCTAATGAGTTTGTTGGCCGCGTGGGCCTGTGATCGCCAGATGCCACCTGACTGCCAGGCGTCGTCAAGCCGAAGGTGTTGGCCTCCGGGAAGAACGCCGTGCGGAGCGTCAATTGCTAACCGCCCGAGGATGTAGGCGTTTGCGACCACAACACACTTGGAATAGCTCACGCCCCGCACGAGAGAGGCGATCTGGCGGTTCCCTGAGCCCTCCAGAAGAGCATTGATGGTCGGTCCCACCGCCGAATATGTGGCGTGACTGCCTCTTGGATTGGTGGCCACGCCATTAAAGATCTGGCGCAAGTCTCCGATACCCATGGGAAAGTCGATGCTGTCATCAGATGCGCTTGCCTCATACGCATCTCGCTCCAGAAAGTAGTCGCCCCACCGAATCAGCTGTCTCGAACCCGCGGCTATGTCCGCGACCGCCGACAAACTATTAAGCAGCATCGCCCAAACGTCCTCGTCGTCATCAGACTCCATCGCGTATGCAAGAAGACCGTCCCGGTGGTGCTCCATGAGGTATCTCGCATACAAGGTGCGGTCATCGAGATCGGCCTCGTCTGGCCGGTATTGAGCCTCGACCAAGAAATGGCCATGCTTATCGAGCCACTTCCCCTTGCCGCGAATGCGTTCAAGCTGGCCCTCGCTCGCATGGTTCTTGTCTCGACCAAATGCTTCGAAGTCCAATACCAGCGCCTCGGAGACCTCGGCCACCCGTTGGCCGTCCACCTCAACCAGTGACGCTGGAGCGCCACTTATCTCAGGCGGAGTCCAGAACACACCGACATCGGGGGGCCGGCCTTCTCGGAAAACGACTTCGGACCACAGATCACCGACTTGTGTCCTCGTAACTACTCGTAAGAACGCTCCGACCGGGAGGTAAGGGCCGTGTTCTCGCATCTGACGCTGAGGGATCCGGGCCGGGTCGATGGTCTCCGGAAAATAGCAGCCGGCACCGAGGTCGAAACCGAAGTAGAGAGCGTTCCAGAGATTGGCGACGTGCAGCGGAATTCCGCGCAATCGCGCAACGTTATTCAAGAACTCCTCAATCTCCTGGTGCCGATTCGGCTTGACCTCGGTGGGTCCCAACAACAACTCGGGATGGAGGAAGCCGCGGAGCACTAGATTGGAATCGCTGTAGCGCTTTCTGGATTGGCCCAGCCGTACTTATCCACCCAGCGCTTCAGCCGCCAGAACCCCCCATCGCGGACGACTACACCTGCAGCTTCAAGCCGTTCGACCGACGCGGCCAAATCCGCCTGGCGGAGTCCCGGCCGGACGTTGAACACTCGACTGTTAGTCAGTTCCGGCCAGAGAGTTATGGCTTTCTGTTTGGACTTGCTGAAGTACGTCGTCTCGCCGCGAAGAACCTTGAAGACGAGGCCAAAGCCTAGGCCTTTACGATTCTGCCAAAGGAGGTTCTCGACGTAGCGGTCTAAACGAGCTTGGTCGCGCTTCCGAGCGAGGTTGGCGGACGCGGGTCGGGGCTTAACTTCCTTAAATGCGGTCAGCAGTGCTGGCGGGTCGCCGCCGGCCCCTTCACGCTGCCAGCACGTTGAGCACCGGCACTGCGGGGTCGCGCAGGTTCCCTCCGGGAGCTGGCCACTGTCAGCATCCGCACTGATGAAGTACTTAGCAAATCCCTCATTGCAGCAATGCTCATCCTCGAACCACGCTAGTAAGTAGCTGTACTCCTCATCGAGCACCCGCTGTCGGCGAGAGAGTCTGGCGATAGTGGTCTCTGCGATCTTTTTATCGCGGGTGCGCACCCCGGTGATGTAGCGGCCCGCGGTATTCGGCCGCTGAGAGACGTCGAGGTAGCCGTCCGCGTGCAGTTTAAGAAGAAGCGACCAGAAGGCCCCGATGTCGTCTGCTTCACCAGCCACCTCACCCCTGACCGCTTCGTAGAGGTCGGGCAGCGCGACCACTGGCTCTTTGTGCGGTCGGCTGTCCAGGATAGCCTGGATCTGCTCTCGCATCTCCCCGGTGTCGGGTGCGACCTCCCCGGTGCGGATTTCGACGCGCGCCGGGAAGTCGCCGAGGTCGTCGATGACGCCGTCGAAGGCCAATGCCGCGAGCACGCGCATCACCTCGATGACGTACTGGCCCTCGATTCCCGCATCCAGGTCCCCGCGGTCGATCCTCCCTGCCTCGAACTCCTCCATGGCGACGCGGTTGGCCAGCGCCCGGGCATCTAGCAGCGGAGCCGACTCGACGATAGCCTGCGCGATCATCCAGTGAAGGTGTGGCTCGACCCGACGCTGGTTCATGAACCGGATCACCCGGAAGGCGTGGTAGTCGGCGAGCGCGAGCGCGGAGCTAACTGTGTGATCACGGCCCGCCCGTCCGAGCTGCTGGTAGAGGGCAGCAAGGTCGGTCGGAGGGCTGACAGCGAAGACGGTGCGGATGTCGGGGCGGTCCACGCCTAGACCGAACGCGCTGGTGGCCACAACGATCATTGGCCTGAAGCCATCCTCACCCTTCTTTGGGGCGCCCTTGAAATCGTTGGCGACCGACGCCTTTTCCGACTCAGCCATCCGGCCGTGATACTTGCGCAGCCGGTCGCGCTGATCGCCCAAATAGTCAGCGAGGTGCGAGTACTCTGCCTCTACCTGCTTGACTGTTAGGCAATAGAAGATGGCATGTTCCTCAAGCGTGTCGACCACGCGCTCAACCAGGCCCGAGACCGCAACACGGCCACCCTCGCCAGTCCCCAACCGACGCCGGTAGACGGCCAGCTCCGGTCGGATTGGATTCGCGCTGATCAGCGCGAATCGTGCTTGGTTGGTCTCTTCGCCAGATGCGATGCCGAAGATGCCTCTTAGCAGGTCCTCGCGCACTCCCCGATTAGCCGTTGCGGTGAGCGCAATGATCTGGAGCGTAGGTTTCTCCACCTTGAGCTCTCGAAGCAACATCTCCGCGCGCCGAAAGCTGGGTCGGAAGTCGTCGCCCCATTGGGCGAACGTGTGAGCCTCATCTATAGCTACGCGTTCAACGATCCCCTTGCGGACTCCTTCTCGGAGCCAGTCTTGAAACTGTCGCTGGCAGAGCCGCTCTGGAGAGAGGTAGACAAGCCGGATCCCGTGGCGGCAGTCTGGATCGGTGAGCTGCTGCTGCACCTCCACCTTGCCAGTCCTGCTGTTGGACTCACGCATTGGGGCTACAAGCGCCCGTACAGCTCCTCCGATTGAGCGGTTGAGAGCCAGAGCCTGGTCAGTCATCAACGACACCAGCGGGCTGACGACTACCGTCACTCCCGGGAGCACGAGAGCCGGCAACTGGAAGATGAAGCTCTTGCCGTAGCCCGTAGGCAGCACCGCCAGGACGTCCTTGCCGTGCGCAATCTCGCGGATCGCCTCGTCCTGCAGACTCTTGAGCTCAATCGGTCCGTCCCTAAGAGCCAAAAGCCCACCGACGACTCTGGAGCGATTGAGGAGTTCAGTGACCATAGCCTCAGGGCCTTGCTGGGCTATCTCCGCAACCTGCTCTTTAGTCAGCGCTTGTTCGCGGATCGCACGCACCTGTGGAAGTAGGGTGTGCCGCTCGAGTTCGAGCGGCTGGCATAGGATCTCGGAGCGTTCGGGCGTCAACATGCCTTCTTGCGCAAAGAAGCCCCATATCCGACGCCAGCCCTCGCTCATGGTGACAACGTTGCCTCCAGTGGGTTCCCTGGTCTCCTCATCCTCGACAAGCAACCCGGGGTCGAGGGAGCCAAGAAATACCTGCCTGTAAAGACGCCTGAGGCGCGTCGGTCCCCCCAATTTGCGGTCACTGATGACGATCACCCCTCGATGCTCTTTGGTGCGGATCAGCCGGCCAACCGCCTGGCGCAACTGGAGCGCGCCCATGGGCAGGTAGTACCTTTCGTTGGCGACCTGTTCCGGGTCCTCAGCCCCCTCGAGGTCGGCTTGGAGGGCAACGATGGCGCGCCGCGCCTCTACAACAGGATCTCCGAAAGCGGCAAATGGCAGCTTGTTGATCCAAACGAGCCGGAGGCGCTCAGCCTTGTCAACGTCCACGCCTTGCCACAAACCGCGGGTTCCGACGAGGAATCCGCCCGACGCCTTGAACTCGTCAACCGCCCGCTGGTTGCTGAGGGGTACAGGGGCAGCGCTAACCACGTAGTCGGCCGCCATTTGGGAGCGCAGCTGGAGGAGCTGGTCGGCAATCCGCGCCGCGGCCTCCCGTGACGTAGTCAGCACCATGGCACCGTTCTCAACGCCGCGAACCATCTCGCGCGCGTAGCCGGCGAGATGATAGGCCACGGTCCGCATTGCCATGTCTGACTGCTCCGCCCAGGATGGGAAGTCTTCGAAACAGACGAGTCGGGCCTGCTTGGCGGCATCGAACGGCGATGGCAATGAGTGTGCGTCGACGTTTTCAGGTGTCAGCGCCAAACGCTCGCGGATGTAAGCCCAGTCGCCTCTGCGAGGGTCAGCAACTCGGAGCGTTGCCGAGATGTAAAAGGTTGGTCCGAATGAGACAATGAAGCGCCTATAGGCACCCTCCTCTCCTAGCAGGATGGGCGAACTGCCCATCGTGAAACGGAAGTATCTCTTGCCTCGCCGCGCCACATCGCGGGCGGCGTCATCTGCCTCCTCCGCCCAAACGACTCGGTTGAACATCGGTACCACCGTCTCGAGCTCGGCCGGTTCGACAACCGCAGTGTCGTCAGCCTGATCCTCGGTGGGAGCCTCCGCCCCGCTGTCCGGTTCCTCCTCGACGCGCGGCTCGAGCTGATCGAGCACGGGCGCCTCTGTCCGTTGGGGCCAATCAATACCGAGAGCGTCATAACCGTGGCGGGCAATCCGATAGATCGAATCGTTCAGGACAACGAGGCGCTGATACAGCAGCTGGAAGCGTTCGCGCTCGACTAGGTCGTCGGGTAGGGTTGTCTCGAGGAGGCGCAAGCGGACCGGATAGAGATAGTTCGCGCATAGGCGGAGCGAAACGATTAGAGCCTCCATCTCCCGCTGCCGAGACCTTCCGGTCAGCGGACTCGCCACCGTTACCTTCCGTGCGTAAGCGTGGATGGGGTCCCGAGGCTGAGTGTCAAAAACAGTCATCGCAGTGATTGGTACGCGCTCGGAGTAGAGAAAGCGCTCGAGCTCGCCAATAACTTCGTTAAGTGCAGTGAGCTGTTTGTTTGGCGGCTGCCCGGACTGCCATTCACTGATGTCCGCGAACACAGCCTCAAGGTCTTGATAGTCGAAACGCGGCGTCAGAGCGTCGGTCGCGGCGTCTTCGAGCGCGTGCGCCTCATCGACCATGAGAAGAGTGTTGGGCCCTATTTCTTCGAAGTCATCGAGATGGGCTAGGAGCAACGCGTGGTTGGCGATGACAAGGCGGTGTCGCTCAAGAGCTTCACGGACAGTCGTGGTGTGCAGAGCCAACGGCCCGTAACCGATGCCAAACTCGCCATTGGTCGCCTGAGAGAGCGTATGGAGGAAGAACTGGTACCGCCCACGACCGCCTGAGTGCTTCTCGAAGAACGCAGGCACGTCCGCCACGTCCACCGATTTGGATTCCCACTCTTCAATTGGTTCGCCGCGGGCGATGTATCTCAGCGTCAGATACAGAACCAGCTCGCTGTAGCGGGGATCTGTCCTAAGGCGGTCGGGCGTTCTCGTGCCAGTCCCCCGTGCAGTGGGCGGCGCACTTAGGTCGGCCAGGGCCCGAACCAACGCGCGAAGAGAGAGTCGGTTGCTCTGGCCCTTGACCAGGTCAGCAATGGCACCAAGGTCTTGCAGGATGCCTGCCGTACTCAGGTCCTGAAGATCTCTAGCAAGCTGGCTCTGGAGTTGCTTCGTGAAGGTCGAAATCACTACCCGGTTCGAGGGCGCGGCAGCCAGCCATTCAAGCGCTAGAGAGAGCATCGCGTAACTCTTGCCTGTCCCCGTGGGGGCCTCTACTAGAGCATCACGCTCACCAACGATCCATCTCCTCATTGCCGCCACCATGTCGCGCTGGCTCTGACGAGGCTCGGGGTCGAAGCCTTTCGCTTCTCTGGCGAGTTTGAGGACGTCAATTCGGTCCCGATGACCATCTTCAGATATGCGTGGGATGATTTCGAATGTATGCGGCACGGCTACGCCTGCTTCAGGGGGTTGGCGCAACTGAGCCTTGCCAGCTAGGGCATTCGCAAGAACGTCTCCGACATCTCGATCGCTGAGATTGAGCGGTTTTGGTGCATCGCGCATGAGGCCGAAAATTACGTTCCAGGCCACCGATTCTTGGCTCGCCGAACGAACGAGCTCTTGGAGGCCCCGCGCCCAGTCCTCCACCATCCGGCTCCCGGCCGTGAGAAGGATGCTAAGTACGTGCGCGTCCCAAAGCGCGTCATGCCAGCGACCCTCGCCAACGTCGAGCATCAACCGTTCACGAAGCTGGCGAAGGGTGTGCTGTCTAGGTGGCACGGGCCACAGGGCGAGGGCAAGATAGTAGCCATCGACTGCAGCGGCGAACTCGAGCGGTGGCACCTGCGCGCGCTCGCATTCCTGCCGGATGAGTGGGAAATCGAGCTCCTCGCCGTTATAAGCAATCACCACGTCGGCGCCAGAGACGAAGCGCCGGAACTCCTCAAGAACGATCGCGGGCTCGCGCTTCGCGTTGAAATACCGGTTGCGGATGGACTCCCGCTCGAGTAGCGCCTCGACTTCCGCTGGCATCGCAACGTAGCTGTTGAACTTCCGATTCTCGTGGACCCACTTGCGGTCCGGGCCGAATCGCACGCCACCCAGCTGGTACGTCCGCCGTTCCGTATAGGGTTCTGCCGCCGTCAACCTCACGACAGATTCGATGTCGAAGGCGACCATCCGAATGGGTCGAGCTTCGCCCTCAAACGGTAGTTTTGGCTGGCTTACGTCATCGGCTGGCACGGCCAATCGATCGCCGATAAGCACAATTGCCGATCCGGCCGCTTCGATCAGCGCCTCGAGCTGCTGCGGTCGAAGCCACGCGACTTGCTTCCGTAGCTGAGTAAGCAGCTCTTGACGGGTGAGCCCATCCGGGGTGGCGCGCAGGACGCCGAGGATCCGCTCGACGTCGCTGTTGGGCACCTTGACTCTTCCTCCGGGCAGGATACGCGCCGATCACGGATTCAGCTGCTTGGTGTGATTGCGCTCACCGCGGCCCGCCGCCTGAACTCAGTGGGCGCACCACGGAGGGTCGGCGGATGGCCAGCGGGTTCCGAGCGGGTTTTCGGCGGGTGCACAGCGGGCGCGCCTGACCGTTACTTTTGCCTCCGCCGCGGGGGATTGACTAGGTATGAAGACTTTCGCGGAGACACGCTGTTACCTCCTCCAACCCCTCACCTCAGTCTCGCTCAGCTCGCCGCGACTTGTGAGCGCGACCCAGCGGGCGGTCAGAAGGCGGACAAAAGGATCACAGCGTGCGCACAGCGTGCGGTCAGCGTGCGGTCAGCGGACACCTGAGATCGAGACTGAACCTAGGTTTGGCCCTTTAGGGTGGCTTAGCGGGCACTCAGCGTGCGGTCAGCGTGCGCCTCGTTTCTAGGCTGCTCGCATGAAGACTCTCGCGCAGCCTAGCTCGAAACCTCTCCGGGACTTTCTTCGCACGCTCGTTCGTCCCGATGCCACTGTCCCCGGAAGGAGCGGGTGCTCAGCGGGTGCACAGCGGGTTGTCAGCGGGTTGCCAGCGGGTGCACAGCGGGAGGACCCGACCGTCACTTTCGGCTCCGTCATGGGGGATTGATTAGGTATGAAGACTTTCGCGCAGACACGCTGGAACCTCCTGGCGGCCCTCACCTCCTTGGCGTTCGCCCCGCCGCGACTCGACGCCGGCGGCGACTCGCTTAAGCGCGCCCAGCAGCGGGTGGACCAGCTGATGAGGCTCGTCAGCGCAATTCATGCGGCGCTTGACGGCCTGGTATTCGTCCTTGGACACGCTGTTTTGGTGGTAGCACACGTTGCCGTGGTCGCTGCCATTCCGACCGCCGTCGTCTGGCTGGTAGGCAAGACCGTCGTACCTCTGCTCCATCGCCGGCTCGG
>CAAGKR010157654.1_pt1 | contig 12463 bp, 11 predicted proteins | sample 2556971 | NCBI WGS metagenome assembly CAAGKR01 (sample SAMEA5207829, study PRJEB30636) | soil metagenome | biome: forest; feature: boreal; material: soil | place: USA | collected 2011-09 | depth 1 m | reverse complement strand
CAAACAGGAGCAATCATGCCAAAGCAATCCTATTACATCGTAGCGCTGCCGGGTGATGGAATCGGGCCCGAGGTCTTGTCGTGTGCCCTTAAAGTCTTGAGGACCGCGGGCCAGTTGTTTCGAATCGATTTCCAGGTCGAAGAGATTCCGTGTGGGGGCCATTACTACGTCGAGCACGAGACTGAATGGCCCGAGGGTTCTTTTGAAAAGTGCGAGGCCGCCGACGCGATCTTGCTGGGCGCAGTTGGTCACGAGGTTGACGGCAAGACGGTTTTCACCAAGCCCGGCAAGCCTTATCCCGAGCCACAGTTGGCAGGGTTCGCTCAGGTGATTCTCAATCGACAGAAGCTCGGTCTGTACGCGAATGTCCGTCCGGTGAAGTTGTACCCGGGCGTTAAGCACAAGATTCATGGCGTATTGAAACAGGTTTGGGACCCGGACAAAGTCGACTATGTCGTGGTGCGCGAGAATACCGAGGATGCTTACACAGGCGAGACCAATTCGATTCCGGACGGTCAGGTTACGCCGATTCGAATCACGCGCCGAGCGACCGAACGCGTCGTGCGTTACGCTTTCAATCTGGCGCGACGCCGCGGCAAGCAACACAAGGTTACCTGCGTAGACAAATCAAACATCATCGGCGCCCATCGCTTCTTCCGCGATGTGTTCCGTGAAGTCGGTGCGCGCGAGTTCCCTGATCTAAAGCTCGACTATGCCTACGTAGATGCCTTCTGCCAGTGGCAGATTCGCAATCCGGAATGGTACGACGTGGTCGTTGGTCCGAATCTTGTGGGAGACATCATCAGCGACAACGGAGCGACCACGGCGGGTGGACTGGGGCTGGCGGTCGGCGGCAATATCGGCGATGAACACGCGATGTTTGAACCGATTCATGGCAGTGCACCCAAACACGCCGGAAAGGACAAGGCGAATCCTCTGGCGGCGATTCTGGCGGTGCAGATGATGCTGGACTGGCTGGGCACGCGGCACGCAGATGAGCGTCTGCACCGAGCCGGGCAGCAAGTCGAAGCTGCGGTGGCGGCACTCCTCAGCGAGGGTAAAACACTAACCTACGACCTGATTGGAGAGGCGAAAGCGTCACGTTGCAGCGAAGTAGGCGCCGCAGTCGAAGAGAACCTGCGGACGATGGCCTGACTAGTATGCGGCTCTGCCGCCTGATGTGCGGAAAGGCTTTGCCTTTCCGGTTTCGACATTAAAAGGGTGTCTCAATCTGCATCGTGCGGAAGGCCGGAGGCCTTCCGCACATCGAACGGCAGAGCCGTACTTCTATTTGGGTTTAGTCGCCAACCGCTCTTCAATTTTCGGCAAGCTCACGATCACGGCATCCCCGACGATTTTCAAACTCTTAGCCGAGATCTTATCCAACGTGTCTTCTTTCGTGTGCCAGTAATCGGTTCCATCTGATCTGTACGTGCTCAACTGAATGATATCCAGCGCGTCGACACCCGCGCGCAGGAATGGTGCATGATCGTCGTCGCCGACACCCTCGCGAGCATCCACAAACTGCGCGCCATAGCCAAGCTGTTTCGCGGTCTGCCAGACAGTATCAATCAACCAGGTCGTACTCATCTCATCACGACCAAGCCGCAGGTTCTTGTAACCCATCATGTCGAACAGAATCATCGCGCGCACACGTTTCAACTCGTTCTTCTCAGTAAGCTGCGCGACGTATCGACGGCTGCCATAGGTGTTATCGGGAAGCGGCGTTTTCGGATCGGCCGGGTTTGGGTTGTGGCACTGGTCCCAATCGAAGCAAAAGGCCTCTTCGCCATCGAAGAAAACGAACCAGTAAGTCAGGCGCGGCTTCGTTTTGTTCGCAGCCATCACGCGGGCCAGCTCGATTAGCGCGCCGGTCGAGGCGCCGGCGTCATTCGCGCCCACAAACTTGAAGTCTTTGATCAGTTTCGTGTCGTAATGGCTGGAGATGATAATCACGTCGCTGGATTCGCCCGGCAGCTCGGCGGTGACGTTCACCATCTTTCGCTCGCCGACCGGAGTTGTCGCTTGAAACTCGTCGGTAGTGACTTTCAACCCGTACGATTTCAATTGATCGATAATGTAGCCGCGCGTTTTCTCAAGCTCCGGTGAGCCGGGTGGTCTCGGTCCAAACTCGACTTGTTTACGCACGTGTTCGAACGCCCGATCGCCGTCAAAGTCGGACTTGGCCGCAGACGCAGGCGGTGTCGATGAAACGTCGGCAGGTTTGTTGCCACCGCTGGGACAGCCGAGCAGCGGAAACAGAAACGTCAGGACAAATGCCAGGGCCAAAAAGCGGGACGGGTTCTTGAGCGAGGCGCTCAGGGAAGGCCTTTGGTCAGTAGTCATAGTCTGTGAATCAGAGTTCAAACTGTCTTTTCATTTTCCGATGCACCAGGCTGATTTTCCGGCGCCGGTTTATCAGTCAGGACGCTGTCGAAAATCTTCTTGCCCAGCGAAGCGGAAGCGTCCGCAATTTTGTCGAAAGCCTGCGACACTGCGATGGTTTCCAACTGCATCAGGGTTGCAATCTTACGATCGAAAGGCAGCTCGCTGAATTCGTTGCGCAGGTCGCGCGTCTTCTCTTCAGCGGTGCGAGTGCGCTCAGTTTGCGCCACCAGCATGATGACGAGTTCCCCGCTGCGCTCTGCTTTGCACTGACAGGCAAGGCGCTCGCCTCCGGCCAGGCGTTCAGCGCTTAACTGTTTACGTTCGGCATCGGTCAAAGCAGAAAGCAACGTCGCGCCGGTCATGATCCTGACGGCACAAGTACCATCGCACTCTCCGCAGTCCGGAATCTGAAAGCCGAGACGGCGGGCCGCATCCAGGACAGAAGTGCCTTCGGCAACCAGACCGCTCGGTCCATTGGGCTCAAATTTAATCTCAACATTCATCGTAATTTCCCCCTTATCAACGACGCGCACCGCGGGCGGCGGCACGCGCCTCCGGCCGCTTCGCGCTCTCTCGCTTCTTCTCGCGCTGCTGGCGCCGACAGTCGGCGCAGATTCCAATCATCCGCAACAGGTGCGAAGTAAGTTCAAACTTATGCTTCGCGGCCATCTCGTCCTGCATGGCTTCCAACTCAGGCGAATAGAACTCGATGATCTTCCCGCATTCCGAACAGATCATATGATCGTGATGTTCGTGTTTGTAATTGTGTTCGTAGTGCGCGCGCCCATCGCCGAAGCGGACCTCGCGAGCCAGGCCGGCATCAGTCAGGAGTTTGAGGGTGCGGTACACAGTCGTCTGGCCGACAGTTGGATCCTGCTCACGTACCAGGCGATAAAGGTCATCGCCGGACACATGGCCTTCAGTACGTAGAAAAACATCGAGAATAAGATCGCGCTGCGCCGTGCGCTTCAGACCTTGTTTCTGAATGTGCTTGAGGAAGACTTCCTGCTCTTCGGTCATCAATGTTCCGTCAGGCGGCGATTCGTTGAGAAGACTGACGTATTCTACACCCTGCTGAACCTTCAAAGGAATGAGGCAAAGGAATGAGGCAAAGGAATGAGGGTCAGTCCAACTCGTCGCTATTTTGAAAAACAAGGGGCGCATTATTGGGTACGAGCAGTAGGCTCCGGCTTAGTGTCTGCCGCCACTGCTTCCCGTCCACCGCTGCCTGCCTACTGTCCGCTGCTTTATGTTATCTTTTGATGAAATGCCGGGGTGGCGAAATGGCAGACGCTACGGACTTAAAATCGCCGAAAAGCCTAAAAACGAGATCTCACGACATCAAATGAACCAATATTTACCGACCTCGCAGCCGTCAAAGTTTTGCCTGGTCAGGGTACGTATCAACACAGCATTACATCATCTTTACATCATCGGGTTTTTTGCGCTCTACGGAGTTTTACTCCGTAGGTTTATGTGCTTCGAGACCCGATAAATAGGGGGTCGGCGTTGCGCGCTACGGACTTTTGGTCGGGATTTATGTAATTGCTTTTTTTTGGCCCCGATTGAGACGCAACTCTTCGCATTGCAAAGCGTCTCCAGAACCTCTTCGTCAAGCGATTAGAGGACTCTCTTGACTCAACAGACGAGTGCCTTCACAACGCTCCATTATGTCGTCAAGAACCGTAGCACCTCGAAAACTCGACGCAGGTGTCCAGCAAACCCAAAAGTCTTTCTCAATGATCGCCGGTGCGCGTTGCGGCTGAATTTCGGCGGCGGCTCTTTGGAACTGGTCAGTACGTCCCTCATCAGGAGCTTGAGCAATCCTTTCCACTATTCTTTCCCCTGGGCAACAATCTGCTTTACCACCGTTTGCAACCAAGCGGGCGCGTGGTGAAGATTGGCCTTCAGTTCGGCTTTGTCCTTAGCGGTTAGTAATGACCGCAGGCGCGATATCATTCCTGGAGTTACTCCATCTTTGCCAAAATAGCTAAGGGCCTGAAAGACCAGCGGGCTCGTTTTTCCCTGAACCTCCATTGTCTTTGGTCCGCGATTCAAGAGCTTGATAGTGTGCTGTCCTAACTTAATCGTTTTCGTGCGTCCATTTGTATAATAAGTAATCTTTGCGGGGACTTGGGTAGAGAGTCCCAACAGGTTCGCAGCGTATGCACCAGAGGGAACAATTCGCAATCCATTCTTTCGGGCCCACGCCCTTGCGAGCGCGTCCGGCGATTGCGTCATAGGTTTATTAAGCAATTTGCCGATTCGTGGCAATTCATATAGGCCGCGCCGGACTCGATTTATTTTGCCCTGACGGGCTAGGCGCGAAAGAGCCTGATCAACAGTTGGGCGCGGACCCAGGTCGAGAAAGTCGGCGACCGAGAAGATCTGTCCGTTTGCGGACTGAAGCCTGTCGAGTACTTTATCGGCAATGGGATTTGATACATTCATGTCTATTGTCAGAAATAACGATCTCTTTTTCTGACATTATGGCGACGAACTGCATTTCCCTCAACTCTTAACCCATAAGGGAGGCTTGTCCACCGCTTACAGGCACCTGATTTGGATGAGTCGTGACGCGTGGACCAGATCACTAACGAAAGACGCAAAGGCAAGGTTGGCTATGAAGTTAAACGAACATGCAAGCAAGGCATACAACGCAAAGGCAACCGATCTTCTTCAACAACTAACCGTGCGACCTTCGCCGCAAAGAGAAAAGAAGCCTTCGTTTGTTATTGACGCACACGTTTCAGCAACAATTCCGTTCACGGAACTACGCAACTTGAAAATGAGCCGTTCCGACCGCGAAGGAAACGAAGCGAGCAAGTCCTTCTATCATGAGGGAAAAACATTCGAGATTGGAGGCAATAATTATCAGATTCTGAAACGCCTCGCCGAAGGAATGCACAAGGCACCTGATCTGCGAAATACCGTGAGCGTCAAGGTGCTGACGTCCTCCGTCTTCGATTGGATTGAGCAGAGTTATAAGAAAGCAACAACTCTTAGTATGACTGAATATGTACTCGCTGAAATCGAACCAAAGATTCAGGATCTTGAAGTATGGATTCCGATAGCAGCAACGCGGATTCAGTCGGAGTTCGAATTTGGAAATATGAGAATTCGGACAATCACAAGAGCGATGCTCGACGAATGGGAAGCCGATGCCCGACGAGCGCGCCCGGACGCTTCCCAGGGTCACGATGTCTTCTTTGAACGATGGCGAAAGGCGCTTCTTGGGTTTGCCGCTGCAACTATAGAACTGCATGCTGAACCGAAGCGAGCCTATGAATTGGCTTCGGCAGAAGCTGAGCGAACCGTGGCGCTCTTGCGATGCCTCTCTCCGCATAACTGCTTTCCATTCACAGTTAACAAATCGGTCCCTTTAGGCAAAGAAACTGGGAGAGGGTTCAAGTATTTTGTAACTCAAAAAGGTCGCATTACTTCCGGATCAAGCGGCATCGAGGCTACGCCGTACGATGAATGGAGAATCAGCAGAGAGGATCTTGAGTTAATGAGATCCTTTGGTGGTATGGAGAAGTTCAGTGCGCTCCTTAAGGTAAAAAAGACAACCGGTTTTCAAAGAGACTTACTTCACGCTTTACAGCTATATGGAAAGAGCTCAACGTTAAGAGACCCGGCTGATAAGCTCACTTACATGCTCGCCCCATTAGAAGCACTGCTGATCGCGGACCGAAACCAAAGCGTGGACGATCTCGCGGACCGCTTGGTGATGTTCGTCGACAAGGCGTCCGCTGGACGAAAGGAAGCGTTACTCATAATCCGAAGTATATATGATCGTCGATTGAGCTTCGTACACAGCGAACACACCAAGCAAGACCTACAGTTGTTGGAAAAGTTCATGGTAATAGCGTGGACTTTCTTCATTAACGTTATGGGCAACGCGAACATTTATGAGTCTCGACTGGACTTTATTAGGGGGATAGACAACGCAAAACTTTCAGGTGGTTTGGCTTGAAGTATTCGATCAATCAAAATACTGCGCGCGAACTCGATCAGGAAGGACTGCGATTGATTAGCGATCTATCCGCTGAGCCGGCCAAGGCGGTTGACTCACCTGGAGCCTTTCGGCCCAATTACCTCACCACAGTTGCAAGCCTTCGCAAAAACGAAACTCCGGAGGGTTGGGTCAACCCCACCGTCGGAACTGATGGCTGTGAGGTTGCTCGGTCCTTTCCTGATCTTGATCCGCCGATTGGCTTCTTTGGGAAAAGTCATGAAGCTTTTATCAATCTGTGCAGAAGAGTGTTCGAAGCAACTGAGCTAGAGGCAACGATTAGTGAGACATTTATCGTCGAGAGTTGCTTTGAATGGATGCGCCAACGTCACTTGGCCAAAACAGATTCACCCTTGACCGAATTTGTTTTGCACAGATGCGAGCGGAACGTAGCCGTTCAAGAAGTCTGGCTTCCTCTCGTCGATATCAATCTCACCCTGGAGCTTCAAGTAGGAAATATATTGTTCAAGCCGGTTACCCAACCCATTTGGCGAAAATGGGTGTCCGAATGGCAATCAAGGCAGCCAACTGCGATTCCAGAACTTAGACTTTTTTTGGCTTCCGTCGAGTCAGAAGGGATAACCGTCGCGATCCGTCGCGTCACGGCAGAGCCTATTAGAGCGGTGGAAATAGCCCTTGCAGAAGTTGAAGCTGCCCTTGACGTACTCCGATACTACTCGCCGTCAAATAGGTATCCAACCATGCCCGCCTATTGTTCAATAGCCGGACGGGAACTCATTAATAAACCTAAGCACCTGATCGTCCAGAATGCCGTCTTAGTGTCAGCAGGAACCACTGTCGCAAGCATGCGCGCGCAACATCCTTGGCCCATTAACCAAGATTTGATTACCAAAATGAAAGAAGTGGGTTTTGACACTCTTGTTGCTTTACTCAACACTCCACAGTCGTCGAGAAGCGAACTTCAAAATAACTTCTTTGACGCACTCGCGATCTATTCGAAGAGCTGCGTCGCTCAGAGCCTCACTGACAAACTGCTTTACGCAGTTCTGACGCTTGAGTCTGTTCTTTTAAAGGATCAAAGTGAATCTTTGCAGAAGCACATAGGTGAGCGGATGGCCTTCATGATCGGCAAGTCACTCGAACAAAGAATCGCTATCGTAGCTAACTACAAGAAGGCTTACGCGCTTCGAAGCGGAGCTGTGCACCATGGGCGTCAAGTTACGGAAGAAACAATTCTGAACGAATTCATGCCAAATGCATGGTTTGCACTCAATTGGATTGTAGGCGTCTTGGAGAGATTCAAAAGCAAGGAAGAAATGATCGAATACATTGATGACATGAAGTTCCAATGATTTGGGTCCAAACAGCCAACTGAACGTCGCTAAAATGTCGCAACTCATAGAGGAAAGAACCGAAAAGCTCCGGGCGTTTCTGGGGGCGTATCAATCAGCCGTTATACGCTTCTTGAACGAGGTTCCGGACGACGGATTTATCCTGCCGAAATCGGTTGTTAATGCCCTCGGCAGATTTGAAGTCTGGCCGTGCACAGATGCGGCGGTTGTCTTGAGTTATCCATCGACTAAACTAGGAGGTGAAGTTGTCCTTCACAACCAAACCGGTCAATCAGTCGAGCTATTCATGAGCCAAAGCGATGTCTTTTCGTACTTTGATGAAGATGGCGAAGAGGGCCCAATGCGACTCCGCTTTGCTGTTCCGGAGAAAGATCCTGCCGATCCTCGGCCATCTGCTAGTGATTTTCTTTTTGATCGATCGAGTCTCGATGATTTGATTGCATGGCCACCAACGGAAGGCGATGGTGTTGGTCTGAGCGGAGGATTCTTTGCTCCTAAGTTCACGCGCATATCGATTTTTGGTTGGAATTCCTTTCTCGGTTCACCGACTGAGGAGGCAGTTAAAGATTTAAGAAGGGGTTATGCCGCTCACAATCTATTGACCTGTCCTCCGTTCACCACAGGGTTTTTGGAAGCACTTTTCGAAGCTGGAGCGAAATGCACAAGTCAGTTAGAGACGGTCCTTGATCAAAATAACCCTGAGTCTCTGCGCGAATTTGTCACTGACCACCCTGAGGTCGTTAGGCCCGATTATGTTCGAACGTACTTAAATGTCACAGTCAGGGATCGAGTAGTTGATCTGGTCTTACTCATTCCAGGTGAACAATCCCTTGAATACCTATTCGTCACCTTTGGAGACCCAAAAAAGCCATATTTCACAGAAGCCAACGAACCATCGGACAGTCATACAAGGGCTAAAGACGCATTAGCCGTTATTAGGGACAGTGTAACGAGCGACCCACAAAGAATCGGATTGGCCGGAGATTTCGCAGACTCATCTTTTGTTCACGTAAGCAGTCGAACGCCATTGCTCAACTACGCTCAGAAGAAATCCCTATATGAACAAGGCGGCGAGTCACATTGCCGATTTGAGACTTACGACGATTTGCTTAATAAACTTCGTTACCACATGTCTGACATTACCGGGATTAGAGATCGCTTTCTACCAATTGAATCGCGCTTATCAAGGCTCGGCGTCGGAAGCGACCATGAGTTCGACGACTTGATGCAACAAATTGACCGGGAGATGCAAACTGAAAAGATTCCGCTCACAGCGCGAGCATTTGAAGGAGTTTTGCGGTTATCGTCCGTCTATAGTCTTTTCTTGTTGAATCGCGATCCACTCTGCGAGAAAGTCAACGACTGGTTTGATCGATGGTATGGGGATCGCGCGAAGATGATCATGGGGTTGGGGAGCATGGGAGTTATTCTCCGGGGCGATGTGTTGCGAATGGACTTTCCCATTGGTTTTGGAATGAACCGAGTGATTTGCACCAGGGAGCTTACGAAGGAGCGCCCGTCCGTCATCATCGGCACGCGAGACAACCCGCCGACACTTAACGCGCTGGATTTTGTACAAGGCCTTACACAAGAGTTTGCCAATACCTTGAGCCAAGATGAGCTTCAGGGGCTCTTTAATCAATTTGTATTCGGACGGACTGCATTCATGCGAATCTTCGAGGTGTTTGAAGGATCCGAATTGACAAAGCTGGCCCGCGCGGATTTGACGGCGGCCGCAAGCCACCTGTTCGAGAGTCACCCCAACTATGCTCTTTCTAAATGGGGTTCCCTCCAAGCATCAGAAAAGTTCATTAAGGATTTCATATCTAGAAAGGGAGGGACTGCGCCAAAGAGTCACAAAATCAAACACCTTGCGACGATTGCAGAGCAACACGGTCTCCCACCAATTCCTGAACAATGGCTAGATGACATCGAATGTTCGGCTGAAGTTCGATATGGTGGGATTCCTGTCACGGCTCAGGAGGCGGTCGAAGCCCAATACGCAGCTTTGCAGGTTTGTGAGCATATAGCCACTCATTAGCGATTACGTTCAGACTCTATGAAGAATGAAGAGATAGCGGCGATTGACTTCAGTGGATGGCCCCTGCCAGATGAGTTTCTTCTTGAACTCGGCCGCATTGCTTCATTGTGGGCTAATCTCGAATCATTCTTAAACATTTGCATTGGGAAACTCGCTGGCTTTAATGATTTGGACGATCCAAAGCCTTTCATACTGATTGCTCATTCAAGCTTCCCACAACGGCTGGACATATTTGGCTCACTTTGTGAACAACTTCTGCCGGAATTCCCTCACCTTGTTAACTATAAGCAGGTCGTCACCTCTCTGAAGTCGGCTCAAAAACTCCGCAATGATTTCATGCACCACGGCATGTCTGTTAATGAAGACGGCAAGGTTGTCATGCCTATCGGAAGTGCACGAGGAACCTTGAGGCTGACGGTGAAGAAAATTGAGATCGTTGATATTAAGAGAGCCACAATCGCAATCGACGAAGCTCAATTGGCGCTCTACGAACTAGTTTTGAAAACACGACTGCTCCCTGTTTGGCAACGACGGAGAAAAAACAGGGAAGCGCAAAAGTAATTTCACTAATCCTCCACCTTTGCATGGGAGTAACTGACCTCAAAGCATTATTTGCCTTTCGCGATCTCGAAAGACTTCGCACCGCGTCTCTCAAGGATCGACGGCATCCTTTGAAGCGACTTTTCTTTCCGCTAGATCATGATGAGGAAATGGTATCTAACACAGATCGAGCACTGGACTGGATCTTCAGACGCGATCCCAAGTGGATCAAGACAAAGGTGAGAAACGTCGTAGCGCTAGACAATTTTGAAGCAGTGTCAAGTTTTCTCGGAGAGGTGCGTGCTTATGGCCTGCTTTTATCAACGGGTCTTCGAATCGAGCCACACAGAGGAAGAGAGTCCGGGCCAGATTTTCTGATTGACGACAGCGTTCACGTCGAAGTCCATGCCAAGCAATCAGAACCCACCGAAAGATTTGCATTGCAAAAGCATTATGAATCGCCTAAAGCCTTTCATCCGAACTCACCTTTCGGCGCGCCGAGCGCCGGCGATTCCGTGACAACGGTTGCGATCCAAAAAGTAGCGCAGATTAAACAAAAGGAAGAGCAAAACAAAAATCAATTCAGTGCAACAAGGCCGTCGATTCTTTGGATCGATTTCCAAGATGAAACATGGCAGCTGATCCTTGGCCCGGAATCGGCTCTTCCTGTGAATGTATGGAATGATGAGTACTATTCGGGCGTTTTGTGGTACGGATTCTACGGATGGAGAGGAGCACCGGTCTTTGAAGGGGAGACGAAACTGCAACGCCCGCGCCGAGTAGTAGCGCGAATGCAACACAACGGGAGATTCCGCAACAACACTAATATCGACGCCGTCATTGTATCGCTTATGCGACACACATTTCTCTTCGAAAACCCGTTAAGCAGGAAATCGGTTTCTCTTTCCATTATGGAGAAACTTCTGCGACTTCCAAACGTGGATGCAACTTGGACGCTTGTTAAAGGATCAGTGGGCGACTTGTCTCAGCGGATTGAAAAGCAACAATGCGAATTAGAGAGGCTTGCGACTGAAGCTGTTTACGGCTGGTGATAACGAGTCACTTTGCGGATGCCGTTAGTCTGACTTCTTCCGGCTTCGGAACTACCCACTCGATTGTTCCATCGGCTGCGATCGACTTTGACTGTTTCAAAATGCCTACGGTGTAGTGTGTTTCATCACGCTTGTCCTCTACTCTGACCAAAGTAGCGCACGCGGCCTTGTAAAGTTTGTCAGCCGCAGTGGTTGTAAACGCAACGTTTGCGCCAAGTTTATCCGCTCTGATACTCGGATACGCCAGGCCATGAACCTCCTGTCTCGGAGCGGGCGATCCGTCGTTGTAGAAGAATTCATCCTGACCAAACATAATTCGAGCAATCGCGGCGGTGACTTTATAAGCGTCGCCGTTATCTTCGTCGACAACTTGCATAAAGACTTCGGTAAGATATTGATCTAGCATTGGATTCGTTTCAACAAGACCTTCGCTTTTGAGGAATAATTGGTGCGCCTCGTCTTGATCTGGTGGAGTCCCGCCGTATTTCGGATTACTCTTCGCAGTGAACTCATTAATTCCAACCGTCATAACGAGTGGCTGCGACTTAGGGTCTTTAAGTCCTACTTCGAGAACCGTTAGCAAATCACCGACTTCGGGATGCAGTTCGATAATGGCCGTCATGTCAGAGTCTGCACAATAGAAAACTGGGCTCTTAGCTTCATTGCAGCGACCACGATGCCTGACAAATTCTGGTCTGGGATACCATAGGTCCTGGACGTTATCGAAGCATCCGGCATCTCGATTTGCTCTGACGCGATATACGGTCGGCTTGTTCAAGTAAAGCGGTCGTGTGACGTAACCAAGCCCTAATAGGCTTCTAACCTGTCTTTCGATGTCGTGATCCGAAATCTGATCAAGCTTAGCTCTTTTGAGCGCGGCAATCCGCTTCTGAATTTCCATCCGTTGTAGCTTCGCTCGGGAATATTTCGCCATCAGTTTTGATTATATAACGCGCACCGCAATTCCCCCTCTTCGCTTCGATTCTTCACGCCAGCCCATTCGCACAACTCTGCGCTTCGCTCCAAGTGCTCCACTTCGTTACGCCCCTGCGGGTGATGCGAATGAGCGCCCAGTCGTTTCGATCTTCTTCGCTGCGAGGGGGAAACACTCTCT
>CAAGKR010053865.1_pt1 | contig 12464 bp, 14 predicted proteins | sample 2556971 | NCBI WGS metagenome assembly CAAGKR01 (sample SAMEA5207829, study PRJEB30636) | soil metagenome | biome: forest; feature: boreal; material: soil | place: USA | collected 2011-09 | depth 1 m | reverse complement strand
TCGAACAGGACCGGCTCGTCGGGATCGTATCCGCGCTGCACGACGATATTCGCAGGCTTGTTGACGAAGAGGAGGGCTGAGTCTTCGTAGAGGATGTGAAGCAACTATTCTCGATCCGCGTCGCTGGAGCGGTACAGCAGAAACTCTTCGCGTCGGCGTGCGAACTCCCGCAGCGGCTCTTCCCATTCCGCCACCCAGTCGTCGATGTCGCCGCCGCTTTCCACCAGTGTGCGATAGCGATCGCTGCCCGCCAGGAGATCGATCGCCAGGCGATCGGAGACGAACTCGTAGGTCTCGCGGCGCCAATCGAACTTCTCCGGATCCATGTCGCGGGCAACCTTCACGCACCACAGGCCGGTGCGGTACGGCTCGAACTCGGCGCGATTCGTCACGTGCAGCTCCACCCCGCCGCACACTTTTCCGGCGTGCTTCTGGAACGTGGGGAGGAAGTAGTGCGGACGGAAACGCACGCCCGGCAGGTCGACCTGATTGAGCCGCTCGGCGAGCTTGAATGGATCGAGCCACGGCGCGCCGATGAACTCGAACGGATGCGTCGTGCCGCGTCCCTCACTCAGGTTCGTCCCTTCCACGAGGCACATGCCGGGGTAGACGGTCGCTGTGTGCACGGTCGGCATGTTCGGCGACGGAATGACCCAGGGCAGACCCGTGTCGCCCCACCACATTCCGCGCCGCCATCCGCGCATCGGTACGACGTGCAGATCGCAATTCAGTTTGAAGACACTGTTGAAGTAGCGGGCCAGTTCTCCTGCAGTCATTCCATGCCGTGTCGGAAGCGGGAACATGCCGACGAAGCTCGAATACTTTTCCTCGCGGATATTGCCTTCGAGATGCACGCCGTCGATTGGATTGGGACGGTCGAGCACGATCACCTGGACGCCGAGCGGCGCCGCTTCGCGCATGCAGAGCGCCATCGTGTAGATGAAGGTGTAGTACCGGGAGCCGATGTCCTGAAGATCGATGACCAGGGCGTCGAGATTGCGCAGCAGCTCACGGCGCGGCGTCAGATCTTTCTCACTTGCGCCGTACAGCGAGTAGACGGTCAGTCCGGTGAGTGGATCGATGGAGTGATCGACGTGCGCCATGTCCTGCGCTTCTCCCCAGATGCCGTGCTCCGGGCCGAACAGAGTCGTGAGTTTCCAGCCACGGCCGGCGTGGAGCAGACGGACTGCATGCCGCAGATCGCTCGTCACCGCACTCTGATTCGTGACCAGACCGATTCGCTTTCCCGCGATCGGTTGCGGATCGTCGAGGAGAACCTCGAGTCCCGTGCGGACCGGTCCCTGTTCGAGCTCGCTCAACCGTGATCGACGCGCTTCCCGCTCAACAAGTCGAGGGCGTGAGGAATCAGATTGAGGATCGCGTTCAAGTTTTCGCATGCTCCATTCACCGAGCCAGGTAAGTTCACGATCAATGCCGATCCGCGCGTGGCCGCCTGCGCGCGCGAGAGCGACGCCATCGGAGTTTTCTGCAAGGACTGCGAGCGCATTAATTCACCGAATCCGGGGATGATCCGATCGCAGACCCGCGCGGTTGCTTCGGGAGTGACGTCGCGCGGAGCGACACCCGTTCCGCCCGTTGTCACGACGATCCGCGCGCCATCGCCGGTCGCATTCTCGATGGCCGTGGCAATCGCTTCGATCTCGTCGGGAACGATCACGACAGCGTCGACCTCGTAGCCGGCACGCTGGAGGATGTCGCGCACGGCCGGCCCGGAGCGATCGTCGCGCTGCCCGCGCGACGCGGCGTCGGAGCAGGTGATCACTCGGGCGCGAATCATCGACGCGTATTGTAAGGTTGGCCAACGAATGCTGCGAAGCGACTTCTCCTACGAACTGCCTCGCGAACTGATCGCCCAGCAGCCGCGCGAGCGAGGGCGATCACGGATGATGGTCGTCACGCCGCCCGATCGGATCGAGCATGACAACTTCGCAAACTTTCCCGGTCGCCTCGAGCCGGATGACGTCGTCGTGATCAACGACACACGCGTGATCCCCGCGCGGCTGTTCGCCGCGCCGAAGGGTCACATGAAGAATCGGATCGAGATTCTGCTCGTGCGGCAGCGCGACGGCATGACCTGGGAGGCGTGGTGCAAACCGGCGCGGCGCATCCGTGTGGGCGACCAGCTGCGATTCTCGGATCGGCTGAGCGGTCGCGTGCTGGAGAAGAGCGAAGGAACCGTCGTCATCCGATTCGAAGGCGACGCGCAGGAGATCGAGCGCATCGGCGTGATGCCGCTGCCGCCGTACATCGCTCGCCCTTCATTGGAGAGTGATCGCCAATCGTATCAGACGGTGTATGCCAATCAGCGCGGCGCGATCGCCGCTCCCACCGCGGGACTGCACTTCACGCAAGCGATCCTCGACGAGATCGCAAGAGGCAACGAGATCGTGCGCATCACGCTGCACGTGGGGATCGGAACGTTCAAGCCGGTGAAGGTCGACGACATCCGTGAGCACGTCATGGAGATCGAGCGCTACGAAATCAGCGAGGTGGCGGCCGGCGCGCTGAATCGCGCAAAGTCCATCGTAGCGGTGGGGACAACCACGGTCCGAGCGCTGGAGAGTGCGAAGCGCCGCGGCCGATTCGAAGCGGGCAAGTTCGAAACCGACATCTTCATCACGCCCGGTTTCGAGTTCCGCGCCGTCGACAAGCTGCTGACGAATTTTCATCTGCCGGAGTCAACGCTGCTGATGCTCGTCTCGGCGTTCGCCGGCATGGACACCATCCGCCGCGCGTATGCGGAAGCGATTCGCGAGAAGTATTTCTTTTACAGCTACGGCGACTGCATGTTCATCACCAATACGTCGTCGTGATCACGCAGTCGCCGAGAACCACGGCCTGACAGGCGAGGCGTGCGTCTTCGGTTTCGAAGCGTGTTGCCGGTGTTAGATTCTCCGCACCTTCCACGATGCGCACCCGGCAGCGGCCGCAGACGCCGATGCCGCCGCAGGAATTTCCAATCGGTGCGGCAGCGCGCCGCGCAACGTCGAGGATCGTTTCATCCGGTTTGGCAGTCCCGCTCTTGCCCAATGGAGTGAAAGTGACGTGCCTGCAACGATTCTGCGCGAATGGCGCAACTTTCGACGCTTCCAGTCGTCTATAAGGTGCAAGGAGGACGCAATGAAAAACATGGATGAGACCCGATTGGCCGAAGAGATCGTCAGCGTTCTCCAGCCGGCCGCACTGCGTGCCTGCACGTCCGAACGCGATGTCATTCGCTACGCGGTCCGCGGCAAGCTGCTGAAACTCCGCTCGATTATCCTCGATCGGGACGCGCTCCGTCGTCTGCTGAAGGACGCTGCCGCCGCAGTGAAGATCGAGTACCTGAAGCGCGATCTTCTTCGCAGCGCCGGCCTTCGCTTTGAGTATCGCTACCCCCGGTCGAGCGTGGTCCGCGGCCCTACTCAGGCCGATCTGGCCCTGGCGACGATTCGTCGGTAGATCCGTTGATCGGCCGACGAAACGGTGCCACAATAGTCATGTGGCGGTCGATCTCGACCCTGTCGACCTCAAAATCCTGACGTTGCTCTCGAAGGATGGGCGGCTGCCGGCCGCCCAGCTTGGCGAGCAGGTTGGACTCTCGCGTCCCGCCGTGGCCGAACGAATCGAGAAGCTCGAGCGCAACGGCGTGATTCGCGGGACGACCGCGGTGATCGATCCGACCGCAGTCGGAAGGCTCGTCACTGCATTCGTCGCCGCGCGCGTCAATGGCAATCTGCCGCCGAGCGCCTCCAAAGCATTTCAGCAAATGATGCGCAGCGAGGAAGTCCTCGAGGTGCATACCGTCGCCGGCGACGATTGTTACTTCATCAAAGTGCGCACCGACTCCATCGGTTCGTTGAACGCGCTGGTGTCGAAGCTGACCGCTCCTCCGCTATCGTTCTCCACGCGAACGACGATCGTCATGCAGACGCATTGCGAAAAAGTCGGCGGAGTCCGGCTGGGAGAGGGCAAGTGAAGCGCGATCGTGCGCTCGCGTATGCCGCATTCGCCGTCGTCTGCATTGTCTGGGGCACGACGTATCTGGCGATTCGCATCGCGGTGCGAACGATTCCGCCGTTCCTGCTCACCGGAATCCGTTTCACAATCGCCGGCGTCGTTCTGCTGGTGCTGGCGCGATGGCGCGGTGAGCGCATCCCGCGCGCTCGACGCGTACTCACCGAGGTCGCGCTGGTCGGCCTGCTGCTCATCGGGCTCGGGAACTTCGCCGTCGCCTGGTCGGAGCAATGGGTGCCGAGCGGAATCGCCGCTCTTCTTGTGGCCACCGCGCCGTTCTGGGCCGCGCTGCTGGAGCGTGCACGGCCGGGAGGGGAGCGCCTCGATGCGCGGCGCACTGTCGGAATGCTGATCGGATTTGTCGGCGTAGTCATGCTGGTGACGCCGCGTGGTGCCGGCGGTGCCTTCGACGTCCACTTCATGATGGGCGCGATCGCCGTGCAGATCGGATGTCTGAGCTGGCAGTACGGAACGGTGCGCAGCAAATACAACCTCACGTCGGTGCCGCCGCTGATGTCGTCAGCGCTGCAGATGCTGTGCGGCGGCATCGTGCTCACATTCTTCGGACTCATCAGCGGCGAGACCGGCCGTTTCACTGCCACGCGTGAAGGTCTCGCAGCGCTCGCGTATCTCACAATTTTCGGATCGATCCTCGCGTACACGTCGTACGTCTACGCGGTCACGAAGATTCGCACCACGAACATGGCGCTGTACGCCTACATCAACCCGCTCGTCGCCGTGATCCTCGGATGGCTCATTCTCGATGAGCGCCTGACCTCGGTCTCCATCGCCGCGATATGCGTGATCCTCGGCGGCGTTGCCCTGGTCCAGACCGGCGGCCGCGGTCACAAGACTGTGCCGGCCGCTGCCGCCGAAAAGAACGCGGCGTAGAATCCTCACGTGTTCATGGTTGCGCTGGCGATCAGCGCTCTGCTCCAGAAACCTCCCGGACCGACGCCGGTTGTCGTCGAGTTGTTCACGTCGCAGGGTTGCTCGAGCTGTCCGCCCGCCGATGAGCTGATTCGCACGATCGCGCGGGATTCGTCGCTGCGTGGCAAGGTGATTCCGCTCGCGTTTCATGTCGACTACTGGGATCGCCTCGGCTGGCGCGATCCGTTCTCGTCCGCCGAGTGGTCGCGCCGTCAGTTTTTCTACGTTCGCGCTCTGAACGCGAACTCGGCATACACGCCGCAGGCGGTGGTCAACGGCGGACGTCAGTTCGTCGGATCGCACGCCGAGGCGCTGCGCACTGCGATCGACGAAGCGTCGCATCGCGGACCGATTGGAAGCGTCCGCATCGAGGCGACGCGCAGCGGCAACATCGTGACCGCAACTGTTCACGCCGCGGCGCCCCAGGGGACCGAAGTGCTGGTGGCGCTGTTTCAGAACGACGTGACGACGCGGATCAGCGCCGGCGAGAACGACGGCCGGACGGCGACCGAGGATGCGATCGTGCGCCGGCTGATCCGAGTGGGAAGCGGGAACGTGGACAAGAGCGTCACGCTGAACGTCGAGCCTTCATGGAAGAGCGTCGGCGTCGTGGCGTTTGTGCAGAACGTCGACACGCTGGCGATCGGAAACGCCGCGGTAGCGATCCCGTAACGCCGGCTTGTGTGGGCCGCCGCCACACTTTGTTACCCCCTCAGATAGTGGCAGGTGTATCCCCACGGAATCCGCTGCAGATAGTCCTGGTGAGACTCCTCGGCCGGCCAGAACTTCGGCGCGGGAACAACCTCGGTGACGATCGGGCGGGGCCACTTCGCCTGCGCCCGCTGCTTCGCGCGCTCCGCTGCCTCGCGCTGCTTCTCATCGTGATAGAAGATGATCGACCGGTACTGCGTGCCGCGATCGTTCCCCTGCTGATTCGCCGTCGTCGGATCGTGCAGCCGGAAAAAATAATCGAGGATTTCGTCGTAGCTGATCTTCTGCGGATCGAACACGATCTGCAGCGACTCCGCGTGGCCGGTGCGGCCCGTCTTCACATCTTCATAGCGCGGGTTGGCGAGCGAACCGCCGGCGTAGCCGACCGCCGTGTCGATCACGCCGGGCAGTTTGCGAATCAGCTCTTCAACACCCCAGAAGCAACCGCCTGCCAGTGTGGCAGTCTCGGTCACTGATGCGCCTCCTGCTTCTGGAACAGCGGCAGATACTGACCGTAGCCCTCCGCCTGCAGCTTCTCCACCGGGACGAAACGCATCGACGCGGAGTTCATGCAGTAGCGGAGGCCGGTCGGCGGCGGGCCGTCGTCGAAGACGTGCCCCAGATGCGAATCGCCGTGCTTCGAGCGAACCTCGGTGCGTACCATGAAGAACTTACGATCGCTCTTCTCGACGACGTTGTTCCGGTCGAGCGGCTTGGTGAAGCTCGGCCACCCGGTTCCGGACTCGAACTTGTCGAGCGAGCTGAAAAGCGGCTCGCCGGAGACGACGTCGACGTAGATGCCCGCCTTGTGGTTGTTCCAATACTCGTTCTGGAACGGCGGCTCCGTTCCTTCATGCTGCGTCACTTCGTACTGGATCGGCGTGAGCTTCTTCTTCAGCTCGGTATCGGCGGGTTTCTTGAAGTCCTTCATCGAGCCTCCATTCAATACTGTGGCGGCGATCGCGATCGCTGTCGCCAGGCCAAGGACCAGTTTCTTACTCACGGGGAGCCTCCTGACAGACACCTCCAACGACTGCGGTCGTTGAAAAGTTTCCGACAGATTGGATGCCGGGCGCCCGGGATTGGTTACGCCGGTTTCCCTGTTTCCGTTCATTCATGTCGCGGATCCGCTCTCTCATCTACAAGTCCAACGAACCCTTGCGGGTGGCGCTCGTCGTAGCCGTCTGGATCGGCCTCCATATTTACGCGGCGCGGCCGCTGTTGATCGCCGCGGCTGCGGAAGGGATCGCTCCGCCTGCCGCGTGGAGCGTCGTTCTCCTGATGCCGTTCGTTTCCATCCTGCCGCTCTTCGCGCGGCGTGCGCATTCGCTCCGATTGCGCTCACTCACGCACTGGACCGGCTACGCGAGCATCAGCGTCTTCTCGATTCTGCTCGTTCTTGTCGTGATGTCCGACGTGGTTCGTGTTTCGTTGCTCGTGCTTCGCGCGTCGGTCAGCGTTCGGACACTCAGTTTCGCGACGCTTGCGGCCGCGGGACTCCTCGCCGTCATTGGTCTTGTGCAAGCGCGCCGGCCACAAGTCGTTCGGTTGAAAGCTGAGATCAATGGCCTGCCGCAGGAGCTGGAGGGCTATCGAATCGTGCAGTGGAGCGACGTCCACGTCGGTCCCACGATCCAGCGCGCGTTCGTCGAATCACTCGTCGAGCGCACCAACGCATTGAACGGCGACGCGATCGTCATCACCGGCGATCTCGTCGATGGCTACGTGGAGGATCTGCGTCATTCCGTCGAACCGCTTCGTGAGCTTCGGGCGACCGATGGCGTCTATTTCGTCACGGGGAATCACGAGTATTACTGGCGCGCCGGCGAGTGGGTGAAAGAGATCGCCCGTCTCGGCATCACGTTTCTGAAGAACGAGCATCGAATCATCCGGCGCGGCGATGCGCAGCTCGTGATCGCCGGCGTGACCGACCCAGTCGGTCAGTACACGCACAAGAGCAATCCCGCGGCAGCGCTGGCCGGCGCTCCCGAGGATTCTGTGAAGGTGCTGCTTGCCCATCGGCCGCAGGCTGCCGCCGCGGCTGAGCGGCACGGCGTCGATCTGCAACTCTCCGGACACACTCATGGCGGACAATTCTTTCCGTTCAATCTGATCATTCGCTGGTTCCAGCCGGTCGTGGCCGGGCTGCATCGCGTCGGCGGCATGCTGCTGTACGTCAGCCGCGGCACCGGCTACTGGGGACCGCCGTCACGCCTCGGCGTGGGCGGTGAGATCACGGTGATCGAACTGCGATCTACGCCATCCCCGAAGCGCTGATTTCCGGATGAGCCTCCGCAAAGGCTACGAGCCGTTCGGCGTATTCGGAAAGGCGTGGAACACGCAACCGCAAATCGCGCTGCGCATTGGTCGTGTCGTAGGTCGTGGGGTGAGCGAAGTAGTCGATCGCCGCTGAAGGAATTCGCATGAGGCGGTAGACGCCGGGAATCCGATCGATGGCAAACTTGGCGACGCTTCGCGGCAGCGGCAATCGAACGACGTGCCGCTGCGCCGCGCTCGCGATGACATCAATCGTCTCGTCCACGGTGAGCGGCGCCGGATCGGCCAGTTGATAGCATTTCGATTCGCCCTTTTTCGAGAGCTCCGCAATCGCCGCAATGATGAAGTCTCGCGGCACGACGTTGAACCGATATCGTGAGGGCCTTCCCACAACCGGCAGGATGGCAAGTCGCGGCTGGCGCAGGAGCCACTGCATCACGTAGTACGGCCCATCGAACTTCTGCGTCGCGCCGGTCGCGCTGTCGCCGACGACGACAGAGGGGCGATAGATCGTCATCGGGAGCGATCGCTTGCGCACCTCGACCTCGGCAAGAAACTTCGTCTCCTCATAGAAGTTGTTGAACGTCTGACCTACGTCGAGATCGTCTTCGTGAAACACGCCGTCGTAACGACCGCTGACATAACAGGTCGAGACATAGTGAAAGCGCCTCAGCGACGGGCAACGTTCCGCAAAGTCGAGCACGTTTCGCGTTCCCTCGACGTTGATCTTCATTCCTCGCTCGCGGGAAACGGACAGGTCGTAGATGGCGGCGAGGTGAAAGACTTCGATCACGTCGGCGGTCTGCGCCTCGAGCGGCGCCGTGATGTCCCCTTCGATCAGCCGGATGCGATTGCCGAACGCGCGTGCGCGTTCACGCGCGAGATCAGCGAATTTCGGCTGCACCAGGCAGACCGCCGTCGTGTCGGCAGAGCGCTGCAGAATCCGCGGCAGCAGCTCCGATCCGAGAAAGCCGGGGAACCCGGTGAAAAAAACGGTCGGCATGTGAGGGTCATCACGCCATTCGGCGGGAGTGACATCAATATTCTAGTGGGCCCTTCATCACAGCATGAGCGCGAACGTGGTTCCTCTCCATGAGTACGACCGCAGTGTCAAATTGCGGGTCCTCGCTCTCGCGCTCTTCATCAGCCTCCTGTGGTTCGTCCGGGCGATCGACTCACTTCTCCCGGATGGATTCTCTGCGGCGGGAGCCGGAATCGTGCCGCGCACGAGTGGCGGATTGGAAGGGATCGTCATCGCCCCGTTCGTCCATGCAAGCTGGGATCATCTGATTGCCAACTCATTGCCCCTCGCTGTCCTCGGCGCGCTGATTCTTCTACGCGGCCTCACCGAATTCATTTTCGCTTTGATCACCAGCGTGCTGATCTCAGGCCTCGGCACCTGGGTCTTTGGCGAAGGGAACGCCGAGCACATCGGGGCCAGTGGTGTTGTCCTCGGGTTCATCGGATTCCTTCTCTTTCGCTGCGCCTTCGATCGCCGCCTCTCTTCGCTGCTGATCACGTTGATCGTCGCGATCCTGTACGGTGCGGGCGTGGGAGCTTCGCTCATTCCCGACACTGACGTTTCGTGGAGCGGGCACTTCTTCGGATTCGTCGGCGGCTTCGTCGCCGCGCGCCTGCGGTATCAGCCGGCTCCGCGTAAGTACCGGCCGGATCACTCGCTGGCCGTGTTGAATTTTCCGAGCGCCGACTAGATCATCATCTCCCGTCAACGATGAACGATGAACGATGAACGATGAAGAGCCCGGTCTTGTTCATCGTTCATCGTTCGTAGACCTCACCGTTTCGACCGCGTCGCTTTCGTCAGCATGCCGATGCCGACAACAATGGCGGCCACCCCCACGACCACCCAGCCGGGATTTCTCGCCGCGTTCTTTCCCGCGCGGCGCACCGCGCGCCCGGCGTTGCGTTTGTGGATGTACGCGCGCGAATCGACGTCCTCGAGCGCGCCCTGCAGCCGCGGCGTTTCCAGAAGTTTTCCCAGCGCCCACACCGCCAGCGGCGGGATGAGGCGCTTGATCACCTGGTGACTCTTGCTGTCCAAGGTTGCCTCCTGCACGATAGCCTAGCAATCAGAGTTCCATCGACCGCACGGTGGCGGCGACGCCGCAGACGTACAACGCATCGCCCTCCTGCAGCACCGTGTCTGCAGTCAACCGGGTGATGAGCTGATTGCCGCGACGGATCGCAAGCGCGGAGCAGCCATCGCGGCGGATCGCCAGTTCGCGCAACGTCTTGCCGGACATCTGTCTTACGGGCAGGCAGACCACCTGGCGATGCTCCTCGGGCGAGCGGACGGCGCGGCCGAGGAGTCGAGCGGAGAGCATTTCGCCGGAGACGTCGCTGATGGAGAGGACGAAGTCGGCGCCGGCGCGATCGATGTTGTCGAAGTTGCGGCCGTGATTCACACGCGCAATCACGGGGACATCCGCGACGGCATCGCGGACGATCACCGTTGCGAAGAGCGACGCGTCGTCACTGTTGAGCGCGAGGATGACGGCGCGAGCGCTCGAGAGTCCCGCGCTCTCCAGCACGGCCGGATCGAGAACGTTGCCGACGCAATCGACGCCCGGCAGCGGCTGGCGCTCGATGACGCGGACCTGTTCGCCGGCGTCGGTGAGGAGCTCGTGCACTTTTCGTCCGACTTCGCCGAATCCGGCGATGAGAAACGGTCCGTCACGGCGGAGGTAGTTCCCGCCGAGAATTCGCGCGGCACGCTCGAGACTCTCCGCGTCGCCGACGAGTTCGAGAATCGAACCGGGCTCGATCCGCATGTCGGCGCTGCAGCGCGCCTGCAGACGACTGCGCAACCACCGCCCGACGACGACGGCGCCAATTTCCGCCTCACGCAACGTTTTACCGGCCATCGGACTGCTCGCTGCGATACGAATCTCGCGCCGTTCGAGTCCGACGATCGCCTCCAATCCTGCCAGTCGCGGGCTGATGCGATCGCTGGCGTGCGCTGCGAGCGCGGCAGCGACAATGTGTCGCGGCGTGTATGCCGCGGTTGCTCCCGCCAGCTCAATGGGCCGCCGATGCGCCGGCTCTTCGACGAAGGCGAAGATCTCGCCGCGGAATCCCATCTGACGGGCGCGGAGGATGATCGCCGCGTTCTCCTCATCGCGACCGTTTGCCACCAGCGCTCGCGCTGTCGCCAGCCTGCAGACATCGAGCGCGTCTTCCTCCGCGCGACTGAAGACGACGCGTTGCTTATGTTCGAGCACCGCGCGAGCGGCGACCTCGTCGGTCTCCACGACGAGCGACGGCACGCCGCTCGAGCCGAGGCGCTGGAGAAGCGTCTCCACGGCGGGACCGTAGCGATAGACGACGACGTGATTGGCGATCTTCCCCGGAGTGCGTGGCAACTTCTCCTCGAAACGCTCTTCGAGAAATGGAATGAGGAAGATCGGCACGATCAGAAAAAACAGGAAGACGCCGACAAACTGCACAGCGACGACAAAGATAACCATCGCCGGATGTGCCCAGTGGCTGTCGTAGCCATAGCCGGTAGTGCTCAGCGTCTCGGCCGCCCACTCGATGCTCTCCCAGAACGTGCGATGCTGCCCTTCCAGACGCGCCATTCCGGCCTGATACAGAAGCGAGGAGCCAAGCACGAACGCGACGAGTCCGATCGCGAGCGCGAGGAGTCGGCGCGTGGAACGGCGCATGGTTCATTGTACGTGTCATCCTGAGCCGCGAAGACGGCGAAGGATCCCCTCCGCAAGCACGAAGCGGATCCCTCCCCTTCGCTTCGCTCAGGTCGGGATGACAGCTCAACTTCTGTGCACTGTCCGCACGTGCCACATGCCGCTCCATCGCGATGGACACCGATTCGTTTGCCACAACGCTCATTCCTTCGACATTGCCGCCACCGGCTACATCAATCTTCTGCAACCCCAGGATCGGCGCTCGCGCAATCCCGGCGATTCGGCCGCGGCGATCGAAGGACGCCGGCGATTTCTCGATCGTGGATTCGCCGAGCCTCTCCAGCGGGCCATCGGCGACCTGATGAAAGAGGGCCCTCTTCTCGACGCCGGTTGTGGCGACGGCTACTATCTCGGCTCGATCTCGATTGATGATCGTTGCGGCATCGACATCTCCGCCGCCGCAATCGATCTCGCCGCGCGACGGTACCCTGACTGTCAGTGGGTGGTTGCCAATGCCGATCGTTTCGTTCCCTATGCCGACCGCTCATTCGCCACAGTGATGTCGATTACCGGACGGATGAACCGCGCGGAGTTTCGTCGCGTACTCGTTGATGATGGCCGCCTGCTCGTTGCCGTTTCTGCCCCCGACGATCTCGTCGAGCTGCGCGGACCGTCGCGCGATCGCGTGCAGCGCACGATCGATTCATTCGCTCCCGATTTCGAGCTCATCGAGCGCCGGCGCGCCAGAGCGATCGCCGATCTGGACGCCGAGTCGGTTCGCGATATTCGAGCGGCGACCTACAGACCAAGCTCGAGCCGGGCTGAGAGCCCGGCCCACGTCACGCTCAGTCTCGACCTGCTCCT
>CAAGKR010522770.1_pt1 | contig 12468 bp, 14 predicted proteins | sample 2556971 | NCBI WGS metagenome assembly CAAGKR01 (sample SAMEA5207829, study PRJEB30636) | soil metagenome | biome: forest; feature: boreal; material: soil | place: USA | collected 2011-09 | depth 1 m | reverse complement strand
TGGCGCGGTACCTTCGGCCAGCAGGGCGATCGCGGTTTCCAGGCGCGCGAGGAGCTCTTCAAAGGAAACGGCGGGCGATTCGTCGGCGCTCACCGCGTCACGCTCGCGGCGACGCGGCCGAGGATGCCGTTGACGAATCGGCCCGCCTCCTCCCCCGAGAAAGTCTTCGCCAGCTCGATCGATTCATTGATCGCTGCCTTCGTCGGCACGTTTCTGTCGATCGTGATCTCGTACACCGCGATACGCAGGACTATGCGGTCCACCTTCGCCATCTGCTCCACCTTCCAGTGATCGGAGCTTTCAGCCAGGATCGCATCGAGCTTGTCGCGGTTGGCGATCACGCCGCGGACGAGCTGGCCCGCGAAGTTCGCCACGTCGGCCGTGGCTGCCCCTTCGGCGGCGTGATAGTGCAGTACCTCCGCGGGATCATCGTCTGAGCTTTCGAGCTGAAACAGGACCTTGAGCGCCAGCTCCCTGGCCTGGTGGCGTTTACCCACTGGTCAATTAAGTCCGAACCTGCCCTCCCTCCCACCGCAAGGGGGGAGGGTTAGGGGAGAGGGGCGTTAAGCAAGATCGCGACCAAGACTGATCGCCGCCACGAAACACTACTGGGCGAACGCGACGCTGGAGACGAAGACGTTGACCTCCCCCACTTCCAGCCCGAGCATCCGCTCCGTCGCCTCGACCACGTTGGCCTGGACGGCGCTCGCGACCTCCGCGAGCTTGCCCTCCGAATCGACAGTTATGAACACCTCGAGGTGGATCGAGCGATCGGCCTCGACCTGGACCCGAACTCCTCGATGCGCGGTCTGGCGCCGAACCCAGTCGCCAAAGTGGCGGGCGGCAGTCTCATCCATGCCGGCTACCCCTTCGACCTCGCACGACGCGAGCGCAGCGATGCTGGCAATGACTTCGTTGGCCACCCGAACCGCCCCTCGCGCGCCGTTCTCACCCATCCAGGCCAGTCTAAACGTCAGGACCCCGGCAGCAAAGTTGCTTAGGCGCGTTCCATGTAGGTTCCAGTGCGCGTGTCGACCCGGATAACGTCGCCGGGCTGGATGAACAGTGGCACGTTGATCTTGGCGCCAGTTTCGAGCTTGGCAGGCTTCGTCGAGCCCGAGACTGTGTCGCCTTTGAATCCCGGGTCCGTGTCCACCACCTTGAGCTCCACGTTGATGGGCAGCTCGACGCCGATCAGCTTGTCCTCGTACCGCAGCAGGTAGACAGGGCTCCCTTCCTTGAGGAAAGGCAGCACCGACTCGATCATGTCCTCGTCGACGGCGACCTGGTCGTACGTCTGCGTATCCATGAAGTAGTGATGGCTGCCGTCGGCATAAAGGTAGGTGGCTTCCTTCTTGTCGATGCGGACCGTCTTGTACTTGTCGCCACTGCGAAAGCTGTGCTCGAAGATTGACCCGGTCAGCAAGTTGCGCAGCTTTGCCTTGATGACGGCGCCGGCTCGCGCGAGCTTGATGTGCTCCACGCTGACGACGCTGAGAAGCTGTCCGTCCATCTCGAACATGGTCCCGTTGCGAAAGTCGCTGGTCGAGATCACTTGCTGGTGAGGAACTCCATGGCGAGCAGGTAGCCGGTGAACCCGAGCCCTGTGATCACGCCAGTAGCAGCGCGTGCGGTGACGGACTTCGACCGGAACTCTTCGCGCGCATGAATGTTGGAGATGTGGACCTCGACGGTCGGCACCGCCAGCGACTGCAGGCAGTCGAACAGCGCCAGCGAGTAGTGCGACAACGCTCCCGGGTTGATCACTATCCCCAGCGAGCCGGGCGCCTCCTTCTGTAGAAAGTCGATCAGCTCGCCCTCGTGGTTGCTCTGGAAAACGCTTACCTCGACCCCGAGCTTCCGCGCCTTGGCGCGGACAGTCTTGACGAGGTCGGCGTGTGAGCGAGTGCCGTAGATGTGCGGCTCACGCTTTCCGAGCAGGTTGAGGTTGGGACCGTTGACGATGACGATGCGCTTCATGCCAGTGCTTTGCGCACTGCGCGTAGCACTATTGCCGCGGGCACTGCGTGCCCTGGCTCCGCCCGCCCAAGCCGGCGTGGCATCACCCACGCCACCTTTCCGCGCCTTGCCTTCTTGTCACGGGAGATGGCGGCCATGACTTTTGCGATGTCGACCCTTGGTGGTCTGTCGGGCAGACCGTATGCGGTGAGCATTGCGTCCTGGGATTCAACGAGCCGCTTGCCGCACAGGTCCATCGACAGGGCGATCCGCGCCGCCACCCGCATCCCAAACGCAACAGCCCGCCCGTGCGAGATGCGAAAGCCACTCGCCGCCTCCAGCGCGTGGCCTGCTGTGTGACCATAGTTGAGGATCGCGCGCGGGCCCTTCTCCCGCTCGTCCTTCGCGACGACGAGCGCCTTGGCCATCACGCACTGGAACACCACCCGCTCGAGTGCACCACGGTCACCGGCGACGAGGCGATCGCGGTCCTTCAGAAGCAGCTCGAAGAGTCCGTGGTCCATGGCAACGGCGTACTTTACAACCTCGGCGAACGCATCCCTGTAATCGACGGGGGGCAGCGTTTCGAGGAAGGCAAGGTCGGTGACTACCACCGACGGTTGCCAGAAAGCGCCAATCGCGTTTTTTGATCGCGACCCGTTGACCCCAGTCTTGCCCCCTATGCTCGAGTCCACCATCGCCAGCAGCGTCGTCGGCACCTGGACCACGCGGATGCCGCGCTGCCAGATCGCCGCTGCAAACCCCGCAAGGTCGCCGACCGTGCCACCGCCTACGGCGATCACGCAACCTCCACGGTCCACCTTCTGGCGCTCGAGGAAGGACAGGACCTCACCGAGCGCGGCCATCGACTTCGACTTCTCGCCCGGCTTGATCACGTGGATCGGGGTCTTAACGCCGGCGCGCTTGATCGTCCTCGCCACCTTCTTGGCCCACGGCAGCACGTTGGTGTCGGTGACGATCGCCGCAGCGGTTGGTTCCAGCCGCGACACCGCGTCGCGCAGCTCGCGATGGATGTTGCTCCCGATCACCACCGGGTAGCTGCCCGCCGGCGCTTCGATTATCAGTCGGACCATAGCTGCAGGATCTCTGTGGCGATCTCGTCAGCCGACCGGTCTCCGTCGACACGGTGGACTGCTTCCATGTACCGCGGCCGCCGCACCGCAAACAGCTCCTCGAGCTCTGTGCGGGACTTGCTTGCGAGCAACGGTCGGTTAGTGCTGCCATTGATCCTTTTCCAGATCATCGGAAACCCGCAATCGAGGAAGACGGTGGTGGAGCGTTCCACGATCAGCCTCCAGTTGGCATCGTCGATCGGCGCGCCGCCACCGAGCGCGACAACGGCCCCCGGCTGAAGGATCTCCGGGAGCAGGCGCGACTCCATGGCTCGAAAGGCAGGCTCTCCTCGCGTGGCGAAGATCTCGGAGATGGACATGCCCGCCTCGTTTTCGATGACGAAGTCAAGGTCGCGGAATGGCGCTCCGGCACGTTGCGCGACGAGCACGCCGACCACGGACTTGCCGCAGCCCATGAATCCGATCAGAGCCAGCGGGGACTTCAGACGCCGCTCGCACGTGGCTGGGAGGCGGGCGCACCGCCTCGGCGGCGTTCCGACTGCACGAACACCTGGTCCCTGAAGACTCCGGGGTTCGGCAGATGATCGAGGACCTCGGCGCCCTGGGCTCCGGCGGCATCAACCTCGACCCGGCCGTAGCCGAGCATGCGACCAACGAGCGACTGCTTGGTGGTGCAGTCCTGCACCCTATCGATCGGGATCATCTTCGACTGCCTGCCAAAGACACCGGACTCGATCTTGATGCGCTGGTCGGTGAGCGTGTATGAGGTCGACTGCCAGCGAATCCAAACGACGATCAGCCACAGCCCGGCGATGGCAACCACAGCAAGTGTGAGGAAGGTCCGAAAGTGCTCAGGGAAAATGCCGTAGTTATCAAGGAGGAAGGTGAAGTCGGCGATGGTCACCACCACGAGCAGGACCGCGGGCACCACGAGCGACTTGACGATAACGATCCAGTGAGGATGGTCTTTGAGCACGAGGTTCTCGCCGGGCAGCAGTTGGCTAGTCATCGGGCTTATTGTCGGCCAAGTCAGGCCGGCAGCAGGTACAGAACGATGATCGCGCCGGCGGCGAGGTAAGGCCCATACGCAATGGTGCCCTTCAATGAGCGATGCCAGGCGATCATCCCGATCGAGACCACCCCTGCCATGAAGACTCCGTAGAACAGCGCCTGGGCGGTCGGCAGCGGGCCCAGCAGGAGGCCCATGAACACCGCGAGCTTGACGTCGCCGAACCCCAGCGCCTCGGCTTTGAAGATGGCTGAGCCGGCCAGCGCGAGGCCGAGAAAGAGAAGGCCCGCGCCGAGCCCTGCCGCGATCCCACCCCACCACGGGTCCCTGAAAAGGCTCGCAAACAGCGCTACGGCCATGGCCGGAAACATGATCCGATCGAGGATCAGGCGGTGCTCGAAGTCAAAGAAGATGACCTGCACCAGGACGAGGATGAAAAGGCTGCGCAGGAAAAGGACCGGGTCAGGACCGAAGTGAAACGCGAAAACACCGAAAAGCAAAGCAGTGAGGATGGGAGGCCCGAAGACCTGCCAGCGCCGGTTGCCAGGCTCGAGGCCCTCGAGGCGCGCCAGGCGCACCGAGCCCCACCGCAGAAACCAGCCTGCCGCGGCGCCAGCGAGAATCCACGCGATCGGGAACAGCGTGTTCGCCATCGGAAGCGTGCTCACGGTTGCAAAGTCTCGCGCATGGCCTCGAGCGGAGCGTCGCGGCCCGTCCAGGCCTCGAACGAGCGGGCGCCCTGTGCGAGGAGGACTACCCAGCCATCGGCCGCGCGCAGGCCGAGGGACCTCGCCTTGCGGATGAGCGGAGTGCCCCCCGTCACGTAGACGAGGTCGATCACAGCCCCCTGCTTCGGCAGCGCGCCAGGGCGGATTGGCATCTCCTCTCGCCTCCCGAGAGGGGTGGCATTGAGAAGAAGGCCGGCCGAGCGCGCATAGCCGGGCATCGCGCGATCGGTCCAGCCGATGACCCGGCCGGGGAGGTCGTCATCCTCGGGGTGCCTCGAGACAAACGTCAGATGGGCGCCATCCAGCGCGACCGCCGCGGCCCTTGCCGATCCTCCGCCTCCGAGGATCACCACGTCGGCGCCGGCCGACGACAGGCCGACCTCCGAGATCGCCGTTCGAATCCCTGCCACGTCGGTGTTGGAGCCGATCAGCCGATCGCCGTCGTGAACGATTGTGTTGACAGCGTGCGCGCGCATCGCTTCCGCGTCCAACCCGTCAAGGAGCTCCATAACAGCCTGCTTGTGCGGAATCGTCACGTTCGCGCCGGCCACGTCAGGCGACCTCAGCCTCTCGACCGCGGCGCGCAGATTCTCTTTGGAGATCTCCATCAGCTCGTAGGTCCAGTCGAGTCCTGCTGCTTCGAACGCGGCGTTGTGCATGGCCGGGCTGCGCGAATACGCGATGCCCTCGCCTATTAGATAGACCTTCAGCAGTTCATGCCGTGGTTCTGCAGCTCGCGGCAGAAGTCTGCCTGGTTCGTCTCGAAATGCGTGGCTCCCTGCGGATCCGTGAAGTAGTAGAGGTACTGGGTCTTTGGAGGATTGATGCATGCGAGGAGCGCTGCCTTGCCGGGGTTGCTGATCGGCCCCGGCGGCAGACCCACGTGCGTGCGGGTGTTGAAGGGCGAGTTCAGAGCAAGCTCGGCCGCCGTCGGCTCGGGGCTCAAGCGTCCCAAGGCGTAGAGCAGCGTGGCGTCGACCCCTAGCGGCATCTTCAGCCTGAGGCGGTTGTAGTAGACGCTGCACACGTTCCCGCGGTCGGTGCTGTTCCTGTTGTTGGCCTCGCGATCCACCATCGAGGCGAGGATGACTATGGATTCCAACGTTTCAGCGGGCCGGTTCGGCGTGCTCTTTGCGATCTGCGCTCGAAGACTCGCGTCGAACACATTGCCGAACTGGGTGAGCTGCGCTTTGACGAGGCCGCGAACGTCGCCGGGCTCGACAAGGTACGTATCAGGGAACAGGTAGCCCTCCAGGGGTGGGTTGGCCTTCGCGGGCCTCGAGGAGAGGAAGTCATATGACGTCGACCAGGCAGGCTCGGCGGCGACTGCGAGATAGTCCGCGGCACTGCCAAGGTTGGACCTGGCGACGAACTTCGCCTGCTCGCGGAGAGGAAATCCTTCAGGGATCGTGACCGAGAGCTGGGTCGACTTGCCGTGTTGAAGAGCGTCGACGATCTGGGCCATCGTCATGTTGCGGTTGAGGGAGAACGAGCCCGCCTCGAAATTCGAGCCGGCGCCTGTAAACCTGAGATAAAGGTCGAACGCTGTGCGGTCACGGATGAGGCGCTGCGCCAGCAGGTCGTCGCTGACCTGGCTCGGCAGCTCACCAGGATCGATCCTGAAGACCACCGCGTCGCTCGTGGTTGAGATCGGGGTGTTGACGTTGTAGTTCCACCAATCGAGCCCGCGCGAGGTTCCGATGCCAAGCGCAGCGATGATGACAAGCACGGCTGCCAGCCGCTTCATTCGACCTTGTCCTCTTCCAGCGCGGCGATCACTCGCTTGAACTCGTCGCCCTCGACAGTCTCGAGGCCGTCGCCGGCCTCACGGAGCAGCAGCACCTGAGAAGGGTCGTCGACGTTCTCGACGAGGTAATAAGCCGCGCCATCGTGGTCGAACGCGTCGTGCAGCTGAAACTGTCGCTCGCGCCCGGTCTCGTCGATCAGCGTGATCGGTTGAGGCGCCGCCTCCGGACTCTGGCCCTCAGCCGGCACGCCGGCGATCCAGGTGGGCCTGCAGCATCAAGGTTGCCGCCACCCTGTCGACGCTTAGCCGTCGCTTGTCGCGCCGCACGCCCGCCGCGATGAGCGAGCGTTCAGCCGCCACTGTGGTCAGACGCTCGTCGACGAGCTCCACAGGCAGTCCGGACTCCTTCCTTATGGCGTCAGCCAGGGCCTGCGCCGCATTCGCCTCCGGCCCGCGCGAGCCGTCAAGGCGCTTGGGCAGGCCGACGATGATCCGCGCGGCCTCGCTGGTCTTTGCGATCTGGGTGAGCCGCGCCGCCAGCGAGGCGGCAGGCTCAGCGGCAACAGTGGCCAGGGCCTGCGCGATGGTGGCGGTCGGGTCGCTCAGCGCGAGCCCTACCCGTTTCGACCCCGGATCGATGGCCAGGATCCTCACGGGGAAGCTGGCAAAGGCACGGCTCCCTGCTCGACTACGTAGTGGATCGCGATGCGCCCGGCGAGAAGGGGCATCAGGGGCAGGGTCATCGGCTGTTCCTTGATCGCCACCGACCTCACGTTCAGACCCTGCAGGTAAAACCTTGCCTGGGCGAGGGGGCGGCCGACCACCTGCGCTCGAATCTTGTCCATGTCGAGCTTGGGAGCCACGAAAGCCGCCGCATCGCCGACAAACGTCAGGAACCCGCCCTTGGTGGCGCTGAGAATTCTGTAGTCGACCTGGATGGCGCTCTCCGTGAGCAGCTGCTGGTTGTTTGGCACGCGCTGGGCGAGATAGTCCTCGAAAGCCTTGTGCACATCGGCGTCCACGTAGAAGTCGCCCTCGCCCTGCAACTGCATAGTTCCGTTGACGACCGGCACCTTGTCGCCGGGCTGGTGGTCGGTGCTGAACTGCGGAGCCCCAAAGATCATGGTGTCGCTGAGGGTCTCGTTTGATTTCTTGGCAGCGGCGATCTGTTGCGCAATCGCCTGGCGGAGCTCCTGCTCGAGTACCGCCCGCGCCGCGTCGAAGTCGGCAACCGTCATCTGAGAGGTCTTCGAGGCGTTCGCGCCGCCGCCCGTGGCCTGAGGGTTGGTCACAGTCAGGCGATCAAAAGGGTTGCCCACAATGGTGTCGATCGCGCCATTGCCCACGTTGCCGGCGGCTCCCTTGTTTACCGCGATCACGTTCGCCGAGGCGGTGCCTTGCCAGGGCACCAGCACGTTGCCCGAGCTTTGGGCGAACGTGACCCCGTCGGCGGAATCGTCCAAACGCTGGCCCTTGAGCACGATGATTCCGGGCGAGCACCCACCAGTGCAATTCGGTTGTGACATCGCGTTCGTGTAGACAACGGATCCTGTCGCAGGGGCCAGAAGCACCTGGATGAGCCCCGTCGTCTTGAAACCCTGCGACTCCGAGCGTTGGATCGCGTACGCGCGCACGCGGATCGGGGGCTTTCCAGGCTGCGCCTGTATCTCCACAGCCTTCTGCGAATACGGTTGGGCCGGGGCGAGCAGCGTGATCGAAGCTGAGGGCACATACACGACGGTGGCGAAGAGCCCGACCATCAGCAGGGCCGCCGCCGCCAGATAAAGGAGGAATCGCCCAGGCCTCATCTCTGTGGCGCTCTTGGTGATGAGCCGCGTTGGCGACGCAATTCCGATATGGGTCGAAGGCGCTGCATGGTCGCGCTCCCACCATCGCTTCGGCGGCGGCTCCGCCTCCGGCTCGGAGGGGATGCCTTCGCCCTGGGTGCCGACGGCGCCGAACACCGCAAACCCGCTTTCGGACGCCATCTTCTGGACCGCCGGATCGTCGCAGACGACAGTGACCCTCTTGCCCATTCCCGCGGCGTAGTTGCGAAGAAGCTGGAAGTTGAACCTGCTCTGCCCTATGCGGGAGCGGAGGGGCAGGACGAGCATTGTGTCCTCGCCGCTGAAGCGGCGCAGGCGCTCGACGAGCTCGGGAATCTCTTCCTCCGTCTCGACGTAAATCGGATTCGTTGCCATGGCGTTTACAAGTCTCCTAGAGGGGTCCTTTAGACCTTTATAGCGCTTAGGACCCTGCGCATGACTGTGTTGACGTTGTCACGCTCCTCCGCTTCGGTCCTCAACGCGTGGTTTGCAAGCCCCATCGGGGCGATGTCCTGGGGGCTTGTGAGCTGGCCAGTGGAATCGGTGACGTTGCGCACGTCGGGCGGCACGAGGTGCCTGATGCGCGGCTCTTTCGGAAATGGAAGGCCCGTGGCCCAGTTGTTCTTGACCATCTCGAGCGTCAGCTCGGGGAGCAGGCTCCCTCCACCGCACAGGTAGATGCTCGTCGGCAGCCTCTCGCCACGAGAGAGCTCCTTGACGCTGAGGGCGAGACCCTGGAGCAGGACCTCGGCGTCAGCGCTCAGCAGCTCTGAGACCTGGCGGTGCTGCTCGGCCGAAAGCAAGCCCTCAGAGTGACGAAGCTTGCGCGCTTCGGCCTCTTCGTAGCTGAGGCCGAAGGCAAGGGCGAGCCGGCGAGTGAACGCCCTACCGCCCAGGTTGAACATGCGAGTGCCTTCGACGCCGCCGTCGCGGATGAGGGCCACGTCAGTCGTGCCGCCGCCGATGTCGACGAAGATGCCGCCCTCCGCCCACGTCTCTTCGTTGGCGCAGGCGCGGGCCAGCGCGTAAGGCTGCGCGACTGCGGCGGCAAGCTCGAGGTCGAGCTCGCGAACCACTGAGTCGATCGCGTTGATGTGGGTCATCGGAGCGAACGTGTTGAACACGGTCACCTCGAGGTTCTTGCCTGTGAAACCAACGGGATTGGTGACCGGGTAACCGTCGACGCGCACATTCGTTATCGACGAGTGGACGAGCCTTGCCTCGAGCTGGCCGTAGCTGCGCTCGAGCTCCAGCAGGTGCTGAGCCTCGCGCAGGGCCCGGCGCTGGACCATCTGCAGCATCGTCGAGATCTCGCTGGAACGAACGCGTGCGTGAGAGTTCTCGCGTGGGTAGGCAATCGTCGATGAGAAGCCCTTGATGAGCTCTCCCGCGATGCCGACGATGACCTGTCCGGGCACCGTCTTGGCCATGTCCTCAGCAGCTTCGAGCGCTCGGTTGGACGACTGGATCACCGACTCCAGGTCCGCGATCGCACCGCCTGACATGGCTGCGGGCGCCTGTGGCTCTCTGCCGACGCCAAGAACCTCCCCGTCGACCCCGTCGCGGCGCACGACCAGCACCTTGATGAGGTCGGTGCCGATATCGAGCACTGTGAAGTGCCTGTAGTAGTCGCTGCGCTTGCGCAGGAACTTGAACTTGCTCAGCTCAGGGCCTCCTCGAGGCGCTTGAACGCCTCGTCGGGAGCAACTGTCAGCTTTCCGCTCGCCAGCTGCGGCCGCCCACCGCCCGTCCCAAAGAGGGATTTGAGGCTGGTGGCATCGTATTGGGAGGTGAGGTCATTTGACACCTTGATGACAAACATGCCGCCGCCGACAACGGTTACGATGCCGGACTTGACCAATTCGAGATAGCGGTCTGCATAAGCTTTCAACTCGTCAAGGTTAGAGGCGTCGACGGTTTCGGTCACGTAAGCGACCTTCCCACGCTTCACCACGGCGGTCCCGCCCGCACCATCTCCCCCGCCGACTCGAGCGCTCCGGAGCTGGTCGCGGAGCTTCTCCCGCTCTCTCTCCGCCTCTTTCAGCTGGGCGCGTAATGCCTGCAGGCGCTCGGTCAGCTGCTCTGGGCTTGCATTGAACGAACGGGCGAGATCGGCGAGCAGCTCTCGGTCTCGCCTGACAAGCTCGTCCGCCGCCTCGCCCACCACCATGTCGATTCGCCGGAGGCCCGAGCCGATGCTCGTCTCCGACACGATCACCGCGGTGCCGACGTCGGCGCTGCTCCTCACGTGTGTGCCCCCGCAGAGCTCGCACGTCCAATCGCCAAAGCACACGACCCTGACGAGGTCCCCGTACTTCTCCTCGAACAGGTGCATGGCGCCGCCGGCGACTGCCTCCTTGTAAGGCTTCTGGCTTGTGTGAAGAGGCAACGCCGCGCGGACCTGCTCCATCACTCGGCGGTTGATGCGAGCCAGCTCGTCCTTGGTGACAGCGCGATTGAGTGGTATGTCGAAGGTCGTGTGATCAGGCCCCACCCACGAGCCCTTCTGCACGACCTGCTCGCCTATCACCTCGTGCAGCGCCTTGTGGAGCAGGTGGGTGGCCGAGTGGTGGCGCGCGATCTGACGGCGGCGGCGGGCATCGACAGCTGCGTTGGCTGTCTCGCCGACGCGAACCTCGCCGGCGACGACGGTGCCGATGTGGGCGATGACGCCATCGGCAGGCTTTTGGGTGTCCTCAACGCGGACGCGGCCGCCCGGGGTCGTGATCGTTCCCGCGTCGCCGACCTGGCCGCCAGACTCCGCATAGAAAGGAGAGCGCTCGAGGAAGACCTCGACGAGGTCGCCCTCCGCTGCCACGTCCACAGGCTCGCCGTCCTTGCGCAGGGCAACGACAGCGCTCTCGCTGGCGAGCTCGTCGTAACCGGTGAACTCGGACCTGGGCAGGCCCTTGGCAGCGACCGATTGTCTTGTCATTCCCGCACGCGACCTGTCGCGCTGGCCTGTCATCGCCGCCACGAATCCTTCCTCGTCGACGTGGATGCCACGCTCCTGGGCAAGCTCGCGTGTCAGGTCGATGGGAACGCCGAAGGTGTCGTGCAGCTTGAAAGCTTCAGTGCCGGGGATGGTCTGAGGGTGCTTTGAGACAAGACGTTCGAACATCTCCATCCCCTGTTCGAGCGTGCGCTGAAAGCGCGCCTCCTCCGAGTTGATGCCTTCGCGGATGGCAGCTTCTTGCTCGCGCAGCTCGGGGTAGGGTGAGCCCATCACCCTGACCACCTCGTCGACCAGGCCGCCCAGCGTGGAATGCATCTTCAATCGGCGGGCATGCACGGTTGCGCGTCGAATCAGCCGGCGAAGCACGTAGCCGCGGCCCTCGTTGCCCGGAGTGATGCGCTCCAACATGACAAAGCAGGCGGCGCGAACGTGGTCGGCGACGATCTTCTCCGAGAGCGTCACCTGATTCTCGGACAGCTCTCGGATGCGATCGATGATCGGGGCCATGAGGTCGGTCTCAAAGACATTCGTCTTGCCCTGGAGGATGTAGGAGATCCGCTCGAGGCTCATGCCTGTGTCGATCGCGGGGTGAGCCAGCGGGACCAGGCTGCCGTCCTCCTGCTGGTCGAACTGTGGAAAGACGAGGTTCCAGAACTCGGTGAAGCGCTCGCAGTGATCCGGGACGCAGTCGGGCTTCCCGCAACCGACCTCGGGACCGCGGTCCCACCAGATCTCCGAGTCAGGACCGCACGGCCCTCGCCCGAGGCCCCACCAGTTGCCGGCGAGCCGCGTGACGTGGGCTGCGGGGACTGGTGTGCGTTGGGTCCATATCTCAAAGGCCTCGTCGTCGGTCGGGTGAATGGTCACCCGCAACCTGTCCGCCGGCATCTCGAAGCCGCGTATCACCAGCTCCCACGCCAGCGGGATCGCGGTCTCCTTGAAATACGCCCCGGTAGGCGCGAAGTTGCCGAGCATCTCGAAGAATGTGTGATGGCGGTCTGTCCTCCCCACCTCGTCGATGTCGCCGGTGCGAAGACACTTCTGGCAGCTGGCGAGCCTGGGCGCGGGCGGATCGCTAAAGCCCTGGTAGTAGGGCTGAAGCGGTTGCATTCCGGCCGAGATGAAGAGCGTGCTCGGGTCCCCGCGCGG
>CAAGKR010069039.1_pt1 | contig 12471 bp, 8 predicted proteins | sample 2556971 | NCBI WGS metagenome assembly CAAGKR01 (sample SAMEA5207829, study PRJEB30636) | soil metagenome | biome: forest; feature: boreal; material: soil | place: USA | collected 2011-09 | depth 1 m | reverse complement strand
CGTCACCGGCTGATTGAACACCAATCGAACCACCGGCGTTCCGGGGGAGCGCCAGGTTCTGAAGGAATATCCCGTGATCGCGGGGCGCATCGTCGAGAACGACCAGCGGTACGCATCGTTGAGTTTGGCGCCATCCTGCGCCGTGATGCCCGCCGCCACCGTGACGGTATAGCGGGTGGCGGGCGCCAGGGCTTGCGCCGCACTCAATTCGCAAGCCAGCGAACGTGGGTCGAGCCAGTGCCATTGGCAGTCCACCGACGGGGAAACGCCCACCGGGGAGCGCGCCGCATCCACCGCCATCGATCCGAGAGCGACTACCGGCCGATCGAAAGTCACCACGATTTGCCGGCCGGGGGCGGGAACCTGATCCCCTTCGGGAACGACTCGCACGACCTTGAGATCGGACCCGGTGGGCACCGCCGCGCTGTCGAAGACCGCCCATGCGGCCTGTGCCATCAAGATCCCCGCGGCCGCCACGCCTGCCATGGAGGCCAAAGTCCGAGAGCCGCTCTTGTTGTTCATGTGACTCCTTCGCGCCCAACCGTGTGGCGATCCCAGGCACTTAAGATTAAGGAGGCATTCTGGATTTCTCGGGACGCAACTATGGCAATCCGGTGGCATCTGCACGCGGCGTCGCCGCGGCTGTGATAAAAATGGATCATGTCCCTCCCTTCCAGCGGGCCTCACTCAACGCAGGTCAGCGCGATGCTTGCTCGGGCCACCCAGTTGCTCAAAGCCGGGCGACCGGCCGATGCGATTGCGCCATTGCGTGATGCGGCGCTCCTCCAACCATTCGATCCCATCATCCAGCACGACCTTGGGCTAGCCTGCCTGGAGATCGATCTCGTGCCGGAGGCGATCACCGCATTTCAGTGCGCCGTCTCGAGCAACCCGCGCTACGCGGATGCCTACTTTCGCTTAGGCATAGCCCTGGAAAAGCTGGGTGATCTGCGCGCGGCCATCGTGGCCTACGACCGTGCCACCGAGTTGCAGCCGACGCTGACCGAGGCGTGGTTTCGCGCCGGCGCGTTGGTCTACACCATGGGCCACCGTGACGAAGCGATCGGCTGCTTCCGCCGCGCGTCGTCGTCGGGGCCGAAGACACGATTCGGACGCCTCGGCGCGGCGCGAGCGCTGCTGGCCGAAGATCGCGACAGTGAAGCCGAACGGGCGTTGCGGCTGATGCTGGCGCTCGATCCCGCGAATGCCCTGGCGCAGGACCTGCTTGGTAACCTGCTCGCCGAGTGCGGTCGTTTCGAGGAGGCCCGCGAATGCTTCACGCGCGCGGTTACAAACGCGCCGCTGATGGCCGGGAGCTACTACGACCTCGTGCGGTGTCGCCCGGTCACGGCGGCCGATGCGGGTTTGGTTGCCCGTATGGAAGCGGCCCTCACCACGCCGGGATTGGAGGTGGCGCATCGCATGCGGGTTCATCTCGCCTTAGGCAAGGCCGCGGACGATCTTGGCGATCAAGCACGGGCGATGCGGCATTTCGACGCGGCCGACGCCCTTCGCCACGGCTCAGCCTCGTTCGATTCCGCAGCGTTCGACACTGAGATCAACTGTCTGATCGGGCGGTGTTCGCCGGACACAATCGGGCGGGCACCACAACTAGGCACCGGCGACGCGACGCCGGTACTCATTATCGGGATGCCGCGCTCCGGCACCACCCTGGTCGAGCAGATCGTCTCCAGCCATCCGGAGGTTCGCGGCGGCGGAGAGCTGAATTTCTGGAACGAGCGCGGGGCCGCATGGCACCAGGCGGGCTCGGCTGAACCTAAGACGCCATTCCTCCGCCAGGCCGCGGCCGACTATCTTCGCGTGCTGCGCGCGATTGGGCCCAAGTCGGCGCGGGTGACTGACAAGATGCCATTCAATTTCCTCTGGGCCGGGCTCATCCACCTCGCGTTCCCGCGCGCGACCATCATTCATTGCCGCCGCGCCGCGATCGACACGGCCCTCTCGATCCACCAGACCCTGTTTCACCCGGGCTTGGCGTTCCCGACCGGCGGCGCGAAACTGGTCGCGTATTTTCGCAGCTACCAGCGGCTGACCGACCATTGGCGGAGCGTGCTGCCGGCTGACCGGTTCATCGAGGTCGAGTACGAAGACCTGACACGCGAACCCGAACCCGTGATCCGGCGAATCATCGCGGGCTGCGGCTTAGCTTGGGACGACGCCTGCCTGCACCCCGAGCGTAATCCGCGCGCGGTGAAGACGCCGAGCAAGTGGCAGACCCGGCAACCGATTTATCGCCATTCCGTCGAGCGCTGGCGACGCTATGAACCCTGGCTGGGTTCGCTGCGTGCGCTTCTCGAGGGCGCGTTGGCGGCCGATGCCGGGCCGAAGCAGAAATAAAATTCACACAGCTGTCATATGTTCGTTTCAATTCTCCGCTAAAAATGCTGCCAACCAGGTGACCGATCACAACCTAAGGTCCTTTTAGGGTTTGCAGACTCAACCAGGGGAGATCCGAATATGTCTCGAAAAGTGTCTCGAAGGGCGTCTCGACGAGTGTCTCGACAGAAGCGGCTGAGTCCGCTGGCCGGCCTGTTGGCGATGGGCATTACCGCACCGGCGTTCGCCGATCATTCGGTGCCGTTTCCGACCTACGTGACCGGCCCGCAGCCGAACGGTACTTATGTGGTGAGCAACGGCCAGATCATCAACCCCGCCGGCACGCAAGTGGGGCTGGGAATCAGGGTCCGCGCCAAGGCAATTGCTCTGAACCCCCATTCCGACACCCATACCGCCGCGGTACTGACCTTGGGTGCGACCCGGGCGGTCGAGGTATTCGACACCCATACCGGGGTGGTTCTACAGAACTACTTGCCATTCGGCGATTCCAGCGGCAGCTATAGCGGCATCACCTATTCGGCGGACGGCAAGTACCTGATGTTCAGCCAGGACAGCAGCAACATCGCCATCGCCAGCGTCGCGTCCAATGGCCTGCTGGCCGATTACGCCCATGTCTCGGTGCCGCCCAACAACACGTTCATCACGTGCTTCCCGAATAGCCCGATCGGCGACTACGGAGCTCCCTGCGGCACGTTCTATTCGACAGGCACATCGTATCCCGGCGGCGTCGCGTTTTCCGAGGACGGCAAGAGCGCCTACGCGCTGCTCAACCAGAACAACACGCTCACCAAGATCGACTTGACCGCGCCGTCGCTGACGCAGGGCACGCAGATTCGCGTCGGCAATGCGCCGCACAGCATCGTGATCGACGGCTCGATCGCCTACGTCAGCAATGAAGGCGGGCGCGAAGCGAAGGAGTCGGACTTCCAGATCTACTCTGCCGGCGCGAACATCGTCGCCAACCCCGTGAACGGGTCCGCCATCACCGGCTCGGTTTCCGTGGTCGATCTGACCAAGATGCAGGTCATCGATACCATCGTCGAGGGCATCGGTCTGCACCCGACCGGGATGGCGCGGTTCGGGGAGGCCTTGCTGGTGGCAAACACTTATAGCGACACCATCTCCGTTATTGACACTCGCACCAACAAGGTGATGCGGACGATCAACCTGGGGCTGCCGATCAAGCTGCCGGGACACGACCATTCGGTCTACGGCGCCGGGCCGAACTCGATCGCGGTCGACGGCAAAGCGGGCGTTGCCTACGTCGCGCTCTACAATGCCAACGCGATCGCGGTCGTTGACCTGAGCGGGTCGACGCGCGAGCCCATCCTCGGCATGATCCCGGTGGCGTACGCCCCGGCCTCGGTGGTCCTTGACGGCCCCGACAAGCAGCTCATCGTCGCCAACGACAAAGGCATCGGCACGCGGCTCTCCTTCGAAACCGACTATGGCGTGACCGACTACAACAGCCACCAGGACAACGGCACCGTGAGCCTCGTGCCGCTGCCGAACAAGGAGACGCTGGAGTCGATGACGAAACAGGTCTATCAGAATAACCACTGGGACCTGAGAGAGAATATCGAGTCCGCAGGGGGCGGCGCCAATTACGTCCCACCGGTTCCCATTCCGGCCAGGATCGGCGATCCATCGCTGATCAAGCATGTGTTCCTGATCATCCGCGAAAACCGCACCTACGATCAGATGCTGGGCGATGTGGCTGCGGGCGACGGCGATCCCTCATTGGCCGTCTTTGGCGGCGCCGATACGCCGAATATGCATAACATCGTCGGTCGTTTTCCGCTATTCGACAATTTCTACGACCCGAGCCGCCAGTCGGCCGATGGCCATCAGTGGATCGTCGAAGCAATGGCGCCTTATGCCGACGACATTCAGTCGCCGGACTGGGTGCGCAGTTATCCGGGCGGCAATGCGGGTGATGCGCTGGCGTATACGAAGAAGGGCTTCCTGTTCCAGGAGACCGTGGCCGCGGGCCTTTCGACGAAGATTTACGGCGAATATGTCGAGAACGAAACCTTCCCGACCGCGCAGGGACACCCGAGCTGGTCGCAGTTCTATGCCGACTCGCAGAACTTCGAGGCCGGCAAGGAGAAGACGCTCAAGTATCAAAACGCGATCGCGGTCGAGTCCTCAATCCCGGTCGTGTCGGAACACCTCATCAAGAACTTCCCGCAATTCGATCTGAACATTCCCGACCAGTTTCGCGTTGACCTGTGGGTGCAGGACTTCGACAATGATCTGCGGGCCGGCACCGTGCCTAGCTTGAGCATCCTCTGGGTCATGGACGATCACACGGGCGGCCCGCCGACCGTGCACGCCGAACAGGCCGACAACGACCTCGCCGTGGGCCGCATCATCGACTACATCAGCCACAGCGATATTTGGAAATCATCCGCGATATTCATCGAGGAAGACGACGCGCAGAACGGCGTCGACCACGTCGATGGCCACCGCAGCCCGGGCTACGTCGTCAGCCCGTACGCGGTTCAGCACGGGGCAACCGACCACACGTACTACACCCAGGTCAACATGACTCGCACGATCGAACAAATCCTCGGCCTGTCGCCGATGAACCAGTTCGACCTGGTGGCCTCACCGATGTTGACCGCCTTCGTCGAAGGAATGCCGGCCCAAGAGAATTTCAAACCATTTAATCACTTGAAGAACCAAATCCCGCTGGATCAAGGCGTGGCCCCTGCCACCGCGGCGCTCAGCGACATGGCCAAGGCCTGGAAGAAGGCGAAGGTGCAGATCTTCGCGGGTAAGTCGACCAAGCCTGACGCCGAAGATCCGGATACGGTCAACCATCTGACCTGGTACCTGGCGACGAACTTCAAGCGGCCGTATCCCGGCGAGACCAAGGTTCGCCCGCCGACCGATTTCGCGGATCGGCTGCGAACTCAGGAGGAAGATGACGGCGACTGACAGTCCGCGCTTCGACGGCAAGCCCTCTCCCCACGCGGGGAGAGGGTTTTATCTAAAAGGTCAGCCGCACCCCGCCATACGCGGTGATGGGCGTTCCGGGGCTGGCGGTACGCGGGTCGGTCACGCCGCCGGGGACGTTCGGCCAGGGCACGTCGCCGACCGGTCCAAACGATCCATAGGTGTAGTAGCGCTTGTCGAACACATTGTTGACGGTGACGAACAGCGTGACGCGATCACCGGCGCGAAAGGCGGCATTCAGGTCGACGAACGCATATCCGCCCACGGGCTGGGTCAGATTGGCCTCATCGCCAAACCGGTAAACACCGCTTTGCGCTTGGGCGGAGCCGCCCACGCTGAAGCGCCCGGTCACTTGGTAGTCCACCACCAAAGTGCCGCGATGAAGCGGAATGCCGGGAATGCGCGCCCCCGGCAGCACCTGTTGGTTCCCGTTGGCATCCGCCGCCGGACTATTCGTGTTGAGCAAGAGGGGAGTTTGGAACGTAGCGTCGGTATACGCATAACCCAGCTTGACGTGCAGCTGCGGCCGGTCATAGCGCAGATTGGCCTCGATTCCGCGCCGCAGCGTTCGCCCGGCATTCGTGTAGAACGCCAGGTTGGGATTATAGACAGTGGTCTCGTAGATGATGTCGTTGGTATCTTGGGTGTGGTAAGCATCCAGATTCCAGCTCCATTGTGCGGTGGCCGTTGTTTCGGTGTGGCCGCGCATACCGACCTCATAGGTATGCGCCACGACCTGGTTCAAATTCGGATCGCCCACGAAGAAGTTCAGCAGACTGCAGGGCGTCGCAGCGCTCGCGCAGGAAAGCTCCTGCGGGGTGGGCGCGCGATTCGTTTGCGCATAATTGCCGTAAAATTGCAGCAAGCTCGTCAAGCGGTAGGTCAGTCCGGCACTGGGGTTGAACCGGTTGTACGTGTGATCACCATTTACCGGGCCGCCGCGCTCGTCCTCCAGATTGACCTGCGCGTCGTTGAAGCGGCCGGCAAGCGTCAGGTCGAGATTGGGAGCTACGGTGAGCACATCACTCGCGAACACTGCGTAAAATCGCGTCTCGCTCTTCACGCGCACCGGGTTCACGCCTTCGCTCGGCTGATCCTGGACGACGCCCGGACCCACGAACTCGCGGGTGTACGGATTGAAGCCGCCGATCTCCGCCGCGCCAGCAAAGATGCTGTCGGAGCCATCGAAGCTCACACCGCCCACCAGGTGATTAGGACTGCCCCCCACAGGCATCGCGTCCGTGACCTGCGCCGCGGCTCCGTACGCGTGACTGTTCAGCTGCTGCACGCTGCGGCCCGAGTAAGGGCCACCGTTCAGAAAATCGGTCACCGGCTGCCCATTGTCAGTGGTCACCACCGGGCCATCCTCATTGCACAAGAGGCCGTTGCCGCAGGGAGCCACCTCGACAGTGGTGCCATTGGGGATGACCTGGTTGAGCGTTTGAAAGTACGCGAGAGCTTGAAACGCGGTGGCTGCACCGAGCTTTTGGCTGCCGTTCAGATTGAAGCCCAGATAGGTATTGCTGACAGTATTCGGCGCCGTGAAGATGTTGGAGATGTTCGCGTCGAGCGCCTGCTCCGGGGTGGCGCCGGGGTTGCCGAGCGTGTCATGAGCGGCAGTGATGTCCAGATGCAGCTCGCCGCCGCCGCTGCGCCACCCGAGGTCGGTGTAGAGCCGGTACAGATCCGAGGTGCTGGTCTGGCGAAAGCCGTTGTCGTGGGTGGCATCGCCGGTCGCATAGATCGCGAAATCACCGTATTGTTGGCCGAATTCCAAGATGGCGGAGGCGCGCCCATAGGAGCCGCCGTAGGCCGTTACATTTTCCGTCTGCGTGGTAAACCCGTTCTTGAGCCGAATGCTGATGGAACCGCCGAGCGCGTTCAGGCCGAAGACCGGATTTGCCGCCTCCAAATTGACTGACTCAATCGCTGCGGGTGGGATCAGATCCCAGTTCACCGTGTCGCCGAACGCATCATTGAAGCGGGCTCCGTTCACGTAGACCGCGAGACCTTGGGGAGTGCCGGCCACCGGGGAGGCGGTGAATCCGCGGAACAGGATATCCGGTTGGAAGGCGTTGCCTTCCGTATCGTTGACCGTCGCGGAGGCCACATTGTCGAGAATGGCGCCGGTCAGAGTCGGGATGCCGCTGCGATTGATGTCGCCGGCGTCCAAGACCCGGGTGGTTTGGGGAACCCGGTCGCGACTCAAATCCGACGCGACCAGCGGTGTGCTGCCGACGACGACGACTTCGGGCAAGCCTGCGGATGGGCCGATATTGTCCGCGACGACCGCCTCGGAGGGCGATTCATCGGCCGCACAGACGTTCGTCAAGGCGGCAAGGACCGGCAATAACAAGCGCCTCGCGCATCGTGCGTGCATGAATCGATGACGCATCTCGCTCCCCAAGATTCAGAGGGCAACGAGCATCGAGGGCGCGCATGACACTGGCGTTAACATTACGACGGCAGTCGTACACGAGAACCACCGTCATTGATTTGTCACACGCGCGGCTTTTCGTCAGGAACTCACCGCCAGCAGCGAACCGATCAAGCGTTCGCCGCAGGAGATGCCGAGCACGATGGCCACGAGCCAGACCAGACCTAAGCCGGCAGCAACGGCGAGATACGGTGGTTCCCGGTCTGGCGGACTGACCGGAAGCGGCCGCAGGAGGCGCGCAATTCGTGCCGGCAGTGCCTGAGGATGACCAATCAGAGTGGCCGCCGCCGCATCGATTCCCAGCTGCAAGCGCAGCGAACTGAGCACAGCCGCCGCCAAATCAGCGCCGTCGATACCCGCGGCGCGCGCCTCATCGTCGCGTGCGCACTCCAAGGTGGCGAGCCAGACCTTGAAGCGGCGCTGCGCTGGAATCCAGGGCCATTGAAGGTCGGTAACGAACTGAGCCAACCAAATGCGCAGCGGGTCCCGATGCCGAACGTGCGTGCGCTCGTGTGCCAAGGCAGCCTGCAGCGCACGTTCATCGAGATTTCTCGCGAGCTCCGGCGCGACCATAATTCGAGGCCGCAGCAGACCCACGGTGACGATTCCGTAAACGCGACGGGCGTTGCACAGCGACCACGCCGCTCGCATTAACGCGCGGCCGCCGACGATCGCAAACGGAACCGCCGCAATGAAGATCAAGCTGCCGACGTGGCCCGGCACCGGATCGGGCTGCGATAGCGCCCAACCGCACAGCCACGCTGCGACGGTCAACGCCGGCGCGGTCGGCCACCACAGGACAAGCCAATGAAGTCGTTCCAGCTGGCGCGATGCGCACTGATTGTCGATGCGTCCCGGCCACAAAGCGAACAGCTGTAGAGCCAACCCGCCCAACAGCACTATCAAAGTCGCCAAGAGAGATTCACGCTCCACGCTTCGATCTCCGGTGTGCAGCCACGGCTCGTTCCAACTCATAGAGAAGCTTTGGATCAACGGCATCGACCGCGTCAACCAGCGCCGCTATGGCGGCACGCGGCGTGGGACCGAGGAGCCGGCTCACGGCATCCTGCGCACGAGCGCGCTCCACCTCTTTTGGCGGGATCCTTGCGCGATAGAGGAACGCCTGGCCGTGCCGCTCGCGCTGGATCAGTCCCTTGCCGTGGAGTCGATCGATTACCTTCGCAATCGTCGTGTACACCAGGCCCTCTGGTTTACCCAGCACACCATGCACGTCGCGAACGGATGCCGTGCCGAGTTCCCAGAGCTTCGTCAGAACGACGTATTCCAGTGCGTCTGCCGGCAACTGAAAAGATGCCATCTCGGTATCGTACGCGCGGTCATCTCTCAAACTCAACTGGCATCGAGGCGTCGACAGGTCAGGTGCGACCGAGGTTGCCATTGAATATAGGCGCCTATATATTGAAGGCATGCCCGCAGGTCCAAAGAAAGCAGTTACTGAAGTTACCGCGAAACCGTCAGGTGAGGCGGACTACATCCGTTCGCATGGGACCGCCGGTGTGGGGGCTCGGCTACGGCGTCTGTCGGAACGGATCGACCGGGAATCGAACGCTGTATATGCGCACCTCGGGCTGCACTTCGAGCAGCGTTGGATGGGTGTCCTGATGTTACTGGATGAGCGCGATGAAATGACGGTTGGTGAGCTGGCCGAGGCATTACGCATCACGCAACCGTCGGTCAGCCAGACGCTTCGCTCGCTACAAACAGCGAGCATCGTCTTCGATAAAGCGGATCCGTGCGATAGCCGGCGCCGGATCCAGCGTTTGAGTCCAAAAGGCCTGCGGTTCATTGAGCAAGTGCGGCCCGTTTGGGCGGCGCTCATGCGAACGGCGCAAGACTTGGATCAAGATGGCATTGATCTTCTCACCCCGATCGATCAAATCGAGAAGAGCCTCGACCGGAAGTCCGTGCTTGAACGAGCGCTCGGCTATCTCGACGACGCCGAGGGAAGGGTCAAGAGGCTTGCAAGCGGGAGACGCCGATGAGATTGCTCGTTTGCGCAAGGCCGATCCACACCCGGCCCTCGAGGTGCGCGGTATTTTTGCCAGAAAGGAATCTTGACGCCTTTTATGCGGCGTTCGGAGCGCATTCGGGCGACAAAATGTATCTTCCGAGCGACAAGCGCGTCACAATTTGGTGAGCGATGTTGAAGAGCCGAAATACCGCTGCGCCGGTGAGAACGCTCTTGATGGCACTCATGGCGTCAGCCTTTACGCTCGACCTGGGAGCGGCGACCGCCGCCAGCGTTGTATTACCGTCGCTTGCGCCGGTGATCAAAGCGACTTCACCCGCGGTGGTCAACATCGCAACCCGCGGTACGCTGACCGAACGGGTCGCGGGCAATCCGTTGCGCGAGGACCCTTACTTCCGTCGATTCTTCAACTCGCCCGAGGGTGGAGGCGTGCGGGTCCGCCAGTTTCAAAGCGCGGGTTCGGGCGTGATCGTGGACGCCAAGAACGGCTACATCGTCACCAACCGCCACGTCATCGAGAATGCCAGCGAGATCACGGTGACGCTGCTCGATAACCGGCACTTTCAAGCCAAGGTGGTCGGCAGCGATGAGGGCACCGACATCGCGGTACTCAAGGCCAGTGAAGCGCACCTGACGGAGATGCCGCTCGGCGACTCATCGCGCCTGGAAGTAGGCGACTGGGTCGTGGCGATCGGCAATCCCTTCGGCCTGAAACATACCGTGACGGCCGGCATCGTCAGCGCGCTCGGCCGTACCGGAATTCACCCGCGCGGCTATGAGGATTTCATCCAAACAGACGCCTCGATCAACCCCGGCAATTCCGGCGGAGCGCTGGTGAACTTGAATGGTGAATTGATCGGCATCAACTCTGCGATTCTGTCCAAGGACGGCGGGGGGAATATCGGCATCGGCTTCGCCATCCCGGTCAATATGGTCAAGGCGGTCATGGAGCAGCTCATCACCTACGGCGAAGTGAAACGCGGAATTGTTGGCATCAAGTTGCGCGACGTGCCGCCGGAGGCGGCCGAGTCTCTGCAACTCGTCAATGCGCGCGGTGTCGAGATTTCCGAGGTTGCGCCAGGCTCCGCGGCCGATCACGTGGGCATCAAAGTCGGCGACGTGGTGGTCTCCATGAACGGCGTGCCGCTCGAGAGCGCCGCGCAACTGCGCAACGGGCTCGCACTGCTACGCGTCGGTCAAAGTGTCGAGCTGCGTCTATTGCGCAACGGCGCGGAACGCAGCGTGACCCTCACCATCAACCCGCCGGGTTCCCTGCCGACGCGAGGCGATGGCTCAAACTAGAGTCCGGCCGATCTACTGTGACGGGTCGCACAATCTTGACGAAATTCTCAGCGCTTTCAATGGTCTTGGCGCGCGCGCTATGTCATTCTCCCGATTGAAGGCTTGATTAGTCGCAATACATAGGGAAATTGTCATGCCAATAGCCGTCACCGCAGTGCTGTTCGTATTCTGGATTGTCATGGCGTATCGCGCATTTGAGCGCGGCGATATGCTGTTGGCAGGCGTATTCGCATTGGTCGGAATCGTCATGAGCGTGTACCGGGTCAATGTCGCCAAGAAGCTTGCCGAGGCAAGCAAGCAAAAGAGCGCTTAGTCGCGCCGCGCAGCCTCGCGAACGCTTACCGAGGCTAGCGCGTCAGCTCGCAGATCCAGTTCACTTCCCAGCTCTTGCCGCCGTCTGCCGAGAAGGACTGCTCCATGCGCGCGGATTGCGGTGAAATATCGGACCGAACGTAGCGAACAAGGATTGCTCGCCCCTTGTAATCTTCTTGGTCGTAGAATTCGCCGCGACGACCCGCAAACTGCCCGATGACCGGAGGCGTGCTAAGAATTGCCCTTGTCGACGTCTACCAAGTAAATGCTCCATTGATGCGATTCCGGGTTGTATAGGCGCAGCGTTTGCGCCTTGATGTGCTGTCCCTTGTCGCGGCCATCAACTTTAAAATCTTCAAAATTGGCGTTGCTGTCGAGAATTTTCTTGTGGCGGGAAATGCCGTCATATTCCAGCCATTGGGTCGAGCCGTTTAGCCGGTCGGGCAGCCGGCGAACATGGGCCTTCCAATCGGCTACGCCGGCACGTCGCGCAACGAAACGCGAGAATGCCTAAAAGTTGTGAGGCGAGCAATTACCGACAACACGAAACAGCGGCGCGTGTGAGCCGGCAGTCAAGCGGTTCCCATCCGGCGTGGTGTCGCCGAACAGCCCGGCTAATCGGACAACATGTCCATATCCGCCTGCATGCGCTCTCGATATTCATCCGACCATTGAGCGCCGGGTTTGAGTTTGCCGGTGTTACGCGTCGCCGGAAGGGATGGCGTTTTGCTCTCTCTAGGCGACTTTCGCACGCCTGTTCTTAGTTTGAGGATGGCGCGCGATGATGCGGGGCTAGACGGGTTCGATTGATTCATGCGGTTGCGTATAACTCCTGTGTCAGTTTGCCGGATCCACGTGCCAGCGAGTTTATTCTATCGCAGAGGATATTACAGGATTGGTATTGTTGACCGCGTCTTGGTGTCAGCGTTCGCTGACGGGTAGACCTGATATTTTCTATATAAGAATATCCCAATAGCAGGGAATATGGGACAGCTATACCGAGTCCGCGGCCCTTCGAGCATTGCCCATCGCTGTGAATTCGGCGCATGGGAGCGTAGCCTATTCGACGGAGTGACGCCTATTTCCCGACAAGGAGAAATTCATTATGGAT